>ENA-OQKO01000024-OQKO01000024.1-human-gut-metagenome-genome-assembly--contig:-NODE-24-length-171770-cov-130.200486_pt1 | contig 171770 bp, 173 predicted proteins | sample MGYA00242777_ERZ504796 | MGnify/ENA primary metagenome ERZ504796 (study PRJEB26092, sample SAMD00036404) | human gut metagenome | host: Homo sapiens | study: EMG produced TPA metagenomics assembly... | reverse complement strand
ATAGGTATAATAACGCCTATCAGTTGGAGTTCGATTTGCCTTTAAAGTTCCTTCTCTGTCCCAGCGTTGCAATGTCTTAACAGACACACCTAACAGTTCAGCAAAATCTTTTGGCTTATAATTTGTGATATTTGATGTATTCATAATAATTTACTCCTTTGAGTATATTTAAACACATTTAATCACATTTGACAATATATTCAATTACTTATTTTCTTCTCCTATATGTAAAATACGCGATTCTCTTTTCTCGGAATCACGTCAGGATAATCTCCATCGACATATCCAAGAGCACAATGTCCGATTCCCTCATACTCATCCTCAATACCGAGTGATTTGAGAAGCTTCTTGCCCCAGTCAGATTCAAACTCTTCCTTCGCGCGGTGAATCCAGCAGCTTCCAATACCAAGATCATGTGCTGCAAGCATGAGATTCCCCATCACAAGACTGCCATCATAGACATGTGTAGGCCAGTCCTTCTTTCCAAGAACGATAAGAATAACCGGCGCACCGTAAAATGGATCAGTATTACTTCCCATTATGTCGGCATTTCTCTTAGCGATTTCATCCCTTATTTCCTTATTTGTCACCTGAATAATGATGGTGTTCTGTGCACCTCTGCCGTTTGCCGCAAAGGTTCCGGCCTCTATTATCCGGTCAAGGATGTCCTGCGGAATCATGTCCGGTTTGAATTTGCGAATACTTCTTCTGGTTTTCATTTCTTCTAATACTTTACTCATGATTTTGGTCTCCCATTAATTCAAAAAATTTATAAATCTCTATGACAGCATAGAAAGCCGGACAGTCAGCGTCTATGCAGCCTTTTGATTAATTTCAGTAGATATGTTCACTCATTTTAAGTATTATGCAGTAATTAAGCATAATTTGCAAGTATGCATAAATACTGCATATGTTATTATTAAGCATCTATATCGTATAATTGTCAAATCAGATTTTTTATCTCGTTAAACACTTTTAAATATCCGTTTGAAATGATATTTACAACAATTCCTTTAGCTTCAACATCTCATCCTCAGACAAAGTAACACCCTTTCCCATCTTCTCGTGCTCAGGTGCCCAATCTCTGATATCATACTTTGGTTCTCCACCATTCCATGAAATCTTGTTAAGTTCCTTTGTCCATCCTTTGGCACTCTCTGAGAGGGTGCCTATGTGTTCTACTATTTCATATTTAAAATCTACCATTTCTATAAATCCTTTCTGTTGGAATTGATAATATTATATTTGTTATTCATTAGATGTTAGATGATTTTTCCACTCAGCGAGTGGAAAATCTTTTATTTTGCAATCTCATATAATATTCATCAATGAAATAAGTATACTGCTTCCAGATTGTCGACGCAGTGTGTCGATAATCTAATAACTGTGAAAAGCTGCTTCGCATTCTTATATATTACTTTAATAAATCAAAATCGTCTAGTTTGATTTTTGATAAAACAAAACACTGACATAATATTATTTGTTGTCTTGATTTTATATACAGTCACGTAAATTATTCAGTTACTAAAATAGTGAAATTTATTGAAAAAAATAATCTATATTACTCAACTATTTACTAAATACTTGTTTAACGTAATCTACAACAGTAGAAATTATTCTATATTACTTAACTCAAAAAGCTTTTCTGACGGCACAACCATCTACAACAGTAGAAATTATTCTATATTACTTAACCATAAACGCATCCGGAAAACGACCAGCATCTACAACAGTAGAAATTATTCTATATTACTTAACCTTATAGGAAACTATAAGAAGTAGAGGAATCTACAACAGTAGAAATTATTCTATATTACTTAACGCTGACCATATCGGCAAGACGGTGGAATCTACAACAGTAGAAATTATTCTATATTACTTAACTCGTAATGCTCGACAATGATATAAATGATCTACAACAGTAGAAATTATTCTATATTACTTAACGACATACCACTTGCACATTTTGCAGAATCTACAACAGTAGAAATTATTCTATATTACTCAACTCCAAATTTGTGTATTTGCACAATTTTTTGGGGCTAAGCAACTTTATTTTTATTATTTTATATAACATTTGCACAATATATGTTAAGTAATATAGATTATTATAAAATTAAGGTCTAGGTTTGCATTACGTTATGATGAAAAAATCATTTTCTTCATTTTTGGCATAACCATATCTTAGAACTTCACAGCTTGATGACATTTTGAAAATATATACACTATCTGATTGTGAAAATCGTTTTTCAAATGTGTTCGTCAAATCGTTAACTATATTATCAACAATTCTTTTACTGTTGTCAATCTCAAATACTGAATATTGAATTCGATGTCCAAATCTTGACAGATACTTAGCAAAACTGGTTCGTAATTTGTCATTTGAAATTAGTATATTTTTTCGTGTTGAATATGTCCCATTGTCTATTTTTTCATGTGCCTTGGTTCCATCAAGCTGAGCTTTTGACTGATACATAATTGTGTCCTCGCTTCCATATAATTTATGGAAATATATGGAAGCCGCACAAAAAATGAAATCATTTAAATTTGAAATAATTATCAAATCATCCATTATAAATACCTTTTATTTTGAATAAAGTCAAACCAGTCCTTATTGGAAATTTTAAGTCTATCTCTTGAAAACTTACCGTCTTCTTTCCAATTCTCTGTAATTTGTTTGATTTCATACAAGCCTTTTAGAGCTATACAATATGCACCATTAGCATCTGCGTCTTTAGGTAACGCATCTCCTGCTTTAGCTGAATCATAAAATATATTATTTTCATTGAGCACCGGAGAAATCAAACGGTCATAATCCCTGTCTTCTAATTCACTTAAACTGTTTCTCATTTGTACAGTCAATCTAAAAATCTCAAATATGTGTTGTACGATTTCATAATCAATAATATCCTGCCTCAGATCATGACCATCTCTCCAATTTATATCTGTCATTTCGAGGGTTTTTTCCATATCTTTTGTTATATCAATTGTATCCGATTCATTTGAGAACCTGCCATTGACAAATCTTCTTTTTATCCTAACTCCGTACGTATATACACTCCAGCTTGACTTTGACATAACAGTATTTTGCGTAATAAAGTTATTATAATCAAATGTAAAACAAAACAGTTTTTTTTCTGAATCATATCTGATACTGTCAAATTTTTTTATAAATTCTCTCTTCGCATCAACTGTTAAATCTTTAAATTTGAATATATTTACAAATCCGGTTGTAGGATCTATTTTTGATGTATAGGCAGCAGGTACGTAAAATATACAGCCACACTGATGACCGACATTTTTAAGTTTTTCAGGAATATATGTAAGCTGATATCCCTTTAGAAGACCACCGTTTTCAGTTATGGATATATCTTTAAATACCAGATAGTTAAGTTTGTTGATAAGCATTGTCTCAAACTTCTGGTAAACCTGTCGCTCAACCTTGAAACGACCTTTTTTAAATCCGTAGCTTAAATCCTCCATTGCAATTATGGCATTATATTTAATAACCATCTTTGAAATTTCATGAATTACAAGAGATAAATAGCCTTCTTTAATTTCTTTTATTTTGCCGATTTCTTTCCATTCTTTTCGTGCGATTTGTCGCGCCCCCTCCTGCTGCTTGAGCTTAATCTGATAATCATATCCATTAACAATGTTAAACGATTTTTGTTCAACAATATTTCCACAAGTATCAATTACTGAAACATATATCAGGTTTCTTTCACCACGATCAATGCCTATTACATGCAAATCCTTTTCTTTTGCAATATATTGTAATATTCTGTCATTAATAAAGCTTGTCTTATTGGCTTTAAAATTGATTGTAATAGGCATATGAAGAAAATATTTATCATATGTATATCTATAATCTTTTACTATGTTTGTAGCAGCCTCATGATGACCTACTACATTCTTAAGCTTAGCTGCTTCATCCGAAAGTTCTTTATCACTTTTATCATTGAAATATTTATAAAGCTCCTGATATATATTTTCCGGTATGGTTTTTCTGACTATCCGGATATTTCCAAATTGATCTTTTTCCTCCGCTTCATACGTTCTATTAACAAGAATAGAGCCTTTTTTATGAATTATAGGATTCTTTATGCTTGATTTTCTAAAGAAGATTTCCGCCTCACCGTTTAATTTCAGCACAATATCCTTTAAATTTTCTTCACTAAACAAGTTCTTCAAATACATAGTATGAAGATTATCATTTCCGGTGCTTTTCTTTGAAAAATCCTTGTTATATATTTGGAATAAATATAGCTGTCCCTTTTCCTGTAACAATTCAATATCCTTTTCGCTGATATATGTCCAGTCGATTTTATAGCCTTGCAATTCGACTTCTCTGTAAAATCCACTGATATCTTCATATGTGGAGGTGTCAGAAAATTCAAAGCCAAAATTCTTCCATTCTGGATGTATTGCTATACAGTTCTTAAAATAATCAATCAAATCATGACAAAACGTTATATCAAAATCCTTAGAGGATTTAAGATGCTTATTTTGTTTATAGCCTTCCAATATATAGGCAGACGGCTTATATGTTTCCACTCCCTTTTTTGAAGAGAGGAATACCCAGGGGATCATTTTATTTGGTCCTGGCAGAAGATTATAAATCATCTTCTTATAATCCCCTTTATTTTCTGATGTATTACCTTCAATTATCTTTTTGTCAGGCTTATTTTTTGCATTAAATATTCCTAAATAGTACAAATTATCACGCATGAGGATAATTGCATTATTACTATATTCTTTACTTTTACTCCATCCATCCGCTAGTGTAGGAATACCAAAATTCAATTTAATTTTTTTTGTACTATATGGCTTCTGCGTTACATAATTACGCACAAGATTATACAATGAAATTACCGGATATATTTCGTCATATATCTCTTCTAACTCCGCATAAAAATTATTATCTTTATCTACCAGCTCCTCTGTCATGAAAACCGAACACCAATGAAAAGCATTCATTATTACATCGAGAACATTTTTTAATTCAGATGCTTTCAATTCACTTTCCATCAGATGAATTTCAGGATTATACTTAAGCTCGTGTGCTTCAAAATTATTCAAAATATGTGATATTTCATGTATATATGTCTCTGCTTTAATATTATCATCCGAACATAATTTATAATTGCTAACAAGCTCATTGATTTCAGTAATGCTTTTTTGCAGATCATTCTTTACCGCTTTTTTTACCTTGTCAGCTTTAGATTTACCATTTCCGGGTAATATATTGTTGTAATGAATTTCTAATGCAGTATTTATTGTTTCCCAATCTCTATATGTCTTTTGTGAAACTGATTCATAGAATTTACTAACAATATAAATCTTATCAAGATTGTAGCCGTTATAGTTGTCTCCAATCTTACGCAATCTTTCAACGATATGTTTTGAACTAATATTGTCCAAAAATCCATTCACTGATTGATAAACCTCTTCATCTGATTCAAATTTATACGGCACCTCATAAGAAGTATCTGCTATGCACAGTATCTGTTTATGAAGCTTTCGCAGCTTATAGAGATTTTTGTTTTCTTTATTTTTCTGGCAATATAAATTCATAAATGAATTTACTTTACCGCATATATCATTATAAAAAGATATACCTTCCTGTGTAATAAATTCCCCATATTTTTCATAAGAATAAATTTCCTCCAAAGACATTTCCTTTAATGAATCCTTCATATCTCCGGATATTTTATTTATATCATCATTTGAAAGATTTTTTACAATTCTCCTATACACCAATGCATTACTAAAAAATATCTCTGCATTATCATTAACTATTCTATGACAAGAAGATGAAGATATATCATCAGCCGAAAAACAATTGGCCCTGTTTTTAAAATAGTACTTGAATGATGTTGCAAATCTGGAAAATAATTTAATTACCTGTATTTTTTCTTCTTTTTCTGATGCAGAATAATTATTGTTATGAATGACAAATTCAGGAAGAATATCTGAGATTAATTTTGCACTGAACATATTTTTAAATCTGTCATCATCTGCAAATTTTTTATAGATTGCCTTACGTTTTTCAGCCTGTTCTTTTATAAGAGTGTCTTTATTATCTCCATTTTTTAACTGAATTTCCATTTTCTCAAATAAAGAAGTCCAGTCAATATCATCAATTGACGATAAAGTTTCTGAAATGAAACCTCTGTAATAATCATCCATGATATCTTTAAGTATCTGACGATTTTCTCCTCTTAGCTCATCTTCTTTAATTATTCCATTTTTAACAATAAATTGCTGTGTTGTTTCGGTTGGAATGAGAGCATTCCTAAGAGTCTTCTGCAAAGAAGAAATTCCGATAAAATTCTGAAAGTTATTTGTTCCGTTATTCATATTCCTCTCCTTTTTTATAAAGATATGTAATGTGTAACTAGAGTCCTTGTAAAAAAATAACGTTTTTTAACGTTACTTCTTTAATACCTGATATCTTTAATCTACCAAAGTAGAAATTACTTGTAATTCAAATATACTATTTTCCTATGGCGATGTAAAATATTTTGCTTAAAGAAGTAACAATAGGTCTTTTTTTACTTATTTCTTATGATGGCTCTAGCTTATCACATTACGATGCCCAAAGTCTGCCCTTGCAACTCGAAACTTTGTTTTTTTCACAGATTTGTAGTATAATACCTACCATGAAATTACAAAAATTATACAGCAAGGTCCGTCAGGCCCTTGACGACTACAATATGATAACTGAAAATGACAAAATCGCCATCGGTGTTTCAGGCGGAAAGGATTCTCTCACTCTGCTTTATGCGCTTTCCGGCATCAAAAGCTTCTATCCTGTGCCTTTTGAGCTAGTAGCGATAGCGGTTGACCTGGGATATGAGGATTTTGATTTGTCTCCGGTGAAGGCGCTGTGCGATGAGCTCTCTGTTGAGTTTTATGTGGTGAAAACTGATATTGGAAGAATATCTCTTGAGAAATCTAAGAATCAGGCTAGTCCCTGCTCATGGTGTGCAAAGCTTAGAAAGGGAGCTTTGAATGATTTTGCGCTGTCTGTCGGCTGCAACAAAATCGCATACGCACACCATATGGATGATATTATAGAGACTATGTTTCTTTCACTGCTATATGAGGGACAGTTTTATTCGTTCGCGCCTGTTACACAGCTGGACGGCAGTGGGCTTACCATCATCCGTCCGCTTATGTATGTCGGCGAGTCAGATGTGAAGGGCTTTAAGAATAAATACAATCTGCCGGTGTGCAAGAATTCATGCCCTTACGACGGCCACACGCGGCGCGAATATGTAAAGCAGCTTGTCAGACAGCTCAATATGGAAAATCCGGGTGTCAAGAAGAGACTGTTTTCTGCTATTCAAAACGGCAATATCGATGATTGGGTGAAATGTACTAAGCCTTCCGATGCTTCATAGAGCGTTTTTTCTCATACATCCTTGAATCAGCCTCATGGATTATCTCATTAATATCCTTTGTGCTGTTATCGTTTTGCACAGCATATCCCATGGCAGCTGTGATAGGCACTATATTATTTCCATCAGTGATACATCCGAGATTATCCATCATTTCAGAGATATTGCCTATGTACATTTCATTTTTCCATAAAAATGCCTTTCATACTTATATCTTTTACAGCTTGTCCGAATCCAGTACAATCGTAAATGGTCCGTCATTCTCAAGCTCTATCTTCATATCGGCTCCAAACACCCCTCTTTGTACTCCTGGAACTGCCTTATCACACTCGCTGATGCAGTATTCATAAAGCTCGTTTGCCATATCAGGACTTCCTGCCTCCACAAATGAAGGACGATTGCCTTTCTTACAATTTGCATAAAGCGTAAACTGCGATATAAGCAATAGCTTTCCGTCTACATCATTTATCGAAAGATTTGTCTTGTCATTCTCGTCGGCAAAAATTCTCATGTTTATAAGCTTTTTGATCATTTTATCAGCAATCTCTTTAGTGTCTGTCTCTGCTATGCCTATCAAAACGCACAGTCCCTTTTCTATGCTGCCGGTTATATTTCCATCTATAGTGCACTTTGCATGGTTTACACGCTGTATTACAAATCTCATTATTATGTTGTCTCCTTAAATATGTTATTTACATGTTATAAATTGGATATAATTATTTTGTTACAATTTATATGACATATAGTTTTACTACCATTTTTATCCAACAATAACCATATTATTCTAAACCATATTTATAAAATAAACAAGTCAGTCTGTGACTTTTCCCACATAGTTTCAGTCAAGATCATATGAACACCGCAATCCATAAAGTGTATTTCATTAGGCAATTTGTATTCATTTATAAGCTTTCGTGTACATTTATGAATTATATTGTCAAGTGGCGTATTACTGTGTTAGAATTATAGATATAAAATTTCTACAAACCATTTTTTTGACTAAAGGAGGATATTTATGAACTACAATATTGAGGGAGAGCCATTACCGGTTGTGATCTGCAACCTTGAGGCAAATGAGACTATGATTACCGAAAAAGGTGCCATGTCATGGATGACTCCAAACATGAAGATGGAAACTACATCAAATGGAGGCATCGGCAAAATGTTTGGCCGTGCATTTTCAGGTGAGAGTATGTTCCAAAATCGCTATACATCTATGGGTGGTCCGGGAATGATAGCATTTGCATCATGCTTTCCAGGATGCATCAGACCCTTCCAGATTGCACCGGGACAGGAGATAATTGCCCAGAAATCAGCATTTCTTGCTTCAACCTCCGGAGTTGAGCTGTCCGTATTTTTACAAAAAAGAATAGGAGCAGGTTTCTTCGGCGGTGAGGGCTTTATCATGCAGCGTCTGTCAGGAAACGGATTGGCATTTTTAGAGTTTGACGGCCACATAAAGGAATACGAGCTTGCACCCGGTCAGCAGCTGGTGATTGATACCGGATACTTAGCCGCTATGACAGGAAGCTGCCAGCTCGAAATTCAGACTGTTCCGGGTATCAAAAATGCGGTATTCGGCGGTGAAGGATTATTCAACACCGTTGTAACCGGACCTGGCCGTGTATGGCTCCAGAGTATGCCGGTTTCTCAGCTTGCAGGTGCAATCAGACCTTTTATTCCAACAGGCAACTAAACCTATAAAACAGGACTGCCGATATTCAGGCAGTCCTGTTTTACACTTTGTACTAAATTCTATTGTTTTATATTTTATCTATGCCATACCATTTGCAGTTTTGTACTTCCATAGCATCTCAGCATGATTCTGCTCTTCTATCTGTATATCTGCCAATAGCTTTCTGATATCCGAATTTCCAAATACAAATACATCGGAATTGTACTCGCCGGATACTAGCTTTTCTGTTCCTATACAGTCTGTAGCCAGATAACAGTCAGCTTTCTTGTCCTCAGAATTGCCAAGCGAATCGTATGTTGCAGCAGGGTTATAATTCTTCCCCTTAGAATCATTGCAGTCAACTGACGGAACCTTTCCTTTAATCACCTGATCCAAAGAGTCAAAATGCTTTTGCTCATCCCTTGCTATTTCTTCAAAAAGCTCCTTAAGCACCGGATCCTTTGCCTGATTGCTGTATTTGGTATACTTCTCTATGCATGCCTGTTCCTGTGTTTTTAAATCTTCAATAGCGTTTGTTTCTTTTTCTGTTAGAATCATTTAATAGACACCTCCTGTCAGCATTATTATGTACAAAGGTGTAAATTATATTTATGATTGCCACAATTTTAATAAAAAAAGCCTCTAACCGAAATCGCAATTAAAAATAAGATACATAAAATAATTACTCACAGCACATGCTAAACTCATACTTAGGATGAAAAATAACAGTAACTATTCAGCATATTCAGGATAGCTGCAAATAAAAATTTAATTAAAACATCAAATAAACAAAAAGCAAATAAACAAGCATCAATCAGGAGGAATACTCATGAATAATACAGGGATATATAATGCCAATACACATAATACCGACCAGAATATCTACAGCCGGCAAAACTTTAAACAGTATCATACCAATAAATCCAACATCTGCGGCATATCAGATGATAAAACTGACTGCAGCCGCCAAAGTGCCTTCTGCGATAGCACAAACTATGCGGATTTACCACTCGGATGCGTATGCGAAGGAACTGAAGTTAGAAACAGTGCTGACGAAAATGTCAAAATTTACAATATAAAGCACTCTCATCAGCCTATTTAGCCAGCTCCCAGAATGCCACTGCACTGGCAGCAGCCACATTTAGAGAATCGACGCCATGTGACATTGGTATCTTTACAGTGTAGTCACAGGAGTCTATAGTCTGCTCATGAAGACCATCTCCCTCAGTGCCGAGCACTATTGCAAGCCTTTCCTCTGAGTGAAGCACAGGGTCATCTATACTCACGGAATCATCAGTCAGCGCCATAGCGCATGTCTTAAATCCAAGCTTATGAAGCACATCAATATTGTATTTATAAACACTGCTATTTCGGTCGTTGCAATTTTGGTCACGGCTATCACACTTATCATGCAATGAAGCATCTGAAAAAGTGTTGTCACTGCCGACATTGTACTTGGGAAAATATGCCCATGGCACCTGAAACACCGTTCCCATACTAACCCTGATTGCACGCCTGTACAAAGGATTGCTGCAGGCAGGAGTGAGCAGCACCGCATCCATATGCAGTGCTGCCGCTGACCTGAATATAGCTCCGACATTGGTTGGATTTACCACATCCTCAAGCACCGCAACTCTTCTTGCGTCCCTGCACACCTCTTCGACAGACCTTGGCTTCGGCCTGTACATAGCACAGAGTGTGCCTCTGGTCAAAGCAAAGCCAGTCAGCTTTGTGAGCAAATCAAATGACGCAGTATATACAGGTATATTCTGACATCTTTCGATAATGCCTCTTGCCTCGCCATTTACATGCTTTGTCTCCATCAGAAGAGAAACCGGTTCACATCCTGCATCAAGTGCCCTCTCTATCACCTTTGGACTTTCAGCTATAAACATCCCTTCTTTTGGATTGGCTCTGTTTAAAAGCTGATTCTCCGTCAATCTGGCATACACATCCAGATTGGGATCCATAAAATCTGTAATTGTGATTATATTATCAGACATATAATCAATCCTCCCTCAGATGTACTACCCTGGCTGCCGCACGACGCCTTCCGTCCTCCTGGGCTGCATAATGCTTACGTGTGGTATTTACATCCTTATGTCCTAGAACATCCGCCACAAGATAGATATCACCTGTTTCCTGATAAAGTGTGGTGCCATATGTACTACGAAGCTTATGAGGAGTAATATTCTTAACGGTTGTTACGAGTCTCGAATACTTTTTTACCAGATTCTCAACAGAGCGTACAGATATACGCTTCCTCTGTAAAGAGAGAAAAAGTGCATTAGCATGCCCCTCAGCAGGTGTAATTATGCTTCTCTCCTCCCAGTACGAAAGAAGTGCATCACGTACCTCATCACCAAAATAAACAATCACATCAGCACCACCCTTTCGGTGCACCTTGATTCCATTGTTTTTGAAATCTACATCATCCATATCCAGCCCCACGCACTCAGATACACGGATACCTGTTCCAAGAAGCAGTGTCATAAGTGCAAGGTCACGAACCTTTGTTTTCTCATGGAAACGCTGCTGGTTCTTGGACAGACTGTCTCCTGACTCAACCTCATCGAGAAGCTGTGCGACCTCATCAGTATCAAGACGGATGATATTCTTCTCATGTATTTTGGGAAGGGTTACCTTGCTCGCAGGATTGGTATCTATAAACTCTTTCCTAAAATAAAAATTATAAAAAGTGCGCAGTGATGCAAGCTTTCGCTTAATGCCTCTCTCGTCATTGGTGTGTACGACGCCATCCTTCTCATAATACTTTAGATAAAACAGATATTCCTCAATATCTGAAGGACTGATCTGATCTAACAGAGATATAGGGTAGTCCCTTATATCATATTTCTTAAGCGATGGATTGGCACTCTTCATGTACTCGAAAAAGGTCTGTAGATCATATGCATACGCTATCTTGGTTCTTGAGGACTTATCCGCATCTATTCCGATAAAAAAATCCATACAGAACTTCGGAAGCTTCTGTATCATATCTCTGAGCTTTAATTCATTTTTTATATTTACGTCTTCGTAATAAGCTTTGTCTTTCATAATAATACTATATAATAATCAAAGTTGACTCTAACCAAGTATTTCTTTGATTTTCTCCTCTATACGCTCCTTGACCAGTGCAGCTATATCCCTCGTCTTCATGTCCTTGTACTCATCATACTCAATAGGCTTTAAATAGTGAACCTGCGTTGTAACAGGGCCGAAATGAAAGCTGTTGAACACCTTATATGAATCTATAAGAGCTATCGGAATAATAGGAACATGTGATTTCAATGCAATCTTAAAGCTTCCTGCTTTAAAATCCTGCACTTTATTCTTATTATTGAACTTATAGCCACCCTCCGGAAACAAGACATATCTCTTGCCGTTTTTCACATCCTTAGCTACCTCATTGATTATAGTAAGCCCCTGCCTTGGATTATCTTTCTCTAAACGCTTTGCCTGAACCAGATCCACAAATTCCCTGACAAGCATTGTATGCGACTTCTGCTTATCCATAACAAACGACAGTACCTTGTCATGTGTAGTAATAATCCCCAGTAAATCATACTTTCCCTGATGGTTGGGATACATGATATAGCCGCCTGTTTCAGGAAGATTCTCAAGACCATATGCTTCTGTTGTAATTTTTCCCGATTTATTCATTAAATCTATACAGTGCCGCATCATATCATATCTCTCCGCTTCTGAATATTTCTGCGGATGATCAGCCATGTATCTCATTTTGGGAACAATATACGGCGCTCTGTGAAAATTTGCAAATATAACAAAAAATAGTTTTAACATAAATATCCAATCTCCTGTTTCAAAAACGGATAAGCTATAGATACTATAACCCAAATCCGCTGCAATTAATCTATATTATATAAGAAACAGGAAATTTTAGCAAGAAAACGTTACTTTATATCCTGAGAATAATATGAAACAACTATATAATCGCCACTGCGGACATTGCCATCTGTAAGACTATTGAGCCTGCAAATTTCATCTACATAATCTCTTTTGCTCACCTGACTGTCGGCAATATATCTATCGGCAATGCTCCAGACAGTGTCGCCCTCCTCAACCCTGACGCTGGTATAATACTTGTTATAAGGCATGCTGTCACCAGAACTGGCAAAAATATGAATAGTGCCACACAATATAATGACAGCTGCTATAAATGCAACAGCAGTCCATCCAAACATTTTTCTTCTACCTGATAAAGTATTTTCTCTCATAAAACCACCTCTTGTATTTCCGAACATGTGTTTGTTGTTATTGTGATTACATAATACATCCCGAACAATCGTTTGTCAATAGAAAAGCGAACAAAATTTCGGAATATATGTTTGCGTTTATTTTAGTTTTATGATATAATTTTTTAAAATACAATTTTTTTATTATAATTATGAACGAAGAGGCAAAATACCTTTTGACCCTCATATCATTATATTATTTAAATATTCAGACGGAGGATTTAACTATGGCATTAGAAAAGATTTCAGACAAGCAAAAAGAGATACTGGAGTTTATCAAGAGTGAGATTTTAAACAGGGGCTATCCGCCATCAGTACGTGATATCTGCGAGGGTGTACATTTAAAGTCCACATCCAGCGTCCATGCCCATCTTGAGACACTTGAGCGAAAGGGCTACATAAGAAGAGATCCTGCCAAAAACAGGGCTATAGAAATTATAGATGACAGCTTTGGTTTACAGCGCCGCGAGATGGTTAATGTCCCTCTGGTCGGTCGTGTAGCCGCAGGTGAGCCGATACTCGCAGTGGAAAATATCGAAACCTATTTTCCCGTTCCTGCTGAATATATGCCAAATAAGCAGTCATTTATGCTTAAAGTCAGGGGCGAGAGCATGATCAATGCCGGTATCTTTGACGGTGATAATATCCTCGTCGAGCAGCAGAGTGATGCTTCAAACGGAGACATGGTTGTAGCACTTATAGATGATTCCGCTACCGTAAAGACCTACTATAAAGAGAATGGTCACATTCGCCTCCAGCCGGAGAACGACACAATGGATCCAATCATAGTTCCGGACTGTGAAATACTTGGCAAAGTGTTTGGAGTATTTCGTTTCTTCTAATTATTTATTGTAAAAATATCGCACCCATATGCTAAGCTAAACAGCTCAGCATATGGGTGCGATATTTTAAATTACCGGTTTCGATTTATAATTCCTTAATCATAGAATAAATACTACAGTGAATGTACATCCACCACTTTTCCATCTCTCCATATTCTGTCGAGATCATAGAACTGTCTGTCTTCTTTAGAGAACAGATGCACGATAATATCCTGATAGTCCATGAGAATCCATGTAGAGTTGCCTGTTCCCTCTACCTGCTTCTGATGCACTCCGTTTGTATACATAGCCTCATCCACAGCATCCTCCATGGCTGTGAGCTGATTTGCATTGTTTCCGTTTGCAATGATAAAGTAGTCTGCTATAGAAGAAACCTCTCCTATGTCGAGAACTGTGATATCCTCCGCCTTTTTGTCTTCAAGTGCTTCCACTATCTTTTTAACTAAATCAATTGTCTGCATAGCAGTTATTCCTCCCTGTTGTCTCTGTATTTAGCATAATAATTGTAAGTAATCTGGGTAGTCGGATCTATTGCCCCACTCTTTGTATTAAGAAAATTGATTGTATCATACAATATCTCTGCAACAGTCCTATCAAGGTCTGAAAAAGCAAGCTTTCTTATATCTTCAAGCCTCGGTGCTTCACATCTGTTTGGCTCAATATAATCTGCCACAAAGAGTATTTTGTCAAGAAGCCCCATGTCTGCTTCTCCTGTAGTATGCACTCTTATGGCGTGCAGTATCTGCGCATCCTTAATGCCATACTCTTCCTCAGCCAGCACCATGCCTGCCTTTGCATGTAACAGCCCCGGGTTTGATATCTCTACCTCTGTTATGTCTATATTTTTCTTTACACAGAGTCCGATTTTCTTTTCAGTCGAAAGACACTTGGCACAGTCATGAAGCAGGCCTGCAAGCATTGCCTTTTCTATCGGATAGCCGTTTGCCATGGCAAGACAGCCGGCAGTATACATCACTCCGAGTGTATGCTGATACCTTTGTTTATCAAGGCTCTTCTTTAGCTTTTTCTTTATTTCTTTTACTTCCATACTCTATCACCTGTATAAATTATTAGCCTGTATATATGACATAACTGCAGCATCCAGAAACATTTCCGCTCCTTTAGGACTCCTATACCCGTCTGCCTGCGACTTGGCACGTAGCAGTCTCCTGACCTGAGTAGACGACACATCCATCCTGTCACACTTTAAAAGTCTTATATCTGCCCAAAACTGTTTTTTGATATGTGCAATCTTTTCTTCCATCTGCTGCTTTGGAAAATTTTCCCTCACCATAACAAGAATAATTGCTGTCTGGGCTATGACATCAGGTCTCATCCATGTTTCAAAATAATCGAGCGAATCTCCACCCATGATGAAATACAGTTCATCCTCCGGATAAAGCGCCTTTAGCTTTTGGAGTGTCACATACGTATAGCTGGTGGACTCATCCTTTATCTCAATATCAGACACCTCAATACCGGGCACTGCTTCTGATGCCAGCTTACACATATTGTACCGGTGGCTAAATGCTGTCATTGCATTCTCAGTCTTGTTCGGCGAGTGACCTGACGGAACAAGCAGAATCCTGTCAAGAGAATACTCTTCCATCGCCTTTTGTGCCATGTATATATGACCTTTGTGTATCGGGTCAAATGCCCCACCAAAAATCCCTGTTTTCATGGCTTATTCCGGAAGCTTAATCTTTGGATTTTTCTTCGCAGGACGGTAAAAAATCATTTTTTTGCCTATTACCTTAACCACTGCAGAGTGTGTTCTCTCACCGATTACACTTGCAATCTCTCTTGGATCATCGATGCAGTTTTTAAGAACTGCAACCTTGATCAGCTCCCTCTTTTCAAGTGCTGCATCAAGAGCCTCGATGATTTCCGGAGTAAGCGATGCCTTTCCAATATTGAAAATAGGATTAATTGTGCTTGCAAGGCTGCTTAAATATGCACGCTGTTTACTTGATAAATTCATATATACTCTTCTCCTTACTTGTAATAATCAAACTCGAAATCATACATGCGGACAGTATCTCCATCCTCGATGCCCATATTTTCAAGCTCCTTGATGATACCCTGCTCACGCAAGAATCTCTGGAAAAAGGCAAAGCCCTTCTCCGAGTCCATATTTGTGTATCCGAGCATTTTCTCAATCTTTGGACCTGATATCTCATATGCACCATCGGCTGCCACCTCAACCGCGTACGGCTCATCCTTAAAGAATGAAAGTGCAGGATCAATCTCCGGCTCATATACAGTAACCTCTTTAGGACAATTTGCAAGCAGGTCCTTCACCTCGTACAAAAGCTCCTTAAGGCCCTTACCGCTTACTGCGGATATCGGGAATACCTTTATGCCCTGTGGTTCGAATTCGGCTCTTAAGGCCGAAATTACCTCATTTTCGTCTCCTGCTATGGCATCTATTTTGTTGGCGGCAATGACCTGTGGCTTTTTGAGAAGCTGTGGATTGTATGCTTCAAGCTCCTTGTTTATCGCCTTGATGTCAGCAACCGGATCACGGCCTTCAGTACCGGCAGCATCAACCATGTGTATCATCACCTTAGTACGCTCTATATGACGCAAAAACTCATGACCGAGTCCGATGCCCTCTGATGCTCCCTCGATAAGCCCCGGGATATCAGCGATTACGAAGCCAAAGCCCTCATCCATATCAACCACACCAAGATTTGGCTGTAATGTGGTGAAATGATAGTTGGCAATCTTTGGCTGTGCATTGGTAACTCGTGACAGAAGTGTTGATTTTCCTACGTTTGGAAAGCCTACAAGCCCTACATCCGCTATTACCTTTAGCTCAAGCTGTACCTCGATTTCTATTGCATCCTGTCCCGGCTGAGCATATTTAGGAGCCTGCATGGTGGATGTGGCATAGTGCTGGTTGCCCTGACCGCCTTTTCCGCCGCGCAAGATCACCTGCCTTGTATTGTCACCGGACATATCTGCTATGACTTTTCCGCTTGCTGCATCCTTTATGAGTGTACCCTCCGGCACCTTAAGTATAAGATCCTCACCATTCTTTCCGTGGCAGTTCTTTTTGCCGCCCTCCTGTCCGGGCTCTGCTGCAAACTTTCTTCTGTGACGATAATCTGTCAGGGTGTTGATTCCCTTATCCACGAGAAATATAACGTCTCCGCCCTTTCCACCGTCACCGCCGTCCGGACCACCGTTCGGCACGTATTTTTCACGGCGGAACGATACATGGCCATCTCCGCCTTTTCCTGATTTTATGATAATTTTTGCACGATCTGCAAACATAATTTTCCACCTCATGCTGAATGTCTGCATAAAACACTCAGTATACTTTATAACAAATCATTACTATGCTATATCTGTTATACTATATCTATATAAGACACAGTAATAACAAAATGATATAAGGGTCAAAAGGTATTTTGCCCCTCATTTATGATTAATCAGATTACTACATGCTGCTAATTTACAACATAAAAACCCCGGCTAATAAAAGTCGGGGTTTAAATCTTATTCGTTCACTACTGGATATACGGAAGCCTGTTTCTTATCTCTTCCAACTCTCTCAAATCTTAATACGCCATCAACCTTAGCATATAATGTATCATCTCCACCGATACCAACGTTTGTACCAGGGTGAATCTTTGTACCACGCTGTCTGTAAAGAATATTACCAGCTTTTACGAATTGTCCGTCTGCTCTCTTAGCGCCTAATCTCTTAGACTCAGAGTCACGTCCGTTCTTTGTAGAACCAACTCCCTTTTTATGAGCAAAAAACTGAAGGTTCATATTCAACATGTCTTACACCTCCTTGAAGTCTAGAATGATGTACTCATTCCCATAGTCTCTTTGTATTCCTTTTAGTCCCAGAATCATGGAATCCATAAGCAGTGCAACATCACCTGTCGCCGGCTTGTCAAGTCTGTAGTCAATCATACCTGTCTCTTCGTCTGTATCAAGGCTGTACTTAGCATGACACAGCTCTTCAGCGGAATTGATGAAGTTGATCACCAGCGCTGAAACCCCGGCACAGATTATATCATAACCGGAATCTGCAAAACCTGCATGTCCCTTTGACTTAAAGCCCATCTTATGTCCTTTTGAATTCTGATAAACGGTTATAGCTATCATTATCCGTTAATTTTTTCAATCTTAACCTGTGTGAAAGCCTGTCTGTGTCCGTTCTTTTTGTGATATCCGGTTTTTCTCTTGTACTTGTAAACGATAACCTTTTTAGCTCTGCCTTCTTTAACTACAGAAGCCTCAACTGTTGCACCTGCAACTGTTGGATCTCCAACCTTGAGATCATCTCCGCCTACAACTAAAACCTGATCAAAAGTAACCTTCTCACCAGCTTCAACGCCAAGCTTTTCAATGGTAATGATATCGCCTTCAGATACTTTGTACTGCTTACCACCTGTTGCTATAATTGCGTACATATGGCACCTCCTATTTATCATTACTCGCCAGTTACGGTGCTGCGAAAGTCGCAAACTTATACCTCACTGTGCGGCATACTCCAGTATATTAGCATAGAGTCATCTATTCGTCAAGTGTTTTTTCTAAAATTTGTTTAAGAGATTTGTGAACCTTTTTTCTTGTCAGCTCCACCAGTCCAAGCTTCGTTATATCCACAAAGGTACAGACTGTATTATCGTCCTTTATATACCGTTTGAGCGCTTCAATAAGCGTATCCTTTGATGCCTCAGACTTCATATTGATGAAATCAATTATTATCATGCCGGAGATATTTCTGAGCCTAAGCTGCCTGGCTATCTCCTTTGCAGCCTCCATATTGGTCTTTAATATGCTATTGCTCCCCGACGATATATTCTTTGCACTGTTTACATCTATAAAGGTAAGTGTCTCAAGCTGTTCTATTATGATGTTACCACCACAGTCCAGCCATACCCTGCGCGAGGTCAGATTATCAATCAGCCCTCTTATGCCATAGAGTGTTGACAGGCTGATAGCTGAATCGTCATATCTCATTATCTTTTCAGGAGCATGGTCATATATGCCATACTCTGTAAAAAGACTGTCATATATGTCATCGCAGTCAGTCTTTATCCACTCCACAGTGGCAAAATCAATTGTCTTCATTAAAAGCAGATAATCGCTCATCCCCCGGTATACGCATGAATAGAGCGCCTGATGCGGTGCCTTTTTTATTATCTGATTGTATTTCTGTGCTACAGAATACGCATCTTGCGAAACCGCTTTATCCTCCACATTTTTGGCATTGGTTCTGACTATGATGCCATAGCCATCTTTTTCGTGGTCTACACACTTTGAAAGCACAGCCTTACGTAAAAGAGCCGCCCTTTCCTTATCCAGCTTCGATGAAACACCTATCTGTGTATCAAAATTGGTGAGAATCACATTGCTTCCGAATATAGAAAGCTTTGTTGTGACCACAGGATCCTTTGTCTTTAGCGCATCCTTTATGACCTGCACAAGTATCTCATCGCCCTCACACAATCCTTCTTTTTTTGATTTTTTGTTTGTGTATACAGGATTTTTTGCATCATTTAGCGAAAGATAACAGCTTTTATTCTGCGCAATGGTCACAAATGCCGCATTTATACCCGGCAGTATCTTATTTACCCTTGCCGCGTATATATTGTTTATTATCGTATCCTTCTCGGGAAGGAGCTGGAAATCCTTATAATTTCCGTTTTCGTCCATCAGTGCATACACTGTGTATGTCTTATTATTTTTTACTGTTTTAGTCAGAATAATTCTGTTCATTATGAGATTTCTTCTCCCATGTCAAGCAGACAAATGAGTGTTCCATCGTCTTTTCTTGCATACACTTCCTGCCTGTGGATTTGTATGGCAAGCGGATTGTAATCAAGGCCGCACTTTTCGTATATGGCTTGAAGCACAAACTCAGGCTTTATATTGTCAATGCTTCCTGTTGATACCTGCATGAAAAACTCAGGCTTTTTGTTATTTTCCATGACTGTAAGCTTGTATACAAGAGGCTTTATATCTACCTCTCTCTCACTCTTTTTAGTCTTTTTCATCACAACAAAGGATGGCTCGTCAAAAAAGTGCTTATCTATCGCTTCCTTCCATTCATCTATGGTATACGGGCTCTCATAGCCATCCTTGAAGCTAAGCACATAGTCTGCAGCCGCAACAAGCGACATAGCCTTCTTAGCATCATCCGGCAGAAGCACATAGCCTGTCACCTCTACTCCGTCCACCATCTGGGCATTTAAAGCCGCTATGCTTTTTTCTGTAGACTCTGTTGTATTTACATCTATGTCAAAGTACTCACCATCACTTGTAATGCCCACTCCAAGCGGAGCCGCAAACGACATAATCTGGTGAGCAGAATACCCCTCTGAATAGCGGATATCAATATCAGCCCTTCTGACCGCCTTCTGGAAGTATCTCATCATATCGAGATGTCCTATAAACTTCATGCAGCCCCATTTTTTAAACTTCACTCTAATTTTCATAGCAGACACCTCCTCCATAGCTCTTTGCACCGCAGGCAGAACACCTCATGCGGCAGTTAGGAGTGACTGTCTCCTTATGGGCTGTCTCCCACTCTCTTATCATAAACTGCTTTGTCACACCTATATCGATAAAATCCCATGGGAATATTTCATCTAAAGTCCTTTCTCTCATCGTGTAGAAATCCGGATCCAGTCCGCATTCCTTTATCGAATCAATCCATCTGTCATAGTCAAAATACTCTGTCCAGGCATCATAATATCCGCCCTTTTCGTATACCTTTACTATAGCATCGCAAAGCCTTCTGTCGCCTCTTGCCAGTATGCCCTCTATCACAGTGACGTATGCCTCATGCCAGTTGTATCTGATGCTCTTTCTGTTGAGCTGCTCCTTTACATGGTCATTTACTATTTTGGCTCTGCCCAGGTACTCAGAAGGCTCATACATTCTCGCCCACTGGAATGGTGTAAACGGCTTTGGCACGAAAAATGATGTACTTATCGTAATCTGGCATTTTCCGGCTCTCTTTTCCTTTGGAACGGTATCATAGTACAATGCCGCAACATCGTTTGCAAGCTCAGGAATGCCCCTCATATCTTCCTCTGTCTCTGTAGGCAGACCAAGCATGAAATAAAACTTCACCTTGTTCCAGCCGCCCTCAAAGGCCTGTTTTGAGCCGTTCATGATATCATCCACGGTAAGCCCCTTATTAATGACATTTCTAAGGCGCTGTGTACCGGCCTCAGGCGCAAAGGTCAGACTGCTTTTTTTCACATCCTGCACCTTCTGCATGATATCGAGTGAAAACGCATCAATTCTAAGTGAAGGCAGGGAGATATTTATCTTCTTTTCCTTGCAGATATCAAGCAAAAACGTGATAAGCTCGTCAAGCTCCTTGTAGTCGGATGAGCTTAAGGAGCTTAAAGAAATCTCCTCGTGTCCTGTATTTTTGATAAGAGCCGCTGCAACGTCCTTTAGGTGGTCAACCTTTTTCTCACGGTTTGGGCGGTAAATCATACCGGCCTGACAGAAACGGCAGCCTCTTATACATCCACGCTGTATTTCAAGCACCATTCTATCCTGCGTAGCCTTGATAAAAGGCACAACCGGTGCCTCCGGATAAGTTGAGTTAGTCAAATCTACCTGCACCTGTTTTTTTATCTTTACAGGAATATCATCATACTTAGGCTTCATACAGCAAATTGTTCCATCCTCATTGTACTCCACCTCATACAAAGCAGGTACATAAAGACCCTCAATCTTTGCAGCCTCATGTAAAAACTCTTCCCTTGAAAGACCATCAGCCTTTGCCTTCTTATAAAGCTCAAAGAGATTGCCGTACTGTGTCTCGCCCTCTCCGATATAAAATATATCAAAGAAATCTGCAATCGGCTCCGGATTGTAAGTACAAGGACCGCCTGCAATCACAATAGGACAGCCATCCTCTCTGTCCCTTGAACGAAGCGGAATCTGTGCGAGGTCAAGTATCTGCAAAATATTTGTGTAGCACATCTCATACTGCAGAGTCATGGCTACAAAATCAAAGTTCTTTATAGGCTCCTGAGACTCAAGTCCGAAAAGCGGTATATTCTCCTGCTTCATGATTTCATGCAGATCAGGCCACGGAGAATAAACTCTCTCGCACCACACGTCATCCATGCGGTTGAACATATCATATAATATCTGGATTCCCAGATGTGACATACCAATCTCATAAACATCAGGAAAACACATCGCAAAACGTATATTTACCTGCGATGTGTCTTTCATTACTGAGTTGAACTCATTCCCGATATATCTAGCCGGTTTGTCTACCTTCATAAGTATCTCATCACTTAAAGCTAGTTTTCTCATATAATTTCCTCTAAATAATTATAGTGTTTTAAGGCTATCGCTGTGCCAGCACCCCTGCTATCTCTGCCCATGTGATATTTTTCTGAGCCATAAGAATCATGCAGTGGTACATAAAGTCCGATATCTCAAACTTCAAATCATCACTGTCCGGATTTTTGGCTGCCAGAATAATCTCAGTGCACTCGTGTCCGAGCTTTTTCAATATCTCATCTATGCCCTTTTCCATGACAGCATTGGTGTACGAGTCCTCCTTTGGATTCTTCATACGGTCAACTATCACCGCATAGACTGATTCAAGCACTGTAAGTGGATTCTTCTCCACATACTCCTTTTTCACGATATTATTGAAAAAGCAGGTCCTGTTACCTGTGTGACATGCAGCTCCCACCTGCGAAACCTTCGCAAGGATAGTATCATAATCACAGTCCGCTGTCAAAGACTTTACGTACTGTAAATGTCCTGATGTAAGTCCTTTGGTCCAAAGCTCATTGCGGCTTCTGCTCCAGTAGGTCATGCGGCCGCTGTTTATCGTGACATTGAAGGCCTCCTCATTCATATAGGCAAACATGAGCACCTGCTCATTGCGGTAATCCTGCACTATGACAGGCACCATGCCGTCAGAATTAAGCTTTAAATCAGACCATTTTAAGTCGGGAGTAAAATTGTCAACAAGTATTCCTCCGTCAGAAAGCTTTGTCTTTATCGCCATGATATCATTTTCAGGATCATTGATAAACTCTCCTGCAATGCCTCTTAGTGTTTCACGCTTCATGACATCAATTATTTTATCCATGTCAAACTGCGGCATATAGACCACATACGGTGTGGATGTGAGATTCTCAAGCGCATCTATTATATCTATATTCAAGACCAAAAGCTCATGAAAGGTATCCTCTATCTCCTCCTGATGCTTGAAAATATAGTCTACATTGCTGATTGACAAAAGAATTTTATCCTTGCCAAACTTCTCGCTTGCCACATTTGCAAGCTCAAGGCTTGAATCCTTTGTGGCATTGAAGATGACCTGTAAACAGCCTGCATACAGCAGCTTTTTCACGTCCTCTATGCGGTTGATATTGCCTCCTGCGCACACCTTTATGTCGATATTTCTGTTTATATTTTCTATCGTATGTATGTTTTTCTCATGCTCATCATCATCAGTTGAAAGATCAAAAATAATAATCTTGTCTATGCCACTGTCATTGTAGAGCTGACACAGATTGTAGACGTCGCCCATAACTGTCATATCAGACGCTGATTTCACGGCCTGGCCGTTTTTTAAATACAGTGTAGCAACGATGTTCTTAAAACCAGTCAAATTACAAACTTCCTTTCGTGGACATCACGTCCTTTATTCTGCTATCATAGGTGCAGGCATCATCAAGTGCCTTGGCAAATGCCTTAAACATAGCTTCTATCATATGATGATTATTTCCCGGTGTCAAAACCTTTATATGCAGGTTCATCGCAGCAGAGTAAGAAATGGCATAGAAAAACTCTCTCACCATCTCTGTATCCATATCTCCGACTCTCTCGCAGGTAAACTCGCCGTCAAACTGCAGGTACGGTCTGCCTGATAAGTCAATGGCACATAGTACAAGCACCTCATCCATCGGTAAAATAAAGCTTCCAAATCTCTTTATGCCCTTTTTGTCTCCGACAGCCTGTGCTATAGCATTACCAAGCACTATGCCGCAGTCCTCTATAGTATGATGACAGTCCACATTTAAGTCACCGTCGCATGTCATATCAAGGTCAAAAAAACCATGCTTTGAAAAGCCCTCCAGCATATGGTTAAAGAAGCCTATGCCTGTGTCTATATTTGATTTTCCGGTTCCGTCTATATTTAAACCGACCGAAATATCAGTCTCTTTTGTTTTTCTGCTAAGCTTAGCGCATCTATCTGCCATTTCTTACTCCTTTGACTAATCCTCAAATCTAACCTTGATTGAATTTGCATGTGCTGTAAGCTTCTCACACTCTGCAAACTGCTCAATATCTGTATGTATTCTCTCAAGTGCTTCTCTTGAATATGAGATGATGCTTGACTTTTTGATAAAGTCATCTACAGATAAGGCCGAGAAGAATTTTGCTGTTCCGTTTGTAGGCAGAACATGGTTTGGTCCTGCAAAATAGTCTCCCAAAGGTTCTGATGAGTACTCTCCGATAAAGATTGCTCCTGCATTTTTGATTTTTGTCATGACTGAGAAAGGATCTCTTGTGACAATCTCCATATGCTCTGAAGCGATATCGTTTACTGCATCAATTGCCTCATCCATATCCTCTGCAACAAGTATATATCCGTAGTTTTCAAGAGATTTCTCGATGATTTCTTTTCTTGAGAGGACCTCAACAAACTTATCTACTTCCTCTGATACTTTCTTTGCAAGCTCCTCACTTGTTGTGATCAAGATAGCTGATGCCATCTCATCATGCTCGGCCTGTGAAAGTAAATCTGCTGCCACATAGCGTGGATTTGCAGTCTCATCTGCAAGCACCAGAATCTCGCTAGGTCCTGCGATTGAATCAATGCTGACATATCCAAACACAGCCTTTTTGGCAAGGGCAACAAAGATATTTCCCGGTCCAACAATCTTGTCTACCTTTGGCACACTCTCTGTACCAAATGCCATTGCAGCGATAGCCTGTGCACCGCCTACCTTGTAGATTTCATCTACTCCGGCCTCGTTTGCGGCTACAAGTGTGGAAGGATATACCTTGCCGTCAGTTCCACATGGTGTACACATAACTATCTTTTCAACGCCTGCTACCTTTGCAGGAAGCACGTTCATCAGTACAGATGAAGGATAGACAGCCTTGCCGCCCGGCACATATACTCCTGCCTTTGCTATAGGTGTGACCTTCTGTCCTAAAATGATGCCGTCCTCTGTTGTAAACCATGAGTTCTGCAGCTGCTTCTCGTGATATTTTCTGATATTTACAAGAGCCTTTTTTATAACGGCAAGAAGCTTCTCATCAACCAGCTCATATGCTTCCTTTATTTCTTCCTCTGTGACACGGATATTTGATGCATCCACATCCGCTTTATCAAATTTCTTTGTGTATTCAAAAACAGCCTTGTCACGGTTTTCCTTTACATTGTTTATAATCTCATTTACCGTGCTCTCATACTCTGTATAGTTGTTAGGGCTTCTCTTAAGCATGCTCTCCAATATGTTCTTCTGTGAATCCTTTGTAAGTTTTAAAGTTCTCATTACAGCCTCCGTCTAAAATCATGTATTGATATAAATTATACGCTATTTGATAACAGTCTTCAAATCACTTATGAGCTTTGTGATACGCTCATTGTCCATCTTCATGCTGACCTGGTTTACCACAACCCTCGCAGACAGCGGACAGACCTCCTCAAGCACGGTAAGTCCATTCTCCTTAAGTGTAGTTCCGGTCTCTACTATATCACAAATCACCTCTGAAAGTCCAACAATCGGAGCAAGCTCTATTGAGCCGTTTAGCTTTATAATCTCTACCGTCTGATGCTTTTTATTGTAGAAATAATCCTTTGCGATATGAGGATACTTGGTGGCAACTCTTATCTGCTCATGATGCTGTAAAAGCTCCCTTGCGCTCTCCGGTCCGCATATGCACATGCGGCATTTTCCAAAACCTAAATCAAGCACCTCGTATATATTTCTGCCCTCCTCGAGGATGGTATCCTTTCCTACCACACCGATATCGGCAGCGCCATACTCCACGTATGTAGGCACATCAGGTCCCTTTGCCAGGAAAAATCTAAGCTTAAGCTCCTCATTTACGAAAATCAGCTTTCTGGTATCCGGATCCTTCATCTCCTCACAGGTGATGCCTATCTGCTCAAAAAGCTGCAAAGTCTTCTTTGCAAGTCTGCCCTTTCCCAGGGCAAAGGTTAAATATCTGTCATCACTCATCTTTTATTCCTCTATAAACTCTACTCTGTTTATACGGTTGTCTACCGCATATGAAGCATAGTCCTCTTTCGTTTTATTTTTGTCCTTAAGCACCATCTGTGTATTTACTCCATCTCTTCGAAGCTCCATAGAGCGCTTGATTGCCGCATGGTATGCAGACTCCTCAAATACTATAAGTGAGGAATTCTCAATGACAGGCACATCAATATCCTGACGGCTTAATGCTGCCATGAGCTGATCTACAACAATTGCAAAGCCAATTGCAGCAGCGTCCTTTCCAAAGTGTGAAAGCAGCTTGTCATAACGGCCTCCCTTTACAATAGGCTCTCCTGTACCATATGTGTAGCCCTGAAAAATGATACCTGTGTAATATGTGTAGTCACTGATAAGTCCAAGCTCATACGAAATATATTTCTCGATGCCGTATGCCTTTAAATATTCTCTAAGCTTAAGCAGAGTATCAATAGATGATAATATCTCATCATATCCCTTCGCAAGCTTTAAAGCCTCCATAAGCTGCTCATCCTGTAAATCGAAATTGTCTAATAGTCCAAACAGCTTCCTTAGCTTGTCGTTCATTGAAAGACTGTCAACAAACTCCTCCACACCGAAGAAATTTTTATTTGCTATGAGCTCTCTTAGGTTTTCCTCCTGCTCCCCTGACAGCCCTGCTGCCTTTGTGAGACCGTAAAAGAACTGCGAATGTCCGACTGAAATTTGGAAATTCTTAAGTCCGCTCTCAAGCATCGACTCAACTGTCATCGAAAGTATCTCGGCATCTGCAGAGATAGAGCCATCACCTATCAGCTCTGCACCGCACTGTGTGCTTTCCTTGAGCCTGCCCTGATAATCCGATGAATTGATAAAAGTATTGCCAAGATAACACAGCTTGACAGGCATATCGTCCTCTATATAGTACTTAGCCGCACTTCTTGCAATAGAAGGTGTGAAATCCGGACGAAGGACAAGCGTATTGCCCTCCTTGTCAAAAAACTTGTATAAATCCTTTGAAGGGGTTGTTCCGACATCGCTTCCAAAAATATTAAAAAACTCAAACGTAGGTGTCATGATATCATGATATCCGTATTTTAAAAGTGTACGGTGCAGCTTATCCTGCAAATACAGCTTTTTTTTGCATTCTCCGTTATATATGTCTCTTACTCCGTCCGGAGTGTGTAATAATTGATTTTCCATATTGTGTAAAATCTCGCTTTCATGTAGTAAAGTGTTATCGTGGTAATATGCTACCATACGATAGTAATACTGTCAAGCCCTGCAATTTAAGTCAAGCTGAAGTGCGTTCAGATACGGCACAAGTATTCCGGGCACTTCCGGGAGAAAAAATGCCGGCTCAAGCTCCTCATAGCGGAAGCTCTTTCTTCCGCCTTCTGCAGCTCTATCCCAGAATTCTGTCAGCTTTTTAAACGTGAGATAATAGTATTCGTTCCTGTGTGTGTACGATATAAGGATAAATGCAACACCATCCTGTTTTTCAAAGCATCTCATAAACTCTACCTGATGCTCATGTATATTGGCAAGGGGAAACGTGTCGGTATTACATTCTTTTGCATCAAAGCATACCGGGATTCCCTGTACAGCGCCAATATAGTCAACCGTACTCTTCTGCTCGAAATAAGCCAGTGTAATGTGTCTGGTTTCCGGCTCCATCTTTATAGGTGTAATCGGAGTGGGAATCTTTTGTATGAGCGCCAGGCCGTTCTCCCTGTATTTTTCATTTGTCTTGTTTATCATGTCCTCTAAGGTCGAGCCCCTTAAGCCTCTTGAATTCCAGGTTGCCATATCGTTTCTATCTTCCTTAATACTGTAAGCTATGCGACGTAAAGTAAATAATTACGGGATTAAAGCCCCACCCTGCTCCATATGTCAGGCAAAGCCGCCTCTATATATCTGCCATCAGGCAAAATCACATGGTGCGCATGCAAAAGCTGGCTGGTCACATGATAATTTTCTTTGTAAAAAGCATTAATCCTTTTATCACCGTACTTCATATCACCTATGATCGGATGACCAATCGATGACAGATGTGCCCTGATCTGATGGCTTCTTCCAGTAATCAGATGCACCTCAAGAAGAGTTGCTTTATGGCACGAAGCACTCATCTCAATCGTCTTAAGAGGCCTGTAGGCAGTCTTTATTGGCAGTGATTCATCACTTATGGGCTCCTTGGTTATCTGCACCTTATTTACAGCCTCATCCTTTGTCAGAAAGCCCTCTATGGTCATAGGCTCATCAACCTCTCCTGCAACAAGCGCCATATAATACTTTTCTGCGGTTCTGTCCTTAAGTACCTGTGACAGGTACTGCAGTCCATGAAGCGATTTACCCATCAGAATCAGCCCCGAGGTATTTCTGTCCAGGCGGTTGCACACCGATGGCTTAAAGCTCTTATATGTGTCAAAATCAAGCTTTCCCTCTTTTATCAGGTATCCGATAAGTCTTTCGTTCGCAGAAATATCAGTCTCCTTTGATTTCTGCGACAGCATATTGACTGGCTTGTTTGCAGCCAGTATATCATCATCCTCGTATACCACACCAAGTCCGTCAGGCTTTAGTACACTAAGTGCCTTAAAATTCTTCATCAGACTGTCCTCATTGACGGAAAACTTAGCAAATGTATCATCTGACAGAAAAATCTTGATTTTGTCGTCAACTGACACAATTTCTGTGCCTGACGCTTTCTTATCATTCAGTTTTATATTCTTCTTCCTGAGCATCTTGTAAATAAAGCCCATGGATGCGTTTGGAAGTATCTTTTTAAGGTATTTGTCAAGCCTCTGGCCTGCCTCGTTTTTACCAGCTTTAAATTCCTTCATTGTCTTATCTTGTATATTATCAAATATCTGCTATTAACTATTTATCTTTTCTTCTTATGGACGTTTCTGATTGTTTTCTTTTTGTGCGCTGTGCCTGCGGTGTTACTTCCGCTTCCGTTTTTCCCTCGCTCTGTTGCATTTTTTAAGTTTTTCCTTACACCTGCATTCTTGCCGCTGCCATAGCTGCTGTTTGAATTTTTATCAGACTTAGAAGTTTTTTTGTCCCAGCCGCCATCAGTATGCATTTTCCTAGGCTTTATCAGGCACTTTTTGTCAAATCCGATTAAGTCCTCCCTGCCGGCCTTCACAAGTGCCTCGTGCACGAGATCGTAATTCTTTGGATTGCGGTACTGGATGAGTGCCCTCTGCATAGCCTTCTCATGCGGGTTAGTTGTGACATACACCGGCTTAAGTGTTGCCGGGTCAAGTCCTGTATAGTACATGCATGTAGAGATGGTAGACGGTGTCGGATAGAAATCCTGCACCTGCTCAGGCATATATCCCAGATCGCGCAGATACTCCGCAAGCTCTATCGCTTCCTTAAGCGTTGACCCCGGGTGTGAAGACATGAGATAAGGCACAAGATACTGCTCCTTGCCTATTTTTTTATTCATATCCTTGTATGCCTTCACAAAGCTATCGTACACCTCTACACTCGGTTTTCCAAGCCTGCTCAAAACAGCATTGGAGATATGCTCCGGAGCTACCTTGAGCTGTCCGCTGACATGATACTCACACAGCTCACGAAGAAACGTCTTATCTTTATCATACATCAGATAATCAAACCTGATACCTGAACGGATAAACACTTTTTTCACCTTTGGCAGTGCACGAAGCTCTCTAAGAAGCTGTATATAGTCACTATGGTCAACTATCAGGTTTTTGCACGGCTTAGGAAACAGGCACTGCTTTGTAGGACATGCACCCCTTGTGAGCTGCTTTTTACATGCCGGCTGCCTGAAATTGGCTGTAGGACCACCAACATCATGGATATAGCCCTTAAAGTCCTTATCCTGCGTGATAAGCTTTGCCTCTTCTATGATCGACTCATGACTTCTTGTCTGGATTATCCTGCCCTGATGGAAGGTCAGTGCACAGAAGTTACATCCTCCAAAGCAGCCTCTGTTGCTGATAAGAGAAAACTTCACCTCGCTTATAGCAGGCACTCCGCCTGCCTCCTCGTAGCTCGGATGATAAGTCCTCATATAAGGGAGTGCATATACCTCATCCATCTCATCCTGCGACAGTGGCTTTTGCGGTGGATTCTGCACTACAAGTGTAGAGTTGTCATACGGCTCTATGAGCCTCTTTGCACAGAAAGGATCAGTATTGCAGTACTGTATGTAAAAGCTTCTTGCAAACTCCCTCTTATCCTCTTTTATAACGTCATAATCCGGAAGCTCAATCGCATCATATATGATATCCCTGTCCTTTGTCTTGAACACGGTACCATCTATAAACGTGATATCCTTTACATCCATACCGCTGTCAAGTGCATCCGCTATCTCGATGATGCTTCTTTCTCCCATGCCATATGAGATGAGATCCGCACCGGAATCTAAAAGAATCGAGCGCTTGACCTTATTTGACCAGTAATCATAATGTGCCATGCGCCTAAGGCTTGCCTCGATGCCGCCTATTATGATAGGGATTTTTTTATAAGTATGGCGTATCAGGTTACAGTACACAACGGTCGCATAATCAGGCCTCTTTCCCATCACGCCACCCGGTGTAAAGGAATCCTTTGCTCTTCTTTTCTTTGAAACCGAATAATGGTTTACCATGGAGTCCATATTACCTGCCGAAACCAAAAAGCCAAGGCGCGGCACTCCGAGTATGGATATAGACTCATCATCCTTCCAGTCGGGCTGTGAAATGATGCCGACCGTATATCCGTGTGCCTGCAGCAGCCTTGCAATTATTGCATGTCCAAATGACGGATGATCCACATATGCATCACCGCAGACATACACAAAATCAAGCTGCTCAATGCCCTCATCTATCATATCCTGTTTTGAAATCGGTAAAAAACCATTACTCATATCATACCTCATAATTAAAAATTATTTTATTTGCCGGATTTTATCTGCATAAGCATATCCGTTTCAGCCTGTGTCAAAGCTCTGTAAGACCCTGTTTTAAGGTCATCAGGCAGCTTAAGCGGTCCCATGGATATTCTCTTTAAATAGATTACCCTCTTTCCAAGCGCCTCAAACATCCGCTTAACCTGATGGAACTTTCCTTCTGTTATCGTAAGCTCAATCTCGGATACGCTGCCGCTTTTTTTAATAACAAGCTCCGCAGGCTTTGTAGGTCTTTCCTCACCTATATCAATGCCCTCTTTAAACCTGATGATATCATCACAAGTCACCTCACCATCAATACGTGCATAGTAAGTCTTTGCCACATGCTTTGAAGGGCTTAAGAGCTCGTGCGAAAGCGCTCCATCATTTGTGATAAGCAAAAGCCCCTCCGTGTCTATATCAAGCCTTCCGACAGGAAACAGATCATCATGCACAGCATCTGTGATATAGTCCATGACTGTATCATGCACATTATCACAGGTCGCAGAAACACAGCCTGAGGGCTTATTAAACAGGTAATACTCATACCTTTGATACTTAACTATTCTGCCGTTAACTGATACCTCATCGGCATCAGTATCTACCTTTGTCTCAGGTTTGACGGCCACAGTGCCATTTATGGCTATCTGTCCGGTCTTTATAAGCTTTTTTACCTCAGAGCGTGTGCCAAGCCCCATCTCTGATAAAAATTTATCTAATCGAATCATATTGATATTTCTCTCCACATATACTGTCACATGAGTAAAAACAAACTTAAAAAATTACTGTTTATCGCTTTTATACTGCTATTTTGTATTTATTACATATTGTTTCCGTCACAGGTAAGTACGTGCGCTAAAGCAGGCATAATGCTATGGTTCAACCAGATATTTCCGCTTCTATTTATATTTACGATTTTATCTAACCTGATTATCTCAACAAATTTGCTGCAAAACATTCCCCAAAAGCATATCATGCTTTTTACATACATAATAGGCATAATATTTGGATTCCCGATAGGAGCAAAGCTCACAGCAGATTTTTGTTCCAAAGGATACATAGATAAAAATCACAGGGAAATACTGAGTGCACTGGCAAACCATTTCAGCCTTCCCTTTATCATTACCTATGCACTGTCTGAGCAGCTTGGCATATGCAGCCACTACAGCATTTATCTCGTGTCACTGTATCTGCCATCTGCTATAGGAATGATAGCTATGCTTTCGATTAACAAAAACAAAAGCTTAATACAAAAAATCCCGGCTCAAGGATTTAAGCTTAACATGCAAATCGTTGATGCCGGAATAATGAAAGGGTTTGAAACCCTTATAAAACTCTGTGGATATATTGTATTGTTCTCTATAGTCTCACGTATCCCACAGACAATTGCCCAAAAGGCTGACTGCAGCATGCCACTGTCGGCAGACATAATAGGTGCCTTTTTTGAAACCACAAACGGTATCGGCATAGTCTGCGGTCTATGCATCCCACGCACCCTGTCAATAGTGCTGTGCATTGCACTTCTGTCATTTGGCGGTGTATCATGCATGGTCCAGACCAAATCAATATTCCGGGATACAGGCTTTAGGCTTTACAGATACATACTGCTTAAGGCAGCCATGAGCATACTCTCATGCCTGTTATGTATTATCCTATTTCGCATCCTCATCTGAATCGGAAATATTGGTGATTTCTATGTCATCATCAGATGTATCTATATCTGAAGCTGCCTCATTGTCAGACGACTCTGCTCCTGCAGCTTCATCGCCATTCTCTTCCGGTGGGAAAAGCTCAGCTCTGTTTGCTGCAACAACATCCTCAAACTGCTGCAGTGAACTTATAAGGCTGTCATATCTGGCCTTTGAAGTCTCAATAGAGCCTGTTAAGATGTCCTCAATGCTCTTGAGCTGGCTGTCCGTATATGCCATGGCACTCATTCTGAGATTATTTGCATCGTTTGTAGCACTGTCAAGTATCTCCTGTGCCTGCTTTGTTGCAATCTGCACTACCTCATTTGCCTGAGCATATGCCTGCTGCATAATCTGATGCTCGCTGACAAGCTCATTTGTCTGAATCTGAGCCTGCGCGATTATCTGATCCGCCTTTGCCTGTGCATCAGCAAGGATAGCCTCCTTATTGCTGATAATCTTCTGATATCTCTTGACCTCCTCAGGGGTCTTTGTACGAAGCTCTGAAAGAAGCTCCTCTAACTGTTCACGATTGACAAGAATCTTGTTTCTTGAAATAGGTGACGGCTTGCAGCCATCAATATAGTCTTCGATTTCTTCAATAATCTGTTCCATTTTACTGCTCATAAATACTGTCTCCTTACCTGGTAATATTGTATTTAGCATAAATTCTATCAATGAACTGTTCAGGTACGAACTTTGATATATCTCCTCCGTATGATGCAAATTCCTTGACAATTGTAGAGCTTAAATATGAATAATTGAGGCTAGAAGTGAGAAAAACCGTCTCTATTTCCGGATTCTGCACTCCGTTAGCCTGTGCAATCTGCAGCTCATACTCAAAATCTGTCACTGCACGCAATCCTCTTATTATGATTGTTGCATTGATTTCCTTCATATAATCAACTAAAAGTCCTTCGAAGCACCCTACCCTGACATTTGGTATGTGTGCTGTCATTTCCTTTATCATACTAACACGTTCTTCCAAAGAAAACAACGAGTTTTTTGCACTATTATTGAGTACTCCGACAACCAGCTCGTCAACTATTCTGGCTGAACGCTCTATTATATCCAAGTGTCCAAATGTCACCGGATCAAAGCTTCCCGGATAAATTCCTACCTTCATATTGTATCTCCTATGCACGCTTTATGAAAACATGCTTGTTTGTCTTATAAATTTTTTCTTTGACTATCTCATAGCCAAGCTCTGTGAGATAATCAAAATCAGTATCGTTTGAAGCCTCAACCACGATAAGTGTATCATCCTTTAATATATCGCTGTCCGAAAGTGTAATAAGCACTTCCTTTTCAAGCTCCTTATTGTATGGCGGGTCCATAAACACGATATCAAATTTGTATTTGCCCTCAAGAGTACGTACTGCCGTGACAGCATCCGTCATCATAAGCCTTGAGACCTTATCAAACTTTGTAAAATGGATATTGTCCTCGATGCATGAAGCAGCTTTTCTTGAATTCTCCACAAATACAGCATAGGCTGCACCACGGCTTAACGCTTCAAGTCCTATCTGTCCGCTTCCCGCAAACAAATCTAAAAAATATGCCCCCGGAACATCAAACTGCATGACATTAAAAAGCGTCTCCTTCGTCTTGTCAGTAGTCGGTCTTGTATCTTTTCCCTCGATAGTCTTTAGAGGGAGGCTTCTCGCCGTTCCTGCTATTATTCTCATACTTTTCTCCCTGTTATAGTCTATTTCTGGTCCTTTAAGACGTCCTTATTCTTTGCAATATAGTCAATAAGCGAAACAACTGTGAGCACAAGTGCCACATAAATGAGGATTGTTCCAATGATATTTAACCAGCCAAGCTGTAGATTGATATTAAAAATAATAACAATAACCATAAGCATCTGGAAGGTTGTCTTAAACTTTCCCCAGTAGCTTGCTGCAATGACAATTCCATTGTCTGATGCAACGAGTCTGAAACCGCTTATGATAAACTCTCTTGCAATGATAATAAGCACAACCCATACAGGGATAAGCTTTAAATCAACAAGGCATATCATTGCCGAGCACACAAGCAGCTTGTCTGCAAGCGGATCCATAAACTTGCCGAAATTTGTAACAAGATTGTATTTTCTTGCAATTTTTCCGTCAGCCATATCGGTCAGACTTGCAATGATAAATATCGCAAGCGCTATATAATTTCCGTATCCGTCAAAAAACGGTGAAATAAGGAAAAATACAAAGAACGGAATAAGTATCACTCTTAAGATTGTAAGTTTGTTTGGTAAATTCATTTTACAAGTTCTCCTATCAAATCATATTCATACGCACCGGTCACCATAACCTTGCATATATCGCCGGTCATAAGTGTCTCATCAGTGTTGATGAATATATATCCGTCAACATTCGGTGCATCTCTGTATGTACGGCCGATATATGCATTTTCATCAGCCACCTTACCCTCTATGAAAACATATAATTCTTTACCCTTTAGTGTCTCATTTTTATCAAAAATGACCTCTTCCTCAAGCTCCATTACATCTGCCTGCCAGTCAGCCTTTATATCCTCATCTATCTGATCAGGCATTGCAGCTGCCTTTGTGCCCTCCTCCGGGGAATACGTAAATGCTCCCAGACGGTCAAACTCCATATCATTTACAAACTGCATAAGCTCCTCGTGATTATCCTGTGTCTCACCCGGAAAGCCGCATATGAGTGTGGTCCTTAATGTGATATCAGGTATTCTCTCACGCAGCATTCTGATACGCTCCATGAGCTCAGCCTTTGTTGTTTTTCTGCCCATGCGTCTTAAAATATCGTCATTGCAGTGCTGGATTGGCATATCCAGATAATGGCATACCTTCTCATCCTTTATCATGGACTCTATAAGCTCATCGTATATCTCCTCAGGATAGCAGTACATGATCCTTATCCAGAACAGCCCTCTTATCTTGTTGAGCTCATCTAAAAGCTTGTGAAGTGACTTCTCACCATACAAATCCACTCCGTAAAGTGTGGTCTCCTGGGCAACAAGTATAAGCTCCTTTGCTCCCTGCTCCACAAGGCTCTTCGCCTGTTCAATCAAATCCTCCATCGGCACACTTCTGTAACGGCCTCTGACAGAAGGAATGACACAGTAGGTGCAGTTTTTATTGCACCCCTCCGCTATCTTAAGGTAAGCGAAATGCCCTCCTGTGGTGACAATACGCTTTGTCTTTATGCTGGGAAGCCCCTCTAAGGTGTGCAGATTGCTGTATCTGTGTTTTTCAAGTGTCTCATGGACAGCTTCAACTATAGTATCATATGAATTGGTGCCAAGTATGGCATCAACCTCTGGGATTTCCTTAAAAATCTCATCCTTGTATCTTTGTGCCAGACAGCCTGTCACAATAAGTGATTTGCATTTGCCTGTCTCCTTATACTGAGCCATCTCGAGAATTGTATTGATACTCTCCTCCTTTGCATCACCTATGAAGCAGCAGCTGTTTACGATAATGATATCAGCCTGCGTCTCATCATCGGTCATCTCAATGCCGTCATTTGCAAGCATGCCTATCATATACTCTGAATCCACAAGGTTTTTATCGCATCCAAGCGAAATAAATAATAATTTCATAGTACCTCTCAAATGTAAGTATTTACAATTAAAAGGGAAAGACAAAACAGCCTTTCCCCTCCTAGATTAAGCCTCTTCGCCTTCGTTTAAATCCTCATCATCTGAGACGATTCTGACAGCTCCCGTGTACAGCTCCTCTACAGCAATAGATAATGGCTTATTGCACTTAGGGCGTGCGATAAGTGGTTCTGCGCCATCAATAATCTGGCGTGCACGCTTTGCTGCAGCAATAACGATAGAATAACGGCTGTTTACTACCGGCTCTTCACCTATCTCTACATTGTTGTTTACTACCTTCATTAACTCTACATACGATGGATGTATCATATTATTTATCTCCTTTCGAAAAGCTTAAAAGCTCTTTTCTCATTTTATTTATAAAATCTATATTTGATGATACCAGATAATCCTGATTCTTTTTTGTGTCATCAGAGCTGTGGATGATGTCATTCACAAGCTCTACACAATCGTCAAGCTTATCATTTACCACTAAATAATCATATTTCTCTATGCCCAAAGACTCCTCATATGCTCTTGAAAGTCTCTGTGCACAGACCTCTTTTGTCTCTGTGCCTCTTCCTACAAGCCGGTCCTTAAGCTCATCTGCACTCGGCGCTGACACAAACATAAGCACCGTATCAGGAAACTGCTTCTTTATCTTTAAAGCTCCCTGGATTTCTATCTCAAGAATCACATTCTTTCCGGCGCTAAGCTGCTCATTGACATATGACTTTGGTGTGCCGTAGTAATGATCTACATACTTGGCATACTCAAGCAGTCCATCTGCCTTTATCATCTGTTCAAATTCTTCCTCTGAGATAAAAAAATACTCTCTGCCATGCTCCTCACCCGGCCTTGGACCTCTGGTCGTGGCTGATACGCTCAGTGCATAATCATCACCATGCTTTGCCATAAGCTCCTTCATTATAGTTCCCTTTCCGGAACCCGAAAAGCCTGAAAAAACAACTAATTTTCCTGTGTTACTCATCACAATCTCCTAAAATTACTCAATATTTTGAATCTGTTCCCTGACCTTTTCTATATCAGTTTTAAGACTGATACCTGTGTCAGAAATCTTAAGATCATTGGACTTTGAAAGGATGGTATTCGCCTCACGGTTCATCTCCTGTGCGAGGAAATCAAGCTTTCTTCCCACACTGCCACCGGCATTTAACGAATCCTTCATGGAAAGGATATGGCTTTTGAGCCTGACTGTCTCCTCATCCACACAGATCTTGTCCGCAAAAATAGTGACCTCCTGGGCTATTCTTGAATCATCAAGCTGATTGTCTACAAGCAGCTCTCTTAGCTTTTCCTCAAGACGCGCACGGTATTCGACAATAATCTGTGGCGAACGCTCCTCAATGAAATCAACATATGATACCATATTATCGAGCTTTTCGCAAAGGTCTTTTTTAAGATTTTCTCCCTCGCGCACGCGACTTTCAACAAATGGCTCAAATGCACCGCGAAGAGCCTTCTCAAGACTGCTCCACAGCTCATCCTCATCTACAGGCTGCTCCTCCATCGCAAATACCTCCGGATATCTCGACAGCGTGCTCACTCTTATATCATTCTCCAGTCCGAATTCCTCCGCCATCTGATTCAGATACTTAAGATATTCTCCCGCGAGAGCCTTATTATACTGCAATGAGAGATTATTTTCTGTAAAATCCTCATATGTGATATAAATATCGACCTTGCCACGCTCTATGTACTCCTTAAGCAGAGTCCTTATTGCACTCTCGAAGAAATTGAGCTTTTTAGGCATCTTGATATTGACATCCAGATATCTGTGATTTACAGATTTTACCTCAACTGTAATCTTACGGCTTGCATCTGCGTACTCGTATCTGCCAAAGCCGGTCATACTTTTAATCATAATTTTTCCTTTCGCATATGCATAGATGAGTTTATTATATAACTCCTTGAGATTTTCGTCAAATATATTATAATATAAATATTCATGATTATAAATATTCAGCAACTTAGAATATTTATAGGAAATAAGGAGGAACATCATGGCTTTAGACGGAATAGTCATTTCAAATATAGTTGCAGAGCTAAACAGCACGATACTAAACTCAAAAATCAGTAAAATCGCAGAACCTGAGGCAGATGAGCTGCTTCTTACCCTAAAGGGACCAAACGGCTCATTCAGGCTTTCGATGTCTGCAAGCGCATCGCTTCCCTTCATCTACCTGACACCTACAAATAAAGTAAGCCCTCTCACTGCCCCTACATTTTGCATGGTTTTAAGAAAGCATATAGCAAACGGACGCATCACAAAGATTTACCAGCCGGGCATGGAGCGTATCATAAACTTTGAAATCGAGCACTTAAACGAGATGGGCGATCTATGCCACAAGGTGCTTATTATCGAGCTGATGGGCAAATATTCAAACATCATCTTTACCGACTCCGATGGTACGATAATAGACAGTGCCAAGCGTATTCCCGCATCCGTAAGCTCTGTGCGTGAGGTGCTTCCGGGCAGAGCCTACACCATCCCCGCGACACAGGAGGATAAATATAATCCTCTGACTGTAGATTCGAAGCAGTTTGTGGATATTATATCAGCAAAGCCGCTTACTGTTTCAAAGGCTATATACTCATCCTTTTCCGGCATCAGCCCACTTGTGGCAAATGAACTGGCTCACCGGGCAGGCCTTGACGCTGACGCACCGGTAGCTGCCTACTCACACGATGAGCTTTTGCACCTGGGAAGCAACTTCACATGGATGATGGAGGACATAAAAAATAATCGTTTTACACCGAATATCGTGCGTGACGGCAATGAACCAAAGGAATTTTCTTCAATAGAGCTGACTCAGTATAGCGATTTAACGGTCACAAAATATGAATCTATATCAGAGGTTTTAGAGCTTTACTACTCTGAGAGAAACACCTATACACGTATACGCCAGAAGTCAGCCGACCTGAGAAAACACGTAAATACCCTCTTGGAGCGAAACCAGAAGAAATATTCGCTGCAGATGAAGCAGCTTAAGGACTCCGAAAAACGCGAAAAGTACAAGGTGTACGGCGAGCTTATCAACGCATTCGGCTACGGACTTACACCGGACGACAAGTTTCTTGAAGCTGCAAACTATTATGATGACAACAAAATCATCAAAATCCCTATCGACAACACAAAAACTCCTGCCGAGAACGCGCAGAAATACTTTGACAAATACGGAAAGATGAAACGTACTGCCGAAGCATTGAACGAGCTGATTCTTGAAACAAAAAGTCAGATAGACCATCTCGAATCAATCCAGAATTCACTGGATATCGCTTTAAGCGCTGACGACCTCGTCCAGATAAAGGATGAGCTGATAGAATACGGTTTTATCAAAAAAGGAAAGGGTTCAAAGAAACAGAAGGTAAAGAGCAAACCCTTCCACTATATCTCATCAGACGGCTTTGATATGTACGTTGGCAAAAACAACTACCAGAACGATGAGCTCACCTTCAAGCTGGCAACCGGAAACGACTGGTGGTTCCACGCCAAGGGCATGCCAGGCTCACATGTCATCGTAAAGACCGACAACAAAGAGCTGCCGGACAGCACCTTTGAGGAGGCCGGCAAGCTCGCAGGCTACTACTCAAAGGGCAAAAATGCCGACAAGGTAGAGATAGACTATCTGCAAAAGAAAAATGTCAAAAAGCCAAACGGTGCCGCAGCCGGCTTTGTCGTGTATTACACAAACTATTCTCTCACGATTCACCCGGATATATCCGGTATCAGGCAGATTGAGTAAGCAGATTATACTTATTTCATAACAATTTCATAACCATTCCAATACGCTTAAAGTAAAAAGCTGATATACACATGCATAGTCATGCATGCTATATCAGCTTTTATTTTAGCCATTTAAGCTCATCACAGATTCATCCTCTTTAATTGTTCTTTTGCAAATTCATCCATTTTCTTTTTCAGTATTCTGTTTTCCGGTGTACAAAGCGCCGGGTCTGCTTCAAGCACCTCATCCACCATCTCAGATGCTTCCTTTAGCACATCGCTGTCCTGATACACATCCGCAAGTGCAAACGCAAGGTCTCCACTCTGCCTGATTCCAAAGAAATCCCCGGGACCTCTGAGCTTTAAATCCTCACTTGCTATATAAAAGCCATCATTTGATTTATTTAGAATCTCCAGACGTTTTTTTGATTTCTTTGAATTTGACGAATTGATGAAAATGCAATACGACTGTGCATCCCCCCTGCCTACACGGCCTCTTAGCTGATGAAGCTGTGCAAGTCCAAACCTGTCTGCATTCTCTATCATCATGACGGTTGCATTGGGCACATTTACACCAACCTCCACGACTGTTGTGGACACAAGCACCTGCGACTCATTATTTGCAAAGCGCTGCATCACCTCATCCTTTGCCTTGCTCTTCATCCTGCCGTTAAGCACATCTACAGTGATGTCCTTTGGCAGTGCCGCTTTAAGCACATTTGCATAGTCTGTGACATTTTCCCCTTCCGAGTTTTCGGTTTCCTCCACAAGAGGGCAAATAACATACGCCTGATGACCGGCTCTCACCTGCTCCTCGATGAAGCTGTAGGCCTTTGGCCTGAATGCCGTGCCAACCACACAGTTCTTGATCGGAAGCCTCTTTGCCGGCACCTCATTTATGACAGAGATATCCATATCACCGTATATGATTATTGCTAACGTACGCGGTATCGGAGTGGCACTCATCACAAGTATATGTGGCTTTCTTCCCTTATCCGAGAAGCTCTCTCTCTGCTTCACGCCAAATCTGTGCTGCTCATCTGTGATAACAAGCGACAGATTGGAAAAATCCGCTTTCTCCTGTATGAGCGCATGAGTGCCTATAATAAGCGCATTTTTCTCGTTTTCAAGGCACGCATAGGCTTCTCTTTTCTGCTTTGCCGTCATGGAGCCGGTAAGAAGCACAACAGGACTGTCAAGTCCAAACTGACCAACCAGTGAGCAAAACGTCTCATAATGCTGGTTTGCAAGCACCTCCGTCGGAGCCATTATGGCAGACTGATAGCCACATTTTGACGCCCACGCCATAAGAATAAAAGCAACAATCGTCTTTCCTGAGCCCACATCACCCTGAATAAGCCTCTGCATCACATAAGGGCTTTTAATATCCTGCTTTATCTCATCTATTGTCTTCTTCTGCGCGCCTGTCAGCTCATACGGAAGCTTATCAATCAGTCCGTCTATAAAAGCATCATCCGTAAACTCAAACTCATTTTTGTCCTTCTGCTGCTTTTTATTCTGATACCGCATGCCCATGATAAAGAGAAAAAACTCATCAAAAACAAGCCGTCTTCTTGCCTCCACAAGAGCGTCAAAGTCATCAGGGAAATGTATCTGCTTCATGGCATAATTATACTCACAAAAGCCGTATCTGTGCCTTATATCCTTAGGCAGGTAATCTGACAGCAGTGTATCATGTGACAGAGTTTCCTTTATCGTCTTCACTATCAGATTGTTTGTCACACCGCTTGTCACGGAATACACAGGCTGCAGTGTATCGCGTATAGCCTCGTACTTTTGCACCTCATACACCACAGGCTGCTCCATGACATATCTGCCGCTCTTTGGCTTAATATGTCCGTAAAATATAAGATGTCTCCCCTGCACAAGCTGTGCCTTAAGGTATGGCATACGGTACCATACCAGCTGTATCATATGCCCGGGCGAGCCGATATCCTGCAATGTAATCTGCATTCTCGCTGTATTTTTCACTACAGGTGCCTTTTTAATCACAGCATGGATGGCATAGGTGCTGCTCTCATTTACATTATTCAGTTCATCAATATCCGTTATTTCCGGAAACTTTACATAATCCCGGGGAAAATGAAGGAGTATATCACCAACGGTGTATACTCCCATTTTAGCAAATGCTTTTTGTGTTTTTTCCCCGATTCCCTTAACCGCGGTAATCGGTGAAGCTATATCCATATTTGCTCCTAAATATAATAAATATCATTTATATTCTTTAAAAGGCTTTACTCTACAGAAATAACATAATAGTAGATTGGCTGTCCGCCATCGTTGACCTCAACCTCTACATCAGGATATTTCTCTTCGATTGCTGCCGCAAGCTCATTAGCTGAGTCCTCATCAGAATCACTTCCGAAATAGATGCTGACAATCGCTGAATCCTCATCTACCATGGCATCTACCATCTCAAGTGTGGTAGCCTTTAAGTCTGTTCCAACAGAAAGGATGCTCTTGTCTCCGATTCCCATGAAGTCGTTCTGCTTGATGGTTTTTCCGTCAATCTCAGTATCGCGGACTGCATATGTCACCTGTCCTGTCTTGACATTTTCTATCTCAGCCATCATCTGCTCTTTATTCTCCTCGGCACTGTGGTCAGGTATATAATTTACAAGCGCTGTGATACCCTGTGGGATAGTCTTTGTAGGGATAACAATAATCTGTTTATCCTCAACAAGGTCTACTGCCTGGTTTGCAGCCATGATGATATTCTTGTTGTTTGGCAGGATAAATACTGTCTTTGCATTTACATGCTCGATAGCGTTAAGCATATCCTCTGTGCTAGGGTTCATGGTCTGACCACCCTCTATGAGATAGTCCACTCCAAGGCCTCTGAACACTTCATTCATGCCTTCTCCGATCGAAACAGATACAAAGCCCATTTCCTTTGCAGGCATGTTATTTGTCTTTTCATCAGCCTGAGCAGCTTCATAAGCCTCTTCCTCAGCCTTCTGCTGTGCTGCAAGCTTCTGTGAATCCTTGATGAGCTTTTCCTGATGCTCCTCACGCATATTGTCGATCTTTATCTTGCTAAGTGAGCCGAAGGTAAGTGCCTTCTGCAGTGCAAGTCCAGGGTCGTTTGTATGTACGTGAGTCTTTACGATCTCATCGTCAGCTACAACGACTATAGAGTCACCGATTGACTCGAGGAATGCCTTGTATGCGTGCTCCTCATTGTCTGACATTGGCGCATTGAGTACAATAATAAACTCTGTGCAGTAACCAAACTTAATCTCTGCCTCTGTCTCAGCCGAAATCTTTGCAGGAGCTGCTCCTGTTGGTGCGCCCTCGATTGTATAATCAATCTCCTTGCCGATAAGAGCATCATATGCTCCCTTTAATACCTGGACAAGTCCCTGTCCGCCTGAATCAACAACACCTGCCTGCTTTAATACAGGAAGCATCTCCGGTGTCTGGTCAAGCACATACTCAGCCTGCTTTATAACCCCTTCAACAAATGTGACAACATCCTCTGTTTCGTCTGACAGCTCCAGAGCCTTTTCTGCTGCGCCCTTTGCCACTGTAAGGATAGTTCCTTCCTTCGGCTTCATAACTGCCTTGTAAGCTGTCTCAACCGCCTTCTGGCATGCCTCACAAAGAATAGTGACATCTATCTCATCGTATTCCTTTATAACCTTACAGAAGCCTCTGAAAAGCTGTGATAAGATAACACCCGAGTTTCCTCTGGCACCTCTTAAAGAGCCTGATGAAATAGCCTTTGCAAGCTCTGCCATGGTAGGCTCTGTGAGCGAGCTGACCTCCTTGGCCGCAGACATGATTGTCATTGTCATATTTGTTCCGGTATCACCATCCGGTACCGGGAATACATTCAGCTCATTTATCCAGTCTTTCTTTGAATCAAGATTCTTGGCTCCCGCAAGAAACATCCTTGCAAGGAGCTTTGAATTAATGCTTGTGATCTCCACTTTTTGTAGTCCTCCTTAATCAATTACCCTTACGCCCTCAACGTAAATATTGATCTTTGCAATTTTCATTCCTGTAAATGACTCAACCTTGTACTTAACCGTCTCGATAAGATTGTCCGAAACAGTGCCGATCGAAATACCATACGCTACTATTACATGGAAATCAATCGTAATTTCGTTGTTCTCATCTACCTTTACATTTATTCCATGGTTCAGGTAATCTCTCTTTAAAAGCTTTACAAGACCATCCTTCATGTTGACCGCTGCCATGCCTACTATTCCAAAGCACTCTACAGCTACAGAGCCTGCATAGGTTGCAATAACATCTGTATCAATTAAAATTTGTCCATATTGGGTATCCATCTGTCCCTTCATAATATATACCTCCATCATATTGTGACGTAGCTAATGTTATTATACCTTTTTTTTCACAAAAAGCAAATATTTTTATATTTTATCCTTGCATTCTTTATTTTAATCTGATAGAATACATTTGTTGTGAGCTTAAGAGTATGGTAAGCTTAGTGAAATGCAAGGAGGTGCAATATCATGGCAAAATGTGCAATTTGTGAAAAAGGTGTTCATTATGGAAATAATGTCAGCCATTCTCATAGAAGATCAAATCATGTTTGGAAGTCAAACATTAAGAAGGTTTCTTGCAAGGTCAATGGAGTTCCACAGAAGTTATATGTATGTACTTCATGTTTAAGATCTGGCAAAGTTGAGAGAGCTTAGTCTTTATTTTTGAATCTTTTGAATTTTAAAGGACATCCGTTTGGATGTCCTTTTTATTTGCTCTCATATATAATATTAATCCTGCTTATCGTCTACCTTTACATCGTCGAGATTAAGGTCATCATTTTTTCCCTTTGAGAAGCGGCTTACAATGTCCGGCACCATATCAAGTATCTTGGTCATGCCGTCCTGATTCTTTACATTGACAAGCTTTGTCTGTCCATTCTGGATAACGAGCACTGCACTTGGCTGAATCTTTCCGCCCATACCACCGGCTCCGTTATTTTTCTTTTCTGCCGAAAATGCTCCTGCTGCCACTCCAAACGACACATCCACAAGCGGAAGTATGATTGTATCCCCTATATGAATCGCATCACCGACCACCGTCTTTGTAGTGATAAAGCTGTCCATCCCCTTGAAAAGTGACTCTACTGTGTTATTAAAACTATTATCTGCCATAATATCTTCCTCCTATCTGCTTATCCTATTATATAATCTGCGGCAGTTTTTATCAAATAAAATTCTAAGTGTTGCCGCTAAAATACTTATTACTATCACATGCCCCTTTATATCAAAGCTGCCCTTTGCATACGGCTTTTCACTCTCGAAATCGGGTGTAATCCGCCATCTGTTTGTATAGCCGACAGGAAAGCATGCTAAAATTCCCAATGAAATACCTGTTGTATCAGGCGAGCCTGTTGAATAAACCATTGTAAGCTTAAGCCTCCTTGGGCATATTCTTTTAAGAATGATAAAAAGCTCTTTTTTCAGATGTGAAAAAGCGGCTTTATTTCTCTCATCACTGTATTCTCTTTTTAGCTTATAGATACAGTTTTTTATTTTATCTGACTTATCTTTAAATTGCTTTTTATGTGACTTTTTGTGTGGCTTTTTATACATTTTTTTATGAGTGGGCTTTGTTTGTTGTTTTATATGCTGATTCTCATCAGTTACTGACCTGTACTCATTATGCGTACGTGCCGTGCATTCATCCTCTGCCTGTTCATCTGTGATGTGTTCTGACTCATCTGCCGGTATTTTAGGCCCATCTCCGGTGTTTTCACTGATTTTATCTTCTGTTTCAGTTTTAGCTGCATCATCCATTACATCATCATTAAAAGCCTCATAATTATCTCCCAACGAATCAGCAAACAGCCCCTTCTTCACAAAGACAAGTCTTATATATCCGTCAGTTTCATCCGCATACTCTATATGCAGTGCAAACAAATGAAAAAGCCATGACGCATGTGCTTTTGCTCTTATGTCTGTATTGTCAAAGCTTCCGACAGCCCTGTACTTGACCGGCACAAACAGTACGCAAAGCAGCGTTGTAAGTATAAGAGCAAGCACTACAAGGAGTATGATGCCTATGACCTTTAAAATCGTAAATATCATATATCTATTTCCTCCGTTTGCTCTTTAAATAGCTCTTCACATCTGTTTTACCTGTATTTTCGTATGTCTCCTTAACAATATCACAGGCCAGCAAAAGTGCCTCATCATAATTACCCGCTACTGCGATTATGTGCAGATTCTTCTTAGGATATCCCTTTTGCAGCAATTCTCTTGTCGGAATGATATCCAAAAGATTTTCCTCATTTGACGGAAACGTGATGATGTATGTGTGAAGCATGCCGGCATTATGCTCTATCTTCCACTTGATTTTCTTTATCTTTCCGGTAACAGACTCTCCTACAAATAAATCCTCATACCATTTCATTCCAAAACCTCAAAAAGCAGTTTTTAAAACTGCTTTTTAATAATACTAATAATACTTGTGTGTCCCCCATAAGTTGCTTTTCTTTAAATCCAGGTACTCATTGTAAGCCTTCTCAAGTATCTGCTTCTCATTTGCAAACTTGAGCAGATGATATGCCTCGTGATACTTATAAAACCCTGAATCCATGAAATACTCTTCTCTTTGCGGTTTACTATAATAACTTTCGCCCATCATAAGATACCAGTGTACATCCTTTTCCACTGTATCATGTGGCACGGTAAAAGAATAGTGGCTCTTACCCACGTATTGGATTATCGTTGCGCTGGCACCAGTCTCCTCTTTCACTTCACGGATTGCAGTGTCCTTGTACTCTTCATCAGATTCCACAGTTCCCTTGGGCAGTACCCACCCCTCGTACCTGTTCCTGTAGTTCTTGTATAAGAGTAATATTTTGCCACGAAAGATTACCACACCGCCACAGCTCGTTGCTTCTATCATTGCCATTCCTCCAAGTGTGGTTTAAACGCTATCTGTCAGTTCAAGCGAAATATGAACGATAACGTCTATCATTACACTTAAGTATAACCTACTTCTAAAAAAAGTGCAACAAGCCTATTCATTGAAATATTTATCAAATACCTTTTTTGCCACCGGCACCGCATATGTGCTTCCGGCACCCGAATCCTCTACAACTACTGCGATTGCCAGATCATTGTAGCCATCCTTTTTTCCATAGCCCACAAACCAGGCATTGGTCTGGTCTGTAGAATCTGATACCTGGGCAGTTCCGGTCTTTCCAAAGGCCTCATAGCTCTGATTGCTTAGCTTTGCGCCTATTCCATCAGATACCACTGCTGCCATAAGATTCTGGAGAAAAGCTGCCTGATCCTTTGACATAATCTGCTTGTATGAAGCCGGTTTATTCTGCTCCACAAGCGCCCCGCTCGCATTTTCCGTATGGTCTACCAGATATGGCCTCATCAGATTTCCATCATTGCAGATTGCACCGGCAATCATGCACATGTGAAGCGGTGAAACAAGCGTGTTTCCCTGACCTATCGTGGTCTGCATGGTCAGAGCTGACGAAGCATTGTTATCCAGTGCAAACTTACTCTTTTTTGAATCAAAGGCTATGGGCAGATTCTTGTTGAAAAGCATGTCGTCACACAAGGTATTAAGCTTATTGTTATCCACCAAAAGACCTATATTGGAAAAGGACGAGTTGCATGACTTGGCAAACGACTTTGTTAAATCCTCCTGCCCGTGTGATTTATTGCCGGCACAGTGGATTGTAAAGCCATCCTTTGTAATACTGCCGTCACAATCAAAGCTGTAGTCGTTGTATGTAGACGGATTTTCGTTATAATACTCAAGTGCTGTAAAAATCTTAAACACTGAGCCCGGAGCATACTGTCCCTGTGTTGCCCTGTTGTAAAGAGAAGTGCTGCCCTCACCGTTTACGCTCTCCCAGTCACTTGCGATGGTATTTGGGTCATAATCAGGCTTTGACACCATAACTGCAATCTTTCCTGTTTTCGGCTCAATTGCAATGACAGCACCTTCATAGTCGTCAAGAGCATTGTATGCAGCCGCCTGTGCTTCGTAATCCAGTGTGGTTATGACATTATCACCGGTATTTTTCTTGCCGCTTATATCATTTACTATCTGGTCAAGGAAAAACTCATGTGAGCGAAGCAATGAGAAATTTTCCTGCTTTTCAAGCCCTGCCTTACCGTTTACGGCAAAGCCCGCTACATGCGCAAACACTCTGCCGTCAGGGTATTCCCTTGTCTCAGACGCATCTGAGCCTACCTTTGTCCGTGCTATGACATGTCCATCCTTAGTCTGTATCTCGCCCCTCACTACATTCTTAGAGAAAAGATCCTGCAGCGAATTGTATGGACTGTTGATGAATTCGTCGCTTTTTACAAACTGGAAATATAAGAAATAACCTATCAATCCAACAAAAACTATAAGGAAAAAATATGTAACAACCGCATACTCTCTATTTCTGTGTCTTCGTGCTGTTTTTGCCGCCTGCTGCCGGTTTTCTCCTTCTCTGTTGACTTCCCTGCGCCCCCGGCTCTTTAGCTGTCTGCTTTTGTCTGTTTTTTGTCTCATGGTCCTTTCGTCTCTTGTCATCTATATTTCTCCTTTTTTCAGGGGCTGCCTGCATAATATACATGCCCTGTATCATTCCAAAAATAATCATCGTAGATAGAAGCGAGCTGCCACCGTAGCTCACAAGCGGCAGCGTCACACCGGTCATCGGTATAAACTTGGTTGAGCCGCCGACAGTTAAAAGCACCTGAAGCGCATACACACTGCCCAGTCCCAACGCCACATACTTGTAAAATGCATCCTTCATCTGCATGGAAAGATTAAATATCATAAGAAAGCAGCTGACACAAACCATAATGAGGCAGACAGCAAATATACCGCCCATCTCCTCTGAGATAGCCGCTATGATAAAGTCCTTTGACACAATAGGTATCTTATTTGGCAGTCCCTGTCCCAGTCCAAAGCCAAACAATCCGCCTGTACCTATGGCAAAGAGCGACTGACACACCTGATAGCCGGCCTTGTCTATGACAGAAAGAGGATCAAGCCATGCAACAATTCTGTTTTTCACATGTGAAAACAGATGATAGCCTGCGTACATTCCAAGCCCCACAAACGCGAGTCCTCCGGCAAAAATATAAAACTTTTTTGTCGCAACATAAATCATGACCAGATATGTAAAGAAATACAAAAGCGCTCCACCGAGGTCGTTTGATGCAACAAGTATCAGCACAAACACGGCCGATACGCCGCTTGTTATGGCAAGCTGCCTTAAATCAGTTGATTTATATAACATGGATGCTATAAAAAACACAAAAAGTATCTTTACAAACTCAGATGGCTGAATTGAAACAGGACCAAATGTCAAAGAAAGCTTTGCTCCTCTGCTCGCCACTCCTACCACAAGCACTGACAAAAGACCAAGTATTCCCACACCGGCATATGTCCATGTCAATTTTCGAAACATCGTGCCTTTTTGCATGATAAGCGGTATTAAAAACGCAAATATCGTTCCGGCAAGTACAAAAACAAACTGCCTTAATGCCTTGTCAAACGAAATTCTCGTTAGAATAATCATGCTAATACAAAGCATCATCACCATGTTGTTGAGCACAAGCTCTGAGGCATTCTTATAAAACTTATGATAAATCAAATAAATTGATTCAAAAAGCACAAGCTGTGCTATATAAAAGCCTATTATCTTTGTATCCATTGTCGTGACAAAGAGCACCAAAAAACCATCTAAATGAATCAGAAACATATAAAATCTCTGCAGATTATATATATGCCTCTGCTTTTTCGGCTTGTCGGGATACTTGAATAAATGAAAGCATAAAAAAGTATATATGAGAAAAAGTATTATCATAATATACTTGGAAAGCTGTACTATCAGATGTACCATGTTATTCTACTCCTCTTTTGTAATGTCCGTTTGTATATTCAGCTATCTTATCATCCATAACCGCCTTAATCTGCTTTGGAGTCTCGATTGTAAAGCTGTATCTAAAACTTCTGATACCTGCCTCCTTAAGCTTACCTATATTCTTTGTGAGCATGGTAGGCAGTGAATTATATATTGTATTATAGCACTCCTTACAGTTGTTACAAACTGCAAAGGATTTATTGTATCTGTCCTTTAAGTATATAAGCTTTTGCTTTTTATCACAGCCCTTTGTGTTTTTGTGCACACAATTGGCGGTGGTCATAAGCGGATAATATCCATAGACTATCATCTGCGAGCCTATATTGTTTCTATGCATAATCTCCTTTGAATTGAGTTCAAGCGGCACTGTGTCACCACTTACTCCGTGCTCAAAAAAAGCACTCTTTGAAACATCATTAAAGGTATACATATTGTGGTCTAAAATAACTTTTTTTCCTGTAAACAAATTTTCTGTCAGATAAAGCTCCTCGTAATTTTTCACAACAAAGCCCTCGAAGCTTACCTTATCAAGCTCTTTTGCGATAGATACAAAATAATCAGATGAATCTGCCCTTAATATCGTAGGCAGCATGAGATACACTTTTTTATTTCGCTTTGTAAGGCATTTCACATCATCTGCAAACTGCTGTATCAGAGTATTCCTGTCATACATGTCAAAATCCAGATAAAATACGTCAAAGCAGTCATAGCTAATAAGTGTATCAAGCTGCGCGCGTGTCATACACGAGCATATGGCAGTGTAATCCTTTGCATTTACAGCTCCATCTTCATGTGCTGCGTCGCTTTTTACGACATGTTCAGGGAGCTCACACATACTTGATATATCAGCATATCGTGCGTCATCCCTGTAATACTTTTTCAACAGCTTATCACAAAGCCCTGAAATTGCATCACGCCGCAGCTTATTTAGTGCTCCGTTTGGCACAAAGACGTTTTCTCCGATTTGAGCTTTAATATGTGAAAACTCAAAGTCTGTATCACCGGTTTTGTTTATCCTATCGATAGCGGCTTTTTTATCAAGCAGTGCCTTAAGTGCGGCGCTGACAGGTTCTATTGAAGCTTTGTATGTCACATCACCTCTTTTTACAGTGAGGCTTCCGGGCTCGCCCTCTCTTAAAACAAGCTCTCCCTCTATCGAAAGCTTTCTTTTTTCAGGCGAAGGCTCTGCAGCATTTGAAACGAAATTAGGCTTCACATAAGTCACCATATCAGAGCCATTGTGGTCGAAATAATACCTGTCTGTGAAACCACAGCGGTTTCCAAGTGCCTTTATCCTGTCATAATCAGCATCGCTAACAGGCTTTTTGCTGTCAATATAGCTTCTGTAGTATTTTACCACTCCACATGCATACTCAAGCTGCTTCATACGCCCCTCAATCTTGAGCGAATAAACACCTGCATCATGCAGCTTGTCAAGAGCCTTTATACCACACATATCTTTAAGGCTTAAAATGTATTCATCCTTTTTGCCCTCCACGGTATACGGCAGTCTGCACGGCTGTGCACAGCGGCCTCTGTTTCCGCTTCTACCACCTAAAATACTGCTGAAAAGGCACTGTCCGGAATACGAATAGCACAATGCTCCGTGAACAAAGGCTTCAAGCTCCATGCCTGTTTCCTCATGTATGCGCTTCATCTCGGCAAGAGAAACCTCCCTTGCCATGACCACACGCGTCACTCCAAACTGTGAAAGAAAGCGCACTCCGTCAGCTCCCGTTACCGTCATCTGTGTACTCGTATGTATCTCCATTGACGGAAAATACTCATGGATAGCCTTCACCACTCCAATATCCTGCACTATCACTGCATCAAGTCCTCTTTTGTAGTATGGAAGCAGGTAGTCGTAGAGCTTTGAAAACTCACTGTTTTTAATCAGCGTATTGACCGTCAGATACACCTTTACTCCTCGTAAATGCGCAAAATCAATTGCCTCTAAAAGCTCCTCTTCTGTGAAATTATTGGCATATGCCCTGGCTCCAAACATGCTTCCGCCCACATACACAGCATCGGCGCCGCTTTCTATCACACCCTTAAGTATCTCAAGGCTTCCTGCCGGTGCAAGCAGTTCAAAATCTTTATTTCTCATATATTTCCTCATATAGATGCTCATTTAATATTATATAAACCTGCAATAAAATAGGGAACAGTGTACGATAACTGTTCCCCTTTTATTGCTATTTATCGCTACTGTCATTTGCCCCATTGGAAGCATGTGCAGATTTTTTAACAGGCTTTTTTCCATCAAGAAGCGACTCCTCAAGTGTTGCCTCAAGTCTCGCCTTGTTGAGTAAAAGCTCTTTGTTTTGTGCCTCAAGCTCCTTCATGCTTGCCTCGGCATTCTCGGTCTTTACCTGATTGGAAATTAAATCATGCTTTAAATCGTATATTTCCTTATCCTTATTCTCTATATCACCCTCAAGCTTTTCGACAAGTGCCTTTGCCTTGAAATAATCATCCGCTATATTGAGCTCGATAAGTGTGCTCTTCATATTGCCCGGAAGATGCTTATACTCATCCATATCATCAAACTCTGCAATCTTGTTGTTGATGTATGCCGCAACCTTCTGTAAGTATTCCTCATTCTCATATCCTGACAGTGTGTAAACCTTTCCGTCTATTACCACCTCGGCATTTGTTTTTGCAGACATTTAATCATCCTCCGTTTTCACATTTATTCAAACCAGCTATATTAGTATTAATATTACTATTACTATCAATTTCAATATCAAATACTTAATTATTATATGCCTTATAGATATAAATTGCAACTTTAAGCCCTTTTTCTCTCAAAATGCTCAAAGGCTAGTTCTGTCGCCACTCGCCCCTTTGGTGTGCGGTTTATGAAGCCATTCTTCACCAGATACGGCTCGTAAACATCCTCAATTGTTCCGGCATCCTCACCTATTGCCGCTGCAAGCGTATCAAGGCCCACCGGTCCTCCCGCAAACTTGTCAATGATAGTGAGAAGTATATTTCTGTCGTTTAAATCAAGTCCGTACTTGTCAACCTCCAAAAGATCCAGTGCAAAGCTTGCCACATCATAGGTGATTTTGCCGTCATACTTGACCTGCGCAAAGTCCCTGACACGCTTTAGAAGTCTGTTTGCAAGTCTTGGGGTACCTCTTGAACGACGCGCCATCTCGTAGGCTCCCTTGTCATCTATCTCAACTCCAAGCACCTTTGCGGAATTGACGATAATATGCTTTAGCTCATCGACAGTATAAAACTCCATGTGATTTACCACGCCAAACCTGTCCCGAAGAGGTGCCGAAAGCATACCCGCCCTCGTTGTTGCACCTACAAGTGTGAATTTTGGCAGGTTGAATCTGATTGACTTTGCAGACTCGCCCTTTCCAATCATGATATCAATGGCGTAATCCTCCATGGCAGGATAGAGCACCTCCTCCACCTGACGGTTTAATCTGTGAATCTCATCGACAAACAGTATATCTCCCTCAGAAAGTCCGTTGAGTATAGCCGCCATCTCTCCCGGCTTACCTATTGCAGGACCGGAGGTCACCTTTATCTTTGTACCCATCTCATTTGCAATGATTCCTGCAAGTGTTGTCTTTCCAAGCCCCGGAGGTCCGTAAAACAGCACATGATCGAGCGCCTCGCCCCTTGATTTTGCGGCTTCAATATATATTTTTAAATTGTCCTTTATCTTCTGCTGACCGATATAGTCATCAAAATACATAGGACGCAGGGATTTCTCTATCTTTATGTCCTCTTCCTGCAATTGTGTGGAAATTACTCTTTTCACGTTTTGTTCCCCGTTTCTGTTTTAAGCTTACAGCTTTTATCAATCAACCCATATTTTTGAGCGCAAGCTTCAGCACATCCTCTACATCCATATCCTCTGTGATATCAACCTTGGACACTGCCTTAAGACTCTCAGTAGATGAGTATCCAAGCACATTAAGCGCCATGACAGCATCATTTTTCACAGAGCTGTTCATGGATACAGCAGCACCGGATGCCTGGTTCTCAAGCTTCTTTTCAAATGCATCCTCAAGCGACAGCTTGTCCTTTAAATCAAGTATCACTCTCTGAGCCGTCTTTGCACCTATTCCAGGTGCCTTTGATATAGCCTTTGAATCGCCCGATAGAATCGCAAAACGCAAATCATCGGCAGACAGAGTTGACAAAATGGCAAGACCTCCCTTTGGTCCGATTCCGCTGACTGTAATCAATAGCTTAAAGATTTCAAGATCATCCTTGCTCAAAAAACCGTAAAGTATCATGGCATCCTCCCTGACACACAGGTAGGTGTAAATTTTTACATCATCTCCCTCGTCGGGCAGCATATCAAAATACTGCGTCGGTATGTAAATGAGATAGCCTACACCTGCTGCCTCCACTACAATGCTGTCTATATTTTTTTCTGCAAGCTCTCCTTTTATATATGCATACATTGAATCCATTTGTTACTGTTTCGACTGTAGCCTGACACACAGGCATAAAACAGCAGCATCTCCTTTTGTTATTAAATATACGTAGATTACAGCCCATTAAAACTATACGTGAAAGCTGTCAGAAATCCTTAAAAGCACCTGTGAAGCTACTGTTCCAATCACAAGACCTGTGATGCATCCCGCCACAAGAAGCACCGGAATATAATACACTACGCTGTAGGTTGACAAAACTATAGCCGCAACTATTATCTGTCCTATATTGTGACACACTCCACCGACCAGGCTTATTGAAACCGAGCTGAATTTATCTGATTTCTTAAGCAGGTACATAACGATAAAGCTTAGTATACAGCCTGCCAGTGAATATATGATGCTGAACGCATTTCCAAACATAAAGCCCGAAAGCACCGCGCGAAATACACATAGCAGAAACGTCTCCATGGGTGATGCTATATAAAGCATGATCACTGTCACTATATTTGTAAGTCCAAGCTTCACTCCCGGTATGCCTACCGCAAACGGTATAAGTGACTCAACATAGCTTAGCACCAGTGCCAGTGCCATAAGCATACCAAGATATGCAATCTTTCTGGTTTTCATTTATCTCATTCTTTCTATAAAAATGTTCGGGTATCACTTTGATATCGAATCTATATCGGATTTCATGCCGCTTTTTACCGTCACAACAACCTTATTCGGCAGACAGATAATCGACTCTCCCTCTTTTGATATCGCCTTCTGCTTCACACACAGATGATCCGGACAGTCGGCAGAGGTCATATCCGCCACACCACCCTTTATGACAAGGGTGTTAGTAACATCGCCATCGCCGTTTTTTATCTCAATTGTATCATCCTTTGAAAGCGGATATGTGCCATAGGCCCTTCCATCGATAGTCACCTCGACACATGCATCGCTATCCGTATCCTGCCCCTTTAAATATACAAGCTTCCATATAAGAAGCAGAGCGACAGAGATAATTACAATAACCGATATCAGGATTATATCATTTCTGCCAAAACGCTTACGCATCCTCTTTTATCTCTCCCATATAGTAGAAGCCTCTGCACTCATCAAGCTTCACATTGTAGATATTTCCAATCATATCCTCGGTACCCGGAAAATGTACGATTGAATTATTGTCCATACGTCCGGTCACATAGCCGTCTTTCTGGTCATCCATTTCCTCTGCAAGTACCGGCACCACTTTGCCCTCATAGCATTTTGCCTTTTCTGATGATATAGTCTGAACCTCCTTTAAGAGCCTGTCAAACCTGTCCTTGACCACATCATCCGTCACCTGATTCTCCATTGTGGCAGCGCGTGTACCTGTTCTCTTTGAGTAAATAAATGTAAAAGCACTGTCATATCTGACCTGCTTAACAACATCCATTGTCTCAAGGAAATCCTCCTCAGTCTCTCCCGGGAAGCCCACAATGATATCAGTTGTGATTGCAATATCAGGAATCTGCTCACGAAGTCTCTTTACCTCGTCGAGATATTTTTCCTTGTCATAGTGCCTGTTCATCTCCTTAAGCACCCTTGAGCTTCCTGACTGAAGTGGCAGATGCATATGCTTGCACACCTTGTCGCACTCCTTTATCGCCATAATCAGGTCATCGGATAAATCCTTTGGATGAGATGTCATAAAACGAATCCTCTTAAGTCCCTCAATCTTATTGACCTCGCGAAGAAGCTCTGCAAAGGTTATAGGATTGTCAAGAGTTTTACCGTATGAGTTGACATTCTGTCCGAGAAGCATTATCTCGCACACTCCGTCTGCAACAAGCTTTTCTATCTCTCTTATGATATCCTTAGGCTCCCTGCTTCTCTCACGACCTCTTACATATGGCACAATACAGTAGCTGCAGAAATTGTTGCAGCCAAACATGATATTGACGCCTGATTTGAAAGAGAACTTTCTCTTCACCGGCAGATCTTCGACAATCTGATTGGTATCCTTCCATATGTCAATCACCTGTGAGCCAGACTCGATATTGTTGCACAAAATCTCTGCAAACTTGAATATATTGTGGGTTCCGAATACGATATCTACAAACTTATAGTGCTTTTTGATATTTTCAACAACCTCCGGCTCCTGCATCATGCAGCCGCAGAGAGCAATCTTCATCAGAGGATTCTTTTTCTTGTAGTTCTGCAGATATCCAAGCCTGCCATACACCTTGTTGTTAGCATTCTCACGTACGGTGCAGGTGTTGTATACAATAAAATCCGAGTGCTCATCAGTTCCTTCCACGTAGCCAATCTGCTCGAGTATTCCGACAAGCTTTTCTGAGTCGCGGGCATTCATCTGACACCCGAAGGTCTTTAAAAACAAGGTTAGTGGTCTTCCCAGTTCTTCGGACTTTTTCTTGACATACTGCCTAGCCTTTGCCATGTAGTAGTACTGTCTCTCAGGCTCGTGGGTTGGCGGTGTCTGGGTGATATCTATGTCATCTAAGTTAATCATGTGTTTTTCCTCTCTTAATTAATCTCATGTGAGTATAGCACATTCATTCGATGTTTTGCAACAAATCATTGTCAATCAGACAATTAATGTATTCATTCACGCTCATGCCTCTCTTGGAGGCAGCGCTTTTGATTTTTTCTTTTTTTCCCGCTTTCATTGTCAGGTTGATTCTATCATATTTTTCTTTGATATATTTATTAATGTACTGGTTTTGATTAAACTCACTCATATTATTTGTTCCTCTTTTCGTTTACGATGTATATTATAACTAAGATGTCGAATATTATCTGACTAACTAAAAATAATGTTTCCATTTTACTACCTCCATTGACTTTTTCGTATTTTCGTAGTAAGTTGAGAGTGTGGGGAGCTTTCCGCTCCCCTTTTACTCAACTGTTTGTTGGTTACTTGTTGAGTATTAAGTTCAGCAATTGTAAAACGCTTATTATCAGATTTATAATTGCTGTGGCAAGAATGATGTTTTGAAGGGCTTCATTCTTGCCTTTTTTCTTTTGTCGTTTCTTTTTCTTACTCACTTGTCTTACCTCCTTACATGATTATAATATCACATTATGCGCATAATGTCAATAGTATTTTGCGCATAATGTTATTTTAAAATAAAAAAATAGGACATCCATCAATCTGACAGATGCCCTATGTTATAATAATTATTTAATTTGTTGAGTTGGTCGGCAGCTCATTGGTATACTTTGATAGTGCCTTTTTGACCGTGCGCCATACCTTTTTGACCGGCAAGCCGCATAATGACATATTCTTTAATATACTGACTACCTCATATGCAATATATAACAATGCGAAAAACTCCATCGTTCCGACTGTCTGTCCTGGAAGATATGTTCTTGCACCGGCCGGGATGAATCCGATGAGGTTCAATCTTATGATTGAGTCGACCAGCGCCAGGAGCACAAGAGAAATCAACATACCGACCTTTCTGATTGCTCCATTGATTCCAAAGTTTGAATTGAACTTTTTCTCCTTGATTGCTCGTAATACTCCGAAGATAGTGTCCATTACTATGCAAATAACTACTATCTCCATAATTTTGTTGCTTGCTGTTGTCATAAAAAATCTTGTAATATCATTCATCATTTTTTCCTTATCCTTTCAAAAGCCTGTATGTTGTGAGAAGTCCGACACGTGCATCCTGTGTCAGTCCTCTATTTTTTTGGAATACCATCACACATTTCGAGAGGTAGTCGCTCCATTCTTTATAGTCTGTATCTAGCTTAGTAAAGCTATATACATCATGCAGCGTCCTTCTCAGCCACTTTATTGCTGTCGGACAGTAATGTTTCTGGCCACTCCATAAATTATGTCTTTTTGCGAATGCTTGTGAATCGGCTCCAAACTTGCCATCTTCTTTCAATGCATCAGCTCCTTTGAGGTCAAAACCTACATTCATAGCGTGCTGCCATTTTCTAACAGCTTCGCTTTCTATGTAGTAATCATCGTCGCCCTTCCAGCTCTCATTGTTTGGCTTGACTGGTGCAGGTGCAGGCTGACTTGCTGCTGCTGTGTTTTTTGTTCCAAGCTCCACATACAGGAGGTTGGCATCCGTACTATTATTGAGTCCTGAGCAGGTGAATGCACTGGTATACTGCCATCCATACAGGCTGTGCACAATGGCCGGCTTCTTGGCATCGTTCGGATCATCCCCGATTGTCATTCCTTTAGTGGATGGGTAGCGAGCTATCCAGAACGGGCAGTTAATCTGATTAGCATATGGCAGGATGTATGTATTATAGAAGCTAAGTCCAGTGTACACTCCGAAATCAAGCCCTGCCGTCTTGATTTCGGACTGATATGTGTTGATGATGTCAATTAAGGTCTGTCCAAGTCCTTGCTGGCATCTGTCCTCTACATCAAGCCATACGAATGTCTTTCTTCCGGCAAGTACCTCAATCACTCTCTGTGCATCCGTCTTTGCCTTTTCTACTGTAGTGGCGTACGAATAATTATATACGCCCTGAATCGGCATTCCGGCTTCTGTGCAGCCCTTCCAGTTCTGCTCGAAGGTCTTGTCCGGGTTTAGATCCTTTCTGATAATTTTCAAAACAGCAAACTGTACCCCAGCCCATTTAACTTTGCCCCAGTCTATTGTGCCCTGGTATGATGATACGTCAATTCCTTTCATGATGTCTCTCCTTTCGTTCTGTGCATTTGTATTAATGTTGTTCATAAGCTTGCGCCCCTTTCTTTATATTATAAGAGCCGGCACCTCATTTGGTGTCGGCTCCTAGGCTCTATTTGTTAGTTACATATTAAATTTTATATTTTCTATCTCGCTCCCTAACCAGAGTTTAAGTAGCTTAACAAATGGCAAAATAACTATTAAAAATGATATTATGGGAACAATGATTGGTAAGATATGTTTTATATATTACAAACATATTATCAGTGGTGTTGTAAAAAATAAGGAATATTTCCTAGAAAATGTAACTAATCTCGGATTACCATTGCCATTAATGAAGCCTGATTTCCCGACTTTAACATCTCCAATGTTTATGGTGGCTGGTGATTGGAGTACCCCTACTGCCGCAATAGCCGCATTACAATTAAAAGCTGATGGTACATTATCATGGGTATCATCACATGGACATACAGAATCTCTTACTTACATGGGATTCATTGCATATATTGCAAAATAATTATTAGTCATGATAAAATAGTATATAATTTACTCTAATATTACAACTAGCGGTTACTTTATCTTTCCATACGACATAGATACCAGTTGTTGTGATTGTTGGCGATTCAAGATGCCCTGAAAATGCTGTACCATCACCGTTTGTAATTGATACACAAAGATTATCGAAATTGAATGTTGATGAAGATAATCCTAGTGCAGAAATAACATCATTTTTTGACAATAGTAAACATGAGTTATTTCCCGGTAAAATTTCAAGTATTTTGGTACCCATCTTCATGATGGAAATATTCCCTAAACTATTTAATTTATTAAGATCTGTCTTTAGATTACCTAAACTCTGGTTTAATGCACTTATAGCTCCAGTACACGTTCCATCCCCTATCTTGGATATGTCCGTTTTTCCTATCCGCTTTGTGATAAAATACTTTAATCCTGTAAGATCCAAATATTTTGCCATTTTTTCTCCTTCTTTCTATGCAAATGCCGCATCTATTTCACTATTGGTTATTGCAACCATATCCGACTGCTTTATATAGCTGCTTAGGTCAATTTCTCTTGTACCTAATTTTTCATACTTATTGTTAATCCATAAATATTCATCATACACATTCTGTCCTCTTCCAGAATTGGCAATTAAATAAAACGTTCCCTTAACGCCTGTTGATGGCAATGTCTGCACTACTTGAAAATCCAATTTAGTAATACCGGCCATCGCTGTTGAAATGGCCGATGTTACAAATGCTGTTGATGCGGCCTGAGTATTATTTGTACCAGCTGATGCTGTTGGCACTTTAGGTGTACCAGTAAAAGACGGACTCGCTATAGGTGCTTTCTTAGTTAGCTCAGCCTGTACTGCCTTGTTTTGTACCGGGTTTGTTGAAGTGCTACTCAGTTCACTATCTACTGTTGTCTTATTTGCACCTTCCGCTATTCCATCAAGCTTTTTCTTATCACTTACTGACATAAGACCATGTGCAGTCTGTGTTGCATCAGAATAAGTTGTATTTGTCGGTGCTCCATATGTACCATCCCCTCGTAAATACTTTCCATAATCGCCAGCTGCCGGTGCAGGTACCAATCCTGACGTTCCAGCTGCTGAAGCTGTTGCACCTTTCATAACAGCATACGTTGTATTTTCTTTCGGTGGTGTATATCCAAGTGCTTTTATTACATTATCACTTGTAAGCTCTCCTCTGATAGTTTGTGATGATTTGTTTTCAACATTGCCTAATCCGATTTCTTCCTTTGAATGTGTGTGTCCTTTATCACTTTTATCTTCCAATAGAGTTTTAATTTTACTAATGATGTATACCGCACCTGTAAGATTTAAATATTTATTTTCCATAGTTCTCCTTTCTGTTATCTAAAGTCCATTAAATATAGCCTCTATTTCTTCAATGGTAATAGCATTATCATTATTAACTGCATTCACCTCCTCCGGGGTGTATGATGGTTTGTTTTGTGCTTTAGCCCATTCTGGTATGGTTGGATCTGTCTCATACATATCTCCTGATATTTCTTTTCCATTCAAGCGGGGTTTGTTTTTTAGCTGTTCATAATCATCCATTATGTATATTTGCTCACATTCAATTCTTAATTCAGTATCATTTTCCATTTCAAGTTCAATTTCTGTCATATCATCCCCTCTTTCAATATATCTTCAACTGGTACTGACTTGATATTGCTTGCAATTACATTTTCATCTTTTGTCTTTGCCCTGACCTGTATCAATACATTCTTCATAGCATCAAGCTGCAGTGTTTCATCTTGAGATAATTTAATAAATAATGTTTCATCCGAAGTATTCAATTGATCCATGGACTTCTCAAACTCATATTTTCCCTGTTTAAAGGTTACATATATTTTTTCCAAATTATTTATATCACAACCTTTTAATTTTATTTTGATTGTTGGAGTTGTTCCTCTTCTCATACTTCACCTCTTGTCTCAAAACTTATATTGCATCAATTTCCTTGGTACTTATAGTTTCTATTTTATCTACTTTTTGATTGACACTTTCAATTTGTTTTCTAACAGCCTCCCCCGCTGTATCGTATGACTCTCCTGCAAATCCTTTTCTCACATCCTTAAGCTCTGCTTCGTAGTTGCCAAATCTTTTTAACAATTGTTCCACAAGTGTAGTCTGCTTTTCCTCTTCCTCATCACCAAATCTCATTTTTCCAGTACATTTAACAATTATGTTGAACGATATCAGCTTACTGTCACCATCTATCACTCTGATCTGCATAACATTCTGCCCTGCATGAAAAAATGACTCAGAAGGAATAATCGTAATCGTATTTCCATCCACTTCTGCCAAGGCTTTATTAGGCTCAGCCATAGTTCTTGTACACATACTGTACACAACTGCTGCCGCTGTACCCGGAATAGTGTAATCCTTTATATCAAACTCTAATGCGATTGAATTTGTGCCCTCAGTTACCTCTATTGGAGCCTGAAGCACATTCTTTGTAACATATATGTCTCTTTTGATAGTCTGCATTCAAATATCTCCTTTCCTATGCAGGAATAAATCTAACTATATATCTTCCAGCCGGTTCTACACCTGACTCAAGGAAATCATACCAGGATCTCGCATATTGTCTTCGTGCTTCTTCCTCTTCCACACCGGCTCTCTCAAAGTTCTTGAGGTAAGCTGAAGCAAGATACTCCGGTGTCTCTGTACTTGTTTTAAATTGAGACCATGTCAGATTATACGCAGATGTTTTAATCCATTCACCTGTAGATTCTGATAACTGATCAATCCAATATAACTGTACTGTTCCATCTCCTATATCGTATCCGTTAGCCTTTGCCCAATTTGTATATTTGGTTGCCGGAGTCCACTGCACCAGTCCATAGCCACCGGAATAGTTGCCCTCTTTAAGGCTTTGCCACAATCCAGGATTAATGGTTGATTCTCTCTGCATATTTCCAAGCAGGCCTGAGATTGCATTGATTGTCCAGCCTTTATCACTTAGATATGTATAAATTTCTTTGGCATTGCTCTCCATCTCTCCCTGCGTCAAATATTTATTATTACTAATCATGGATAAGCACCCTCTTTCGATTTTCCTCCTATAAGCAGGCCTCCAACATAATTCTCATAAGTTCCATCCGAATACTCTACTGTTCCGGTAAATCCGTTATATCCGTTTACACCGAATGACTGGCAATCAACATATACCTCGCCAGTCTTAAACATTCTAAATAATGCATTTTCAGTACCGATTTTAAAAATTTCATTACTTACTGCAAAAATTCTCCCGACAGTATTACCACTTTTGTCCATGATCTTCATCTCCCCCTCTGAGATCTCTACTCTTCGGCCAAATTCATCACTTCCACAAGTGTATTTACCATTTGTCAGTATTCCATCTTTATCCATGATAGTTAGGATAGCTCCATTACCATCTAATACTTTTATAATGCCTGCTATGTTGTCTATTCCGCCAATGGTCAATGTTCCTCCATATATCCTGTCTGCCAGCATGGTTCCGGCTATAATATAGTCGGCAAAAAAGCCTTTCCCGGTTCCGAATGTACTCCATATCCAGTCTTTTCCATCAGCGGTCCTTTTGGATGCAATCTCAAATCCCATTGATCCAAGGCACATAGCTCCGAACGTAGGTGAATCAGGGTTTAAATCCTCAAAAAGCATGGCTCGTACATCCTGCTTTTGAGCTACATCACGTAGTGCATGAAACTGTGTTTTCACTGCATCCAGTATTCCCTGCACCTGAGAGCCGATCACAGATCCATCTTCTCTGATTGCGCTCTCAATTCGGTTATTAATACTGACCTGATTTGATATGTAATCAAACTGATAATCGCCTAATTTGACTGACGAAATGGTATTGTTCACACAATCCCACTCCAGCTCAATGACTCTGGCATCAGTAACGATGTCAAGCTTCGCATTTCGGCAGTGTACAGTGTCCCCAAGTGATACACTTACAAGCTCCTTGACATCCGAATAAAGCTCTGTATCCTCAATCATAACCATATCAACCTCAATAGTGACTGTTGGCTTGTCTGCTCCCTCTTTCCACTGCTTCTGGCACTGCCTTTCCAGTGCTGCATTCAATTCCTCCTGCGTATGGCAGACGATAATTCCATTGTCTGCATCTCCGTCCTGTGCGTCAGCCTCCATCTTTACATTCTCAAATTTCATGACTTTGTATTTTATAGTCGGGTACTTGTCTATCAAAGGGGAATCCACCCATGGTGTACTTCCATCCATAGTCTGTCCATTATAAGCCTGCGGGATTATTCTGGTGACTACGTTGCGCATATCAACCTCCTCAGACATTCCATTTTCGGCTACGTTCTTGCCATATAGAATCTCAACACCACGGTCACTGCCAGCCTTTTTATCTATGACCACTGTGAAATTATCATAAACAATCTCACCGCCCCATATCTTAAGAAATGAATTTTCATTATCGCTGTTCAACGCTTCAATCAAATTCATTTTTTCATAATATGCTGTATTGATATCCGCGATATTAGATTTTGCAGAATACTTTTTGTTCGGAGCTGTCATTATGTCAAGCGCCTGCTGCCCATTCTTATTAGTCGGTCTGACATCCATAAGAAAGCAATCATCTTTTGAATCCATGAAAATAGGCTGCAAATCTGCTGTTATCTCTGATTCACTCTTTTCTTTGTGTGTTATCCTAAAAAGCTGTTCTCCATTGAAAGACGGCATCTTCACCACTGCATTATCCACTATATACTTCCATCTGCCTTCATCGTCCAGAGGATGTTCCAATGTAACTTCCCATGCTCCACTTATTTTTGCATTTACAGTGGCAGATGATGGAAACAGTGTCATGTTTCCGTTTTTTTCAAAATCTGTATTCTCCGGATTATATATCTGAATCATAAGCACCTCCAATTGGGAATCACTTTGAGTTCTCCCCCGCTGAAACTAATTTCATTTTCACCATTTAGAAGATACATATCCTCATAATTGCCTGTAACCTGTGTATTATTCAGAGTACCATCAGACCTATATGCTATCATTCTGTCGGTATCTATAGTAAGATTCTGACCAACATTCGCTGTCATTGTATTTCCGTTTACGGTCAGAGTGCACATGCCTTCCGCTGTAATTTTATATGTCGGATGGCAAGTGAGATACTGATTCCACAGTACATCTTTTATATCATACTCTCTAGTACCATCCACCAGATACTGCAGTCCGTCAAGCGTCTTAAAATTTGCTGTAAAATTTCCGATTCTTTTTGTGGTTCTGCTGCACTCGTCAAGCGTGACGTGTGTTACCTTATAGAAGAAATCAGCATCATCAGATATTTTTAGCATTGAATTGTGTGCCGATAGCCAAATCTGTGCCATTCTCCATCTGTCATGCCATCGTTCTACCGGTCCTATGTAGTTGAATTCAATTTTGATTTCGTTTGCCTCATAGGTGCCATCCCACTTATACAGAGTTCCATCTCTTCCAGACAGTTTTATTTCTGTCATATTTGCAGATGCTGCCGGAAGAGATATAAGATCTTTAGAATAAATATCAATGGAAGATCCGGTCATTCCGTTATATTCAATATCCTGCATAGCTTATCCTTTCGCTCCCTGTGCGTTCAGCATTTTATTTGATACATTTTTCAGAATCAGGTTGGTTAATGCTGACACCGTTTTTTTGTCTCCAATATAAATGTCGTTCTGACATACCAAAGTCATTTTTTGTATTACATCCGCAATCATTGAGGCTAATACACTGTTATTTGACTCATTTTCTTCTCTCATATAAGATTTCAATAACTCAATTGGTAAAACAGCCTCTTTGCCTGCTTCTCCTCCACCCATAAATGAGTTACCGTTCTGGCCGAAAATTGTCGGTCTGTTCAGGATTGTTCCGTTTGCATACCAATCCACGGAAAATTTAGGTACCTTAAGTGGGGAAAGTGACCACTCTCCACTCGCTTTAAAATGAGGCAACTTTATTTTTGGTAATTTCCAATCGAAATCGAAGAATCCTTTAATCTTATCAATAGCTCCCTTGATAAAATCGGCTACAGCTCCGAATATGGCATTTACACCATCCCTGAACCATTCGCACTTATTATAAAGTGTCACAAAAATAGCTATAAGTGCTGCAACTGCCGCAATAATTATAAGTATTGGATTAGCGGCCATGACTGCATTTACTGCTGCAAAACCAGTTTTTATAGGTCCCAATACAGGTGCAATTTTAGATATAATGCCAATTAGCGACGAAACCCCTCCTGATACCTTGCTTATGATAGAAATCACAGGGCCAACTGCTGCTGCAAGAAGAGCACATTTGATGATCATATTCTGTGTTTCTGGTGACAATGAATTCCATGAATTGATAATGTCCTTAAGAATCGGTGTTACTGTCTGAAGACATTGTGCTAGTATTGGTCCTAATGCATTGCCAAGTTCAAACCCTTCATCCTTTAACTGATTTAATGTGAGTTTGAACTGATCTGCCGGGTCCAACGTTGCATTAAATGTATCACTGACACTTCCAACGTTGTCATTCAATGATTTGCCTAGCTCTTCAAAATTCAGTTTTCCTTCCTGGCAGAATTGTGCCAGTGCCGGTCCTGCTTTTGAACCAAACAAATCAATGGCAGCATTGTATGCTTCTGTTGAATTATTCGCGCCTGACATTGTGCTTTGCAAATCTGACAAAGCCTGTTTCATAGATTTGCCTTCTCCAGATGCATTAACAAGAGCTTTTTTTAGGCCAGCCATCACCGTACTTGTATCAACACCTGACGTCTCACACTGACCCAGGAAGATTGCGGCATCTGCAGCTGACATACCAAGTTCCTTTAGGGATGCAGCATTAGATACCATTGAGGATGCAAGTGTGTCCATTGATATACCTGTATCCTGTCCTACTTTATTCATGGTATCAAGAAGTGCCCCTGCATCCTTGGATTCGAGGTTGAATGCCTCCATAACCTTCTGGGTGTTATCAATCGAAGATGATACGTCGGTATCATTAAGCGAAGCGAACTCAACAAACTTTTGTGATAAATCCTCCAGTTCCTGTCCTGTCAGATGAAACCTTGTATTGACTTCTCCAACCGCACTTCCTGCCGTTGCAAAATCTGTCGGAATACTCTTTGCTATGTTTCTTGCAGAAGTCTGCATTTCCTCAAGAGTATCTCCTGTCGCACCGGTTTTTTCGACAATAATATCCATGCCTTCATCAACCTGTTCCCAGGCTGCCATTATTCCGGCGCCTGCCGCTACAATCGGTGCAGTAACATTTTTGTTTAATGAGCCGCCGACGTTTCCGGTCGCATCGCTAAAATTTTGTACCTTTTTGGAGTAATCCTCTAATGTTGCAGCACCACTTTCAAGCTTTTGGTTTACATCCTCTAGACCACTTTTGTAGTGATTTAGGGTAGCCTGTGCATTATCCAACTGCTGCCTTGTCTTTGATATTGCCTCTTCATCTCTCTTTTCAGCATTCTCCTGTGCTTTAAGTATTTCGTTGAGCCTGTCAACCTTAGCTGTATAGGCTTCTGTCTGATTTTGTAAATACTCCTGAGTTGTCCTGAGTTTCTCCGCTGATGACGTGCTCTTGTCCCATTCCGACTTGGCAAGCTTGAAGGCAGATCTGTTTTCATTTACAGCATTATTTACTTCTGTCAGTGATTTCTTAAAGTCTACGGTACCGTCTACCTTTAATTTAAGCCCTACAGCTTTCATTTCACTGTCTGCCATATATCACACCCACTTTCTTTTTCTCGACCTCCTGCCACACTTCAAGGCACTCATTAAAAAAAATGGGATCCGAGTTAAAAAATTCATTTTCGCTCATACCCATCATTCTTGCAGCTACCATGTATTCAGCCCAGTTTATTTCGATTTCTTCTTTTTTCTCTTCCTGGTCTGTGGCTGATTCTTTTTTGTTGCTTCTTTTTTTTTATATTTATCAACCTTTTTGCCGAATTCGTCAAACAGCTCTCTTATGACCTCTGGATCCATCGGTGTCAAAATGAGTGCTTCGTCTTCATCTACCTTTAGACCGTTAGACCGAAGAATAATATAAATCAGCTTTGCGGCCGCTTCCATGTTCTCATCTTCTGATAGTGCCTCTTTATTGATTACCTTGTCTAATCCATGTTTCTGGATTAGATATAATGTCATAAAATTAACCTTAACCTCCAGCTTTGTGCCATCGGTTAAGGTTATGATTTTCTCGTCCATAGGTTAATTTTCCTTTGCTGTTGCTGTCAATACTGCTGCAAGATCTGCTTTGGTCAGGATAGGCTTGCTGAAGAATTTATCCTCTGTAAGTCCTTCCGGTGCAGATGCACTCTCTACCCTTGCAACAATGTCTCCATCCTCATTGAATGGATATGCTTTGATTTTGATTGTATCTGTCTGCTCGTTTGCCTTCTCCTCAGATGTTGATATATCATCAGAGTTCTCACTTAGCTTGCACTTTGGATACCAGTCGTATCTGTATCCGCCTTTTCTTAATTTGACCACCTTACCATAAGCAAAATATGGTCGTGGTCTGTTTCCTCCTGAAAGAATAAGACCATCCGCATCAACATTGTCTCCACGTAATTTTGCAAGTGTATCAGCCGGAAATGCAACAATTTCCACCTCGATATCTGTTGAAGTTGTTGTAATATCACTGTCATACACTGCTCCTGACGCGTATGTATCAGTTGGTTCTCCATTTTCCGTGACTTTTACGCTTTTAACTACTTCTGTCTTCTCCACCTCTTCCGCAAATGTGGATGTCCACCTGCCATCTGTATCCATTGTATTGAAGCACAGATACTGAGCTCCTACTGTTTCCTTCATTGGTGGTCTCTTAGTTTTAATTGCCATAATTGCCTCCTGTTCTATAAATCCAATGCTGCTATCATCTTTTTATAGTATCTTTCTTTGTTCTGTTCAAATAATGGTTTCAAGTGAGCTTTTGCGCTCATTTTTTTCGTGCCATGTTCAAGCATCGGTCCGTAATACTTGCCCCATCCCACATCTATTCCTGTCTTATCACGCTTATAGCTAAATGAGTCAACCAAATGTGTATATCCTGGAGCTGTGACCTTTCTTCTTGGCTTCGGCAGGCGCAACAGGTCGTTAACAAACTCCTTTGCGCCCTCCTCTATTGCATCCAGAGCGCTTTTTTCGTCCACTTTTGAAAGATAGCTTCCAAGCATATCCTGAAATTCTTCCATTCCGGAATCTTCAAATGTAATATCATTCATTCATCGTCTCCAGCGAGAAATACGAGTGCCAAATTTTATCGTCTGTAATAAATTCATGCAGGATAGTTGGGTGTAGTCCCTTTTTGCGCATCATATCTCTCAGCATTATCAGCTTTTCATTTCTTGGTGTGCGAGAATAAAAGCTCACCTGCCATGTGATTTTATCTTCATAGTTGTCACCTGATGCCATCACATCATCCCATGCTATTTCCCAATAATCAATTCTCGGAAACTTCTTTCCATTATCAAGATCAGATATTCCTTCATTGACCGGACAGCCAGTGGCATGTAACATCTCACTAAGTTCCTGTTTCGTCATCATATACCTCCCTGTCATATGCCGGAGTCTTAAGTGTCAGTTCTGTTTCTTTGAAACCGTCTTTAGTGGTCACGTGAGCCACATTGTATATCTCATGCTGTGCTCCATCTATTACACAGATGCACTTACTGTTGATCTGCTTATACTGTGGAATACTGATTTTCATCGTAACCTCTATTCCATCTGCAGACAGCTTAGCTCGTGTTGTATCAAATACAGAAAGCTCCCTGTACCAGATATGCATCCCGGTAGATCTTACTTTTTCAACCGGAAAGTCTTGCGAACAATCCTCCTCTATCCTAAGAAGTTCAAGCACACCATCTGTATATTCAGGCATTGCCATCCGCTTCCACCTCCGTCTCCATCTGCCATGTTAAAATCACGCTTGAATAATTATCCATAAACTCACTGACTCTATGATGATATGCATAATACATATAATTTTTAAGCAGCATCCTGTATGTCAGATCTGTTGTGATATTGCAGCCGGGATTTAAGCTCCCGACTGTACATTCACCTTCTCTTGCAAGATTTGCAAGCTGACTGTCTTCGTAATATGGCGGAATCTGGAATTCTGCCCTCATCTCTGATACCAGTGCTGTCAGTTCTGTGTTCTCCATATTACTGCCTCTCTTTTATTATTCCTGTCCAGCCTGAACGATTGTAGCCTGTGTTACAGGGAGCACATACTCCTCCAGCTTAGTTACATCAAAGATAACTGCAACATTGTCATCTACGGCACGGCCGTTTGCATAACATGATGCGATAATGAGATCTGCATTTTCCATAGCCTTTGTCTGGTCATACTCATTGACTCTCACACCTGTTGTTCCCATAGTGTAGTATCCTGCAATTGTAAATGCAGCCTTACCCTTCGGACAATTTGCATCTACGATTTTCTCGATGTCAATGAATGACTTGTTGACATAGCCGCCTGTCAGAGCCTCTCCATACATGCATGGATCCACATATTCTGCCTCGTCTGACGGATTACAGATAAGATACAGCTTGTCTACAACACGCTTACCATTATTGGTAAGAGTCTTTCTCACATCTGAAAGTCCTTTAGGGCTGAATTTTGTGATGTTTGTCACAACCGTCTTAGCCTTGTTGGTACCATCGCTGTTGGATGTTCCAATCTGGCGGAAAATACCAATCGGTCCTGTCTTTCCATCTCCATCAAGATATCCCTTTACAAGACCATCCTGCATAGCTTCAGACAGAATTGCCATAAAATAACGGTCAACAAACTCAAGCGAAAGCTCTCTGATTGCCTTTGGAATAACTAAGTAAGCGGTGAGCATGTGAAGGTCAATGTTAAGTGCTGAAATCTCTGTGCTCAGCTCACCCTTAACTGAGTCTGTTAGAGCTCCCCATACTGCTGCACCTGTATGTGATGCAACGATCCACTTCTTGACATTGGCAGGTGCCATGTTGACAAGATTAAGGATTGGTGATGCTTTCTTGACATCATCAAGTGTTCTGTCAATGATTTCAGTCGGAATGATATCAATCTGATTGGCCGTGATTGACTGCTTGATATCCTTGAAGCCTTCATAGAATTTCTTTTCTTCCTGTGAAAGATTCCTGAGTCCAAGCTGCTTCTTGAAGTCGGCATCATGGCTGGCTCTTTCTGCCTCAGCAACAACCTGATTTACTAAGTCCTCATGCGCTGCCTCCTGGATCATCTCAATAGACTGCATGATAGCTTCAGCTTTCTTCTCTGCCGGAGCATCATTGAGTAACTGCATTACTTTTTCCTGAACTTCTTTGTTGATAGATTCAATCTTCATTGTTTTCCTCCTTAATTGAAAAATGAGCCCCAATCGTTGCTCTTAGGTTTATCTGCTTCTTTATGTGTCAACTGATAAAATTCAGCTAACTGCCTCTCATGTTCGCTCTTGTTACAGAGCTGTTTCTTCAGCGCCTCATTCTCTTTAAGCACCTGCTGCAAAGTGGAATTATCCGGATTTTCCGGTTTATCAAGATTTTCCAGTCCAATTTCATCGATGAAACCATACTCTAATGCCTTCTGTGGTGACAATGTGGTCTCCTTGTGCATCATTTCACGGACTTCATCCTCTGAAATCTTTGCACGCTGCATAAATAAAGCTATGCAGCTCTCCATTGCAACATCCAGATTATCTGCCTCTGCCCTTAAATCTGCTGCATTTCCTGTTACTGTTTCCCACATATCATGAATAATGGCCGTGGTGCCCTGTCCCATTATTCGTTTGTCACACGCCTGTAAAATTGTGAATGCAATAGAATGACACACTCCCATTACTATTCCGGTCTTGTATGAACCATGCTGCTTGAGCATATTATAAATCGCAGTGCCCTGATCAACGCTTCCGCCGTTCGAATTAAAGTAAATCTTAATCTCATCTGTCTCCGGAATGGCGTCCAAAAGTTCTTTAAAATGCTTTGCAGATGTTTCAGAATCTTCATACTGCCATTTTTCCCAGTTAAAAGGACCTGTCTTTTTGATTTCGTCATATATGTAAATTTCATGAACATTGTCCTGCTGCTGGAATCTGTAAATTACATTTTCGTTCTTCATAATTCTGTTCCTTTCTCTTGATTACTGTTTAACGGACAGCTCCGAGATATCCGGATCACCTCCATCTAATCACTTTTAATTGATGTGCCATTGTCACCCTCCTCTCCATAATTTTTAGTCAATGCTCTTGCATTAGAGAACTCAGTGTTAAGCAAAGGATATCCCACCATTGCTCTGATTTCGTCATACGAGAAGCCGATTCCACGAAGCTTATCAAGATTAACTGCACTATCCACCACATCCACATGTTTAAAGCGTGCCAACCATACCATTACCTTTTCATTTTTCCTGCTGTAATCATCTTTACCGACTATGTAGGCAGTCAGCGTATCGTTTATGACTTCCGCAACCGGGCCGACAGCATAGGTGATAAATTCATTAGTGGCATCTGACTGCTCTGTGATATTGCCATTAAATACTGCTTCCGGAATGTCAAAGGCATTGGCTGCTTCGTTGTTTATGGCCAAGGCAACCTTGGCAAGCTCCTCCGCTTTTGCGCTCGCATTTATCTGTATATTTTCAAGTGAGACACCTTCCGACTCTGTCATTACCGTTATATCTTCGCTCTCAAGCAGTCTCTTGATTTTCTCAGCATACATGTCCTTGGTGACTATCTTGTCAGTTCCATCAGCCTGCTTTTCCCTGAAGGACTGTGCTGCACCCAGCTTCAGTTTAAATTTTGGCTGATTTGATAGACGAATCATGTAATTAATTGCATTGAGCGTATTGTTATATTGATTCACAACGGACTCCAGATATACTCTTATCTTTGCATTGTCGTACCGTAAGTGGATCACCTCTGATGACATAAATTTTTTGTATAAACCATACTGTTCTCCTGCACATTCAATCGTTATGTTGCTATATATGCGCTCTGACAGCACACTGTTTGACACTTGCCATGCAGACGCTTTGTAATATTTGCCGTTCATCGGTATGATAAGCGCTTCCTGTGTCCATAACAGTTCTCTTATAATCCTTGTCCAGAAATAGGTGCCACACTCATGGTCATTTGGCATTACATTGAGTCTGTACTCTATACTGCTTTTCTGTGTGCTGTCTGTCTGAACTATTATGTCCGACTTTGCAATTGCTCTTGCAATCATCATCACAGCTTTTTCAATTGCCAGTTTTGACAGATTAAGCTTTTCCAAGTCAAGCGCAATAACCTCTGCCATAGACTGCATCTCTTTATTCTTTTTTTGAAACAGAAAATCAAACATTGCTGCCTCCTAAATGTATATTATTTGAACCTCCAGCTCATCTTTGCAGAACATTGCAGCATCAAAAGCCATGAACCCATCATTTTTCCTGAGCTTCGGTTCTACCTTTCCAAACATCTTATTGCCAAATTTATCTTCGGTAACACTTGTGTTGTTGGTGTACCAACGCATTATTGCTGATGCTCCAAAATTAATCATGCCCTGACTGAACATGGACTGGATAAATGGTGCAATTATTCCGGTTGCTGATGTAATCTTCCGGATCAGCCGGACTACACCGTTCGGATTCTTACGATCCTCAATCGTAAGGCCCCGTTCCTCGAATGCCATCTTAAACAGAGTGTAACGGTATGTATCCATTGCTATCTTCTTGACATCATATTCGGCACATCTTTCCATGCACCAATCAACTATGCTATTCACATCGATTACAGGTCCCGGTACCACCTCGAAATCATTAAATTCGGTCTGCCCTATATTCTTAAGCGGGAACTTGATGGAGTCTAAAAAAGGCGAGTCCGCACAAATCCATGTGTGCTGTCGCCATATATATTCTCCTGATTCAGTTTTTGTCAAAACTCCCGCCGATGCAAAGTCCCTTATGTCAGCATAATCGATTCCAATTACAGCCGGCTGCCCTTTTGTATCGATTGTCATTCTTGGCTTTTTCAGTTCTAATTCCTCTGTCGTACTGCCCTCATAACATGCACGCAGTACATTCAGCCATGTTGTGACTGTTTTCTCTTCCTTTCGTGCCGATCTGTCCATTCGTTTTGTAATAAATTCCGGTCTCTTTGACGGTATCTTTTTCATTTCAAGATAATCGTGCATTATCTGATTGGCCAGAATCGGCATATACTCCATTGATGGGTTGGCTTTGTGCCATGCATCAGGAATATCAACCTCTTTCATGCTGTCAATTTCGCAGATGAATGGATAATATCCCAGTGGATTTTCACCGGTCTCAAGGATTTCAGCACACATTGATGAAATCTCATCCAACGGACCGTCTCTGACGTAGCCGTCTGTGGTGATAATAAACTCTCTGGAATGTTTAACTTTTCCGAATGAAGACTCAAACACATTTATCTGATCATAATTCTCGTAAGCATGAATCTCATTGAGCACCAGGCATCCGGTTCGCTTGCCGTCTTTGGTTTTGGCATTTGAAGTGTTATATTTCATTTCAGAGCCTGTTGCAAGATTCGTAATCAGCTCCTTTGTTACTGAAAATTTTCCTTTGAACTTTGCATTTTCATGTAGCATGTCATAGGCAACCTTGAAAGTGTCCTTGACCTGATCTTCTGAGTTGGCCACAATCTCAACATGATAATTTCTGACACCATACAGAGGTGTCTGCATAAAATTTACCAAGGGAACAATGAAGCCGTCCTTTCCATTTCCACGTCCTTCTTTGATGAAAAACTTTGGGAATACCGGAATATCGTCTTTGTACATGAATACAAACGCGTATATAAACTTCTGGTATGGAAATAGCTCATAATAATTTACTTTGCAGTATTCGAGACAATTCTCATAGGTCTCTTTATCGAAAAAAATATCATTCCGCTTAAGTAATGGCTTTACAATGTTCTTGATAAGCTGTTTTCGCTTTTTATTTATCCACTTCGGATGTTCTTTGACATATTTGAGATAATCATCAATTTCCTTACAGATAACCATCTGTTGCTTTTTCCGGTTCAGGTACCGGATCCTTGAGTCTCAGATCAGCTAAAATCTTGAGCATAGTTGCTGTGGTTTTTTGCAGATTGACAACAGAATCATTTGTTTTCTCGACTTCAACTCCGTTTCCGTTAATGGTCTTGTATCTGAGCCCTTTGGACTTGATATCACTAATCAGCTTCTTTTTCAGTGACCAGTAATATACATAATCGTCAATCATGTCTTTGTAAAACTCTGCATTCATTCCCCGAAGCTCCAACTGCTTGACCAGAGAATCTCTTATTTCCGTTTTTGTCAATCCGCTCACCTCCCTTTTTCTCAAAATATGTCTGTTTTTTGTGTATAATTTGCATATTTTTTAACGGTTTTCATTAAAAAAATAACTGTATTTTTGTGTTCTTCAAAAAAATTCTTCTTAAAGTAATTTTTGAAATTGGTACCCCTTGCCCTTTTCACGCGAGATTTCAAAATTTTTCCGGAGTCATGCCCACATGCCCGTTCGCCATTCAAGAAAATTTCGCAAAAATTGACCGGGGGGTATTACCAACGCTCCCGGCTCGCAAGTTTCTTTTTTCTTTTGAACTTGTGAGGCACTCTGCCATGTCTGATGTTGTGACAACGAACGCACAGACTAATAAGATTGTCATTGTCCAATGCAAGCTCCGGATGCTCCTTCAGTTCCTGTATGTGATGTACCTGCTCCGCCCTTGCTATCTTCTTTTCTTTCTCCGGCAGCCATTTTCCTTCTGCCACAGCCTTTTGGATTCTTGCCCTGCAGTCCTGACACTCAAAGCGATCCCGCTTTAATATCTCTATTCTTTTAGTTTGCCATGCCTTACTGTCATAAAACTTCTTTGCTTCTGTATCTGTCATTATTCCAAAATAAAAAGGACCGGCCCTTTTGCCAATCCTTTATGCTTACACTATATCACACATCAAACGGACAAAACGGACAACTTTATTTATTTCCTTTCTGAGACTGCTGCAGATATCTGTCATGTTGCTTGCGCGCACTGTCGGCTGTAATGCCTATCTTCTGTGCCACTGTGTTCCAAGAATAGCACCTGACATGACGATACAACATAATCTGTCGAACGACTGTGTCGTCTATTGATATAATCCATGAGATAATTCTGTCCTGCTGCTGATTGAGCTTTCTCTTCTTGGCTTCAATCAGCTCTCTTACACTCACAGCCTTAATTGCCAAGTCTGCCATCTGGTCACTGCTTCCAGTTCCCGGAGTGAATGGCAAGCCTGTAATCTGCATTGCTTTTCCTTCCGCTTTGCTTTCAATCAGCTCCAGTTGTTCTTCCCACATCTTGATTTCTTTTTTGATATAATATACGCTTGTTAATTCTTTCTTCGTCATTTGTCACTCCTCAAATCCGAACCATGCGAGCATAGATATAAAACGCTGCATTGATACCATTGTACCTAACCTCTGCATCCAGGAACTTGTATCCCGGATATTCTTTGATGAGTTCTGTCTCTAATACTGTGTGGTCTTTGGCCATCTTCTCAACACGGCGCTTCTTGAACTTGCTATAGCTCTTTGTCGGCTCCGGTGGCTTCTTTAAGTTTCTTGAGCTCACCCACCGCTTAGTACCGTGTGGATTTCTTGATATATATTCTCCTAAACCTGTGATGAGAAAATCATCATCAGGTGATATTCTTCGTGTGTTTGGTCTGTCGCATTTCTTCCAGAGCGATTCCAGCTCGTCTCTGTCCATGCCGTCTCCGGTCATGAGAATGTGAAAGTGTGGTCTCACATATCCATCAAATGCGAGCACGTATATGTACTTGATATTTTCCAGTCCTTTTCTTTTTCTCCGGTAATTTATCTTTGCTATAAAATTCTTGATATCTTTTCTCGCTCTCTCTTCGTCTGCCGGAAGCTTGTCATCATTCCACCCGAACGTGCACCACAGGTCACCTTTTCCAAAGTTGATATTCCCGAGCCTTATAAGATACCGCCTTGCATTTTTATCGTTTAAGTTTTTTTGAGCTTTGCTTGATGGTCTCTTTTTGGTCTTCGGCATGTCACTGAGCCTTGGGTAGCTTGGGTATATCTGGGCTTCAAGGAGAGTGGTCTGTGACTTTATGTTGGTGCACTTCGTGGTGGCTGTTCTGTACAGGCAGTTTACCTTGCCCTCTTTGAGAAGCTTCTCAAACCTCTCCTCCTCGGTGTCATCTATGTATTTTTTGAAAGCCTCTTCGTAGTCGTAGTTGTCGTATCTTCTCATACTGTGTACTCTTAAATATAAAAATCCCTCATTTGTTAATACCCATTACGAGGACGGTAAAGAATTTTTACCTATATATTATGGGTTTACTGCTGCCTCTGTGCCGCTCTTATCTTTCTGTTGTATTCAGCCTGATACAGCAGCTTTTTGTCCGTTGTTAGAACGACTCGTTTAAGAGTTGTCTCATACTTTTTCAATTTCTCGCACGTTTGTTCCCAATCTTTCCATATTGTATCGGTTATGTTTCTTTTCATGGTTTTTCCTTTCCTCTATATATGTAGAGACACAGCCTGCTTGTGCAAGCTGTGTACACATGTCTTGTAATATTTGCAGGTCGGTGTGCAGTCGATAGAATCAAATTTACATTTTTGGGGTTTTATCGGTTTCATACCACTCAGTGTTCTGCTCTTCAACTGCTGCCTCCTTTAGTTCATATCCCATGCACTTTACCGGTCTGCTTGGTTTACCGCATTTTTCGTAGTACTTACAGTTTATGCATTCATTTCTGTTCATTTTGTTGTTCCTTTTCTTCCTGAATCTTATCGTATTCTCTAATCAATAGCAGTCCTATCACAAACTCTGTTGTTCCGATCAGGACAATCGTTGAGAGAATTCCATATACTATAAAATCTATTCCTGACATATTATTTCTCACTTTCTAATAACTCTGGATTGTCAAATATATTGCCGATAACTTCTACACATTTTCTTTCTTCCGTATAAAATCCTAAGTTACAGTAATTAGCCCCACTTTTCTTATTGCTTACATAACTGTAATCCAATGTCCAGTCCCCATTGCAATATTTTACAATCTCTGGATATTGTTCTTTTCTATCGCAAATATCATTCTCCCAAATCATATTACCGTTTTTATCTTTTAAGCCAGTACATTGGCAGAGGGTAGATACATCTACCTCAATCATATTAGGTACATCATTAGTCATGCCCCAAAGAATATAACCATTTTCCCATATCTGATAGTAATAGCCCTGCACCCATTTTCCATTGTCAACTCTCTTCGCTTTGAATAAATATCTATCGTTCATCTAATTTTCTCCTTTCGGTTTTTCACACAGCTCAAACTCGATAACCCACACCCACGGATTCGCATTCCATCCATAGCGGTCAAGGTCGGATTTCTTGATGGTGCTGTTCCATAATTCCCTGCCAAACAGCTCTCCCATAGTCATATCACAATATTTAATGGGGCTCGTACACGGACCATCTAAATCACAAGTATGTCCATCTGCTGATATTCTGGTTAAGCATGGTATTGTAAATCTAAAACCTTCATTCCACGCTCCATCTTCGTCAATCTCCTGTAACCGCTCCACTCTCACATCCGTAACCTTTAACCAGATGCGTGCAGCTTCTTTCGGCATGTGGATGGATGGGTGCCAGGTGTCGGCTGATGGATATTCATTATCCTCACATGAAGCACGGTACATGTAACATCCATATTCTTTTTTCTCACTATGATATATATGGTCGGTGCATGCTCCCTGTTCAGTATCCATTCCACAATCCCAACAAGGACACCATGCAAATGTCTCTCTGACATACAGGATATCGCCCGGCTGATATGGCGGTTCCAATGGGTTATCAAACATACTTTCGTTTTCATCGTATTCGTAGATTCCTGCGAATGAGCCATCTATTCTTCTTGTTACATAAAAACCACAAGCATCCTTTCGTCTTGTTTTTATCAAGCGTCTCGTACAACTCTTTCTTCCATCTAAAATTGCCCGGGCCATTTCCGTATTGAATAAAATCGGTTTAATTGCCATCTACCCCACCGCCTTTCACGATACGCATAACCGTCTGATATAGCGCAGCATTTCTTCCAACCAGCTTTGTTATGTATGTATCCAACTGCTCAACAACTGCATCCACATCATAGGCGGTCGGTTGTTCATCAATAACATTCATGATTTCCATCGAATCAATACAGTCAGAAAAATCTACATTTTCGAGTTTATCTGCATTAATCAGTCTCATCGTTCACCCTCCTGTTCCATGCTTTTATTTCTGCTCTCTCTGCGTCATTATAAGAACCCGCCCATGTTCCCCCGCTTCTTCCGTGACAATTGTTGCAGATAATCTGCGCCCAAAATCCTTTATCTTCTCCCGGAATCCGTTCATAATTTATTTCAGCTTTTCCACCACAAAACGGGCATGGCTTTAATTCTTCATTCATCGTCTTTCCTCTTAACATTAGGTAAAGGGAGCTGGGGGTAAGGGCTCCCTTGTGTATAAATGGCTTACAAATCAGTTTTTCGTGATATAAATAATTCGCATGCCAGGTTTCTTTCGCTTTCGCAGGTGTTTCAACCTATAGCTCATAGTGTGGTGTCTCTATCCAGTAGAAATCCACTCCTGAGAGGAGTCTTAAGACCTCAAGCTCCGGCTTGTAGACAGGACTCGTGAAGCATATTCCGACTGCCATCTCGTCATTGCATGACACGAGCCAGTCTCCGTGCACTGCAAAGGTGCTTGGTGGATTTTCGTCATCGCGGCACTTATCTGGGTTGACCATTGCTAAGCGCGCATCGTTGATGAGGCGTGCTCCGCCCGGTGTCTTTACTACTGTCATCATATTGTCGTTCTGCATGATCTTAATCGGTGAGATTAGTGCTTCCTTTGTATCCTCCGCCATGTCCCACAGGAGTGGTTTTCTTTCCGTTTCAAACTGTGGGTCGTGTCCTTTCTGGTATGTCATGAACTCGCCCTTTTCCGGTGCAAGACCGCATGTCTTGATTACGGTACCTAAAAATTTCTTTGTGATTCTTGTGTTGTCGGCTTCTATTATCCAGCCGGTACCGTTTAGGATGTACATGCCTTTCTTTGTGAGACCGAACTTGACACCCCACGTTTTGTAATCAGTTTTTAAAATTTTTTCTAGTTTTGCGCAATCTATAAACATTTTCTGTCTCCTAACTTTGTGCTTCTCCATATCTGTCAACCTTGTCGCGGAGCCATTGTCTGATTTTCTCCGGAAAAATTAAATCTGATGCCAATAAGTGGCCACTGTGATGCTCCTCTGCTATGTAATCAGCCAATTTTGCCACCGTAAGAGTGTTCATATATTCTCTTCTTGTCATGCATGCTTCTATGACTTCTGTCTCTGGCTTTTCGTCCTCTGTCTCTGGCTCATTTTCCTCTATGCTTTGGGCTTCATTTTCTTCCTTTTCAATGCTCTCAGGCTCTGATTTTTCAAGGATTTGTGGGGATTTTTGCGCCGGCGCAATTTGCTCTCCAAGGCTCTTTTCTCCTGTCTGTTCCTCGGGCCTGTATGCAGGCTCTCTATTATCCTCTCTGCAGTCTGTATCTCCGTCGGTGGGTGAATCATCCTTTTGCTCTTCTCCTGCTCCAGGAGCCGGCTCATTATCTGCCACGCTTCCCGATTCAGTCTCTTCGACCTCATCAGTGCCAGCTTCTCCAACTGCTGCATTGTCATCCTCTGACTCAGGAGTTTCTGCTGTAGTATGCTCTCCTGTTGGCTCATTTTCCTGTACTTCATTATCTCCTCCAAAATGGTTCTGCCATGTCCGGGTGCCTGCTGCATCCTCATCAAAGATAGAGCTCATAACCTGGTAGAATTCCCACCATGACATATTTTTTGGCGTGTCTCCAAACTTCTTGATTGTGACGCGATTCTCGTACATCATCATAAAATAAAGACCTTTTTTGAATGAGCGATTTCCGGCCGGATTTACAATTTCTGCAAAGCGGTTCATTGATTCCTCGTCAAACTCGTTTGAGTACACCTCATTGAGGATATCCTTGTTGTCCTCAAAAAATTTCTCTATCAGCTGACTTATGTCATCTGCCACACCTGCTGCAGGCTCGGTCTTATTGAATCTCTTTAGCTCTCTTATGTCCTCTCTTGATGCCTCAGGCTGTATCATCTGCCTGTCAGAGTCGGGGAGCTTGAGCATTTCCTCAAGCTGGCTTCTTCCAAGGTCCGTATACTCCGGTCTCAAGTGTTCTGAATATCCGTCAATCGAGTATTCGCGATTGATGGATATAAATCGGCTTGTTGTGGATGCCTCAAGTCCATACTCAGCCTTGGCAAATTCTGCTATACTCTTGTAGCCGTCATTCTCATAGAGTCTTTGATCATCAATCTGTCTGAGTGCATAGCCTATTCTCACGAAGCTCTGCTTCACTCCTATAAGCTCCTGCCTCAGTTTCTGCTTCATTTGCGCCCAGTCATCGAGTGTCATCTGCATGTATTCCATATATTTTCCTCTTTTCCGTCTTCTCCGAACCGTTCTCTGCCTATCCGGTTGTACTCATTGAATATCTTTTGAAACTCCTCATCCCATCTTTCTCCGTGGCCTGCTTTCTCGCCTGCTGCTACATGAGCCAGTTCATGTGCGAATATCTCCGTCGCATCCGTGATGCTCAATTCTGCGCTGATTGCGATGACCGGTATTTCTCCTTTGTTGAACTGTGTGAACCCGAACGCTCGATTTCCTTCATCGTCTTTTATGCTTGGCTCAATGCAGGCTTTGTATTTCTTGTCTGGATAGAGGCCCCGAAAAGCCTCATCCAGAATCGTAAATGGTGAATTTATAAAAATCATGTTTTTTTCTCCTATGCTGTATATGCTATAGCCATTACCGGCATATCTGCTGTGGTCGCTGCCGACATGCCTGCTGTCCTCAGTGTTCCTGTCACAAGCATTCGTATATAGCTGTTGAGCCACTTCTGTATGTTCTCCTGGTCAGGTTTCTTATCATGAGCTCCGTACCATTGCAGTATGTTCGGCACCTCGGAATCAATCTCGACAGTGACATATTGCATATTTGGTGTATCCTTGAACCTCAGAAAAAGTATGTACGTCTCTCCCCGATTGTGTTTTCCTAAGTAGTTATCTCCGCCAACGCAATGATGAAGTACTCGTCCCTCTGTTACTATTTCCTCTGCTGACTTTGCCGGTCTGATGATGTATGTCTCATCCTCGTAGTAATATTTATTTCTCAGTTTCCTATAGTTGTGTCGAATGTTCGGGAATCGCACCGCAACATCCTTCAGATGCTTGTCCAGTTTTTCTTTGTTGACCTCTTCCACCATCTTTTCGTGGGCTTCATCCAGGTCATGTGGGAACTGATATACCGTGTTGGTCAGATCGTAGCCTCTGTCTTCTCTCATGCTCAGGTAGTCAGCGTATGTAGAGGCCATGTGTCTGATTCTGTATACCGACTGACTGCAGCCTCCGTAATCACAGCATGCATATTTCTTTATGCGGTTTAAAAATTTTTGTAATGTCATATATTTCTCTGCGAGCACGACCTGTGTGTATGTGAGTCCGGTCTCTGCCAGCTGCTGCACCTGTTCATCTGTCCAGTTCTCCGCGAGCCTCTTTTCCATCTGTAGAACCCTCAGCAAACCTATGTCTCCCTTTTCCTTAATGAGCAGCTTGAGCTTTTCCTTTCTGATGCCGAGAAACTCATCCGGTCTCGTTGCTGTTTCATCTTCGATGATTCCATACTGGCATTTGATAAGCTTCTCAGCCACTCCTATCAGGTGCATCTTCACAAGCATTTCAAGCTGAGGTGTGCGCATGTAGCACTCAAGGTACTCAACTGGATTGCATACGCTCATGAGGCTGTCTGTGTATTCCTTCATGGCGCTGTATTGAAACATGGTTCCTGCCATCTCATCGTATGTCTCGGGAAGTATTGGCCCGGAATTGATTCTGATGCTTGATAAACCATACAGATTACAGTCATCCCAGAAGTCTCTCCCTACATACGGATCATGCTTGTTATAGTCGACCTGAGCCTTTTTGCCTGGTTCAAAATATGCTCTTGCCAGCTCAACCCCCGACAGTTTTTCATAGGCATTGTACATTTCATTGCCGTTATCGCCGGCAATGAAGCCAAGTGTCCACTCTTTTTCCACCTGTATGTACCTCATGACGAAGCCATTGTCTTTGTATTTCTGTCCGAGAAAAAGATACCGGTTTTTTCTGATGCTGCCTTTTACTTTCCCTTTGCATTTGTACTGCCCGCGTGCGCCACACATAGGACATGTGCCGAAGCTGTTCTCTCGCGGCTCTTCTATGTTTCTCTCAAACTGGTCCTCGTATGCTCCACTGCTTTTCCATCTTGCAGTGGTCACACCGCCACACTTACTGCAGGCTATGTCAGCCCGGCTTCCATGCTTCTTGTAATACAGAAAGTGCTCATCATGGAAATATACGTGATCGGCTCTGTACAGTATTGCTTTTTCAGGTAGTGCCTTGGTGTTTGCCTGCCTGTCCTTCAGCGCTTCCTGACGTCTCTTGTGCTCTCGCTCTACTCTGTTTATCCTTTCTGTTGATGTGATGTCGGCCTCGTATCTTGATATGTGTTCCCACCACCAAGAAGGGTTGAAAAGCTTGGTGCCGCAAAAGGTCTTTATCCTCTCAAGGTCTTCCGGGCTCTGCAGGATATTTTCATCTGTCAGGGTTCCCCCTGTGTGTGTTTCCATCCATATGGGTCTGTAATATGAAACCTGTTGGCGTGTCCATACATGTTTGTCCGGCCAGTATGTGCCGAAATCCTTCTTGGTGAGTGCGATTCTCACTACAGGAATCTTTTTTGACTCCTTTTTATTTTCGTACACCTCAAGGAGCAGGTGCTTTTTATGTCCTATGATCTTGACTGCAGTAACTCCAATGTACTTCACAGATTTTTTTCTGCTTATCTTCTGTAGTCCCAGGTATGGTATTTTTTCTATTGTTTTTTCTTTCATCTGTAGTGCCTACTTTCCCATGTAGTAGTCTGTGATTATCTTCTTGGCTCTTGCCATGCCCGGGATGCCGAGTGTGACTTTGCTCGCTGATACGCCTGCTGCCTTGATGATATCCTTGTCCACTGTCTGCTGATTCTTGAAGGACCACATCAGGATGGCGGCTATACAGCCCTTCAATGTTTTGTCTTTCTTTCTGACATTGTGAGCCAGGAGCTCATTCTCCATGCATTGTCCTCTTAGGTACTCCACCCAGTCCTCCATAATTTCCTTTGGCTTAAGCTCTGCCGCCTCGACATCGATCTTGCCGAGTGCTGCCGTGAGCTTATCGCACAGCTCCGGGATTTCTCCGTTTGTGTACAGGTCCACGAAATCAGCCTGTATTCCATTTTCTTTTGCCACTACCTTGAGGGATTCTATGTCACCCTCGTTAAGCAGGTTTTCTGCAAGCTCATTTATCTCACTAAACGAATCAAATTCTCCAAACTTATCAAACATATGGTTTCTCCTTTAAAAAACTCCATTTATCGTATTTTCGCTCTGCATCCGTAAAATCCGGATAAAACTCATCCAGATATGCTCTGAACATGCCGAGCATCTCTTTTCTGTTTCCACTGCTGCCGTTGTCCAGCATATGATGGTGGTACCGGCATCCGACTGCTCCGTTCTGTCTGATGCCAAGTCCCATTGAAGAGCGTGGTATGTAGTGCATTATGTCCATTACGCTTCTCGAAAGGACTTCTGCCGGCGGCATCTTATAGCCTATCTGACAGAATATGCATTTGTAATTGTCGCGCTCCATGATGGCAGTGCGCTCTATTTGTGAAAATTCAAGATATTTTGTATATTTAGGCATATGGATTTTCCTTCTTTTTGTGCTATAATATTTTTATGGTTTTTCTTTTTATTGTTGTTTTTTCACGCAGAGTCCGGTCAGGAAATCAGATTTTCCCGACCGGTCTTTTTTATGCCTCAATCTGCATAACATATGGTGTGTCACTCTCCATGCGCTCATCCACATCCTGAAGCATGATATCTGTCAGCTCCTTGAGTGTGTTGAACATGCTGTCGGTGATGAGTCTCTTGTCATGTCTTTCCTTCACTACACCGATTATGTAGCCGGCTGTGAGTGCAGCTTCCTTTACATCTGCGCTCTCCTCAATCTTTCCGATCATGCCGATGCACTTCTTAAATTCCTTGTATTGTTTCATTTCTGCTGTGTGCTTCTTAAATAATTTCATGTTTTTTCTCCTTATGATGCTGCTTTCTGTTCTTTTGCCACCTCTGATGTCATGATGCCGATATCAAGTGGCTTCTCTGCCTTGATGGCAGCGTTTAACTGTTCTGCTGTTTCAATTCCAAGTTTTTTGAGTGCCTCTTTAAGTTTGTTTTCCATAAGTGACCTCCTAATATACCCAAATCCTCTCTTTCCGTCTTTATTACCTTCCTTTCGCCGGAAATCTTCTTACTAAGTCTCTTGTTGCCATCTGAAATGCCTGCTCTCTCTCGTCTCCGGTGGCTCTGATGACCTCCCGGCCGTTCTGTAGTATCTTGATTGTGTGCTCATTATCTTTCTCTCTCAGTGTCATTGAGAGGTGGTACCGCTTCTGTCTGGGATTGAATGTCTCATAAAACAGATTTACCATTGTCTTCATACTCGTTTTTCCTTTCTGTTTCTCTCTCCGGGCTTACCGGATGTATTCTTTATTGATTCAGCATGCACTTCACTTCTGCCTTAAGCTCAATGAGGCTTGCAAAGTATGCTGCTTCTGTGAGGGCTTTTTCTCTCTTGAGTTTCTGATAATTCTCCTCGTTCCAGTCCTCTCTCGTGTTAGTACAGAAGCTGTTGTATTCTTCCTCTTTCTTGCAGTTTGTCTCATCTGCTTTATCTATTTTCTTGAGGATTTTCTCAAGTCTGAGTGATTCTTCCTTTGTCATGGCTTTTTCTCCTCTGCATCTTCAAATAAAGCTGGTCGATATGTTTCTTTCGCAATATGCTTCTTTGCCTCGTACCTCGATGTGATACAGCTTTCCAACTGTGCCATTGCCCGATCAAGCGCTTCCTTTTTCTCTTTGACATTCGCCAGTCTTCCGAGTAGTTCTTTGTCCGAGACTTCTATTTCCAGTCCGATTCTCATTTGCTCTCCTTTTCATGCATCCTGTCCAGCAACGTTTCTGCCTGCAGCACTGCAGTCTTCATCTCTGTTGCATCTACACCAAACTCTCTCATCTTTTCTTCCAGTGGTACCGGCTCATGGTCTTTCTTGGGGTACTGCTGATATATGCTCTCTGCAGCATGGAGTCCGTACCGGTAAAAGCATTTCACCGCCAACTCCGGTGTGATGGTTCCTTTTCCTTTTACAGTGCATTTACTCTTGTCTCTGTAAGTAAAAAATATTTTCCACATTATCTTTCCCTTTCTATTGCACCATTCAACTTAAAGTTGATTTAGTAGGCAAAAAAATATTGTCTAATGGAATATTATATATCCTACTCATCATTTCCAGTTGAGCTGGTTTAGGAATAACCCTATTATTCTCCCAATTAACTATAGTCTGCTTATTCAAATGCATTTTTCCGGCAACATCAGCTTGTGTCATACCGGCATTAACTCTTGCTGCTGCCAGACTAATTTGTAATTTTTCCAATTATATCTGCTCCTTTCTCGTTGCTTTTCTTTTATTACACTCTCATATTATATCAACTTTAAGTTGATGTCAATACTAAAAGTTGATTTTTTTGTTTTTTAGCTTGTTATTTTTCAACTTACGTTTTATAATGACAATAACGAAAGGGGATGATTATTATATCTGAACAAGAATTTAATAAAATTTTTTCCAAGCAACTTAAGGCACAACTTAAATTACATGAAATGACACAATCTGATTTAGCAAAACATTTAGGTGTTAGTACTCAATCTGTAACCAACTGGTGTAAAGGCGCAAAAACGCCTCGAATGGATAAAGTTGATGCTATGTGTAGTCTTTTCAATTGTAAACGTTCTGATCTTATGGAAGAAAAAGAAACAACCATAGATATTGTACCAATAGAATCCGGCTACACTATCCCAGTACTCGGTCGTGTTGCTGCTGGATATGGAAAAGAGGCTGTTGAGGAAGTGATCGGTCAAATAGAGATTTCTCCCGGTTTAGCTGCAAAGGGTGATTACTTCGGTCTGCTGATTAAGGGTGACAGCATGATACCTACTCTGTATGATGGTGATACCGTTATCGTACAACGTGTCGATGATGCCGAATCAGGTGATCTTGTGATTGCTCTCGTCAATGGACATGATGCAACTTGCAAACGATTGCAGAAATATGCAGATGGGATTGCTCTCATACCACAGAATCCTGTATATGAGCCTATGCGTTTTACTGAATCAGAAATAGATACTACCCCAGTTAAGATACTTGGTAAAGTCATTGAAATGAGAAGAAAATTTTAATGATGTTTTATCCCATGCATCCTGCCCTTATATATGTTAAGTCTATGAAATTATGTAGAAGGGAGTTCCAATGCGAAAGAAAATATATAATATTCTTAACCAAAATGCCATTTATGATACATTTATGTTTACAGTCATAATTATGAGCATTATTCCATTGGCTTTTGTTAAACAACAATCTTGGATGACATTAATTGACAGGATAACTGTTATCATTTTTATTGTTGATTATATTTTACGGTGGTTCGTAGCTGATAAGCTTAGTAATAAGCTTAATAAATTTATACTATATCCACTAACTCCAATGGCGATAATTGATTTATTGTCCATTCTTCCATCAATAACATTATTGAATAGCAGCTTTAAGTTACTAAAAATTTTTAGATTATTTAAATCTCTGCGATTACTTAAGATTTTAAAGTTAGTTAGATATTCTAAAAGCATTACTATGATTTGTAATGTTTTCAAAAAGCAAAAAGAGACATTTATTACCATATTGGTCATGGCTATTACATATATTCTGGTTTCAGCTCTGGTAATCATCAATGTTGAGCCAGAAACGTTCCCAACATATTTTGATGCCCTATATTGGGCTACGATATCATTAACCACTGTTGGTTATGGTGATGTGTATGCAGTAACTACAATCGGAAAAATTATTACTATGATTTCATCTTTCCTAGGAATTGCTGTTGTAGCCTTACCGGCCGGTATAATAACGTCAGGTTTAATGGATGAATTAAGCAAATCACATGATGAATAGTCAGTTTTGCGCCGACGCAAATTTTAATCTTATTTAATATGAATACTTGACAAGACTAATTCATATGCTATAATGTAGCTAATTAGCGAATGACTGCTGTGCGGTCGCAAAATTAGTCTTGGTTTATTCCAAGGCTTTTTTTGCGTTTATGAGGATTTTACAATGAATAAACAAATAACTTATACTGACGTATATAGTCAGCTAGAAAAATTAAAATCTCAAAATCTTATAATATCAGATGAGGCTTTTGCTATTAGTGCTCTTTCGAGATATGGTTATTCAAACCTAATCAAAAGCTATAGAGAACCATACATAATCAGGTACAATGATTCTATATATTATAAGGATGGCGTTACTTTTGAGCAAATTTTATCTTTATTTATTTTAGATAAGAATCTGAGAAACTCTGTCATGGCTGCTATGCTGGATCTGGAAGAGTTCATTAAAGAAGCTGCTGCCGATGTAATTTCAAAATCATTCAGTACTGTCTCTGCAAAATATCTTAATTATAGGAATTATGCTAATAAGAAACGTAGAAAAAAGAGATTTACACTTTCTGAAACTTTAGAAAAGATAAAAAAGGCATTGTATTCAGATAAAGATCCAATACACCACTATATGTCAAAGTATGGTGATGTTCCACCTTGGATACTCTTTAAGGGGGTATATTTTACTACAATTGTTAATTTTGTCGGATTCTTTAAAACTCCTGAGCAAAATGAAATGATATCCCATTTATACCATGACCACTACGATTTTATTTACGATGATTCCATGAAAAAACTTATGATGGATACTCTTTTCATTTGTATTGATTACAGAAATATGTCCGCGCATGGCGGTCGTATTTATAACTATCAGAGTCGCAATACCCTGCGAAAAGACGAGATTTTTCATGCGGATTATGGTTTAATGACCTCTGGTTTTAGTGAATTGCTTTTTATATTAAGTTTGTTATCATACACAACACCTTTTGACCGACTTAATAACGCTCTTCAATATGAACTCAATCGTCACTGCTCCCTTTTTCCTGATGACAGTGAATATCTTTCTAAAGTATTAAATATTGATATTGTTAAAAAGGATTTTGTATATTATAAAGCATCTGGTTCAAAGTATCACACTATTCCATCATGTAGTGGTATGCAGGATGCTATTCAAATTGACATCGAAGAGGCAAAGTCTCTTGGTTTAGCACCGTGTAAAAAGTGCTGTAATTAAACAAACGCCCTGCAGCGGCAACTGCAGAGCGATTATATAGATGTTACCTATTAACCCGAGGGCCAATATAATAACTCCCTAGACAAGTCTTATTATATCACATGCCCTCTTTTTTAGAAAGGGGCTTTTTATATGTCTAAAACTGTCGCTATCTATGTCAGGGTTTCCACAGGGAAACAGGCTGACAAAGACTCTATCCCTTTTCAGATTCAGGAATGCTCCAACTATGTGAAGCATTTTCTTAAAACTGAAAATTTTGAAGTATTCAAGGATGCTGGGCGCTCCGGCAAGAACACTCACCGTCCGGAGTATCAGAGAATGATTGAGAAGGTCAAATCCGGCATGATATCCCATGTCGTGGTGTACAAGATTGACCGTATTTCACGTAATCTCGTGGACTTCTCTATCATGTACAATGATTTCAAGGAGCATAAGGTGGCTTTCATCTCTTTAAATGAGCAGTTCGACACCTCTAGTGCCATCGGTGAAGCCGTGCTCAAGATTATCCTCGTGTTTGCGGAGCTGGAGCGCAAGCTTACAGGTGAGCGTGTGCGTGACATCATGATGAACCGTGCGCTTGAGGGCAAGTGGAATGGTGCCAGAGTGCCGTATGGCTGGGACTGGGATACAAAGAAACAATGCCCGGTGCATTCTGATACTGAGGCAGAATATGCCCGGATGATGTACAGGCTCTATGATGAGAGCCACTCTACCTGTGTGGTGCGTGATTACTGTAATGCTCACGACATCCCGACCAAGCGTGGCGGTGAGTGGACCAGCAAAACCGTGGCTGATTTTCTGAGGAATCCTATGAATGTCGGTGACTACCGCTACAATTACAGGAAATCTGCCAGAGGCAAGAGGAATGATCCGTCTGATGTTATCTATGTGAAGGATGTATTTCCACCTCTTATTGACAGAGAGCTCTATGAGAGGGTGACTCATCAGATGGACCTGAACACCTTCGGACTCGGCAAGGATGGGCGCAAGGTGGTCAGTAAGAAGACTCATGTGTTCGGCGGTCTTGTCGTGTGTGGTCTGTGCGGGGCTTTCTATCACTCCGATGCCGATGTGGTCAGAGCCGATGGTTTCAGGCCGTCGAATTATCGATGCGGTGCTCACAACAAAAAAATTCACTGCAAGGCAAAGGGCACCTCTGATGTGAAGCTCGGACCGTTTATTTTCAACTATATCTCAAATCTGGTCAAGGCTTCCAAGTCAAAGAAACTGCTGCACTCTGTCTCTGATCTGGAGCAGATACTCCTCACCGGCCCGGAGTTTGAGCAGGTGGCAGGCATCGCTGACATTGGACTGGATGTCACCTTTGACACTATCATGCATGGTTTCAAACCGAAGCGGTACACTGCTGCACCTTATACTGTCATCCGCTCCGGTGATTCTGATGCACTCACGGCAAAAAGAGATAAGACCATCAGAGCGCTTGAGAGGCTCAAGAAGCTGTTTTTATTTGAAGATGATGCAATGAGTGAAAAAGAATATCTGATGTCTAAGAGGGAGCTTGAGGGCACGCTCACTGACATAGAGAATGAGCTGTCAGCTCTTGAAGCCGACACTGCAGATACAAAATACGATGATATGTCTTTCATCTCCACTGCATCCGGATTTTTAATTGCTCATCAGATTGCATCAGGTGAGCACATCAACTACAGGGAGCTCGCCTGTGCTGTGGATGCAAAGGTGCTTAAGGATTTTGTGAACAGTGTGATTGAGAGGATTGTTCTGCTGGACGGACGCGTGGCTTCGATAGAGTTTAAGAACGGACTCGTTCACGAGTTCCTTTACAGAGAGTGAGAGCAGGCTGAGGAGGCAGCCTGCTCTCTTTTTTGTATGTATGAGTAAGATTAGATTAACAAGAAAGGTTGATTTTACAAGGTTTTAGGCATCTTGTTTTTAGAGTTCATCTGACAGCCGAAGGTCTTGACGAAATAAGTCATAGGACGGCCGATTTCTTTAGATTTCTTTTCAACAAAATCCTTTGCCTTTGCCATGTAGTAATACTGCCTCTCAGGCTCATGTGCCGGTGGTGTCTTTGTTATATCTATATCGTAGCTCATGTTATATTATGTTTCCTCTCAAATTAATTCTATGATACTTTAGCTGACTATTCCCTGATCTGACCGCTACCGTAAATAATATACTTATAGCTTGTCAGTGCTTCAAGCCCCATAGGTCCCCTTGCATGAAGCTTCTGTGTGCTGATGCCAATCTCTGCTCCAAAGCCGAATTCATTTCCATCAGAAAATCTGGTCGAGGCATTTACATAAACGCATGCAGCATCTATCTCATTTAAGAACTTCTGCGCATTGTCGTAATCATTTGTGACGATTGCCTCAGAATGTGATGTGTTGTATCTGTTGATATGCTCGATTGCCTCATCAATACTGTCAACAATCTTTACCGACATGATGTAATCAAGATACTCCATACCCCAGTCATCGGCAGTGGCCTCTGTCACATCGTCTCTTCCGGCAAGAATTGCCTGCGCTCTTTCATCACAGTGCAGCTGTACATGATGCTCTCTTAACTTATCATACAGCTTTGGCAGAAATTCCTCTGCTATGGCGCTGTGTACTACAATCGACTCACATGCATTGCAGACACTGATTCTCTGGGTCTTTGCATTGTTAATAATATTAACAGCCATGTCAAAGTCAGCATCCTTGTCCACATATACATGGCAGTTGCCTGTACCGGTCTGGATGACAGGGATTGTGGCATTTTTGACCACATTCTGGATGAGTCCCGCACCACCTCTTGGTATGAGCACATCCACATACTGATCCATCTTCATAAACGCATTTGTTGTCTCTCTGTCTGTTGACTCAATAAGTGCAAGTGCAGCAGCAGAAACCAAATTGTCCGTTAAAGCCTTTTTTAGTGCCTTAACTATTGCGATATTGGTATTTATCGCATCACTTCCACCCTTCAATATGACACAGTTGCCTGTCTTAAAGCACAGACCAAAGGCATCTGATGTGACATTTGGGCGCGCCTCAAAAATGATTCCCACAACACCGATTGCAACTCTTCTTTTTCCGATAATAAGGCCATTAGGACGCTTTGCCATAGACATCACTTCCCCAATTGGGTCTGCAAGCTTTGCTATCTGTCTGAGTCCGCCAGCCATGCCAAGGAGCCTGTCATGGTCAAGCGAGAGCCTGTCAATCATGCTCTTTGCCTTCATATTTTCCTCTGCTGTGGCCACATCCCTTTTGTTTGCCTCAAGGATTTCTTCCTCTGCCTTAAGCAGATTGTCCGCTGCATCATTTAATACCTTATTCTTGATATCCGTATCCAGTGTTCCTATCTTTACCCTGGCCTCGTATGCATCCGCACAAATTTTTTCTAAATCAGTCATCAATAAACACCTCTCTCTTATCTGTTATCACTCCATCTAAGGGTACGTCATATTCATCTTCAAACGTCATGCTGCTAAGTAACTGGAAATCGTAGCCCACTCCAACTGCCATGACAGTGTCTCTTTTTGTAAAAGACGATAAATATCTGTCATAAAAGCCCTTTCCGTAACCGATTCTGTAACCGGTATCCGAAAATGCAAGCCCCGGCACTATCATAAGCGCCCTGCCATCCGCCTGCGTATACTCCTTCGTCATATCAGGCTCTTTAATATTAAATGAACCACAATTAAGCTCATCAAGGCTTCTTACCCTGTAAAAGGACATTTTATTGCCCGAAACCCTCGGATAATATATCCTTTTTGCTTTGTTTATTAAATAGGTAAAATACTCATCAGTATTCACTTCATTTCTGATAGCTGAATACAAAAGTATGTTGTCATATTCCCTGTCGAGCTCTAAAGCTATGAGCCTTTTATAAATGTCATGGCTCATGTTGTGGCACTCATAAGCACCCAGAAGGCCTCTTTGCTTTTTTAGCCTGCTACGAATTTCTTTTTTTGTTTCCATATTTCTCGCCGAGGTTCTCAACCGAACCGTCATCGTTTACCATATCGATATTGTTGAGCTGGTTTCTTAAATTCTTCTTCACGTTTGCTATATACTCCTTGCGCAAAAGATCCTGCTCCTTTTTCTCTGCCTCAGAAAGTCCCTCTGCCTGTGACTTTCTGTAAAGCTCATTGATTCGCTGTATTTTTTCCTGTGTCATAGCACTCTCCTGATCTCAAATTTATAGCTGATTACTGGCCGCCTGTAGATGTAGGTGCCATCTCTCTTTGTATATAATCCGCAAGCACAAACTCTGCATCCTTTGCCCTGTGGAAAAGTGTTCCTGTATATCTGTCATTCATAATGTCATATAAAATCCCCATATTGCCGCCGTTTGCGATAATCATATCGGCACCGGAATATGTGGCAATCTTTGCCGCTGTAAGCTTTGTCGCCATGCCGCCGGTTCCGACATCGCTGCCGGTTGATGACTTTGCCATGCCAAGTATTTTCCTGTCAAGCGTATCAACCTCTCTGATAAGCTTTGCATCCGGATTGTCATGAGGATCGTCGGAATACAGTCCGTCTATATCAGATAGCAGTATAAGCAGATCAGCCTTCGTGATTGATGTAACAATAGCAGACAGCGTATCATTGTCACCAAACTGCATCTCGTATGTGCTTACCGTATCATTTTCATTGACAATAGGCACCACGTTCAGATCAAAAAGCTCCTCAAATGTATTCATAACATTGCGTCTGGAAACAGGATTGACTATGGTATTCTTTGTCATGAGCACCTGTCCGGAATTCTGATTATACTCAGAAAAAAGCTTCTGATATGTCATCATCAGCCTGCCCTGTCCCACTGCGGCGCATGCCTGCTTTATTGAAATATCGCTCGGGCGCTCCTTTATGCCTATCACATCACGTCCAACCGCGATGGCGCCGGAGCTTACGAGGCACACATCCATACCGCTGTTTCTGTAATCACATATCGAGCGTACCAGACGCTCCATCTTTGAAAAATTGAGGCTTCCCGTCTCTGCATGTGTCAGCGTCGATGAACCTATCTTTATTACCACTCTTTTATAATTGTCTAAAAAACTCATTTCTATCATCTTTCCTATTGTAAGTCTAAATGCATACATAACTATATTACGCATACATTTACTACTTTACCATATATTCATGCAAAATACAAAATCATTTTTACTACTGTCTCATTTTTTTATTCTGTGTTATTATATTTATGCTTTTACTATTTAAGCTTTAACTATAAATAATTTACAACTAGGAAATTAATAAAGGATGCACTATGAAAAATAAACTAAAACATCTTGTCCCTGTCCTTTTGGCGCTTGCCACAATAACAGGAAGCCTGTCTGCATGTGAATTAAAGCCCAAGGCTCAGCAGAAGGTTTCCAAACAGGGCTTCTACTTTGATACGATAATACAGATTACGCTTTATGGCACTACCGACGAGAAATACATAGACGACTGCTTTGATATGGCAAAGAAATATGAGGATATGCTGTCAAACACAGTTAGTTACTCAGAGGTGAGCAAAATAAATGACGCTGCCGGCAAAGAATATGTCACAGTAAGCAATGATACGCTTGAGCTTATCAAAAAAGGCATCGAATACGGCGACACAAGTGACGGCAGGTTTGATATCACTATAGGAAAGCTGTCTGATTTGTGGAATTTTTCCGAAATAGCTGAAAATACCGACTCTAAAGATAATGAGGTGGATGTATCAGTCGTTCCATCTGATGCGCAGATACAAAGCGAGCTGTCACATGTAAATTACCGCAATATACAGATTAACGGAAACGATGTGATGCTAACCGATTCAAAAGCAAAGCTTGACCTTGGTGGAATCGCAAAGGGCTTTATTGCTGATAAGATGAAGGCTTATTTACAGTCCAAAAAAATTACCTCAGGCATCATAAACCTGGGTGGCAATGTCCTCACTGTCGGTGAAAAATCCGACGGAAGTGATTATACAGTCGGCATACAAAAGCCCTTCGACGAGAGCGGTGAGCCAATATGTACCGTCAAAATCAAGGACAAATCCGTCGTCACCTCAGGTATCTACGAGCGGTACTACAGAGTAGACGGCAAGCTATATCACCATATACTGGACACCACAACCGGCTATCCTGTCAAAAATAATCTATACTCTGTCACCATCATAAGCGACTCCTCCTGCGACGGAGATGCCTTAAGCACCACATGCTTTGCTCTTGGCATTGATAAAGCAAAGGAGCTTATCAATTCCCTTTCCGGTGTTGAGGCAATATTTGTGACAGATGATTATAGTATTATCACGACATCAGATGAATATAACGTAAGCACAGAATAGCTGCAAGCTTATAAAAAAGCTGCCACACATCATAATGATATGTGACAGCTTTTATGCATTATAAAATAATCTTCTTTGGACACTTCTCTGCGCAGATTCCGCAGCCTGTACATTTCTCCTGATCAATATAAGCTACATTGTCTACTACATGGACAGCATCTGACGGACAGTTCTTCTCGCACAGATGACATCCGATACAGCCCACTGAGCATGCCTTCATGACATCCTTGCCCTTGTCCTTTGAGCTGCACTTTACAACATGCTTTGTGTCATATGGAATAAGCTCGATGAGGTGCTTTGGACAAGCCTCTACACACTTGCCGCAGGCCTTGCATGTAAGCGGATTAACGCATGCAACTCCGTCAACCACATGGATTGAATCAAAAGGACATGCCTTCACACAGCTTCCATAGCCAAGGCAGCCATAATTACATGATTTAGGTCCGCCGCCCGGTACAAATGACATGGCAACACAATCCTCTACTCCTGCATAGTCGTAGTCTGTATTTGCTTTGTCGCATGTGCCGGCGCACTTTACAAATGCGACCTTCTTTACTCCGGCCTCAACCTTTACACCCATAATCTCGCTGACCTTTGCCGCAACAGGGTCTCCACCAACAGGACACTGTCCTACCGGTGCCTCTCCCTTTACGATGGCGGCAGCAAGTCCGGAGCATCCGGCATATCCACAGCCACCACAGTTGTTGCCCGGAAGCACCTCAAGTATTGCTTCCTCTCTCGGGTCAACCTCTACTTTGAATTTTTCTCCTGAAATACCGAGGAAAAATCCAAGAATTATACCGACAGCTCCAACAACTAAAGCTGCAATAATAATCGCAGTAACATTCATATCACTTTTCCTCCAATCCTATACAGAAACCATTCCTGAGAATCCCATAAAGGCGATAGCCATAAGACACGCTGTAAGAAGCACGATGGCTGTTCCCTGGAAAGGCTTTGGAATATCATTATACTCAATCTTCTCACGAACACCTGCCATAAGCACGATGGCAATAAAGAAACCAAAAGCTGTGGCAAAGCCGTAAACTACACTCTCTAAGATATTGTAGCCCTTTGTTACACTGTTAAGTGCTACACCGAGTACGGCACAGTTTGTTGTGATAAGAGGCAGATACACACCGAGTGCCTTGTAAAGAGGAGGCATCTGTTTCTTTAAGAACATCTCTACAAACTGAACAAGTGCTGCAATTACAAGAATGAACACGATAGTCTGCAAATATGACAGATTAAGCGGATACAGTATAAAATTGTAAATAAGCTGTGTAACAAATGTGGCGATTGTGATAACGAAAATTACCGCACCACCCATTCCTGCAGCAGTCTTTGTGTTCTTTGATACGCCGAGGAAAGGACAGATACCAAGGAACTGGCTAAGTACTACGTTGTTAACTATTGCATATGCTACTGCAATGAGCAGTAAATGACCTAATGTACCCATTATTTATCCCCTCCTTCTGTAGTGTTAGGCGCAACAGCGGCCTGTGCTGCTTTTGCTGATGGACATGATGCTCCACAATGTGCACAATCTCCTGAAAGGCAGCCTGCCGGCTCAGCAAGAGGTGTACCCTTTGCTTCCATCTTTTTACGGATGATATTCATGCCTGCAACGAGGAAGCCAAGTACGAGGAAGGCTCCCGGTGCCATGATAAAGATTGTGATTGGTGTAAACCAGTCACCGAAAATCTTGATGTTGAAGAATGTTCCTGCACCTAAGATTTCACGGATAAGTCCGATTATTGTAAGACCCATGGTAAATCCAAGTCCCATTCCCATTCCATCAAAGATAGACTCTACAGGCGGATTCTTTGAAGCATAGCTCTCGGCACGTCCGAGGATGATACAGTTAACCACGATAAGTGGGATGTATACACCAAGTGCTGCTGAAAGACTAGGCAGATAAGCCTGCATTAAAAACTGTACTACTGTAACAAGAGATGCAACTATGACGATATATGCCGGCATACGCACTCCGTTAGGAATCACTTTTCTGAAAAGTGAAATCAAAAGGTTTGAACATATAAGTACCACCGTGGTGGAAAGTCCCATTCCAAGTCCGTTTACCGCACTTGATGTAACAGCCAGTGTAGGACACATACCAAGCATAAGTACAAAGGTAGGATTTTCCTTAATGATACCATTATATAAACGCTCTACATATTTGTTCATTAGTTGGCACCTCCCTGTAATTTATTCTGGAAGTAAGTAATAGCTGCGTTGCAGCCGTTGGCCATAGCCTTTGATGTGATGGTTGAGCCTGTAATGGCCTCAATCTCATCATCCTTTGAAGGTGTGGCCTTTACAACGTCGAACTTGTCTACTTTCTTGTTCTCAAACTGCTTGTAGAAATCAGCCTCCTCGGCCTTCATTCCAAGTCCCGGAGTCTCACTGATGCTTGTGATCGAGTAACCGTTTACAGTACCATCATTCTTGATACCTACAGAGAATGTGATACTTCCCTGGCTACCATCCTTGGCTGTAACTGTGATGACATAGCCTAATGTCTCCTTGTTTGAATCAAGGGCAGTCTCAATATCATCGATTGTATCCTTGTAGCCCGCATCAGATACAAGCTTATCAGCTTCATCAGCATCATAATCATATTTCTCAAATGATTTTGCATCCGAAAATACTGCCTGATATGCTTTCTGTGCTGCTGCTTTATTGGCCTTGTCGATAGGCTCTGCCGTGATTCCCTGAACCAGGGCAAGAATAAAACCAAGCACCAAAGTAAAGGCAGTTAAAATCAAAGCGTCATGTACAATACGTTTATTCATTCTTCTTTGCCTCCTTTACCATACCAAAGGCTCTTGGGATAGAAACCTTCTCAATAATAGGAACAAGGCAGTTGCTTAAGATGATAGCAAAGGAAACTCCCTCTGCATTGGCACCGAAGCAACGGAATACTCCTGTCAATATACCACAGCAGATACCGAATATTATCTTTCCCATCGGCGTAATCGGGCTTGTGACATAATCGGTTGCCATGAAAAATGCACCGAGCATCAGTCCGCCACCGCAGAGCTCTGCAACAACATAGTTGATATCAAACTGCTGTGCTCCGAAAAGGAACATGAAAACAGCAAATGTAATAATGTAGGATGCAGGAATCTTTAAATCAATGACTCCAAGTAAAATCATGATGATAGCACCTATTAAAATAGCTATAACTGATGTCTCACCGATTGTTCCTGCAGTATTTCCTATAAGCATATCCCTTACATTGACACTTGAAAGTCCCTCATTTTTGATGAGCGCAAGTGGTGTTGCTCCTGAGTATACATCCACACCGTTTCTTGTGACATTGAAATTAGTCATATCAGCCGCAAATGCGATGAGAAGGAAGCATCTTCCACCAAGTGCCGGGTTCATAAAGTTCTGTCCGAGTCCTCCGAACATACACTTGACAATGATGATTGCAAATACTCCACCGAGTACAGCCTCCCACCATGGAAGTGAAACCGGAAGGTTTAGTGCTAAAAGCAGTCCTGTAACAACCGCACTAAGGTCGGTAATTGTGCTCTTTTTCTTAACTATGTAGTCAAACACCCATTCTGATGCCACACACGATGCGATGGTAAGCAGAATGATAAAAAGTGCTCTAAATCCAAAATTGTAAATACCAAAAAGACTTGCCGGGAGTAATGCTATAATGACATAAAGCATTATTCTGTCAGTGGAATCCTTGGCACGTACATGTGGTGATGATGAAACATGATATAAATCACTCACTTTAATCCACCTCTTTCTTTATTTTTTGCTGGCCTGTTTTCTCTTTTCAGCGAGAACAAGCTTCTTCATTGTCTTAATAGGCTGAGCCACCTGTCTCCTTGACGGACATGCAAATGTACAGCTTCCACACTCAATACACTCAAGTCCGTGCCACTTCTCAAACTCATCCATCTGTCCACGCAAACCAAACTTCGCAAGACGGCTTGGAATGAGCTGCTCAGGACATGCCTCAACGCAACGACCGCAGTTAATGCAGGCCTGTGGCTCAAATGCTGCCACCTCATCATGTGTGAAGCACAGTATTGATGAAGAGGTCTTTGTAGTAGGTATATCAAGACTAAACATGGCAAAACCCATCATAGGACCGCCTGATATAATCTTCTCCGGCTGGCTCTTAAAGCCACCTGCAGCATCAACCAGCTCCTGATATGAGGTACCGATGCTATATAAAATATTGGAAGGATTCTTCACAGCATCTCCTGTAACTGTTGAAATACGCTTCAAGACAGGCTGTCCATTCTTTACAGCATTGTAGACAGCAATGATTGTCTCTACATTATCAACGATACAGCCTGCATCAGCAGGGAGCATCTTAGAATTGATGGCTCTGCCGGTTGTAGCATAGATGAGCTGTCTCTCACCACCCTGTGGGTACTTTGTCATAAGCGGACAAACCTCAATACGTGGCTCATCCTTCGTGAGCTCTGTGAGCTTTTCGATACAGTCAGGCTTATTATCCTCTATACCAAGGATACCCTTTGCATTGTCAAAAAGCTGAAGTATGATCTTCATGCCGCCAATTAATTCCTCAGGATTCTCAAGCATACGTCTGTAGTCAGATGTGAGGTAAGGCTCACACTCTGCGCAGTTTGCGATAATATACTCAATCTTGTCCGGCTCCTTTGGAGAAAGCTTTACATGTGTAGGGAAACCGGCACCGCCCATGCCGACAACTCCCGCATTCTTGACCTTCTCGATGATTTCTTCCTTTGAAAGTGCAGTGACATCCTCGATGCTCTTATATGTTGTCTCAGTAAACATGCCATCATTTTCGATAACAATACTGTCAACCATATCGCCGACCGCCACACGTCGCTTCTCAATAGCCTTAACTTTTCCTGACACTGATGAATAGATAGGTGATGAAACAAAGCCACCGGCCTCTGCTATCATCTGTCCCTTCAACACAGTGTCACCTACGGCAACAACAGGCTTAGCCGGTGCGCCGATATGCTGCGAAACCGGATATACCATGTCGCCCTTGGGCAAAACTTCTTTAATTGGTGAATCCTTAGACAGCTCTTTGCCATCATATGGATGAACACCGCCAATAAACGTTTTATGACCCATTTTTGTGCCCCTCTTTCTTTTAGATTAATAACGTGGAAATGCTATTGCACATTACTATTCCTATTATACCACTTATGATTTTTAGTTAAATAGTATATTATGTACTTTTTTTAATACTTTATGTTATAATGTTTATACAAATGATATTCAAGGCAGGAATCAAAAATGAAAATATTTCACAATGAAGAAATTTACATAAAAACCGATAATTTTTCAGACAGCATATTTAAAGAAAACACAATGTTCTTTGATATTGAGACAACAGGCTTTTCACCGGTGAAAGCGATTGTCTACATGATAGGCTGTGCAAGGCGCATCAAAAATCGTATTGTAATAGACCAGTATTTTGCCGAATCTGTCGATGACGAAGCAGCTGTAATTGAAGCCTTCGCAGGAAGTTTGTCAGGTTGCCGCACTATCATTTCCTTCAATGGTGTCGGTTTTGATATACCATTTTTAAAGAATAAATACAAGAAATATAAGCAGGAAGATCCATTCTGCAATGTGCAGATACTCGATATCTTTAAGGAGCTTTCCCCGATAAAGCCTCTTTTGTGCCTCGAAAACTACAAGCAAAAAAGCATCGAAGCATTTCTTGGTATAGATAGGGAGGATAAATATTCCGGTGGTGAGCTCATAAACGTTTATTATGAATATCTTGCCCAAAAGGATGATGAAAAGCTATCCCTGCTTTTGACACATAACTACGAGGATGTCCTTGGCATGACAAAGCTCCTTAGTATACTTTCGTATAAAGAATGCATACATGGCATTGCAGACATCACCGATGTATCTGTAAACCCATATACAGCTTACGACGGCAGTCTGATGAATGAGCTTATCATATCATTTGAAAATAAATTCTCCGTTCCAAAATCTGTAAGCTTCCATGACAATGACATCTATCTGACCATCGGCATTACAAAAAGCTATGTGCGTGCAGAGATATTCGAGGGGGAAATGCGCCATTTCTACAGCGATTACAAAAACTACTACTATCTTCCAAAGGAGGACATTGCCATACACAAGAGCGTCGCAGCATATGTCGACCACGAATACCGCGAAAAATGCAAGGCGTACAACTGCTATGTGCGCAAAACCGGTACCTTCATCAGACAGTACTCTGACTTCATGAAGCCCGAGTTTCGATTCGATATAAAGGATAAGTACAGCTATTTCCTGCTGACTGACGATTTTATAAATTCAAAACAGATGGTACTGTCATATGTAAAACACATAACAGACCATCTGTTTAATCTCTGATAAGATATCATGGCTTCCTGAAATTCTCCAATATGTGCCACCCGATACAAATAAAAGCTGTCATATAATTATATATGACAGCTTTAAAATCAAAAACTACTCGTTATCAGAAGCAACCTCGTCAATATTTACATCTGCAACATCTGCTCCATCATCCTCTGAATCAAGGAGAGCCTTCATGCTTAAGCTTATTTTCTTATCGTCCTCATTGAACTCAACAACCTTAGCCTCAACCTCCTGACCAATCTTGAGAAAATCTGATGGCTTCTCAACATGATCCTTTGAAATCTGTGAAACATGAAGAAGTGCGTCAACACCAGGAGCAAGCTCGATGAATGCACCAAAATCTGTCATTCTGGCTACTTTACCCTTTACGATATTGCCAGGAGCAAATTTCTCTGTTGCACCATTCCATGGATTCTCGTCATCAAACTTCATTGAAAGAGCAATCTTAGAACCATTGATGTTCTTAACAAATACTCTTACAGTCTGTCCAACAGTGAATACCTTCTTAGGGTTCTCTACTCTGCCCCAAGACATCTCTGAGATATGAAGTAATCCGTCTACTCCGCCAAGATCGATGAATGCACCGAAATCTGTAACATTCTTAACTGTTCCTTCGATTACATCGCCAACGTGAAGATTTGCAAGAAGCTCTTCCTGCTGTTTAGCCTTCTGCTCAACGAGTAATACCTTTCTATTTCCGATAATACGTCTCTTTCTTGGATCGAACTCTGTGATGATAAACTCAATCTCCTGATCCTTGAACTTGTTGAGATCCTTCTCATAAGTATCTGATACAAGGCTTGCAGGGATGAATACTCTTGTCTCATCAACACTGACACATACACCACCGGCTAATACCTGTGTAACTTTTGCCTTTAATACTTCCTGGTTCTCAAAAGCCTCCTCAAGACGCTTGCTGCCCTTCTCTGCCTGAAGGCGCTTGTAAGAAAGGATAACCTGGCCCTCGCCATCGTTAAGCTTAACTACCTTGGCTTCCATCTTGTCGCCAACCTTTACAACAGTAGTAAGATCTACGTTCGGCTCATTTGTGTACTCGTTTCTAGTAATAATTCCGTCTGATTTGTATCCAATATTTAAGAAAATCTCGTCAGGTTTAACATCAATAACGGTACCTTCTACCACTTCTCCATTTCTTATAGTTTTAAAAGATTCTTCCAGCATTTGTTCAAAGCTCATTTCTGACATTCTTTGAAACCTCCTCAATGATATTATTTGGGGTTGAAGCCCCTGCTGTAATACCTACGTTATTGTTGGACCTGATTTGTGTATAATCCATTTCGTCACTTGTCTGTATATAGTAAGTATTTTTGCATTCGTTTTTACATATTTCAAATAGCTTCTGTGTATTGGAGCTGTGCCTGTCGCCTATGACAATCATGACATCTGAGCACTGTGCTACCTTTCTTGCTTCGGTCTGTCTGACCTCTGTAGCATTACAGATTGTATTTAAAACAGTTATATCATAACCTTTTTTTGCAATAATTTCAACTATATCTTGAAATTTATTGTAGTTAAATGTCGTTTGTGACACTATGCATAGTTTTTTTGTACTATTTTTCATGTAATTTTCGGCATCCTCAGGCGAATTTATGATGGTTACATGACATTTTTCGTCTGCCCAACCCTTTATTCCACACACCTCAGGGTGCTTTGGACTGCCGACAATTATAATATCATAGCCCTTTGAGCTGTAATCCTCCACATATCTGTGAATTTTTGATACAAAAGGACAGGTTGCATTAAGCACCTCAAAGCCACAGTTTTTTATCCTGTCATACTCAGCCTTGCTTATACCGTGTGAACGGATAATCATCACACCCTTTTCATGAGAAGAAAGCTCATCGAGATCGTTTATGACGGTTACGCCATTTTTTTCCATATCCTTTACGACCTCATCATTGTGAATAATCGGGCCATAGGTGTATATAGGCACATTTTCCTTTTCAATTGCCTCATAGACCATATTTACTGCTCTCGTCACTCCAAAACAAAAGCCGGCGCTCTTTGCGATAGTAAGCTCTCCCATACGCTATGCCTCTTTCACAAGCTGTTTCATTCTATCTACCACCTCATCGATTGTCATATCAGACGAATCAAGCAGCACAGCATCATCCGCCTGCTTCAAAGGTGATGTCTCTCTTGTCATATCCCTGTGGTCTCTCTCTATAATATCCTTCTCGATTGCATCAATATCGCATTTCTCACCCTTTGCAGTAAGCTCATCGAAGCGTCTCTTTGCACGTACTTTAGAGCTTGCTGTTAAAAATATCTTGACATTGGCATCAGGAAGCACAACAGTTCCTATATCTCTTCCATCCATCACCACATTTTCTCTGGCAGCGAGCTGTCTTTGAAGTTCAACAAGCTTTTCTCTAACTACAGGATAAACACTTGTTGCTGATGCCATATTGCCGACAGCCTCCTGTCTTATAAAGCATGTGATATTCTCACCATTTAAGATAACCTGCTGTTCACCGTTTTCATAGCTGATAGAAACCTCAACATCCTTACACAGCTTCGTGATGGTGTCAATATCATCCTTGTCCACACCCTTTTGGATAAAATAGTATGCCATGGCACGGTACATGGCACCTGTATCGACATAAATTGCGCCAAGTTCCTTTGCAAGTCTCTTTGCTATAGTGCTTTTTCCGGCTCCTGCCGGTCCGTCAATTGCTATATTGTATCTCATAATTTCTCCTTAAAATATTATTGTTCATCATTTTTATTAAAATCCCAGCTGCTCAATTCACTATGCGCATAAATAACTGTTATTATAAATGTCTCAAAATAGTTTTCCAAATCATCAAACTGCTGCACTTGTTCCTGCCAGATATCCTGTGGACCATGCTATCTGCAGATTGAAGCCTCCCGTATAAGCATCCAGATCCAGCACCTCGCCGGCAAAGTAGAGGCCATTCACAAGCTTCGACTCCATAGTGGATGGATTGATTTCCTTCACCTTTATGCCGCCCTTTGTGATAATAGCTTCATTATATCCTCTTGGACCATTAAGAGTGACAGGCAGCTTCTTAAAAAGCATAAGAAGTCTGATTCTTTCCTCTTTCGATATCTCATTGACCTTCTTATCCGGGTCAATGCCTGAAAGCTCAATTATCACCGGAATCATTTTTGCAGGCAAAAGCTTGTTTATCGAATTCTTAAACTGCTTGTTTTTTGCCTCCTCAAACTCCCTGAGAATCCTCTTGTCCAAGGCCTCATGTGTGAGAGCCGGCTTCAAATCAATATACATGTCAAGAGGCTGCTTAATAAGGCTTTGCTTAATTGATGCACTCGCAGACAAAATCATAGGGCCGCTGACCCCGAAATGCGTAAAAAGCATCTCTCCAAAATCATCATAAAGCTTCTTTTTGCCACTATATATGGAAATAGCCGTATTTTTAAGTGAAAGTCCCTGAAGACTCTTTACCCACTCTTCCTTTACATTAAAAGGAACAAGTGAAGGTGTGCACTCTGTCACAGTATGACCTGCATCCTCTGCCATTTTGTAGCCGTCTCCGGTAGAGCCTGTAGAAGGATATGAAAGTCCTCCTGTGGCCACAATAACTGCATCAGCAGCCATTGTGGTGCCATCCTTTAATATGACACCTGTTATTTTTAATTCAGTTTTTTTATCAGCAGCTTCTTCATCTGCCTTTTTATCAGTGATTTTCTCATAGCACAGCTTCGATACCTCCGTGTGAAGTGATACCTCCACTTTCTTTTCCTTCAAAGCTCTCTGTAAAGCAAAAATCACATCCGACGACTTATCAGATACCGGAAATACACGATTGCCACGTTCCACCTTTACAGGCATGCCATGACTCTCAAAAAAATCAATCACCCTGCTGTTGTCAAAGCCATAAAAAGCGCTGTACAAAAACTTGCTGTTGCTCTTTACATTTAAAAAAAGCTCCTCGACATCGCACGCATTGGTCAGGTTGCATCTGCCCTTGCCGGTTATATATATTTTCTTCCCAAGTTTCTCATTTTTTTCAAGAAGCGCAACCTTATTCCCTGCTTCTGCAGCAAAATATGCCGCAAGCATTCCGGCGGCTCCGCCACCTACCACAATAATATTCTTACTCATCCTGCGAATCCCCCAGCTTAGCGTAATGTACCTTTATAGAGTCATCAATGTAATCAATCTCATCATTCTCGTACACCTGATACTCATTCCATATATCCTCAAGCTCTGTCAGTGTCTTTGCGACAATACTCTGCTTTTTCATGCAAAGAGCCACAATCAGAGCATTGATGACAGAAAGCGGAGCAACAAGTGAATCAACTATAGAAGCCATATCACTGTCGGCAATCAGATTGCATGAAGAATACAGATTCATCGGTGAATGAATACTGTCTGTGATAGTGATAACCTTTGCACTCCTGTTGTTGGCAAATTCTAATGCCTTAAGAGTACGCATAGAGTAACGCGGAAAGCTGATGCCGATAATCACATCTTCCTTGCCAATACGCACCATCTGCTCAAAAAGCTCGCTAGAGCTGTTTGTCGTAAGCAGACACACATCCTCAAACATCAGATTCATATAAAATGCAAGAAAGCTTGCAAGAGGTGCACAGCTTCTGATTCCGACAATATAAATTTTCCTTGACTGTAAAATAGTATCTACCGCCAGGTCAAATGCATCCGCATCAATTTTTTCCAGAGTGGTCTTAATCTTGTCACGATCAGACTGCAGTACAGTCTCAAGAATCTGTGACTGGCTGATACGCCCATATGTGACCTCCATTCGCTGAACCGAATTGAGCTTGTTCCTTACAAGCTCCTCGAGTGCCTTCTGAAAATCGGGATATCCCTTATATCCCAGCGATGTAGCGAACCTGACAACCGTAGACTCAGAAATTCCTACCGTTTCGCCCATCTTAGCCGCTGTCAGAAAGACAGCCTTATCATAATTATCAGTTATGTATGTAGCAAGCAGCTTGTGCCCCTTGCTCATCGTACTGTATTTAGCATTTATCCTGTTAAGTAAGTCGTTAGTATTTGACATCTTATACTCCTGAGCTTTCCCGTTTATGGCTGTGCTTCACATATTTGTGTGACCTGCAGCGATTTTTTCATACCTTAAAATATTATCACTTTTTTCCTCTATATGAAAGAGCGAATTTATATTTTTTATTTTTGCCATAGAATAGACTCGTAAGTTCCCCTATCCACACAATATAAAAAACAGGCCCGGCAAAGCCGGACCTGCTTGAAATTCAAAAGCATGAATTATATTTTTAAATACTATACAGGATAAGCCTTATTCTCAGTATCAGCGGCCTTTGCATCAACACCTGTCTGCTGTGCCTGTCTGTACTTGAAGAAATCAGTAGCAACCTGTGGGAAGAGAGCATAAGAAAGAACATCCTCATCCTGCTGTTTCCACTGCTTCATCTCAGCCTCAATCTTGTCAAGCTCTGGCTCAAGAAGATCTGCCGGACGACATGTGATGGCATTCTTCTTATCATCACCAAGAACCTTGTCAACAACCTCAGGGTTGAAAGGCTTAACTGTCTGACCATACTTACCAAGAAGGATATCCTTAGTCTCCTTAGTAGCAACCTTGTATCTCTCGCCCATGAGTACGTTAAATACAGCCTGTGTACCAACGATCTGTGAAGAAGGAGTTACAAGTGGTGGCTCACCGAGATCTTTACGCACACGAGGTACCTCTGCGAGAACCTCCTCGTACTTGTCCTCTTTGCCCTGCTCCTTGAGCTGTGAGATAAGGTTTGAAAGCATTCCTCCAGGAACCTGATAACGGAGAGTATTGATATTTACTCCGAGTACCTTTGGGTTCATGAGACCTGAAGCTAAAGCTTCCTCTCTCATTGGTCTGAAGTAATCAGCAATCTCACTTAAGAGATTAAGATCAAGACCTGTATCAAACTCTGTACCCTTGAATGCCTCAACCATAACCTCTGTTGCAGGCTGGCTTGTTCCAAGAGCGAATGGTGACATAGCTGTGTCAATGATATCAACTCCGGCCTCAACAGCCTTCATGTATGTCATTGAAGCAACACCTGATGTGTAGTGTGTATGAAGCTCGACAGGAAGGCTTGTAGAATCCTTTAAAGCCTGAACAAGCTCTGTAGCCTTTGCAGGAACTAAAAGACCGGCCATATCCTTGATACAAAGTGAGTCAGCACCCATGTCCTCAACTCTCTTTGCCATATCCATCCAGTAGTCAAGTGTGTAAGCATCTCCAAGTGTGTATGAAAGAGCTACCTGGGCATGTCCCTTTTCCTTGTTACATGCTGTAACTGCTGTCTGTAAGTTTCTGATATCATTTAAGCAGTCGAAAATACGGATGATATCGATTCCGTTTGCGATTGACTTCTGTACGAAATACTCAACAACATCATCTGCATATGGACGATATCCTAAGATATTCTGTCCACGGAAAAGCATCTGGAGCTTTGTATTTTTGAAGCCGTCTCTTAATTTTCTGAGACGATCCCATGGATCTTCCTTTAAGAATCTAAGGCAGGCATCAAATGTTGCACCACCCCAGCACTCTACTGCGTTGTATCCAACCTTGTCCATTTTGTCAACGATTGGAAGCATCTGCTCTGTTGTCATTCTGGTTGCAATCAGTGACTGATGTGCATCACGAAGAACAGTTTCTGTTATTTTTAATGGTTTCTTTACCACTTCTGACATGATTAATCCTCCTTAATTAAATCTAAATACCGAATATAGCCATGAAGCATCCGGCCGCTACGGCAGTTCCAATAACACCGGCTACGTTAGGTCCCATAGCATGCATAAGAAGGAAGTTTGTTGGATCCTCTTCTGCACCGACCTTCTGAGATACACGGGCAGCCATAGGAACAGCGGATACACCGGCTGAACCGATAAGTGGATTGATCTTGCCTTTTGTAAGGAAGCATAAAAGCTTTCCAAAAAGTACTCCGGCAGCAGTTCCCACCATGAATGCAATAAGACCAAGGATAACGATCTTGATTGTGCTCATATTAAGGAATGACTCTGCGCTTGTAGAAGCACCTACTGATGTACCGAGTAAGATAACTACAATGTACATAAGGGCGTTGCTTGCTGTCTCCTGAAGCTGACGTACTACACCAGACTCACGGAAAAGGTTTCCAAGCATGAGCATACCAACGAGTGGTGCTGTAGTTGGAAGCAGTGTACAAACAACGATAGTAACTACTACAGGGAAGAGAATTCTCTCAAGCTTGCTTACAGGACGAAGGTTCTGCATCTTGATTGCACGCTCTTTCTTTGTAGTAAATAATTTCATAATTGGCGGCTGGATGATAGGTACTAATGCCATGTACGAGTACGCTGCCACGGCGATAGGTCCCATCAGACCTGTCTGACCTAATTTTCCGGCAAGGAAAATAGATGTAGGTCCGTCAGCTCCACCGATGATAGATACGGCTGCTGCTGCCTTGTCATTAAATCCGAGAAGGATTGCAAGGAAATAAGCTCCGAAAATACCAAACTGTGCTGCAGCTCCGAGTAAGAAGCTGATAGGGTTTGCGATAAGCGGACCAAAGTCTGTCATAGCTCCGACACCGAGGAAAATCAGTGAAGGAAGAATTGACCACTCATCAAGTGTATAGAAATAATAAAGTAAACCACCTACTCCATTGCTTGAGTGCTCAGGACTTACAATAATATCAGGATAGATATTAACAAGGAGCATACCAAAAGCAATAGGTACTAAAAGTAAAGGCTCAAATCCTTTTTTAATAGCCAAAAACAGGAATACACATGCTACGGCAATCATAACATAGTTTCCGACTGACAGATTAAAAAAGGCAGTCTGATGTAGGAGGTTTGAAAGTGTTTCACCTACGTAACTCAAATTAGTTTACCTCCTGGAATTAGTTTAATGTTGCAAGTAATGCACCTGACTCTACTGAATCACCAACAGCAACATCAATGCTTGCTACTGTTCCATCCTGTGGTGCAACAACAGGTGTCTCCATCTTCATGATCTCAAGAATAAGAAGTGTATCACCCTTCTTTACTGCATCGCCAACCTTAGCCTCGAGCTTAAATACCTTTCCGGCAGCTCCGGCCTCAACCTTGATGCTTCCTGCTCCTGCAGGTGCAGCAGCCTTTGGTGCAGCGGCAGCAGGTGCTGCAGCTCTTCTAGGTGCGCTGGCTGTGCTAGGTGTGCTTCCTGTCTCTTCTACTGTAACATCGTAAACATTTCCGTTAACGGTAATTGTATAGTTTTTCATCTCAAATGTCCTCCTAAATTATCTTCTATTGATTGAACGGACTACAAAGCCCTCTGTTGTAGTACCCTCGCTTGCTGCTATAGCTGCTGAGATAACAGCTACAAGCTCTGTATCATCTGTAAGGTCTGTAGCAGGTGCTGCTGCAGCAGCAGTCTCTTTCTTTTCAGGCTCGCTCTTTGCTTCTGCCTTCTTTGGCTTATTGCCGATAAGAGCAATAAACTTGAAGCAGTAAATGATAAGAGAGATAAGAATAAGTACACAGAATACAATACTCATTGAAATTACTGTGTTCTGTCCTGCCTTAGCAAGCTTCTGTCCCATTGTCTGAACAGGAGTAAGTGAGATACCTGTTACCTCCATGCTAACCGAATCATATACTAATTCGTATGTTACATCCTGCTTGCCAAATGTAAGTGTCATGTCGGTAGTAAGTGTACCACCTGACTTAGTTACTGTAAAATCCTTGCCATCAGTTGCATCCTTTACGTCTCCGTATTTGTCAACCAGATCAAGCCATGATGAAACGGCATCAAGCTCAGCGTCGATATTTTTCATTGAAACGCTTGCTCCCGACTGTCCGAGTGTGTTGTAAACAACCTCACCCTCTGTCATGCCTGTCTTCTCCTCAACTTTCTTGACACTCTTCTCATAGCTGTCATAACCGCCACAACTATCTACGAGCGCAATGTAGTTCTGGATATTGCCAAGGCTGTCTGTTGCCTCAGTATGAAGCTCGTCTGTTGTGTATCCGCCGTATGTCTTTTCGGCATTGTCAGAGCCACATGCTCCAAGCATACATACAATCATAAGAAGGCTAAGGATATATGTTATTTTTTTCTTCATAACAAAATGCGCCTTTCTATTATTTAGTTCCGTGTTTCTTCTCTGGTGCATCTACATATTTGGTGTAAAGCATCTCAAAAGCACCTACAAGATATTTTCTTGTGTCAGCCGGATCAATGATGAGGTCTACATATCCTCTGGCTGCTGCTGATGAAACAGAAGACTGAAGCTTCTCGTAATCAGCTGCCTTCTCATCGATTTCCTTTGCATCAGCGCCCGGATACATAATCTCAGCTGCAATCTTTGAATCCATCATACCAATCTTTGCATCAGGGTATGCATAAACCATATCAGCTCCGATTGACTTAGAGTTCATTGCAACATATGCGCTTCCGTAAGCCTCGCCTGTAATCAGGTTAACCTTTGGACATGTTGCGCTTGAGAATGCATATGTCATTCTGGCAAGAGCCTTTGCAAGCTTCTTCTCAGAGCACATGCAGTTCTTGAATCCGTTTACATTTGTAAGTGTAAGTACAGGAATTGAGAAAGCATCACAGAATGATACAAACTCAGCTGCCTTGTTGCAGCCCTTTGCAGTAAGAGAAAGTGCAAACTCCTCTGCCTTCTTGCCCTCAGCATCATATACTGTGCTGCAGTTTGCAACTGCACCGACTGTCATGCCGTTTAATTTAACAAAACCTGTAACCATATTCTTGGCAAAGTCTTTCTTTGTCTCAAAGAATACATGATCATCAGAAAGCTCTGATAAGAGGAATCTTGGATCAGCCTTCATATCAGCCATGCTGTTACATGCTCTGTTGAGATCATCCTCACATGAGTCTGTATATACATCTCCCTCGTTGTTGAGCGGAAGCATGCTGACAAGAGCTCTGATATCAGCGATAATATCATCCTCTGAACCGATTCCGTCTACACATCCATTGTTCTCACTCTGGAATGAAGCTGCTGCTGTATCGCATTTCTCAACGCGGTTACCCTCTATTGCATCAGGAGTATTAACAAACATTCTGCCCTTAGACTCTTCGATATAAGCGAAATCACAAAGAGCCGGTACTACAGAAAGTCCGCCACCACAATTACCGAATACACCACAAATCTGTGGAATAACGCCACTTGCTGCAACTTCCTTGGCGTAGATAAGACCAAATCCGTCTAATGCATCAACTGACTCCTGAAGTCTGATACCACCGCAATCGATAAATCCGATAACAGGTGCGCCCATTTTCATGGCCATATCATATACAGAAGCAATTTTCTTTGCATGCATCTCGCCGATTGTTCCGTTAAGAACTGTTGCATCCTGGCTGTAGATAAATACAAGATTTCCATCAATCAGACCGTGTCCGATAATAACACCATCTGAAGGAGCTTTTGCTGCAGTAAGGTTAAAATCTGTACTGCGAGCTGTCACAAGAGAACCAATTTCCATGAAACTGTTCTCGTCGACTAACTTAGCAATACGCTGCATTGCCAAGCTTTGATTGTTACTACTCATTTTATATCCTCCATCTATAAAAAAATAAAATTTTTCGCTAGTATGATAATAGACTATTTCTAAATTTTTTTCAACTAATTTGTTAAATTTTTAACCTTTATTTTTATTTAGAAAAAATTTCCTATATTAATTGTAAAATTCTTGAGAAAATTCTTGCAAATTTTCTTATTCTTCTTGTTATTTTCTATATATTTTAAGTTAATTGTTTTTCTATCCTCTTTTTTTACCGCCGGAGTTTCTTTTCCTGCTGCCTGTTTATCCGTTGTCTGTGTATCACCGGTCTGTTGTGTTGTTACACAAGCAGCATCACAGTAAGAATCTTCGGCAGCATCTGAAACCGCATACTCCACCAGACTCTTTGCATCAGCCCACTTATAGTTTTTATTGTTTGGCCACCCACAGCCCAAGAGAGAAAGGCACATTCTCCTTCCATCCTTTTCAACTGCTGCGACATAGCAGTAGCCTGCCTTTGTGGTAAAGCCGGTCTTTCCCGATATGCAGTAGTCCGTCTCCTTAAGGAGCCTGTTGTGATTGCTAAAAACCATCTGACCTTCCTTTGTCTCAAATGTGTACTGCATAGTCTGTGTTATCTCAAGAAACTGTGTTGATTTTGGTGATTTCCACGCACAATAAGACATTATAACACACAAATCTCCCGCGGTGGAGTGGTGAAAGCTTATATCATTCTCAGCATCCAGCCCGTTTGGTGTAATAAAATACGTGCCAAGGCACCCTATCTCATTTGCTTTTTCATTCATAAGCTTTGCAAAGCCCTCCGTCGAGCCGCCCACATGCTCCGCAATCGCATAGGCACAGTCATTGAACGACTCAAGCATCATGCCATAGAGTAAATCCTTCATATTATAGCTATTCCCTGCCACAAGTCCAAGCTTGACCTCAGGCTGTGATGCAGCATTTTGTGAAATCGTAACAGTATCATTTATATCAGCTTTTTCAAGTGCCACAATGCACGTAATAATCTTCGTGGTGCTGGCATTTGCCATGCTGTCTCTCATGTTTTTACCATATATAAACGTCTCGTCATCCGCATCATATAATGCCGCTGAAACAGCATGAAGCCTGGGCTCATTTACGTCTTTGTCAGTATTCTTAGCAACAGTATTTTCCGCTGCCATAAACACACTTTTCTTTTCCAAACCGGGCATTTTTTGCTTTCCTAGCGTCTTAAAATCAAGCAAACAGCTGACAGCACAAAACAACACACAAATGAAAACCATTAAAGCTATTTTCGACTTATATTTTTTCAAAAAAATAATCATATAATTACCTCCATCGGTAATATATATGATTATTTGCATGTCCTTATTATATGAAATGGCAGCTTACGCAATACACCTGCACTACACATCAAGCTTCACGTGCATCTCTTCCTCTGCCTCCTGCTTAAACTCCTCAACCTGCACAGGGCTTAATACCGGCAGCTCGTCGATAGACGAAACCCCAAAGCTCCTTAGAAATTCCTCTGTGGTTCCAAACAAAAGCGGCCTTCCCGGAGCATCAAGCCTTCCAAGCTCCTGCACCAGATTGTACTCGACAAGCTTGCTTATGGCATGTTCACTTGACACACCTCTGATTTTTTCTATTTCAGCCTTTGTTACAGGCTGCTTGTACGCTATGATCGAAAGAGTCTCTAAAAGCACATCAGTAAGCACCCTCTTCTTAGGCTGCTTTGCAATGCGGATGAGATATTCATACATCTGTGGCTTTGTACACATCTGATAAGCCCCATCAAGCTCTATGATATTCATACCTATATTTGAAGAGCTTCTATACTCCTTGATCAGCTCGTCAAGCAGCTTTTTTGTTTCTTTTTCATTTAATTGTATTGCATCGGCTATCCTTCCAAGCTCCACGGATTCTCCCATGGTAAATAAAATAGCCTCTATTGCAGCTTTATAATTCATATATCATCAAACCCTCTTTATGCAGCAATCCTTGACTCAATCCGGATATCATCAAAAATATGCTCCTGAACGATAGTTAATTTTCCGGTCTTCATAAGCTCCAGTATTGCAAGAAATGTAACTATGACTTCCACTTTGCTTGACGATGCAGTAAGCAGCCCTCTGAAGCTGAAGTGCTTGTGTGAGGCAGCATAGTCTGTCAGATATTCCATCTTTTCCTCTAAGGAGACCTCTTCCTTTTCAATCTTTCCAAACTTCGAGCGGACCTTATCTATCTTTTCTTCCTGTCTCTTCATTATACTTTGAAAGATTCTGTTTAAATCAGAAAGACGGATATCTCCGACAAGCTCCTCAAGATTAACAGGCTCCTCATATGCAAGGACCTCATCAGGTATGTCCTTCTTCTTATACCACACCTTGCCGGCATCCAGCTGGCGATCCTTAAGCTCATTTGCCATGCACTTGTACATCTTGTACTCAAGCAGCTGCTGCACAAGCTCTGCTCTTGGATCTTCCTGCTCCTGCTCTTCTTCCTCTTTCTTTGGGAGAAGCATCTTTGACTTTATGTCGAGGAGCGTAGCTGCCATCACGAGAAACTCGCTGAGCGTGTCCAGGTTATCCTTTTTCATCTGGTCCACATACTCCATGTACTGCGCTGTAATCTCGACAATCGGGATATCATAAATATTTACTTTATTTTTCTCTATCAGGTATAAAAGCAGATCAAGCGGTCCCTCAAACACCTGAAGCTTAAAAGTCATATCCATAATTTGTACTCCGTTAATCCCTCAAAAACTGTGCCATAACGTAATTGGCTACATCCTTTCCTCTCTCCGATAAATAGATATGCCCGTCCTTTACCACGAGCAGCTCCTGTTTTTTCAAGCTGTCTATCGTATCCTTGTAGATTGCATCTATCGAAATACCAAATGCCCTCTCAAAGGCTTCTCTTGTGACCCCCTCATTCATACGAAGTCCAAGAAACATAAACTCCTCCATCTGTCCCTTTTTGTCTATAACATCAGCTGCCACATGCAGATTGGCCTTAAATATATCATCACCCACATCATGTATATGACGGCAGCGCGACAGATATTCATCCATATCGGATGTATTGGTATATCTGACATTTGATATAAGCGATGCCGCCCCTATTCCAAGTCCTAAATAGTCAGCTCTGGTCCAGTAGCCTATATTATGGCGGCACTCCATACCTCTTTTAGCATAGTTAGATGTCTCATACTGCCTGTAGCCGGCATCCATAAACGCCTTCTGTCCCGCCTTTTCCATATCATATAACTCGTCCTCGTCAGGCAGAAACTCCGTTCTCATGCCCGCCTCCTGGCGCACCATGTCAAACTTGTACTTTTCATAGAAAGGAGTACCCTTTTCCACTATAAGAGAATACGCCGATATATGATCCGGATGAAGCCTTATAATCTTGTTTACTGTCGCCATATATTGTGACGCTGACTGTCCCGGCAGACCATACATCAAATCTACATTGATATTTTTAAAGCCCACGTTTCTGGCTAACTCGTAATTCGTCACAAACTGTTCAAAGGTATGTATACGCCCGAGCCGCTTAAGCTCATCATTATTTGCCGACTGCAGTCCTATGGACAGGCGGTTGATTCCCTCATCCATGTATGCTAAAAGCTTTTCCCTGCTAAGCGTACCGGGATTGCACTCTATGGATATCTCAGCATCAGACAGCACATTAAAGCAGTCAAACACCCCCTCCATCAAAGCAGCAATCCACCGCTCATCTATAGAGCTTGGTGTACCTCCTCCGATATAGACAGATGACACCTGATAGTTCTTCATAAGCGGGCCGTAAAATATCATTTCCGCCATAAGCCCCTTGACATAGCGAAGCTTTGCATCATCATCTGCTGGAAATGACAAAAAATCACAATATTCACATTTTCTCACACAAAATGGTATATGAATATAAATCTCAAGATTCTTCATATGTGCGATTACTCCTCATCCAGCTTAAGCACACTCATGAATGCCTCCTGTGGTATTTCTACATTGCCCACCTGACGCATCCTCTTCTTTCCTTCCTTCTGCTTCTCAAGCAGCTTCTTCTTACGTGAAATATCACCACCGTAGCACTTGGCAAGTACATCCTTTCGAAGCGCCTTAACCGTCTCTCTTGCTATAATCTTGCCACCGACTGCTGCCTGAATAGGTATCTCAAACAGATGCCTTGGTATCTCACCCTTAAGCTTCTCACACATCTTACGGCCTCTTTCGTATGCACTCTCCTTGAATACGATAAATGAAAGTGCATCGACCATTTCCTTATTGATTAAGATGTCAAGCTTGACAAGCTCTGAGCGCTCATAATCCTTCATCTCATAGTCAAACGAAGCATAACCCCTCGAGCGTGACTTTAAAGCATCAAAGAAATCATAGATAATCTCATTTAATGGCAAGTCGTACTTTATGAGAGCTCGTGTCTTTTCGATATACTCCATGCTGATATAGACTCCTCGTCTCTCCTGGCACAGCTTCATAATCGCACCGACATAGTCACTTGTGACCATAATCTCTGCAGATACGTACGGCTCCTCCATATACTCAATCTCTGACGGATCCGGCATATTTGAAGGATTGGTCAGATCTATCACCTCACCGCTTGTCTTGTGAATCTTGTAAATAACACTAGGTGCAGTGGTAACGAGATCCAGATCAAACTCTCTCTCCAGTCTCTCCTGAATAATTTCCAGATGTAAAAGACCAAGGAATCCGCATCTGAAGCCAAAGCCAAGTGCCAGTGATGTCTCAGGCTCAAACTGTAATGAAGCGTCGTTGACCTGCAGCTTTTCAAGCGCATCCCTTAAATCAGGATACTTTGCACTGTCCGCAGGATAAAGACCACAGTAAACCATAGGGTTGACCTTCTTATAGCCCGGAAGCGCCTCATCGCACGGTCTGTCAACGAGTGTAACTGTATCACCTACGCGTGTATCCCTGACATTTTTGATGCTGGCCGCAATGTATCCAACCATACCGGCCGAAAGCTCATCGCATGGTATAAACTGGCCTGCGCCAAAATAGCCCACCTCTGTAACCACATCAGATGCACCTGTAGCCATCATCTTTATTGTGTCTCCTACCTTTACAGAGCCCTCTCTCAGTCGGCAGAAAATAATGACTCCCTTATAAGAATCATATGTTGCATCAAATATAAGTGCCTTAAGCGGTGCATCTTTATCTCCTGTTGGTGCCGGAATCTTTTTTACAATCTGCTCCAGCACATCCTCTATATTGAGTCCTGTCTTTGCGGAAATACGCGGTGCATCCATAGCTTCAATACCGATAACATCCTCAATCTCCTGTGCCACCTCATCCGGGCGCGCACTCGGCAGATCCACCTTATTTATAACAGGAAATACATCCAGGTCATGATCCAGTGCAAGGTAAACATTTGCAAGTGTCTGTGCCTCAACGCCCTGGGCCGCATCCACTACAAGTATAGCTCCGTCACATGCCGCAAGACTCCTTGATACCTCATAGTTAAAATCCACGTGTCCCGGTGTATCTATCAGATTAAAAATATACTCTTCGCCATCCTTTGCGGTATATATAATACGGACTGCCTGAGACTTGATTGTGATACCACGCTCTCTCTCTAAATCCATATTGTCGAGCACCTGAGCCTGCATCTCCCTGCTGGTAAGTGTGCCTGTTTTTTCTATAATTCTGTCCGCGAGTGTAGATTTACCGTGATCAATATGGGCAATAATACAAAAATTGCGGATTTTGCTCTGATCTATTGACATATGTCCTCCTAATGCTTTCAATAACTCATCAAAGTTTATCAGATTTGTGAAATAAAGTCTATATTATTTTAACACTTTATCAAGTATATCTGCAAGTGGTTCCATTGCATTGTACGCCTCCTCCTTGGTATTTGTCTGCGCTCCCACCTCCACGAGCAGCGATTTCGGACACAGATGCATATTATATCTGTAGCCCTTTAAGTATATGCGCCTTGCAAGCCCTGGATAATACTCATTTGCCATGAGCTGCAGCTGAAATGAAAACGCCAGATTATCCCCCAGATACTCATTGGGCAGACTATTAATCGGTCCCCTTGCAGCAGTGCGGCACAGCCCGTTAAAAAACATAATCTGCGCCATAGGCTTTCCATCTATTGTGGCAGCAAGCCTTGTAGTCTCAGCCACTCCATCCCTGTGCAGGTCAATAACCACCTTTATAGACGGATTTTTCTCAATAATCTCTGTAATCTCAGGAAGTGAATTAGAATACGCATGGTCGCGGTCATTCACATCATACTGCCCCTTGTGATGCAGCACATTGTAGCCGTATTTTTCCCTCAAAAGTGATTCAAGCCTGTCACCCACTCCAACTACGGTCTCTGTCTCTGATGTATCAAGAGAATCACTGTACCCCTCCTGTGAATGTGTATGGTATATGAGTATATCAGGACCGTCGCCTGACTTTTCTATAGACATATCGCGCCCAAGCAAAGCCTCCTCACACAGCTCATCGGCTCCTATATATGTAGTCTTGTCCACCTGATAATAGTTTTTTACCAGATTGTCAAAGCTCATATCTACCTGCGGCATTTTCACGTTCTGCTGCTCCTTGCGCTCTGCCAGCTCACCGTTTTTTTCAGCTTCATCAACAAATGCCAGCTGGTCGGTATCCGGCAGCATATTGTTCCTGACACTTGCATTTTCATTTTCCATCGCAGCAAGCTCCTCATATGAGAGAATACCTCCTGCTGTATCCTCATCCTCCACAATACGCAGCTCCTTCTTTTTTGAATCATCACACTCCTTGTCAGAATATGTAAGGTGCGGAAATTTTTCTTCCACGAACTTCTTTCCCACACCATCACCGCAAAACAGCATAGACGCAATATATATAAATGCTATAAGCACAATCATTTTTTTCTTCACAATATCATCTCCCATCTAAAGCATCAGGCAGCCCCTGCTACATAAAGCTTATGCGGCTGGCTCTAATGATATTCGAAGCAATAAAATTATTCACTATAGTCATCATATTCATCGTTTGAAAAAGCCATATTTATGCCCTCAGACAAAAGCCCTGCCAGTCTCTTAACAGTCTCGTCAATATCCTTTGGCGTCACAAACATGCCGTTTAACTTAGGCGACATGAGCTTTGCGGTGTTCTCCCGGCTGGCATTTACCGCATCTGAAACAATAGTCACCGCATCAATGACTGTCGGAATACCAATTGCGATAACAGGCACTCCGAGATTGCCATGGTTAATACCGTCCCTGTGGTTTCCTACCCCGCTTCCGGGCACTATGCCTGTATCCGTCAGCTGTATGGTACAGCCCAGCCTCTTTGTACTGCGTGCCGCAAGCGCATCAATTGTCACAACAAAATCAGGCTTCACCTCGCTCACCACACCCTTTATTATCTCAAGGCACTCCATGCCTGTCTGAGCCATCACTCCCGGCACCAGGCCGCACACACTGTTTACATTCTCGTTGCTAAACGCATACCTGCCATATTCCTTTACTATATGGCGGGTGATAAACAAGCTGTCAACGCATCTTGGCCCAAGCGCATCAGGAGTTACATTTCTGTTTCCAAGCCCGACAACAAGCGCCGCATATATACGCTTGTCACAGACAGCCTTTACAAAGCTCTTAAGCTCTCTTGAAAGCTCCCTCGTCACAGCCTGACAGCACTCCTCATCTCCCTCGGACAGCATAGCAGCCTCAATTGTCACATATTTTCCTTTAGGACGGCCTGTAGCCCTGACTGCATTTTCCGAGTCAATTGTCACTACACTGACTATGATTCCATTATCCAGCTTTTTTTCAGAGAAATTCACACCTCTCATATCTGTGTTTGCCTTTTTAAGGCTCTCCTGCGTCTCAAGCGCCAGATCAGTTCTTGCACACCATTTATCAGCCGACAAATCAATACACCTCCCCTGTATGATATTCCAAAATCACATATATGTTAATTTTTTGCAATTTTTTTCAAAATATGTATTGACAGAGCAGAAAGGTTGACATATTATATTCTAGTATGTTTGTGCCAAAGCGTCCGTGTCTGTTTTGGCATACATTAGATTAAATATTTGGAGGTGTACGAGTTGGCTAACATTAAATCAGCAAAAAAGAGAATTTTAGTAACAGAAACTAAGGCTGCAAGAAATAAAGCAATCAAATCAGGAGTTAAGACAGCAATCAAGAAGGTTGAGGCTGCTGTAGCTGCAAATGATAAGGCTGCTGCTGAGGCTGCATTAAAGGATGCAACTTCTGCTATCGCAAGCGCTGGTTCAAAGGGTATCTTCCACAAGAACAACGCAGCCAGAAAAGTATCTCGTTTAACAAAGCTTGTTAACGGATTAGCTTAATTACTATATAACAATAAATAAAAACCCATCGGTGCCGTCATACCGATGGGTTTTTTATTTGCTTTTTTGTATATTTGCGTTATATCATTTACTGCCTGTCGCATGAGTGCCGGTCATATCTGCAGAGTACTGCACTATAAAAAGCTCCACAGCCATCTGGTCATTCATCCTGCCGGTCTTCACAGCCTCCTCATATGCCACACCGTCTCTCACAGCCCTCTTTAAATCATCCAGCGAATATGCCCTGCACTGCGCCTGATATTTGCGCACCGCCCACTCCGGACATCCGGCCTTTGATGCTATATCCTTGTTGCCAAAGCCCTTATTTGTCATGGCTTTCACATTCATCAGTATATTGAACTGGCGCGATATAAGATACATAATACGCATGGCCGGCTCTTTAAGTGCCAGCAGATCGTAATACAGCTCAAGCGCACGCTTTTGTTTGTGTGATGCAATCGCATCGACCATCTCAAACACTTTGTTTGTGATCTGCTCTGTAGTTACAGCCTCAACATCCGAAAGCTCAATCACGTCCTTGTCCATGCAGTAGCACAGCAACTTCTCAAGCTCCTTGTCGATATTTTCCATATCTGTGCCGGTTTTTTCTATAAAGCTGTTGTAGGCAGCCTGACTCATACCCTTTCCATCTTTTCTAATCCTCATTCCTATCCATCTGGCAAGTGTCTCATCCGTCTGTTCCTTGAACTCCACAGGATTACCGCACTTGGCTGCCGCCTTATAAAGCTTTGAGCGCTTATCAACGCTCTCCTCAACAAATATAAAGTGCGTGCTCTCAGGTGAATCCTTTAAATACTCTCCAAGCTCATCGCCTGCCTTTGAAAAAATGCCTGAATCCTCTATAAGAATCACTCTTTTATCCGCAAAAAACGGAAGTGTCTCCGCCAGGTCAATTATCTCCTTCTGGTTGATTCCATCGCCCTCAAACGATGAAAAGTTCATGCTGTCGCCCTCACTTACCATAGCCTTTATCAGCTTGTCCCTGTATTGTTTTATGAGGTATCTCTCCTGTCCATACAGCAGATAAACCTTTTTGAAATCTCCTGCTTTTATATCATTGTCTATTGTTTTCATATATAGTACTCTCTTTATACTTAATCTGACCACTTTGCATTGTGTATAGAATACGGCACTTTGCATCCATAAGCCTATCCATGGCTTCATCAGCCGGATGTCCATAGCGGTTTTCTGCCGCGCATGATACTGCAGCCCACCTTGGGCTTAAAGCCTCAATCCAGTCTGCAGAGCCTGAATACTTGGAACCATGATGATTTGCCTTGTAAAAATCCACAGAAAGCTCATCCCCATACTCATTAACAAGCTTCTTTTCTACCTCAGATGATATATCTCCGCCGAAAATACCACTAAACCTGCCATCCGTGAGCTTCAGCACAAGACACATATCGTTTCTGTCTAAGGCAGTATCCGAAGGCCCCGGATACAGGCACATGATACCATCAGCTTCTTCATTTGCAGTACTGCGCGAACCTGATGCATCATTTATTTCAATCGAATCCCCCTTTGACATAAGGCATATATCAATTCCTGCTTCCTTAGCTTTAAAAAGCAGTTCCTCCATAGCTTCCTCTTTAGCCGCTGCTTCTGCCACAACTATATGCTCTATAGTATACCCACTATCTATCACCTCAGACAATCCGCTTATGTGATCACTGTCTGCATGTGAAACAAACCAGTATGATATACTCTGTATGCCGTTATACTTAAGAAACGGCATAATCACATTCTCGCCAAGCTGTTTTCGGTCAGAGCTTCCCCCATCAATAAAGATGCATGTGCCTGACTCAAAGCGGTAAAATATGCCATCTCCCTGCCCCACATCAAGTATATCAAGCTGCGCAGCAGTTTTTGGCTTCACAAGCAAAATTGCAAGCAGGACTGCTGTACACACCACTCTTTGGACACTGTAAAGGATTTGGCCTTTTTCTTTCAAGCCACACTCTATGGCACGTTTTTTAAGCGAAAATGCCACCAAAAAGCCACTCATAACAGCATAAAAAAGGAAAATCCTGTATCCATCAGGAGCTCCTGTGATAACCGATGCCCCCGGAAGCTTCATAACAAGACTGCAAAGCACCTCATAGAGCTTTAACACCGCAAATGCAGGAAACACCAGCAGTTTGCCTGGCATCACGCCAAAGCAGCCTGCGGCAGACGCAAGCAGACCCGAAATAAATACGACAGGCAAAGCCGGTATCACAATGAGATTTACAAACACCGCAAAAAGAGGCAGCTCATAATAGTTCATAGCCACAACCGGAAGCATCGGAAGCTGTATGGATACTGATGCCCAGAATTTCCCTCCCTTAGGTGCACTCATCACAGGCGTCACAATACCTATAGCAAGTATTGCCCCTACCGAGAACACAAATCCGGCATATCCCAAAACCATAGGATTGTCCCATAGCAGGTAAATGACCATGATGCCAAGCGAATTGAGCATATCTGTACATCTGCCTAAAGCTGCCGCAAGCATTGTAAGTATGAACATCCCCACGGCACGCCTTGTGGACACGGCATTTCCTGTCATAACAGCATAGCTTAGTATAAGTGCCGCAGAACAGACAAATGCTGCTGTATAGCTCACCCTTCTTTTTCTGAGAAGCTTGTAAAAGGCCATGCCAACTATAGAAATATGAAGTCCGGAAATAGCCAGTATATGTGAAATACCACTGACCTGGTATAAATCCTTTATCTCATCATCCAGATACGACTTGTCTCCAAGCAGCATGGACGAAAGCACTCCTGCCGTTGTCTCATCAGTCACCTCAAGAAGTGAAGCTGACAGCGTATCACGAAGTTTTTCAAGTCTGTGGTAATACCATGCATGTTTACCGGCGCTTGTCTTAATACTGTCTGCATTCACCGAGAAATCAATTCCCTGCGAGCGGTAAAAACGCTCTCTGTCAAACTCTCCCTCATTGGTTGCAGACTTAAACAAGCCTATCTTGCCACAAGCTTTCATATAATCGCCCAGATGTGCGTTTTTGCTGTCACAGTATACCACGACATCACCACAGGATATTTTTCTGCCAAAAGCCTTGCCGTACCCGGGCTGCACTACGCAGTCTGTCATATAATACCTGTATGAGAAATACTTGTATTCAGTTTTATAAATCTTCCCCCAGACGATGACAGATTTTTCATCTGTCATATACTGCATATAGCTGTCACGGTTTTCTTCTACCGAAGTGTATCTGAATTGTGCTGTGGCAAAAACAGCTGACGATGTCAGGATAAGCAAAACAACTATACGCCTGACATCGGAAAAACTGCCCTTAGACACCACACACTCAGCTATTAAAGCCACAAGCAGAATGGCAAAGGCCAAAAAACCAAAGCCCCTGCCATACATACCGGAAACAGTTCCTGCAGTATAGACCAACGCAAATAAAAACATCGGTCTTTTACTAATACTCTTCTCCTCCTAATCCAATCTATTCTATTTTTCAGTTTTTTCCGTGGAATCATCAGAATCCACTATATCCTTATTAAACTCATACATGTCGCTTAGCTTGTAATTATAAAGCAGCATGCCGTCATTCTCACCGTCAAGTGAGATCTGTACCTTGTCCACAGTAGGAAGTGAGGTGAGTGAATTAACTATCGAATACAGCACCACATCCTCTGTCAGCTTATTGTCAATAGTATTTCTGAACGAAGAGTCAAAGTTCAGATAGCATATTCTATCTGCCACAGACACATTGATAAGCTTTGTTGTGCCCGGAAGAGTTGCCTTGAGCTTAGAGCCCTTCGGTCCCTCAATAAGCTGCTCAACAACAAGCTTTTCAAGCGCTATATTTGAGCTGTAATGTATCACTCTGGTCTGTTTCTCAAGCCCTGTACCATCCTTGTCAGCAAAATAAAGCGTGAGCGTCTCCTTCACACTTGTATTAATCTGCTCACCCGGATTCTCAACAAAATCATCAGCACCCATGCTACCGACAATCTCATCATCCGAGTCCACAAGAGGAATACTGTTCACGGTAAATGTCACATATGAAATACTATCCAGCTGTGTGAGCGTGCGGACTACAGAAGCTCTCAAAAGCACCTCCTGCGCAGCCGTAAGGTCATAATACTCCTTGCTGAAATCCACAGTGCAGTTATAGTTTTTCTCCTCATGACCTCTCACAGACACCTCATCCGGAATCGCCTTGCGCAGTCTTGAGTCTTCAGGCTTATCCTGCATTCTCCCAAGGAGCTCATCCACCTGCTTGTCCACATCTGAGTTTTTGCTTCTAAGCACATATGACTCCGGCACGCTGCTCGTAACATCCATATTCAGACAAAACACCTCAACCGTATTGTCTGCTTTTTTCTTTGTGCAGCCGCCCATGGAGAGCAGAATTACTGCAGTGAGCACGAATATAATTATTCTTTTCACATCAAGCCTCCTATACAATATAGTTGAGCGGTATACGCACATCAAAGGTAGTGCCCTCTCCCATCACACTGTGAGCCTTTATAGCTCCCCTATGCATAAGAATAGAGCTTCTTGTAATGGCAAGTCCCAGACCTGTACCGCCAATCTCTCTCGAATGTGACTTGTCCACGCGATAAAATCTCTCATAGATGTGCTCTAAGGACTCCTCCGGTATACCGATACCGTTGTCCTCCACCTTCAGATAGAAATACTGATGGTCCGCATTTAAGGATACATGCACATAGCCACCGGTCTCATTGTCATTGTACTTTATGGCATTCTCAATGAGGTTTGTAAAAGCAAGCGTCAGCTTCACCTCATCTATCTCTGCAGTTACCGGTCTGAAGCTCTCGAGTACAAGCTCCACCTGCTGCTTGTCAGCAATCGGCTGAAGTCTCTTCATAATCTGCTCGAGCAGATCATTGATATTAACGCTCTCGATATTCAGAGTGGCAGCCGACTTATCCATCTTGACCAGTGATAACAGGTCATTTATTATCTTTGTCTCTCTGTCTATCTCGCTTGTTATATCTCCCATGAACTCCCTGTACATCTCAATCGGAGCCTCATCACCCATGCTGTTGATGGAATCTGCGAGTACCTTCATGGAAGTAAGAGGTGTCTTGAGCTCATGTGACACATTCGATACAAACTCCTGTCTGGACTCATCCATGACCTTCATTCCGCTCATCAGCTCATTAAAATTCCTGCTTATTATAGCAGTCTCCGCATAGTCATCTACATCCAGCTGCTCTTTTCCAAAGCCATCCTTAATGTCTGATATCTCGTCAGAAAGCTTCTTAATCGGTACAAAAAGGTGCAAAAGCACAAGCACACCAAAAAAGAGCACCACCGCACCTGCGATAATGGCAACCGTCACCGCAATCTGTGTCAGATACGACATATTTAGCGATATATTGTCCGTCGACACACTTACAACAAGTGCTCCCTCTATCTTTGAATCCTTGTCGTTTGGATTGCTTATCGGAACAGAAAGCTCGATATAGTGGTTTTTAGAATCATAGTTCGTAATCTCTGAAGCAGAGAAGGTCTTGATAACCTCCTCTGAGATAATAGTATTGCCATCATCTAAATTGTAAGTATCCTTAATGATCTTAAAATGCTTGTCAACTATGAGCACACGTCCCTCATATATAGTAGTAAGAGTGTCTATCTGAGCATCAATATTGCTCAAGTCACCGCCATCCTCATCAAAGTATTTACTTGTGGATATCTTGTTTGCGAGAATCTTTGCCTGACTAAGCACTTCACTTTCGCGGATTGAAACCGCTCTGGACTCGTAGGTGTTAAGTATGCCGAAGCACAGCACCACCTCCGGTACCAGAACGAGAACAAAAATCATGAAAATCAGCCTGGATTTCAGACTCTTATAAAATGCAAAATGTACTTTACTCTTAAACATTTTAGAACCTTTCTGAAAGTATTACTTCTGGTTGTAGTAATATCCCACACCCCACTTGGTATGAACGTACTTCGGCTCGCTTGGATTTGCCTCAATCTTTTCACGAAGACGTCTGACATGCACATCAACCGTACGCACGTCACCCGGGTAATCCTCGCCCCATACAATCTTTAAAAGGCTCTCCCTACTGTACACTTTATTTTCATTTTTGATCAGAATCTCGAGCAGCTCAAACTCTCTTGCAGTCAAATTGATTTCATTATCATTTATGAACAGACGTCTGCTGTCACAGTCGAGCTTGATATCACCCTTTTCGATTACAGATGACTGTACCTGTGGTGCGCGTTCCGGTGAAGTGCGCCGCATTATTGCCTTGATTCTGGCCTTTACCTCAAGAATATTAAATGGCTTTGTGATATAGTCATCAGCGCCGTACTCAAGTCCTAAAATTTTGTCCATGTCATCGCCCTTTGCAGTGAGCATGACAATCGGGACATCAGAAAACTCCCTTATTGCCTGACACACCTCAAAGCCATCCATCTTTGGAAGCATGACATCTAAAAGAATCATATCATATGAATTGGCCTTCGCCATATTTAAGGCCTCCTCACCGTCATATGCGCAGTCTACCTCCATGCCATCCTGCAGCAGACTGAAACGTATTCCTTTTACAATTAACTTTTCGTCGTCAACGACCAGCACTTTTTTTGCCATTTATACACTCCTAATTTACTGTTATATCATCTTTTATTTTATTAAACATTGCTTCACCAATGCCGGACACCCTCGTGATATCCTCAATCGAAGAAAACAATCCATTTTTAGCGCGATCTTCAACAATACTCTTTGCCTTGCTCTCACCAATTCCGGAAAGAGCCATTAGCTGCTCGACAGTTGCGGTATTGATATTGAGCTTGCCATCCTTTACGCCTATATGCTCCTCAGCTCCGCCCTTCATCAGCGAGCCATCTATGCCGGTGGTATATGTGCCCTCAGGTATGTGATCTGACTTAAGCTCCTCTACAGTCGGGAAATACAGCATCTGCCCATCATACAGCTCTGATGCCAGGTTCCAAAAGCTCTTGTCAGCTGTATCCAGCATGCCTCCCGCCATATCAACGAGCTCACAAACTCTCGCGCCCGGCTTTACTCTGTATACACCGGGATTGGCAACCTGACCACAGATATAGACGCACCACTCAGTAGATTCATCAGTGTCATCTGCTGTGTCTTTTGCCTTCTGCTCCTGTTCTCCATCGGATGAAGCTTTCTTCTCCTTGGGATCAGCAGTCTGTCTGTTTACATCACTTGAAACCACAGCAGTCTGCTCCGTTTCAGAAGCAAAATGAACTGTGGCATCATCCTTTTTACAGCCGCAAAGGCCAAACGCTATTGTTAAAATAAACGCACTTAATAATATTATTTTTTTCATATGGTCTCCTTTGATTAATATCATAATCTCAAAGGAGAAATCGATGTCCTCTTTATTTTACAGACTTTTTGACAGTATTACAAGTGTTGTTTCAAGTTTTTCTATCATTTCGTCAACATCACTCTTTTCGATAACAAGAGGAGGCACAAATCTGAGCACATTGCTGCCTGCCGTAATGACTATAAGGCCTTGATTTAAAGCCTCTGCTGAGACCTTTCCTACAGGAAGGCTGCACTCCACGCCCTGCATAAGTCCCATACCCCTTCTGGCTGTGAGACAGTCGAATTTTGCAACAAGCTCATCAAGCTTCTTCTCCAGGTAAGGTGCAACCTCTTTTACATGGTTTACTATATCAAGACGCTTAAACTCATCAAACACTGCACTTACTGCGGCTCCTACGAACGGATTGCCGCCGTATGTGGTGCCATGGTCGCCCGGTGCAAGGGATTTATCTGCCACCCTCTGTGTCATGAGAAAGGCACCAACCGGCACGCCACAGCCGAGTGCCTTCGCACAGGTCATGATATCAGGCTTCACATCATAGTTCTGCCATGCGAACATCTCGCCACTTCTGCCCATGCCGCACTGTATCTCGTCAAGAATAAGAAGAATATCCTTTTCATCGCAGAGAGCTCTCACTCCCTCGATAAACTCCTTCTTTGCCGGGTAAATACCGCCCTCACCCTGAATAGTTTCCATAATAATGGCGCAGGTTTTGTCTGTCACCTGAGCCTTAACGCTCTCTAAATCATTGAAATTTGCAAATTTAACGCCCGGCATAAGTGGCTCAAACGGCTCCTGATAATGTGCATTGCCGGTGACAGAAAGCGCTCCGATGCTTCTTCCGTGGAAGGAATGGTTCATGGCAATTATCTCATGACCTGCATGGCCGTCTCTTGTAAAGGCATATTTCTTTGCAGCCTTGATAGCTCCCTCAATAGCCTCTGTACCACTGTTGGTAAAGAAAATACGGTCCATTTTGCTTGCCTTAAGCACCTTGTCTGCCGCCTCGATGACAGGCGCATTGTAGTAGAGGTTTGATGTATGTAAAAGCTTATCAACCTGTGCCTTTAATGCCTCCTTGTGGTGCTCATTACTGTAACCAAGTGCACATACAGCTATTCCTGCGGCAAAGTCCAGATATGCATTGCCGTCTGTATCATAAAGATGTACTCCCTCGCCGTGATCGAGTACAAGTGAAAATCTGTTGTAGGTATGAAGCAGTTCCTTTTCTGCCTCATCAATGTATGACTGTTTATCCATATTATTGCTCATTGTTAAATTTCTCCTCCGAATCTCCAAGAATAGCTGTTCCGATTCCTCTGTTTGTGAATATCTCAAGCAGTAAGCAGTGCGCGATACGTCCATCAAGAATATGTACTCTTGAAACTCCGTTATCGATGGCATCTATGCAGTTGTTAAGCTTAGGAAGCATGCCTCCGCCGATAAAACCATCACCTATAAGCTTCTTTGCATCTGAGACTGTAAGCTCTGAAATAAGTGTATTCTTATCTGAAGGATCCTTGTATACACCCTCGATATCTGTGAGGAACGCAAGCTTTTCTGCTGAAACTGCTCTGGCGATAGCACATGCTGCATCATCTGCATTGATATTGTATGTATTGTATTCGTCATCAAGACCGATTGGACACACAATTGGAAGAAAATCCTTCTCGATCAGGTCATAAAGAATTTTTGGATTGACATCAGTGATTTCACCTACAAAGCCTATATCCTCTCCGTTTGAATACTTTTTCTTTACCTTTAAGAGGCCGCCGTCCTTGCCGCTCACTCCGACAGCCTGCACACCAAGCTCCTCAACAAGTGTAACAAGAGATTTGTTTACCTTATTCAGTACCATCTCGGCAATCTCCATTGTATCGGCATCAGTCTTTCTGAGTCCGTTTACAAATACAGGCTCCATGCCGACCTTTCCTACCCATTTGCTGATTTCCTTGCCTCCGCCGTGTACGATGATAGGCTTGAAGCCGACCAGCTTAAGAAGTGTAACATCCTGGATCACCTGCTTTTTAAGCTGTTCGTCTACCATTGCAGATCCGCCGTACTTTACAACGATAATCTTTCTGTTAAATCTCTGTATATACGGAAGTGCCTCTATGAGCACCTGTGCCTTTTCCATTACCTGTTCCATGTTCTTATCTGCCATTGTACTGCTCCTTATTTGTTAAATCTTGTTATATTTTCTTCGTTAAGTGTGAAATCATAGTAGTTTAAGTCTTCTCTGAATGTCCATCCCTCTTCCTTCCAGAAGTGGTTTCCCAGCTCATTCACCTTGAAGGCTATGATTGACACCTTGTTGATATGCTCTGCCTGAAGTGCTCTCATGCAGGCAACCACCATACTCTTTCCGATGCCGCACTTCCTGTAATGCTCATCCACGCATACATGATACAGGCAGCCTCTTCTGCCATCGTGTCCGCAGAGTATCGCTCCAACTATCTTTCCATCTTCTACCGCTACAACACTCGTAGTTGGATTTCTCTTAAGAAATCTAAGTACTCCCTCTCTTGAGTCGTCAATAGAGCGGATTCCAAAACCGTGGATGGTCTGCCAGAGACTGTACACCTCGTCATAGTCATCTATCGTCATAACCCTTATTTCATATTTATTCTCATTACTCATTTTATTAAATCATCCTTATATTTTTATATAACTATCAGCATTATAATGCATCTTTCTGATAATTACTTTCCTATTTACTAATTATTACGGGAACATAGGAACCATATTGAGTCCCTCTGCCTCATCGAAGCCAAATAACAGATTCATATTCTGAACCGCCTGTCCTGCAGCACCCTTTACCAGATTATCAAGAGCACCCATCATAATAATTCTGCCGGTCCTCTCATCAATCACAAAGTTTACATCCACATAGTTGCTGCCCTCAACCCACTTTGTCTCAGGGCAGACACCTTTTTTGAGCACTCTGACAAACTTCTCATTTGCATAATACTTATCGTAAACTGCCTTAATCTCATCATATGTAGGAAGTGTTCCGTCAGGCTTTTTCTTAAGTGTCGCATACTCTGTAGCGAGGATTCCTCTGTTCATCGGAACAAGATGCGGAGTAAAGTTGATAAGGATTTCTTTTCCTGCCGCATATCCAAGCTGTTCCTCTATCTCAGGGGTATGTCTGTGTGAGGCAACGCCATATGCCTTCATGCTCTCATTTACTTCACAAAACAGATTAGGTGTCTTTGCACCACGTCCTGCGCCAGATGTGCCTGACTTTGCATCGACGATAAGTGTATCTGTATCAATAAGTCCCTCCTTAACAAGCGGATAAGCTGTAAGGATAGAGCATGTGGTATAGCAGCCAGGATTTGCAACAAGCCTTGTCTCCTTTGTGACCTTGTCCCTGTTTATCTCACACAGACCATATACAGCCTCATCAATAAACTGCGGCGACTTGTGCTCAATCTTGTACCATTTCTCATATGTGGCTACATCCTTGATACGGAAGTCCGCTGACAGATCGACAATCTTTACCTTATTTAATATATCCTCAGTGAGCACGCCTGCCAAAAAGCCCTGTGGGGTCGCAGTGAAAATCACATCAACAGACTCTGCAAGCTCCTCCATATTGTCATCCATGCACTTTGCATCAACTATCTGAAACATATTTCCATAGATATCGGCATAATTCTCATCCACATAGCTTCGTGAGCCATACCATGCAATCTCTACCTCTTTATGATTCATCAAAATTCTCACGAGCTCTGCTCCGGCATATCCGGTGGCTCCAATAATACCAGCCTTTATCATAGTATTTCCTCTTTTCATATTGTATTTCTGCATAACCATATAAAATGGTTCTGACGCATCATACATAATAATATAGTACAGTAATTTCAATCCGTAAAGAGAAAAATTATACAAAATTATGTATATTTATACATGAATAATGTATATTTTTTCACTTGCAATATGTAAAGAACTGGTATATATTTATTCTAAAGTAATTATTCAAGGCTTTTAGACACAAAAGCAGTTAATGGTTACCATCATAAAGAATAAACGAAAAGAGGACACGCACTTATGAAAGACAAAGTTGTATTAGCTTATTCAGGCGGACTTGATACCACTGCTATCATTCCATGGCTTAAAGAGACTTATGACTATGACGTAATCTGCTGCTGCATCAACTGCGGACAGGGAGAGGAGCTTGACGGACTCGATGAGAGAGCTAAATTATCTGGAGCTTCAAAGCTTTACATAGAGGATATCTGTGATGAGTTCAGTGAGGACTACATCGTACCTTGTGTACAGGCCGGCGCAGTTTATGAGCACAAATACCTCCTTGGAACAGCAATGGCAAGACCGGGCATCGCAAAGAAGCTTGTAGAGATTGCAAGAAAAGAAGGCGCTGTAGCCATCTGCCACGGTGCAACAGGAAAAGGAAACGACCAGATCCGTTTCGAGCTCGGTATCAAGGCGCTCGCTCCTGATATCAAGGTAATCGCTCCATGGCGTCAGGACAACTGGAAAATGGATTCACGTGAGGCTGAGATCGAATACTGCAAGGCACACGGAATCGACCTTCCGTTCGGCACAGATTCAAGCTACAGCCGTGACCGTAACCTCTGGCACATCAGCCACGAGGGACTTGAGCTTGAGGATCCTTCACAGGAGCCAAACTATGACCATCTGCTCGTATTAAGCGTCACACCTGAGCATGCTCCTGACGAGGGTGAGTATGTTACAATGACATTTGAGAAGGGTGTTCCTACATCTGTCAACGGCAAAAAGATGAAGGTAGCAGACATCATCAGAGAGCTCAACCGTCTCGGTGGCAAGCACGGCATCGGCATCATCGATATCGTTGAGAACCGTGTAGTAGGTATGAAATCACGTGGTGTATATGAGACTCCTGGTGGAACAATCCTCATGGAGGCACATGACCAGCTCGAGGAGCTCTGCCTTGACCGTGCCACAATGGAGGTCAAAAAAGAAATGGGCAACAAGCTCGCTCAGGTAGTATACGAAGGAAAATGGTTCACACCACTTCGTGAAGCAATCCAGGCTTTCGTAGAGTCAACACAGGAATATGTAACCGGAGAAGTTAAATTCAAATTATATAAAGGCAATATCATCAAGGCCGGCACTACTTCACCATATTCACTCTACAGTGAGTCTCTTGCAAGCTTTACTACAGGAGATTTATATGATCACCATGATGCAGACGGCTTCATCACACTGTTTGGTCTGCCACTCAAGGTGCGTGCAATGAAGCTTCTTGAGCTTGAGAACAAGAAAAATAATTAATTGTTACAACAAATAAAAGAAAAAGAGATGTGAAATAACAGCAATTATTTCACATCTCTTATTTTTTTAATAATTTCGTTCTCTGTCTGATTTTAGTTCAAAATTATTTAGCTGTCGGAAGCTTGAATGAGCTCTTTAATGAGACGATTCTGTTAAATACAGGCTGTCCATCCTTTGAGTCCTTGCAATCAGCGCAGAAGAAGCCATTTCTGACAAACTGGAAGCTGTCATAAGCCTTGGCATTCATAAGCTCCGGCTCCACTACGCAGTTATCAAGCACTGTGAGTGAATTTGGATTAAGATTTAAGCTTCCGTCCTCATTGTACACTCCAAGCTCCTCATTTACGATATTCTCGTAAAGACGTACAGTTACCTGCTTTCCATACTCGGCTGAAACCCAGTGGATAGTTCCCTTGACCTTTCTGCCATCAGGACTGTTGCCACCCTTTGATGCCGGGTCATATGTACAGTGAATCTCTGTAACATTGCCGTTTTCGTCCTTCACACAGCTATTGCACTTCACAAAATAAGCGTTCATGAAACGTACCTCATTGCCAGGGAACATACGGAAATACTTCTTCGGTGGCTCCTCCATGAAGTCCTCTCTCTCCACATAAAGCTCTCTGGTGAAAGGAACCTTTCTCTTTCCAAGCTCAGGATTCTCCACGTTATTGTCCACTTCAAGATACTCAACCTGTCCCTCAGGGTAATTGTCGATAATCACCTTGACCGGATCAAGCACAGCCATCATACGAGGGCGCTTAGCCTTTAAATCCTCTCGGATACAGTACTCAAGCATAGCGTAGTCAACAGAGCTGTTAGCCTTTGATATACCACACAGATCAACAAAATTCTGGATAGACTCCGGTGTGAAGCCCCTGCGTCTGAGTGCTGCTATAGAAACAAGCCTCGGGTCATCCCAGCCATCAACGATGCCGTCCTCCACAAGACGCTTGATATATCTCTTTCCTGTTACAACATTAGTCAGATAGAGCTTTGCAAACTCAATCTGCTTTGGCGACTCCTCAGGAGAATTCTTAAATCCACATTCAATAACCACCCAGTCATACAGCGGTCTGTGGTCTTCAAACTCAAGAGTACATATAGAATGCGTGATACCCTCGATTGCATCTTCTATAGGATGAGCAAAATCATACATAGGATATACACACCATTTATCACCTGTATTGTGATGTGTCATATGAGCCACACGGTAAAGAATCGGATCTCTCATATTGATATTTGAAGAGCTCATGTCAATTCTCGCACGAAGCACCTTTGTGCCATCCTCGAACTCACCGTTTTTCATGCGCTCAAAAAGGTCTAAGTTTTCCTCAACACTTCTCTTTGAGTATGGATCCTCCTTGCCGACCTCTGTGAGTGTACCTCTATACTCTCTTATCTCATCAGGTGTCAGATCAGATACATATGCCTTTCCCTTCTTTATCAGTCCTACTGCACACTCATACATCTTGTCGAAGTAATTGGATGCAAAAAACTTCCTGTCCGCCCAGTCAGCACCAAGCCACTTAACATCGGCCTCAATAGACTCTACAAACTCCAGACGCTCCTTGGTAGGGTTTGTATCATCAAACCTGAGATTGAACTGTCCGTCATACTTCTTTGCCAGTCCATAGTTTAAAAGAATAGACTTCGCATGGCCGATGTGTAAATAACCGTTTGGCTCCGGTGGGAATCTGGTCTTTACTGTCTTGCAATGTCCCTCTGCCAAGTCCTTCTCAATAATCTGTTCAATAAAATTTTTCGAAACTGTTGCCTCGTTCTCCATAAATGTTCCTCCGAAAATAATACTGTGTCCATTATAAATTCATCAGTTTACTTTGTCAATGAATTAGAAAAAGTAGTACATGTATATTATACGTGCGTATGTGTAAACAGATGATCCTGACAGTATTCCTTGTTGCCGGTGCACTTCGAGCAGTATCTGAATGTTAATTCAGGATTTGACAATTCTGTTCTGCCGCATATATAGCACTTATGGCGTGAGATGCCACTGCCCGGGCGAGGTTCGGAAAACTTGGCTTTAAACTGTGCCTTTCTCCTCTTCTGGTGCATATTCTGCCTGAATGAGAGCCTGTGCTTGCAGCCATAAATGAATACCAACAGATTTATAAGTGCAAGTACTATTTCTGAGCCGTATGCCAATCCAATCTGCCATCCAAAGCTCATATAGGTATACACATCATATGCAAACATCACGAAATAAACAAGCACCATCCACTTCATCTTTATAGGAAGCACAAAGTAAAGCCTAACCTCTGCCTCCGGCATCAAAAGACCAAGCATCAGATACATAGCTATAAGTATATAGTACATAGTCAGATTAATGGATACATGTGTCACTGCAAATACAAGCATTCCAACTATATCATACAGCAAAAAGCCTCCGAAAAAGTACACATTCATCCTAAAAGAGCCAAGATATGACTCCATGCTGTCTCCAAGCGTCCACAGACAGAATATAAATAAAAGCTGTAAAAATGATATGCTGCCGCTCGGCACAAAAATCCAGCTTATAAGACGCCATATCTGTCCGTGCAAAATAGCAGAAGCTGAAAACTGCAGATAATAAAGGACAACATCTCCCTTTGTCAAAAGCAGCACACTGCCTATCAGATTCGCAGCGATAAATATTCTAGTGATATTCGGAATCGCTTTACTTCCATATTTTTGTTCTAGTTTGTTAAGCCAGTTCATACATTTTAGCAGACATGGTTTTGATGCAATAAAAAACCACGCGTCTGCATCCTCCTGTCATATTATTGCTGCCTTTTACACTATAGTGCAAAGGGCAGCGATTATTACAAAATTTATTATGATAGTTAAATCATACTTTGTCAACGAGACAGCGAATTATTCACAAATTCTTTATAATTATAGTCATTGTAATTTGTCGATATCTGTCGTATAATAATCTCTGTTTTGAAAATAGAACTATTATATATTTTAATAAGAAGAAAGATATATAAAAACATATAAGTAATACATTATGGAGGAACCACTATGGAAAATAACAGCTTACATAAGTTGGGCATTGATATCGGCTCAACAACCGTCAAGATTGCACTTCTTGATGCCGATGACAATATCCTCTTTTCCGATTATGAGCGTCATTTTGCAAATATCCAGGAGACACTTGAGTCCCTTATCAGAAAGGCCTACGACAAGACAGGTGACCTTTCAGTTTGTCCTATGATAACAGGCTCCGGCGGACTCACTCTTGCAAAGCACCTTGAGGTGCCATTCGTACAGGAGGTTATAGCTGTATCTACCGCACTCACACACTATGCTCCACAGACCGATGTGGCAATAGAGCTAGGTGGCGAGGATGCCAAAATCATATACTTCGAGGGTGGCAACGTGGAACAGCGTATGAACGGCATATGTGCCGGCGGTACAGGCTCATTTATCGACCAGATGGCTTCTCTCATCCAGACAGACGCTACAGGACTAAATGAATACGCAAAAAGCTACAAGGCCATCTACCCTATCGCAGCCCGCTGTGGAGTATTTGCCAAAACAGATATCCAGCCTCTCATCAATGAGGGAGCCACACGCGAGGATTTATCCGCTTCAATCTTTCAGGCCGTGGTAAACCAGACCATCAGCGGTCTCGCCTGCGGTAAGCCAATCAAGGGACATGTTGCTTTCCTTGGCGGTCCTCTGCACTTTTTGTCAGAACTTAAATCAGCATTTATCAGAACCTTAAATCTCGATGACGAGCACACTATCGTTCCTGAAAACTCTCATCTGTTTGCAGCAATAGGCTCTGCATTAAACTATAAAGACAACTCTGTCACCACACTCTCATCCTTAATCGACCGCCTCTCAAACGGCATAAAGATGGAATTTGAGGTGGCACGTATGGAGCCTCTTTTTAAGGATCAGGCTGATTACGATGAATTTACAACGCGTCACGGCAACAATCACGTAAAGACCGGTGACCTTTCTACATACAAGGGCAACTGCTATCTCGGAATAGATGCGGGCTCAACCACCACTAAAATCGCTCTCGTAAGCGAGGACGGAGACCTTTTATACTCATTCTACAGCAATAACAACGGAAGCCCTCTCGCGACAGCCATCCGTTCTATCCAGGAGATTTACGCAAAGCTTCCTGAGGATGCACACATCGTACACTCCTGCTCTACAGGCTACGGAGAGGCTTTATTAAAGGCAGCTTTAAAATTGGACGACGGCGAAGTTGAGACTGTAGCCCACTACTACGCAGCAGCATTCTTCGACCCAAAGGTAGACTGTATCCTCGATATCGGTGGACAGGATATGAAGTGCATCAAGATAAAGAACCAGACAGTCGACTCAGTACAGCTCAACGAGGCCTGCTCTTCAGGCTGCGGCTCATTTATTGAGACCTTCGCAAAGTCCTTAAACTACTCAGTACAGGATTTCGCAAAGGAAGCCCTTTTTGCAAAGAATCCTATCGACCTCGGAACCAGATGTACGGTTTTCATGAACTCAAAGGTAAAGCAGGCCCAGAAGGAGGGCGCATCTGTCGCAGATATATCAGCAGGACTTGCCTACTCAGTAATAAAGAATGCACTTTTCAAGGTTATCAAGCTGTCTGATGCAAGCGACCTCGGTGAAAATATCGTAGTCCAGGGCGGTACATTCTACAATGATGCCGTTCTTAGAAGCTTTGAAAAAATTGCAGGTGTACATGCCACAAGGCCTGATATCGCAGGTATCATGGGTGCCTTTGGTGCCGCACTCATCGCACGTGAGCGCCACACGGCTGATTATAAGACAACAATGCTCACAATCGACCAGATAAACGAGCTCACCTACACCACAAAGCTCGCACGCTGTCAGGGCTGTACAAACCACTGTCTTTTAACTATAAACAAATTCTCCGACAACAGACAGTACATCACAGGAAACCGTTGTGAAAAGGGTCTGGGCAAGGAGAAGAACAAGGATAACATACCAAATCTTTTTGAATACAAGAACAAGCGTATATTTGACTATGAGCCACTTGACCCAAAGGATGCTCCACACGGTACAGTCGGCATCCCAAGAGCCTTGAATATGTACGAGAACTATCCGTTCTGGGCTACATTTTTCAAACGTCTCGGCTTTTCTGTAGTGCTGTCACCACAGTCTACCAGAAAGATTTATGAGATGGGTATCGACTCCATCCCAAGTGAGTCAGAGTGCTACCCTGCAAAGCTCACACATGGTCATATAAGCTGGCTCATAAAACAAAATGTAGATTTTATTTTCTATCCGGCAGTGCCATATGAGCGCAAGGAGTTTCCTGATGCTAACAATCACTACAACTGCCCTATTGTCACATCATACTCTGAGAATATCAAAAACAACGTGGACGAGATTACCTCAGGCGAGGTTAAATTCATAAATCCGTTTATGTCATTTGAGAGTGAGGAAACTATCTCACAGCAGCTCGTAGCCACTTTCTCAAAGGGTGATTTCAATCTGCCTGAGTCACAGATTCGTGATGCGGTAGCCGCAGGCTGGAAGGAGCTTGCCATGACAAGACTTGAGATACAGCGAAAGGGCGAGGAAGTGCTCGACTACATGGAAGACACCGGACGTCGCGGAATCGTGCTCGCAGGCCGTCCGTACCATGTGGACCCGGAAATCAACCACGGTATCCCTGAGCTCATCACAAGCTATGGCATCTGTGTGCTGACAGAGGACTCCGTATCCCATCTGGGCGAGCTTGAGAGACCTCTCATCGTCATGGATCAGTGGATGTACCACACCAGACTGTACTCAGCAGCCAACTTTGTAAAGACCCGTGATGACCTTGACTTAATCCAGCTCAACTCGTTTGGCTGCGGTCTCGATGCTGTCACAACCGACTGCGTAAATGATATCCTGACAGGCTCAGGCAAAATATACACCTGCCTGAAGATCGACGAGGTAAACAACCTGGGCGCAGCAAGAATCCGTATCCGCTCGCTCCTTGCCGCCATAAGAGTCAAGGAAACCAAGCATGAAAAACGTGACTTAAAACCGTCTAACTACGAGCGTGTTGTATTCACCGAGCAGATGAAAAAGGACAACTACACCATCATCTGCCCTCAGATGTCACCTATACACTTTGACCTTCTCGTGCCAGCCTTTAAGGCAGCCGGCTACAATATGGTCATACCGGATATCCCTGCAAGGGAATGTGTGGACGTGGGACTTAAGTTCGTAAACAACGACGCCTGCTACCCTTCACTCATTGTCGTAGGACAGATTATGGCAGCCGTCAAATCAGGCAACTATGATATGACACACACAGCCATCCTCATCTCACAGACAGGTGGCGGATGCCGTGCGACAAACTACATCGGCTTTATCCGAAGAGCCCTCGAAAAAGCCGGATATCCTGATGTGCCTGTTATCTCAATCAACATGGTTGGTCTCGAGAAGAACCCGGGCTTTAAGTTTACTCCAAGCCTTATCCAGCACGGACTGTATGCACTTGAGTTTGGCGATATCTTTATGCGCTGTCTCTACAGGGTACGTCCTTATGAGAAAGAGCCGGGAAGTGCCAATGCACTCCATGAGAAGTGGAAAAAGAGAGTCATCGACTTTGTCGGCAACACAAAGATGCTCTCTCACAAGAAATACAAAAAGATGTGCCGCGAAATCATAAGGGATTTCGACAATCTGCCTATGACAGATGAGGTTAAGCCGCGTGTCGGCGTGGTCGGTGAAATTCTCGTCAAATTCCTGCCTGCAGCAAACAACTATGTGGTTGACCTGCTCGAAGCTGAAGGAGCCGAGGCTGTAGTGCCTGATCTGACTGATTTCTTACTCTACTGCTGCTACAACACGAATTTCAAGGCTGACTATCTCGGTGCTTCTAAGAAAGCTAAGTTTATGAACAACCGCCTTATCGCCTTCTTCGAGTGGCTCAGAAAGGATGCTAGGGATGAGCTGGCTAAGAGCAAGCATTTTGAGCCAACCGCTCACGTGCAGGATCTCGCAAAGTATGCTTCTCCTATCGTTTCGTGCGGTAATCAGACCGGTGAGGGCTGGTTCCTGACAGGTGAGATGCTTGAGCTCATCAATGAGGGCGTCACAAACATCATCTGTGCACAGCCTTTTGCATGCTTACCGAACCATATTGTGGGTAAGGGAGTTATAAAGAAAATCAGACATGATCATCCGGATGCCAATATCGTGGCTATCGATTATGATCCGGGTGCTTCTGAGGTAAACCAGCTGAACCGTATTAAGCTGATGCTTTCTACGGCACAGAAGAAGCTTAAGAAATAAAAAATTCGCCCATGCATTCATGCATGGGCGTTATTTGTCTTCGTATACAATTCTACAGACTCTAAGCAATTTTTAATTAAGCTTGGATTTAATTTCTTCCATCCTTGTATCATCCAGCTTATAAAACCTCTTAAATACAAATATGCCCACAATGAGCAGGATAACAGACGGAATCGTCATCCACATACGAAGAGCATCAAGTGTATCCTGTGTCTGTACCGCAGCCGCGGTATCCAGATGTATCCAGTCAACCACCAGCCCAGCCAGAAATACCGCTACACCGGATGCGAGCTTTACCGTAAATGTCTGCATTGAGAAAATGACCGACTCCTCTCTCGTGCCATTCATCACCTCACCATAATCAACAGAATCCGAAAGAAATATAGTCATGATAACATTGAGCATACCATAGCCCAGATAAATCAAAATACCCGGCAGGCAGAGTATGTACCAGCTCTGCGGCGTGTAGAGCTTTGCAAATGCCATGATAAGTATCACCGCAAAGCCTGCTATCTGAATAATAAATCCTGATATAAAAAGCTGGCTTTTGCTGAATCTCTTGCGAAGCAGCGGTATAACCATCATGACAAGCACCTGTGCTGCAAAAGCAACTGCAGCAAATATGGAATATGCGCCCTCGTTTCCCACATCAAACCGGAAGAAATAAAGCACCAGGTTACCACAGATATTGAGTGATGTATACACGAGAATGATTGATACCACAACAGTCATAGCCTGGTCGTTCTTAAATAAGGCTTTAAACATGTCGGATATCTTTCCCGGCTTCTCATCACAGGCAACCGGTCTTTCAGGCACACATGCCACGCATACAAGCTCAGAAATCACAAATACTACCGCTATAATAAGTGCCCACCACTTAAATCCAATCCTGTAGTCAGCCATAGAGCTTCCTGCACCAAGAATAGGCACCACTGTCATCGTGAGCACCGTAGGGATAGCATCTCCAATGCCAGAGCATGTCCTCGCAAGCGATGTAAGCTGCTCCCTGTCGCTGCCCGGCTCAGTGATTGCGGGAATCATAGACCAGAACGGAATATCCATAAGCGTATATGTGATGCCCCATGCAAAGTAAAACACTGTAAGCCACACTCTCTGCGCTGAATCACCCATAGACTCAGGAGTGGCATATAAAGCATATATGGTCACGGCATTGAGCACCGTGCCGGCAAAAATCCAAGGCCTGAACCTGCCCCACCTGGTACGCGTCTTTGCTACGATAATGCCCATCACCGGGTCATTGAATGCATCAAAAATCCTCGCCGCCATCATCACCGTACCGATAAACACACTGCTCATCCCAAGCACTACATTGTAGTAGTAGAGCAAATACGATGAAATAAGCATATACACAATATCTTTTCCGAATGCGCCAAATCCGAATGCGCACTTTTGTCCTGTTTTAAGCTTCATAAAAATACCTCCAAAATAATCAGCTATCCCAGCCTCTGGTATAAAGTAAAAATAATTTACAGCTTCTCACCAACCACCCTGCACCGCTTCCTGCAAAAAGCAATGCCATAGGCTAAAATATCACACCGCCCCTCATCCCGCAGAGCCTCATCATAGCGCTTATTCTTAATCTGTGCCATAGCAGTCTCGCATGCTGCGTCAAGCTCCTTCATCTCCTTAGCGTACTTCACCTCTATAACGATCCCAGCATCCGGATCCTCCGGCTCAATCAAAATATCGCTAAAGCCATCTCCCGACTCACGATTGGACTTAATCAGCCAGTCCGGATTGCTGCCTCGAAGCAGACCGAGAAGTAAGCCATGATAGAAATTCTCCTTCATAGCATCCGGCGCCTTGGTATCTAGTATGCTAATCATGCGGCTCATCACGATATTGAGCTGCCTGGTAATCTGTTTCTCATCTTTATCCAGAATTGCCTTTGATAAAAGCTTCATAGTATCATCATCATTTGCAACAACAGCCTTGAACCACTCCTGAATCTGGAGAATAAACACCTCACGCACCTCTTTATTAGGAATCACAAGCTTATAGGCATAGCTCTCACTGTCAGGCACCTTGACCTCACCAATTTTGGTGAGATAACCGGTAGTGAAAAGCACGCTCCACAGATTGTCAATAGTATTGTCAATCTCATCATATGTCAAATCAAGACGAAGCTGCTTCTCCACAAATCCACCTGCCACGAGCTTTTCAATCTCATCTCTCGTGGTCTGATCAGCCTTGTCCACAAAGCGCTTCACCATGTCATTTCCACTGCTGTTAATCCAGAACGCACTCGGTCTGGCTGACGGATCTGAAACAAGCTTCTTGGCAAAATTAATCACATCCCACGGACAATAAATATCCGCATTACCAAAATGATAGCCATCATACCATTCCTTTGCATCCGGGTACCTCTCGCTCCTGTCATAGTCTAAAAGCAGCTTCATAACCTCATCATCAGTGAAGCCAAACTGCTCATCATGGTCGATATCCACAATAGAATTGATTTCAAAATTGTTGAGACCTGTAAAAATACTCTCCTTTGACACACGAAGACAGCCTGTAAGCACAGCAAACTGTAAAAACTCATTGGTCTTGAGCGCCTGCCCGAAAAGCCCTCTGATGAGAGAAACCATCTCCTTGTAGTAGCCATTCTGAAAAGCCTTGTCGAGTGGAACATCATACTCATCTATGAGAATAACTACTTTCTGACCATAGTGCTTATACAACAGCTTTGAAAGCATTCGTATACTATCCTCAATATTGTCATCCTGCCCATGAAGCATCTTTGTAAACAGTGTTCTATCCTCATCAGTCAATACATCACTGGTCTTCAAATAGTAATGTCTGTCAAGCTCATCCTTTAAAATAGCACACAGCATACGTCTTGCTGTAGTAAAGTCTAAACCATCCACACCCTTGAATGAAAGAAAGATGACAGGATACTTCCCCATATGCTCATCACAAAGCTCTTTATTGCCTGAAATATATAAGCCATCAAACAAGGTCTTATCTGTGCCTATCTCAAAGAAGCTTTTTAGCATGCTCATATTGAGAGTCTTACCAAAACGGCGAGGGCGGGTAAAAAGAGTAACCTTCCCCCATCCCTGTAAGAGCTGCTCAATAAGCCTTGTCTTGTCAATATAATAGAAACCCAGTTTACGAATTTCCTCAAAATTTTCAATTCCAACCGGTAACTTCAAAGTATTTGCCATAAAAGCCTCCAAAAAATAATCCGCTATACTTAATACTAGTATAGCGGATTGCCAGGTAAAATACAATTTAATTCTTCTCTTGTAACGTAAGCGCAAAATAATTCGACGGATTGCAACAAATTAATTATCACTTAATCCCCGTCCCCTATGGCTTCTTTTTCAATCAGACACTGATGTTCTTTATTTTCCATTTTTTGAACATTTTTATATTGACATTTACACTAGAAAAAATTTATACCAATATATATTGAAGATTTTGAACAAATTCATTAAGCCTTATGTTATCAAAGCAATTTCCTTTATATACATGATTACACATCTCATCTATTTGGTTCGCAACTTCTTCATCCAAATGAAGATGAATTTCTTTTTTCATTATTACAATTTTTTCCGCAACTTTCTTTAATTCACATATGCAATATTCTCTATCTTCTTCTGTACACAACAGTTCACGAAGCTTGGAATACACCCATAATTCTTCTGCTATATCCCCTAGATAGTGAACATATGGATTATCCGTCTGACGTTTGATTTTCCAATCTCCACTAAAACATTCAAGCATATTTTCAGTTACGTCTATCGGATATGGTGTCAAGAGTGAAGTATCTGTAATCTCCTCACCAGAAACAAGTGCTTCTTGTATCGCCTTAAAAAATCGTTTTGGAAACTTAATCGCATGTTGAAGAATGGCTCCATTTTCATCACATTGCAAAACCAACATGTAATCAAATGACGTTTCAGCAAATGCTATCGTTCTTAACACAAAATCCTGCATAACCTCTTCACTTGTCATATCAAATGACCTAAGAATTATCGGATAATGTTTAAATACCGCCTCTTCATAGGCTTGATCAGGAAAAACAGCGTCATACTCCTGCTGCATTGCATCCAATGCGACATTCACATCTTCAATTTCTTTTGTGCAGACATCCCTATACCAATTTCTTATTTGATACTTGTCAAATAACGGAGAAGCGTCATGCTGCAAAAAGTACTGACAACACATATAAATTTCCAATATTTTTTGAGACTCCTGCCTGCATAGATTTGTATGTTTCGAAGCCATCTCTTCGTCTAACTCCATACCATCAAAAAACTTATGCATCTTTGGCAGTCCTGCCTTAGCTTGTTTCAAATTATACAAAGCCAATCTAACATCATTTTCATCTCTTTGAATCAAACCGGCAACCTGTCTCAGAAAATTCTGCATGCTATTAAAATAAGCTTGTTTAACTTCTAAAAACTCTTTCGGCACCTCTACTTCTTCTTCGAATGGTCGATGTTCTTTTGGATATGATAACGTACTGCACAACATCCTATCCATCTTTTTTCTTGTTTTGTCAAATTCAGTTCCGGTACTGCCGGTCCTCTTTCCCTCCAAAGCTTTATACATGTATACCCCTATTTTATCCAGGCACTCATACATACATTTTCGAACCTGAAACCAATATTCAATCCATTCCGAAACTGAATCAAATTCATAATTACTCTGAATTGTTTTTATCCATAAAGACGTAAATTCTTTATGAAAAGCTATTACCAAATTTCTTCGCGGCATTTCTTTATGTGCATCATCCGGCATCCTATATGGCTGTAGCATGTCATATTTCGGCATAATTGCGTCCGAGCAATAGGTCTCATAAATCGGCAATGTCCTGCAAATATAATTTAATCGTGAAACACTTTCCTGATTTCCATTCTGCAATTCACTTGCTCTCAATACATATTCAACGTGAATAGCCGTCTCGGTTTCATCTACATATAATTTATGTGAAAACGTGGTTCGCTTAAGATAGCTCAAAATCATTTCAAGATTTTCGGATACAAATAAGCTATATATATCCCTGTCTCCGCAATAAGCTGTATACATTAATAAAGAAATTGTATCTATCGAATAGTTCTCTATACGTGTCCACAAATCTGTCAGATTGATATTCGAAGCCAAATTCATAGAAGTATCCATATTATACAACCAATCTGCTATCATTGCATATGCGTCCAGGTCGGACACATTTTTCGTATTCACGTCCTTTAACCGCTTAAACAATCGCATACTTAAAATATATATATCCGTTTGCGTCATATCAATTGCAGGAATACTATCTTTCAGATTTAACAAATATTGGATATTCTCATTATTCGGCATTACTTCTCTCATTTGTTCCAAAGGCTGAACTGACTCATCTATTTCCCGAAACTGAGCAAATGGACACACTTCTGTGGCAATTACAAATAAACCACCTTGATTATTCGCTTCATTGAATAATTCTTCATTATTTCTAAAATATTGCATAACACAGCCTGAAAAAGTTCCCCTGATTGCTGACACAAAACATTTTAAATCTTCAAGGTTCCACCATTCATTAACCACATCCGAATAAAAACGTTCCTTATCAAACGAAAATTCAGGATAATGAGAAAAAAGTACAGAAAAGTCCTGTAAATCGGCCAGCTTTGTAATGTTGTAAGCCGTTTCCTCCAATGGATAATACTCATGTAAATATTCTACAATATGCCGTGAGCGAACCGGATGTAATCCTTCAATATAATCCCCATCTCGGCTTATATGAACCAAAAATTCATCTGCCATACTTTTTAAGATTTGTCCAATATCATAAACCGTTCTCGGAGCTAAACTTCGCAACAGCTTTTTTGTCGATAATCGAATACCGCATACATCCGCAAAACAAACCTGTCTTAATAATTCGAACTTAATGCTTCCGGTCTCATTTCTTCCTATTTCATACATTTGTGATGAAATACGTTCGGCAATCATTTCACCATGCGTTAACAGATACACATATTCTATCAGCAGTTTCTTATCCGCTATCTGGTTCCAGGCATGTTTCCAATCATTTATCTTTGGATGTATATGTCCTGCCTGCTGCAAGGTGTTAAAAATAGCAGCCGCTTCTTCTTTAGAAAGCATTGGCTTTATGATATTCATGGAATGTATATTACTTAAATCACCTGCATAATTATACCAGTCGTTTTCTCGTGAAGTAATAAGAATTTTATAATTATATTTCACATCAGATTGCATTAACTGAACCAATTGATTCCACTCACTCAAATGCGCATCCAGATTATCTATTAAAATCAATGGTTTTTCACCCATTCTGATCCTGGCATGAAAATATTCCACAATATGTCTCAGCGTTCCTCTATCACTGCAATTAATAATCTGATACGGTGTGTATTCCTTTTGCAGGCCATATTGTGTTTTCAATGCTAAGGTTGTTTTTCCCTGGCCGCTTGACGACTTTATAACCGTCACCATATAGTTGTTTACTGATGTTCGTATATCCTTTTCAAGTAAAACTCGTGATACAGGCAGCCCCTTCACAATATCCATCGGTGTCGCTTTTTTACCCTCATAATAACTGGATTTTTGATCAGTTAATTCATTAAAATTTACTTTTTCTATCCAGCCATGAGCCGGATTTTCTGCTCCCTTACTTATATCGAATTTAACCAGTTCAATTTGATGTTTTAAATCATTTAATGATACGGCACTTCTTGTCTCCATCTTCTCAAAACAAAACATTTTGATGCTATTGGCAAACAGTTTGATATTGTCTGTTGTAATATCATAATTTTCAATCAAAGCCATCTCAACACGTTCTGCCAATACTGCTTTTTTTATGTTTTCATACGATATCTTCGAAATGAAATCATCAAAATCAAGCTGATTCCAATTCCACTGAGGATTTTCATTTTTTATCTCATCAACTGTGGCTTTCCAATATTGTAATTCGTCTGAATCCAATATATTATTCACTAGCTTACTCAGATGCCCTTTTGCAACTGAAAAATCATACACTAATTTGAATGCTCTATTTTTATCAAGTAAATAGGCTTCTAAAAAATTTTTCAACACACTTTTCATAAAAGAAGCATCCTGCTTATTCTCAGAATATTTCAATTGAATATGCATTGTCTTCTGTTCATCACTCGTACTCACAATTTTGTCAATATCTTCAATACCTTCCAAATTAAAGACTGTATTCTCATCTTTACATGACAGCATCAAATAGCATGAATACAAGAACTGGTAAGAATATCCCCTCAATGCAATCTGACCGCCATTTCTTGCCTCCTGTAATTCCTCAATACTCGCTTTTGGCTTCGGAATTGTCTTGGTTTTATCTATACTTTTTCTCTGTATTTTTTTCTTCTTCGGCATTCCGGCACCTCCTATAACATTTTCCACACCGATTCTACCTTGTCTTCAGTATATCATTTTACATTTTCGTAAGCGATCAATATTCCAACGCTAGATTTTAATTAACGCTTTCTCTGCTCAAATGTTTGCTTCTTGTTCTGTGATCTGCGCTCATACTCAAAAAGCTTTGAACAGAACTGGACTCCCTGTACTGCCGGATTGCTGTAATCATACTGCTTTCCTTTTGGAACCGCATCAATGAAGTATCTTCTTGTATGCGCCCAGCATGAAAGCTCCGCAAGTATCTGGATTGTTTTGGCAAGAAGCAGTGGATCCGTTTCGTTTGAAATACGCAGATTCATGTTTCCAATCATTAACTCCATTGCGGCTGTATCAGTATTTTTATTTATGTCAGTAGGAACCGAAATGGAATTCATCTCAATTTTTACAACTTCCTGATGAGACTGTTCATAAGTTGACAGCTGATTTTTCTCAGGAATATCTCCGCAGCCATTCTTGCGGAGACGCTTAACCCAGTTGTAAAAGGTGCCTGGATTAATGTCATTTTTTAAACACCACTGATAATCAGACAGTCCGCTTTTGCGACATTCCATGATCAGGCGGTATTGTTCTTCAACTGGTACTCTTGGTGCTCTCATAGCTTTTACGTCACACTGTCAGACGGCTTGACCTCACCGATTTTGGTGAGATAGCCTGTAGTAAAAAGCACACTCCACAGATTGTCAATAGTATTGTCAATCTCATCATATGTCAGATCAAGGCGAAGCTGCTTATCTACAAATCCGCCTGCCACTAGCTTTTCAATCTCATCCCTCGTGGTCTAATCAGCCTTGTCCACAAAGCGCTTCACCATGTCATTGCCACTGCTGTTGATCCAGAAAGCACTCGGTCTGGCTGACGGATCTGAAACAAGCTTCTTGGCAAAATTAATCACATCCCACGGTCTATAATAGTACATAGCATTCTTTTTGCTGACGAAAAATCTAATTCATCCACGCCCTTGAGTGAAAGAAAAATAACCGGGGTACTCACCCATATGCTCATCACACAGCGCTTTATTGCCGGAAATATATAAGCCATCAAACAAAGTCTTATCTGTGCCTATCTCAAAGAAGCTTTTTAACATGCTCATATTTAGAGTCTTGCCAAAACGGCGAGGGCGGTTAAAAAGAGTCACCTTACCCCAGCCCTGTAAGAGCTGCTCTATAAGCCTTGTCTTGTCAATATAATAGAAACCCAGTTTACGAATTTCCTCAAAATTTTCAATTCCAACCGGTAACTTTAAAGTATTTGCCATAAAAGCCTCCAAAAAACAATCCGCTATACTTAATATTAGTATAGCGGATTGCCATGTAAAATACAATTTAAATCATTGCATTGTATGCACAATTTATTTAACGGAATAGCCTACAATATGTCCGACCCAATCTGATGATAGTCTGTGATAAAATCAAGCTGGATGGCAAGCGCTGTAATGGTGCCCCTGATTTCATAATGGAAATCGTATCTCCCGGAAATGCATCAGATGACATTTGATTCCGTAGTCAAAGTAAACATATACGATGATCTGTTCATAGATTTCTCTGAGATATCCAAAATGCTGAATTCGTAAAAAAGGGGATGTGAAAAAACTCGATTGAGTTTTTTCGCATCTCCCATTTTGTACCTGTTGTGTATAAATGTTCTATATCATAAAAAATCATTTAGTAAAATCTCTTTGTAACTAAATCATATATTTTTTTTATTTTATTTTCCAACTCTGTATATGATTTACGATACTTTTCATTTGTCAACTCGGTCTGATCAATACATGCCAAAAAATCTTCTATCTCTTGACAATTTTCCTTGACCTTTTCTCCAAAATCCTTATCAACATAATTAAAAAAATATGATCTCTTTCTTATTACAGAAAGACAATCTACAAGCTCATCTGATCCGGTCCAAATATCATTTACATACAGTATTCTCATCATAGCCCGAGGAATATCATCTAAAAATACCTCTTTATATGCTTCTTTATATAATACAGTTTTAGCATCATGTTTTTTTCTCATATTCTCTAATATAATCTGAAACAAAACGCTACAAAAAGATACTACTATCGCTACAATAGCTATAATATCAGTACTTTTCAATTACCTCATCTCCTCCACTAAAACAAATTATTCCATACTGACTCTTCGATTTTTTCATCAACTCCATCAATCTTAATATGATTTTTTAGTTCATCATAACCAAGATGATTGACTATTTCTGTAAAAAATCCTTGTACAAACGATGAAGTAATTCTAACAATTCTGTCCGGAAAATGAATGATATTCATCTGTGCATAATCAATCTTGTCCTCAACCTGATCTGTAAATATCTGTCTGCCATACGGATTATCTGTCAACCTTGTTAATGTCTGTGGAAATTCTAAATAAATATTAATTTCTGTCATTTGCCCGCTCCATAATAAAATGTAAATTGTATGCCGTTCCCGGAAAATAAATATCGCAATAACGAATAATATTAATATTAGGGAGGTCTGTTAAAAAATTATTGGATTCATTAAATCCAATCCAGTCATTGTTATAATGCATATATTTCTGTTCAAAAAATATAACCCTGTGCCCACTTAAAACATAACACATATTATTATCTGATTTCTGTTCCAATGATTCTATCAGCATAGTCAACCCAGTTCCACCTGTCAATTCTTCCTCGGACCTTCCAGATATCTTATTTTGGAATGGACAAATATTAAAAAAGTCTTCTTCCAAATATAAATCATTAAAAAATTGCTTATGATAATCGTATGCTTTTTTTAGACTTTTATACCTATCGGTTTTAAATTTCTCACTAAGCATTCTGGATTTAATCTGGGTTCCAAGTAGTACATCAGACAAATTCAATACCACAATATTTATTCCATAATAATCACTGTGGCTGTCTACTTTACTATACATATTTGTAACATCTATATCAACAAGACATTCACCATCGCCATGCTCTGTACTGTTACTAATCAGTTCAGAAATCACCTCACAAACTTCTTCTCTGCTCTCACTGTCAATGTCAAACATATTATTGAGAAAATAATTCAAATCATCCAAAATACCAATATTATTTCGATTGACAATCCTACGAAAATGATTCTTATAAATATCCAGCTCAAATTTTTCAATAAACTGTAAACGTCTTTCTCTCTTTGAGCTCATCAGAAGTAGTAGTGGTGATGACTGAATTCCCTCAATATCTATCCCAATATCTGGATAAAAGCTAAGCGAAATATCATGCTTATATTCTGCCATCAGCTGATACATGATGCACTCCAACGTAACATATGTAAGCTTGTCCATAAATCTTACTTTGCCAAGCATAAATCTTAGCGGAACATTCTTGTTTCCATAACGTCTGTGAATATCATTCACTATAGCTATAATTCTTTTGATTGCTGTACTATTAAAAGTCGTTAGCCCAACATTTATAACTATTCAACCATTAATCACTTTATAGTTATGTGAGTAATAATCGTTACTTGACAACAATAGACCTGTGTTCTTCAAATACTCTCTCCTTCTTGTTCCTTGTGGTTAATTAATTTTCCCTAAATATGGACATTTATTTCTGATACTTACCACGAATTTAAATTATGCAGCCTTTTTCAATTAGTTTTTGTTGTTTTACTGTTAATCCTGTAAGCAAAAGAAATTCCTTATCCTTTTGTAAAAATCGACACACGGGTTCCCTTAACTCGCTTTTTTTCATTACTGATTTAAAATGAAATTCTTCATCTTTAAACCTTCCTCCATCAAAATATCCTATGATAAAGCGCTCATCATTATTACCACTATGCAACAACTCATCAATCACAACACTTCCTCTGTAATGGATATCTGTCAATGCCATCTCCATTTCTCCCAAAAAATCAAAAGGAGCCTCGCTTGTTTTCATAAAAATCAAAATATTTTCTTCTTTCAAAAATGTAATTTCAAAATTATTCATTTGCTACACTCCTTTCCATCAAAAATATATTATATTACTTTATAATACTCATCAATAACTGCCAATGTTCGTTTAATTAAATCATGTGCTCTGTGAACATCCAATATTTTCGTGGTATCTGTCCCTGTTGGATTATCCCAATGTGACAAAGGATTTCTGTTCTCGTGATAAAATGTGTAAACATTTCCAATGTACTTAACAAGTTCAGCTTTTGCACTACCATAACGCTCTGTTTTTAATTTGTATTTTGCCCCAGCTTTATCAAACATATCAAATCCATTATCTTTAATATATCTATAATCTGGAATAATGTCGTTTTCCTTCAAAACCATCTTTAAATGCGCCTCTAAAACCCTTAACACTGGCTGTGCTAAAAATGTCCCATCAAACATATCTCCATTCAATTTCAAATTGTACACTGCCTGATGTAAGCTCTTTGAAATTTTAGGTGGTAGCTTATTATATGAATTTGGCAAATAAAACTGAAATTCAGAACGAACTTCATCTTTATCAATCTTCAGGTTATATGTATTATTAAAAATCTGTGGAATCTTTTCGACATCTACTAATTCAGTTACATATCCCACAACTACAGAAAATATTTGTCCGGGTTTCCCTTGCATAACCAATTTATCGTTTTTCGCATAATGGTTAATAACTACCTTGTCTTTTACCCCCGTTTGCATCAGAGAAACTGATTTTCCATAAGCAATATTTCTCTCTTTTTTTTCAACCTTTTCTACTCCGATTTCCTCTACAGTTAAATCAACAATCGCTATAAAATCATCCTCTGAAATACCGTCTACTGTAAACCAAAAATCACCCTGTTTAATTTTAGGAATTCCTTTTCCCTCTGTCAGTGCAAATTTTGCTAATTTGTCTGCTTCTTCATTATATAAATCACCAGAATGCGCTTTAACTTTTTTGAAACTAATTTGAATGATTGATTTTTGGTTTTGCATAAAAGCAGCATATTTCTGAGTGAGTACATTTTTAGCTTTCCATTCACCAACAGCCCACTTTTCTATACCCTCATAATCATAATGCAACTCTATGCTGTTATAACCATTTTTTATAGCCCATTTTATAGCATACATTGCACCTAGCATTTCTCCTGCCACATTACGTATTGCCATTGATTCAGGATTATCACCATTTCCATACTCTTTAACAGTATCTCCATTTGGAGTAATAATAATACACCCAAAAGCATATTTTCCAATTGATTCATCAAAACTACCATCCACATATGCATGTAGTTTTTTATCTGTTATCTCTTTAGTATTATAATCTCCAATTGTTTCTTGCTCATCAATTAAATACGCATTAGCTTCAGTTTCTGTAGCAAATCCTTTGTATTCAGCTCCTGGATATCCTAACACCACTGATTCGCATTCATTCCAAGAAAAAAATATCCCACATTTTTTCCCTTTTCTCACTGCATAAACTTTCTTTTTTGCCATAATTTTTTTCCAAAGTGCCATATTATATCAGATATTTTCAAATTTGTCAAATCAAGTATATCCTATCTTAAAAAGAGCGTCAAGTGTCAGCTATTTATTATTATTTATTTGAAAATTGCAAAGTTTAATTCTACCATCCATTTATACAGTGGAATTCTCTTCTGCACAAGTGGAGTTTAATCTTTCATATCATAAATGGTATGCTCATGTTGGCCTTCTGACAGCAGTAGAAGGAGAACTAGCATAAGCAAATATATTCCCGGTAATCAAAAACATCTTACTCTCGAAGATCGCAAATACATTGAAAAATCCCTAAACGCTGGCTGTTCTTTTAAGGACATTGCAAGATATCTTTGTAAAGATCCAACAACAATCTCAAAAGAAATCAGGCTGCACAGGCTCAGCGACTGGTATCACAAAGGCTGTTTTAACAATGCACATAACTTTTGCGTCCACAGATATCATTGCAAAAAAGTCAATGCCTGTGGCAAGATCATTCTCTGCGGTGTCAAATGTACCACCTGTCCAACCTGCAACCAGACATGTCCGGACTTTGTCAAAGAACGATGTAACCGACTCGATAAAGCACCTTATGTGTTTAATGGTTGTCCAAAAGCAATCAATCACTGCACGATTGCCCACAAATACCGCTATGATACTATTTTTGCTGACCGCAAATACAAAGAATGTCTTTCACAGTCCAGGACCGGTATAAACATGACCAGACACGAACTGCATCAGAAAGATATGGTCATCACGCCCCTGATTTTTCAGGGCCAGTCTCCATATCAGATTATAACGAATCATCCAGAACTCGATATGTCCGTGAGAACTCTATATTCTTACCTTGATAAAAGAATCCTGTCCGCAAGAAACATCGATCTGAAACGTCAGGTAAAATTCAACCCCCGCAAAGTACACAAGACCCAGATCAAAGACAGATCCGTTTTTATCAGACGTATGTTTTCTGATTTTCAAGCCCTTGAACTTGACCATTTTGCTGAAATGGATACCGTTCACTCATCACAGGACTCAAAGCGTGTCATCCTGACATTCTTCTTAACACGTGAAAAACTGTTTCTTGCATTCATTATGAACAGATGCACCAAAGGTGCCGTAAAACTTGTTTTTAACAAGTTGGAACACCAGCTTGGCACATATGATTTTTTAACCTTATTCAACACGATTCTTACGGATCGCGGATCCGAATTCGGAGATTCGGAGTCTCTCGAAAACGGCATTAATGGCATTATGCGGTCAAGCATCTATTACTGTGATCCGATGAAAAGCGGTCAAAAAGGCAACATCGAACAGACACATACCATGATTCGAATGATTCTTCCTAAAAAGACTAGCTTTGAATATCTCACACAATGGGATTTAAGAACTATCGTAGACCACATAAATTCAACCCCAAGAGAAAGCCTTGGTGGTCGAACACCGTATGATGTAGCACTTGAAAACTATGGTATAGACATCTTAAAAGCACTTCAGCTTAGGCCGATTCCACACGATGAGGTCAATCTGACGCCTAAGCTGATACGCTTTAACCACTAACTTAGCATAAAAATCTGATGTCAGGCTGGAACTTAACAATTCACATTTTTTGAATGCGGCCTGTGGAATTTAGTTTCGCACAGAAACTCCCCAGAGGCTTGTTTGCCATGCCTGAAAGTAAGATGTTTTATGGAAAGTTAATCTAATTATAGCAGTTTTATAAGGATTTAGCCTACCACAATTCTAAAAAATCAAAGAATTTTAAAGCGTGGTGGAATTTACCCCTGCACTGGAATTTACTTTTTCAAGTCAGCATCCGCCAACATTTTCTTGAAGCTGTCCTTTACGGCTGCGACATCTTCATGATAGGTCATGCCGTACCAGGTGTCGTTGATCTTCAGAACCTTTACAGACATCTTTCCCTGCTCCAGCAGATCACCGATGAAGATAGGAATCAGATACTCTGCTTTCAACGGATTACTCGGTACTTCCTTCTTGAAGAACTCTTTGAAGCCTTCTTCCAACACATCCAGAAACTCAGAAGTCAAGCCCCACATATTCATGGATACCAGAGAATTCACATCAACAATTACATTGTCTGCCTCTGCTCCATCAGCAGTCTTTACGATGTTCTTGGTTTCCACAACCTCAGTCGAGTTTCCATTCTCATCCATCTTGAAGATACCGCGAGTCACACCGCCGTTATCAGACAGAGTGTTCTTCAGAACGAAACCAGCCATACAAGACTTTCCGCCATTCACCAGATACTCATGGACAGCCTTGAAACCTTCCTTGCCATAGTAATCATCTGCATTGATCACAATGAACGGAGTCTCAATCACATTTTTCGCAGCAAGCACGGCCTGACCAGTTCCCCACGGCTTTGTACGGCCTGCCGGAAGTTCTCCCGGAATATCGTTGATATCCTGAAACGCATAATCCACAGTTACATTATGAGATGAGCAAATAGAAGCTATACGATCACCGATAACCTCTTTGAACTCTTTCTCAATATCCTTACGGATAATAAATACCACATGATTAAAGCCAGCCTCAATTGCATCATGGATTGAGTACCAACGTGTTCATATTTTTCTGTTCACTTTCCATGTACACCATATAAACCATCCCAACAGCGTACCCGTTATATTTGTCACCACATCATCCAATTGTAAATATCCTATTTGAGTATATGCTACAATATCTCAATGCTACAAAAACAAATAAATACAGTCAGCACACATGCCCATCTAACAATTCTAAAGCTTCTGAACAATATCGGTAGCAGTACACTAGTCCCCCTTAATGTAGAAATCATTTTTTCAAAAATTTTCTTATCATCTTTTTTGCAATTTGCATATTTTGAGTAATATTATAAATTCCAGCAATACACCAGCATAAAATTATTGCCCATACTTGATTGCAATTTAAGCATACAGTGGCCATGAGAAATAGTCCCATCCCAACCGCTATTTCTTTCATATTATACTTTATCTCTATCACTTTATTAAGGTCAATTGCTCTATAAATAGCAATCACCAAAAAAGAGACTGCAGTTGAAATTGACGCCGCATATAGTCCAATTTTTCCAATTAGAAGTACATTGATTGCCGCGTTAATTATTGCACCTGCAACCGATGAATATCCTACTTGTTTTGTTCTCTTAAGTGCAATATAAATTCCACTATAAAAATTAACAAGACTATTAAAAAATATCCCAAAATACAATATAGGTACTTGAAAAAAAGCTGCGTCATAATCTCCCTTGACAAGCACACTAAAGATAATAGGTGTTACTGCTATCAAAGCTAGCATAACTCCAATTAAAAATTTAAATAATCCAGAAAAGAGCTTTGTATAATATTCTGCCGGATCTCCATCATCTGAAACCTTAGATGCCGTTTCTGTCCACGCTAAATTAAAAATACCATATGCCGTACTGTATAGTGAAGGTATCTTGTTTGCAACTGCATATATTCCATTTGCTGCTGCGCCCATAAAGTGGATAATAATTAGACGATCTGATAAATTTACCACCCACAATGCAATTGAACTCGGAACAATCGGCATTGAAAAATGCAGTAATTCATTCAAAGACACAGACGAAAATTGGTCCAGTTTAAAGTAGCCAATCATTCCAGATGCAATCACCATATATGTATCTGCACCCAAATAACCTATTGTCAGCGAGATAATGACACCCCGCAGTCCCAAATGAAATCCCATTAACAACACAGCTGTTGCCACCAGATTTACCGTAGAATAAACAACAACACTTACAGAATATCGAGCATTATAACCTAACCCACGTACAATTTGTCCCAATAATGAATAAAGTGCCTCGCTTAAAAATAGGATGCAGATTAACAATGCGGAAAACGAGTCAATCTTTAGTAACCTTAGAACTAAATAAACAACTGGATAGCATACAACAGATGATATACCAATATATACAAGTGAACTCGTTACATAGAAAGTTTTATCCTCTGCACTTTTTGATGCAAGTAAGTATCTAAATACGGCCTGTTGTATTTGCATTGTCACGACAGGAATTAACAAACTTGCGATACTTAAAATCAGGTCGTAATTTCCGTATTCATCCGTTGTAAGATATGATGTTAATAGCGGAAGCAAAAGTATCGCTAAAAATTTAGGAATCAATTGACCAATTCCAAGTATAACCGTGTTTACAGCTAATTCTTTATTTCTATCTATCATCTCGATAAGTATTCCTTTATTATTTTACGACGAATACATCTTCAACATTCTTCCGCAATGATACTGCATAGGAGAACTCTTCCTTATAATATCCAACCGCAACAAACAAGATGATTCGTTCATTTTCAGGTATATTTTTACAAATATCTTTGAATTTTCTATTCTTCTTATAGTATTCTCCATTTTGAAGAACACAGCTACCAATCCCATAATAATGTAAGGCTTCAACAAGTGCCATTGAAAACAGTCCTGCTTCCACATACACTTGATTTCGTTCAAAGGTATCATAAAATGCTGAAACATCCGCAGTAACAACCAGATAATTTTGAACTTCTTGTTGGAATCCAGTGTTGCCGGCAATCAGATCTCCCAGAGCATCATTTGTTTCTTTATCCTTATACAAATAAACTTTACTGGCCTGACGATTACATGCGGTCGGTGCTTTCTGAGCAATTTTAATGGCCTTTTTTATATTCTCAACATTAATAGTTTTATCATCAAATTGACGCATTGAATGCCGACTGTAAAAGAACTCTGGGAACGGCTTGTCCACATTACTCAGCAAATTTTCTCGCGTATCATGTTTAATGCCCGCTGTAAGGCCGTCAATTCGATATTTCTCATAGCCTTTTAGCTTTTCTATCATATCAACATTTTCATAACCAAGCCTTTTTTGCATCTCAACATAAGCATTCAGTACTATGATTGCATCTTGAAAAGGCATACCGTCAGATGGATACCCCCTTTTCAAATACTGATCCATCATTTCAAAGAGTTCTTTAATTTTCTGCTGACCGAACCCCTTTCGTGGAGAAGAGAGTGACATTCCCTTTTCAATCATGTGGGTCTGACGAAGCATTTTTGATTCTTGTGCTGCACGTGTTTTTACCGCCGGATTATTATAATTCCACTTTTTGTAATTTTTATAGTCGTGATAAAATTCAAAGAACATTCCTGCTCGGTTCATAAAAATTTTCAGATTCTTTTTTATTTTTTTCAACATATTTTTTTCTCCAGTATAGCAAGTGCGTCTTCCGTTGTTTTATGAGAATCCTTTTTCATCTGAAGATGTTTTTCTTTAAGTTTTTCTTTATATGAATGATAATTATTGCACATCTCATCGAAAGTATCTTCTAAACATTCCAACGTCAATTTTTCAATTGGAATGCAGTATTCGTCTAGTCCCATTTTCTCCATAAATCCTTTCATTTTCTGCTCATAGGAGATCGAAACGAATGGTGTACCCATCTTTGCCGAAAAAATATTACTATGATAGCGCATTCCAACAACTGCATACAATTTTCCAATAACATATTGTTGAAAGTATGCATCATATTCAGGCTTATTTGCTTCCAGCATAAACGTGTGTTCTTGCCGCATAAATTGGTTCATCAATGTCGTATCATCATTTGCGCCATACAATTGCGGAATATAAACAATTCCATAGCCTTCTGCTATCTTTTCATCTACAAATTTATGAAAAACATCAGGAATTAAAGTCTTTAAGTTTGTTTTCCCATGTGTAGGATGCCATGCCAAATCTGTAACTGTAATTCCAATGCATTTCGCATGCTTTTGAATAAATTCTTTAAGTTCTGTATAATTCTCATAAATATCATCATACTCCTGCAGTTCAACATCATGTTGCAACGCAGAGTCTAAATGCTGTTCTACTTGAAGCTCTGGGAGATATTGGTTAAGGTACTGCTTTGAAATCGGATCCCGTACGATAACTTTCGCTGCTCCTGAGATTACTTTTTTTCTAAGATTATCATTCTTTCCACTGTTAAAAGGCCCCATAGAAGGCGCATAGAACATATAAGGAATTTCCAGTTTTCTCGCAAGATTAAGCCTATATAAGTAGAGTTTTTCAACCTTCGAATAAATATCGCCAATCGAAGGGCCGCCCGGTGCATGCAATACCAAATCAGATTTAAGCAATTCTGTCTTAAATTCTTTACACTCTTTCGACATGGCAAATTTTGTTCCGGTAAAATAAAACAAATAAAACTCCAATAATGCCATTTTTGAATGTAACTTAGGCATACGTCCTATCTGTTTGACTTGCTTAGGCATATTGGGATAAAATGTATTTCCATTAATACAAATCGTTATATTAGCATCCGGTTTTGCTTTAAGGATTTCATCCACCATTGCTTTTACCGCAGCTTCATCTCCACGATTTGCTGTGTGTGCATGTAATATAAGTATTTTCATATTTTATCAACCTCCTCTACCTTCACTATTAAATCTTTTTTGTTAAACACAAAACATGTAAGAATTACAATGAGCATGAAGTCAATTGCCATATTCAATGATATTCTGGGAAAAAAGTAATCTGTGAAAAAGTGAAAAGGCATACAGAAAATCTGTGTTGAATAAAAAACAATAATGGCCAAATCTCCTTGTTTCACTATATTTAATCTCTTTATCCTAGCATATGTACTCGAAAAAATCACTGCTAGCATATTTGACAGAATACAAACTCCGAAAATCCCATAATCATTGTAATAATTTCTAAATCCCGTATAAGTGTTTCCAATTGTAGATCCTGTAGCAGCATTTCTAAATTCATGCGATGTAACTATTGGCACATCTTTCAACACTCCAAAATACGACTGTAAATTATCTACAATGCCTGAAAAGCTTTCATGCCCCTTAAATATTCCTCCAGAATCTCTCATATATTGGCTAAACAAATCGAACGATCCACCCAGATAGGTTGCCACATAATCTAACACTCCTAGACTTTCTTGCTGCCGACCCACCAATTCCTTGATTTTAAAGAAACAAATGCAAATCACCATAGCGCCAACAAGGCCCTTAATCAAGGTGCTTATATTGATTTTATAAATTTTTCTATATTTTATCCATCGGCAAATTCCTATCGAAAATACTACAGAAATCATGAATCCAATAACACCAATTCTTGCACCCAAAATCAACTGCTGTACACAATAAAAAACTCCTGGAAGCAAATATATTATATTCTTCTTTATGCTTTTTAGTTTGAGTTCTTCGTTTTGAGTTATATTATTTGCAAAGACAAGCAAATAAACATAAGCACTTGCTTTTGTAAGCTTTCCAGCCCATTTTCCTAGTCCAGACATAGCATAATTCGCCTTATTTATTTTATAGTTATAAACTATATTTCCCCACGACTTAAAATCGGCGTATGCAATTCTAACCATCTCTTTCCATACAAAATAAGTAAAAAACAGACAAAGCAAACTGACAAATGCTAATTTTATTAGTCCCTGTTTTCCTTCAAGATTCTTCAACTGCATCGAAGAAATATTATTCTTTGTTTTTGAGGGACGAATTCTAATTTTTCTGCCAAATATCTCTCCGATAATAAAGAACACAATACCAAGCGAAACTACAATTAACATATAATCAGAAATATTCGTTTTCCATCTTTCAATGTTATATATTCCAAATATCGCAGCAACCAAATATCCCAACAGCAGCAGTACCCCCGGTGATAATATATCTTTATTGCTTACTTCAAAGGTAATATACAGCAAAAAAACTGTTAAAACAAAAAATACTAGCAACGACATAATTGACTCACCTCCATTGATTTCGATATTGAATACAAACCATTACATCCAATGAAGGAGCGTTTTTCGTCTATCGTACTAATAATTTTCTGTATTATTCTATTCCATGCCATATAAGATATTGCCCCTAGTTTAGCTGCGCACCAAGCTCTTGTCAGTGTGTAGCATATCGCAAGGAACAAAAGTGGAATTACTTCCATCTCTTTTTTTCTTACTTTCACTTATATATTCTCCTATGTCATACAGAGATTAATAATATCTTAAAATTATCGCAGCCCTATACCCTCTATTCAGCCTTTTGTAGGGTGTCCGAATTTCATGATCATACGCTAACTGAATCCTGTCAAATATATTTTTGTCAGCATACGTCGCTATTTTATCCGCAAGAATCACGTGATTACGCGGCATCATACTTTTATATATCCTTAAAATTTCTCTAATTTGCTGACTTCTTACTCTATCTTTACTACGAATCCTGTTATAAATATTTCGGAATTTACTACTTACATTATGTACTCCGCCATCTACATTAGACCCATGTTGCCGATATTTAAGGCTTTTATAATCATCATATATCACTGTTCCACCAACAGCTAAACATACTTTATGAACCCAATCATCGTGCATTACCACCACTTTAGGCGAATCAATTTTTAAAATCTCCAGTAATTTTCTATCAAACACTACTGTACACCCTGTACAACAGCTAGAAACAAGCGCGGCATTAAATGTTACCGTGCTTATATGTCCATTATCTGGTAGGTTTTCTAGCGTAGCGTCAACCAACTGATAGTTACTGCAATATAACTTAGGTTTTGAGTCATCCTTTAGGCATTCAAGTTTGCTTATTGCACGATAAAGTTTATCCGGATTCCACACATCGTCTTGATCACAAAATGCATAATAGTCTGACATTGGTGCGCACGATACTAGGTTCAAAAAACTTTTTGCACTTCTTAAATTATGTCCTGTATACCAATAAAGAATTCCTTTTTTCTGAAATTGGTTAAGCAATTTTTGTGTTCCGTCTGTTGACCCATCATCTCGAACGAATATCTTAACATTTACTCCTTCTTGCTTTACTATGCTGTCAATTTGCTCTTCTAAATATTTTTCTCCATTATATGTTGAAATTAATACTGTAACCGTAGCCATTCTTAAACCTCTCCCTGTTTATGCCGCCAACATCTTTCCGCAAATTTTTTATAGAAAGTTCTACGTTTAGCATTCAATACCTCTTTTTTATAATTTTGAGCAGTTTTAAAATTTCTACACGCTTCTTGAGTTAGTTTTTCTTTTGTTAAACCATCAATAAGATTCACTATTTCATTAACATTTGCCTTATGAAAAATGTAATCACTACTAACCAATTCGCGCATTCCACCAGCAGTTGATCCAGCTGAAGGACACGCCCTACTTATTGCCTCTACCATCGAGCGCGGAAGTCCTTCCTGTTTGCTAGGCTGTATATAAAAGTCTATATCGTCTAGCCAATCAAAAACTTGATCATGCGACAAAACGCCGCAAAATTCCACTTGGTTATCTACTCCATATTTCTTTGCTATATCAAGAAGGTATTGGTTACTTCCGCTTCCAGCTAATTTATATTTAACAATTTTCCCCCTTTTTTTTAGTTCTGCAATTGCATGTATCACATATTCTTGCCCCTTATATCTAACATCAACTTGTGCCAATGTTCCGATGGTCAATTGTTCACCCATTCTTTGGATTTTTTCCAATCTTCTTGAAAGAACCGTCTCATCTACGCTTTGTAGTTCAACATCCGAGCAATCTATCCATTTCCCATCACAAGGATATCTTTTCTCTAAAAATTCCTTCGTGACATAAACAGCGTATGGTGCCCTTTTCACTTCTTTTTTTGTGGAAAGAGTCATTATTGGTGCAACGATTTTCCCTTTTATGCTATGATTCCAATATGCATCCCACGGACAGCCTACAACTTCCACGAGGTATGGAATTTTATATTTCCTTGCATACCTTATTGCATATTCTGCAATCTTGCTATGTAACTTTACTATCAAAGCATCCGCATTTTTTATCTCTTCTTCCATCATTCTCAAAGCACTTTGAGATAATATTAAGGATCCGTTTGATACTGGTTTCACTTTAATTTGTGGATTTTTTAATTCAAAAAGCTGTGTATCATATGGTTGCTTTTCAATTGCTCTACAAAAAATAGTCAAAGAATCAAAGTATTCCATGTAACGATCTGTTATGGAATCTCTAAGTCCTCCTACTGTATAATACTTTCCATCAATCAACCGTAATTTGTGGTCGTGCGCAAACACTAATTTCATAAAGTACCTTTCTCACCCTTCATTTTTTCCTTTAATTCAACACGTGACTCTACTGCAAATTTTCTATAATTAAGTATTTTTTGTCTTACTTCTTTTTCATTATTTACTAGCATTATAAACTTTCTCTTTAAGTTTTCTGTAGTTACATCGTTAATATCCATGACATAATCATCCAGTTTCATATCATGCATAATTCCCGTTGATTTATTTCCCGTATACGAAATTGCAATTCCCGGAACGTTAGAGCCAAACGAAAAAATCATTGAATGAAATCGCATTCCTACAATATACTGAAAAAAACTATAGACGCATTTTAAATCTTCGCAGTTATATGTTGAATCCGAAATAATTCGATATCTATTTTTATCGAGCATCGCCACAACATCTCGAATACATGCACCATCGTTTTCATGTGCATTTACTGCAAGGGTATGTTCCACTATAACAGGCATATATCCAGTTTCATATATCCAATCTATGAATTCTTCCATTTCGTGCTTAAAATTCAAGTAAGCCTTTTCCGGGTTGGCCGAATATGGAAAACGATATGGACGCATTGTTAATGCGACAATTTTTCTATCATTTGGCAAATCAAATTTTCTGTAGAGCGCATTTCTATCAATATTTGATTTAGGTAGTTCAAATGCCAAATCAGCATAATTTCTTACTGATATTCCCAATTGATCTTCAAGTATTTTTTGCGAGAAGGTTTCCCTCGTTGTGACTACCTTGCACTTCCTTAGTGCTAATTTTGCGATTTTCTTTACAAACGGCCCTTCAAATGGTCCAAAAGAATTTGGCATAATATAGACAGGCTTTCCCAGTTTGTGAGCAAGCAACAGTGGATACACCCAAAAATACATACTATATGTCGATGCCAATCCTCCGTATGTTTGTAAAAGTCCACCACCTTTCATAAAAACGGCATCCGCCTGCTCCATGATTTCGATTGCTCTTGTTTTTTCTTCTCTAGAAAACTTTTTTACTATTTTTCTTGTTGGGTTAGCCAGGATCAGAATACTATTCAGCAAATCAAAAAATGCAACAAGCCCCCATTTAATTTTCAATGTTCTTGTATACTTAATATTCTCTTTACTTTTAAATTTTCTAGATGGATGCTCTAGTATAGGATATACTATTTCAAGTCCTTTGGTCTCACTTTGAATTACGGGTTCATTCTGTTCAGATGTAAGATAAAATTTTCCTGTAAAACCACATTCCTCTGCAATTCTCTTTGTTTCCCACACCAATGCTTGATCCCCTCGATTCAAATCTGAGCACCCCGGCACAATTAAATATCTGTTCACACGTTTTTCCCCCATTATTTATTAAGCATTGCATTTCGATAAATACTACTATATTGTTCAGCCATCACCTTTGTGTTATATATCTTTAGAATATCCTGATATGCGTGTTCTGTTAGTTTTTCAACTTCGCCCTGACATTCTTCAATAGCCTTTATGAAGTCTTCCACTTTCGTACACACAAAGCCATTCTCACCATTATGGATAACATCCCGATTACCGATCACATTACTTACCACACATGCTTTCTTCATATACATGGATTCAAGTAGAGAAATCGGAAGTCCTTCCCATCTACTTGGTAAAAGAAAAACATCTGCATTAACTGCATATCTAATTGCAGTGCTTCGGTCAGCCCATCCCGTGATTTCGATATTCTCGCTTGTAAGTTGGTCTCGAAGTTCACCATCACCAATCCAGACAAATTTCACATCTGGAAGTGATTCGGCTATCTCATTAAACAGTGTCGGATTTTTCTGATAGCAGATTCTGCCCAGTGTGTAAACCGTAAATGGATATTCAACCTTTTCTGTCTTATCAATAATCTCCTGAAGTTCTGCCATGTTAATGCCGTTATTTACATAAGTAGCATGTTTGGTAAGTTTCAGGGATTCTTGATGCTCACCCACGCTGCAACTGATGGTCGTACAATTTCGCTTTGCACACACCGATTCAATCACCTTAAACATTCTACGCTTCATCGGCTTATAATTTTCCATCAGAAAACTATAACCGTGCGGGGTATAAAACATTGGGATTTTTCCATTGAACGCAACCCGACCAATTGCACCAGCTTTACTACTATGTAGATGGATTACATCAGGCTTGATTTTTGCCGCTATTTTTTTAACTTCAAAAAATGCGGCGATATCTTTCGCCGGATCAATTACCCGTCCAAAGTTTTTGACTTCAATCAAATGAATCCTTTTATCGAAATAGTCTTTATAGTTCTGTGGTGTCTGTTTTCGCACCGCATATGCAATATACATGTCATAAGAATTGACAAGCTCATTGGCAAGGTCAACGATATAAGTAAAAACGCCTCCGCCCATAGCTTCGACTATGTATAATATTTTCTTTTTCTCCGCCATAGGTAACATCCTCCATAATTTCCTATACTGCTCCCTCATTCTTCATCACTCTTATAATAGTTTGAAAAATAATTCTTATATCATTCTTCACACTCCACTCCCCAATATACTGGGTATCCAATCTCACAACTTCTTCAAAGTCCGTGATATTGCTCCTGCCACTCACCTGCCACAGCCCAGTCAGTCCCGGCCTGAATGACATTCTGGCTCTGTGGTGTGGTTCATACTTCTCCCACTCGTCGAGTGTTGGTGGTCGTGTTCCTACAAGGCTCATATCTCCTTTGAGGATGTTCCAAAACTGTGGCAGCTCATCTATTGATGTTTTCCTGATAAACTGTCCTATGCCGGTTTTCTTTGTTCCATCCGGCAGTATCTTATTGCCTATGATTCTCGGGTCGAAGTCCATCTTAAACATCATTCCGTCGCTCACCTTGTTTTGTGCCATGAGCTCCTTCTTTCGCTCCTCGGCATCCATGTACATGCTTCTGAATTTGTACATCTTGAACTTTCTTCCGTTTCTGCCAATTCGCTCCTGTGCGAAGAAAATCGGTCCCGGTGATGCTATATAGATTGCTGGTCCCACAAATATCGTCACTATCAAGGTGATGATGCATCCGACCAGCCCTCCGAGTATGTCCATGCCTCTTTTGGCAAGAAGCTGTGTGGTTCTCGCATAGTTCAAGCAGGCTGTGATGACTGTGTAGTCACCTATTTTTTCTATCTGATTAAAACTACCTGCCATGACCTTGTTTTTGGTGATGCCTCTGTGAACAGCTATTCCCATCTCCAGGAATATGTCTGCCATTTCGTAGGGATATTCGCTCTCCGCACACGGTGGGATAAGCACCTCGTCCACCCATTCCTCACAAGCGTAGTCCACTATCCCGTCATGGTTTGCAACTATTGGTATTTCACATATTGTTTTGCCATTCAGGTCGGCATCTGTTGCCGCTGCCACTATCTGTGTATATCCAAAGCCATTTTCCTTTAGTCCCTGAAGTGTCTCCTCAAGGAGCTTTTCCGGGGCTATGACAAAGAGTGATTCTTTTGATGAAGCAAATCCTCTTTTTTTAATTATTTTCTTAAACACCATTCTGCCTAAGTACGACACGAGAATATATATTGGAATCATGATGTAGTAAGACATACGCGAATATATCTCACCCATCTGTGTGGTAAACAGGAAGAAGGTTGTTATTATTTCCACAAATACCACATGCTTACATGTAACTATGAACTCATCGAGATAGCCTCGCTTCAATACATTTTTGAAGGCATCGGATACTATTTCCACGAAGAAATCTATGAACAGAAATGCTACTGCCAGTATCCTGTAGTCTTCATCTATGTATGGATTGCCAAGTCCAAAGCGCCATATGTATGAGAATATGAATGCTATCTGCATACACAGGACATCTAAGAGCATGAAATCTATATGCTTTGTCCAGCTTCTTCCTTTCTTTCTGTACATTTTTTGTGTCTCCCTGTATTTCTTGATTACCCTATTTCCAGTTCATCCCTATGCTGTCAAGCCTTGCTATGCGCTCTGTGTCGAGCACCATGCCGCTGGCCTTCGGGTTTTTTCTTTTACATCTGATATTTGATATCCAGCGTCCCAGCTTCACTCCGTCTGTGGAATATGATACCGGCACATCCAAATTGCCGTTTTTCTCGTAATATGTTTTCGCAAGCTCAAACTTTCTGTTCCACTGTATAGCGGTCTTGCTTTCTGACCTGTAGCCTATGCTCTGCAAGCGCTTTAGCTGCTCGTCTGTCATTGAGCTGCTATTGTTTTGGTTGGATAGCCACCGTCCAAGCGGTATGCCGTCTGCTGTGACATACTTTGCAGGTACTTCGAGGTTTCCATTCTCCTTGTAGTAGGCCTTGGCTGCGCTGTAGTACTCTTCCCACTTCTGCTTGTTGTGGTCCCATATCATGCCAAGCTCCTCGAGTGCTTTTCTCTGCTCATCGGTGAGTGCCTTCTCTATACCGTACTTTTTTACCTTGAAGCGCATGTTGTTGATCCATGAGCCAAGCCTAAAGCCTGTAGGCGATACGTATTTGGCCTTGATGTCCAGATTGCCGTAGGTATTGCGGTATCTTTTAAGCTCTTCCAGTACCTCCTGCCAGCTTGAGTCCATGACATCCCATATCATGCCTATGTCGTTTAGCTTTTGTATCTTTTCCCAGGTGAGGTTTCCGGATATATTGCCTGACTTCACACGTCTCTGGGTGTTTATCCATGCTCCCAGTGTGAGGCCTGCCCCAGTGACATAGCTCTTTGGTATCTTGAGATTTCCATTTTCCTCATACCACTGCTTTGCTGCCTCATAGTATGTGTCCCAGGCACTTCCCAGATTTTCCTGCAGGCGCATGAATATCTCCCTGCTGTCCTTTGTCTCGTCTATAATGCGGAACCTGTCGTCAAAGTGCTCTCTTGGCGAATGAGTGTCCGGATACAGCAAAAATGCTTCCTGCATTTCGTTTTTCAGGCAGTCTATGCAGTATAGACTGTCGAAGTTATTGACCAGGTCAAATATGACCGGCTGGTTTTTGCTTCCTGCTGACAGTGCTCTGCCTATCTGCTGCAGATAGATGATTGGTGACACCGTAGGGCGAAGCAGTATTACTCCGTCCACATCGTCCACATGTATGCCCTCGTTCAGCATGTCTATGCAGTAGAGGAGCTTTAAGTGACTTCCTGTGTCCTTTTTGAATTCGGCAAAGGCTTTGCTGGTCGACGCATCGTTGTAGTACGCTGTGTATATGTGTGGCTTTTTGTCCACCTTGCTAAACCAGTCGGCCGCCTGCGCCTTCATCTCATCCATATGCTCTCTGCCTGAGCAGAATACTATGTATTTGCCATCAGGCTTTGTCATCTGTCTGGCAAAGACCTCTGTGAGACCGTCTGCCTGCTCGAGTGCACGCTTTAGCTGCTCTAAAAGCTTTTCGTTTTCCGATATAAGTCCCGGGTTTGATAAGCCTTCGATTCGTTTTTTCAGTTGTTCGAGCTCTTTCTTGTATGAATACATGGCTATGACATATTTAGGCTCCGGAAGTATTTCCCTCACGATTGCTTCTCCGAGTGTCATCTCTGAGGCTATGTTGCCCTCAAAGAGCTCCTCTGCCATATTGCGCTGGTTGTCCAGATAGCGTATGTTTGTCGCTGAGAGTCCCAGGCGCTTTGCCTTCGGATATGCTTCAAGAAGCTTTCTCACACTCTTGCCCCACTCTGCGGCTCCACAGCGGTGGAACTCATCGAGTATGATATAGTCCGGGCTCAGGGTGTCTATGCTGTCCTCATGCTTCATGAGCCTGCTGTATGACATGTATTCTATGTTTGAGAACTGTGTGTCTATGTTTTCAAGCTGTGTCTTGTAGATGTACTCACTTGGCGATAGCCATAGAAAGTGCTTGTGCGGATGCTGCTCCACGAGCTTGAAGGCTATCATCGACTTGCCCGTGCCGGTCGGATGGATGACGGCTGCCATCTGCTTTTCCTCCAGCATGGTCTCGACTGCTCTGTATGCATCTTCGTTGTGCTTGTAAAGATGTATGCTCATTTGCTGCCTCCGGGTGAAACACTACATTAAAAGGGAGGTTGGATTTCGCAGATTATTACAATCTGCGAAATCCAACCTCCCTTATGTATGAAATAAGCATTTTATATAAATATGACCATTTTTCTGACCATTTATGGGATAACTATAGAATTGATTGCGGAGCGTTTGGTCTCCAGATTTGGATGCACATAGCGATTCAATGTAATATTTACATTGGAATGTCCAAGAATCTCACTTACACTCTTAGCGTCGGCGCCGCTGCTGATACAGTTTGTGGCAAAGGTGTGGCGCAATGCATGAAAGTGGGTATTCCCGATACCTGCTTCTCTTATATAGATATGAAATCTATTCTGATAAGTGCGGGGATCCATAGGCTGATTTTTCTTTAGAAAATAAGAGTCACCTTTCATTGAAGTGTTATAATAATCTGACAGCTTGTCATATATAAAGTCCGGGATAGGAATCTCACGAAGTGAATTTGAAGTCTTTGGTGAATCTATATATAAAGAAGTCTTTCTCGTGGCTGTGTGGTTATTTTGTGATGAACCGGATGTGTGTACCGTATCTACCGGAAGTCTCTGCACTGTGCGATTGACATGCAGAGTGCGACTAATCATGTCGATATCTTCCCATTTCAGGGCACAAATTTCTCCTAAACGCAGCCCCATAAAAAGGCACAATAAAATACCGAGCTTATAGATATCAAGCTCGGTAAGAAGATACTCGGTTAGCTTTTGCTGGTCTGTTGTATTGATTGTATTTATGTTGTTTGAGGATGTGACAGATGAACGTTTTTCCCTGTACGGCAGATGAATTTCTCCGGTGCCATATGTGGCAGCTCCATATGCAAGGATAGAGTTGAATATACAAAGTATGCTCTTTGTAACGCTCTCACCGGCTGTCTCAGGCAGCTCCTTAAGTATTTCATTCTGATTTAACTGATCTATGACGTTTTCTCCCCAGTTCGGTTTGATATATTTGTTGTATATAGTAGAATACTTTTGAATGGTAGAGCACTTCCGGCTGGATGCTATACTTTCAAGCCATTTCTCAGCGACTTCTTTTACGGTGATAGCGGACTGTTTTGGGGCTGCTGTTTGATTAAGTGAAGCAGCTTTTGCTGTAAGCAGCCTTTCTGTTACTTCCTTATAGCTGTGGCCGTATACCGATTTGCACTTTTTACTGCCGGCTGTGTCTACTATGTAGTAACGCCCCTCCCAGCGTCCGTCGGTTCTCTTTCTGATGTTGGTTCCTCTTCTTGACATGTCTGTTTCCTCCTTAAAAATATATATGTATATATAATTTATAGGAAGAAGAATATTAACTCCATATAATATCTTCAGTTTTATTTCTGACCACAATTTTGACCATCTAAAACAAAAAAATATATAAAATCCAACCTAATATTTTATTAAAATTGTAAAAAGATACAAAAAAAGATACAATAGTTGACATAAAACGACTTAAGTTTTATTATGTTCCTAGTGTTTTTTAACAGAGGTGGTTTTCGCAGATTGTAATAATCTGCGAATTTTTTTATATTCTTTCTGATTAAACATTAGCAAAAAAACACCTCCATTGCACTGCAATAGAGGTGTTTTCTTATATCTTTACTCTTCAATCATCGAAAGACGTTCCTTAGCAATCTTAATGTCTTCATCTGACGAATTAAGCATTTGTTTTGCTGCAGCTACAGTACCATCATTTTTGAAGAAGGTCACCAGTGTAGAAATTCGCTCTTCTCTACGTCCTTGTTCGATTACTCGTTCTTCAATTCCAAAACTTCGCATTTTAAGATGGTTTCTTTTAATGCGAAGTTTTTTATAATTTTACTGCGGAAATCCATACGGCACAAATTCACTGCTGCATGTAACCGTATAATCTGCTTCCACTGAAACCGTTTTTTGTTCTGTTCCAATACCCTCTCCGCAAATCCAATATGAACCATCATTTTTATTCTTTAGCATAATATTCCCCACACTAAATTAGCATAATGTACAATAGCCATAGGTTGATAGCAGGCAGGCCTTGGGTAGCTGTAATCCATAAAACTTCTAAAACAGCTCCCCAATCCAGCCCAAAAACTGGAAAAATTCTGGAAAAAAGTAGCTGAAACCGCTGAAATCCACAAAACAGCTCCCCAATCCACAGCGAAACTATAATATACCCAAGGAAATAGACATCGAGTTTTTGAGATACCCTATTTCTCGGACATTGACAATTAGAAATCCCTTGTCTTAGACAACCGATTTTATGAAATCCCATTTTTCGTACAATGAG
>ENA-OQKO01000023-OQKO01000023.1-human-gut-metagenome-genome-assembly--contig:-NODE-23-length-172574-cov-11.238294_pt1 | contig 172574 bp, 153 predicted proteins | sample MGYA00242777_ERZ504796 | MGnify/ENA primary metagenome ERZ504796 (study PRJEB26092, sample SAMD00036404) | human gut metagenome | host: Homo sapiens | study: EMG produced TPA metagenomics assembly... | reverse complement strand
ATCTTTGATATGAAAGAGTATTATGATAAACTAAGCTCCATTCAGTCAAATCTCCTGAAGATAAAAGCAGCGTAGATAAAACCACATAACTGAAAGATGAATTTACACACAAATTTGGACTTGACTGAATTTTAGGAGCTGTTTTGGAGATTTCTGTAGTTTCAGCTACTTTTCCCGCAATTTTTCCGGCCTTTGGGCTGAATTTTGGGTGCTGTTTTAAAAGCTTTAGGGATTACAGCTCCCCAGAGTCTGCCTACTATGCTATCAACCTATGGCTATTGTACATTATGCCAATTAAGTCCTACTTAGTAAAATGATGTGAAGGTCAAAAGGTATCCAATTCAGGATCCCTTAAATCATATTATATCTATAAAATTTTCTATTGTCCATATATACAGACGATTATGATTGCGACTGATTGCAACCCATTTTCAATTTTCACTTTTGTTTGAAATTGGGGAACTATTCTGCGCTGCTGATTCTAATGCGCTTGCGGCTCGCAGCTATGAAGGCACTGAACAATTACGAAATTTGTTGAAGGTACTGAACAGTTACGAAATTTGTTTGCAAATTCGTGCTTATCCATTATACTATGATAACGTTTTCTAAATAACTATATCATTTACTTAAATGGGATGTAATCGTTGCTGGTCACACTGTTAGGTGTGAACAGTAATTATTATTTTCTTGTACTACCGGTAAAATATGCAAGTGATATGGTGTAGTTCGTTTAAAACTGTTATACTAGGATATATCAGAAAATAAGTACAATCTACAGGAGGATTATCATGATAATAAAAAACGGCATTGTAGCAGACCCTGCATCAGGTCTCTACGAACAGATGGATATACTTGTAAAAGATGGAAAAATAGTAAAAATAGCACCTGACATCTCATGTGCGTCAGACACTGCTGCAACTGAAAAAGAAAAAATAATAGATGCAGCCGGAATGATTGTCGGACCTGGACTTATCGACACACATGTGCATTTCCGTGATCCGGGCTTCACATACAAGGAGGATATCCACACCGGTTCCCTGGCTGCCGCAAAGGGTGGCTTCACAACTGTTGTATGCATGGCAAACACAAAGCCTACAGTGGACAATGTGGATACTCTAAAGGACAACCTCACACGTGGAAAGCAGGAAAAAATCCGCATGTATCAGGCCGCTGCAATATCGCACTCCCTCAAAGGACAGGATGAGGTTGACATGGCAGCTTTAAAAGAAGCCGGAGCATGTGGCTTTACTGATGACGGTATCCCGCTTACAAATGCTGCCTTCTGCTACAGAGCCATGCAAAATGCTGCAAAGCTGGATATGCCGATAAGTCTCCATGAGGAGGACCCTGCATTTATCAAAAACAACGGCATCAACCACGGAAAAATATCTGACGCTCTCGGTATCTACGGCTCACCATCCATCGCTGAGGAAGCCCTTGTCGCAAGAGACTGTCTGCTTGCGCTGCGCAGTGGTGCTGATGTTGTAATACAGCACATCAGCTCCGGTGTATCTGTTGATATAGTCCGCACCTACAAAAAGCTTGGTGCAAGGCTCCATGCCGAGGCCACTCCACATCACTTCACGCTGACTGAGGATGCTGTCTTAGAGCACGGCACCCTTGCCAAGATGAATCCGCCTCTTCGCACTGAAGCAGACCGTCAAAAGATTATAGATGGACTTATCGATGGCACAATAGACCTTATCGCAACAGATCATGCGCCTCACAGCGCCGAGGAAAAATCAAAGCCTGTAACCGAAGCACCAAGCGGTATCATCGGTCTTGAGACATCTCTTGCTCTTGGTATCACAAGCCTTGTCAAACCGGGCCATCTGAGCATGCTTGAGCTTTTGGAAAAGATGACTATCAATCCTGCCAGACTGTACCACATGCCTTACGGTACTATCTCAGAGGGTGCTGCTGCAGATTTTGTCATCTTTGATCCTGACGAAAAATGGGTACCATGCAAATATGCATCAAAATCATCAAACACACCTTTTACCGGCATGGAACTGACCGGTAAGGTTAAGTACACCGTATGCGATGGAAATGTGATTTATTCGGATAAATAAATTGTGTATGCACTATTAAATAAGCAGATTGTGAACGTATGTGTTCACAATCTGCTTTTTTCTACTTTTCCACCAATTCCAGGCAGTCTCCATAGTGCCTCTGCAGTGACTTTAAGTCCATGATCATCACATAAAATACTCTGCCATTGTGCACTAAATCCACTATCCTGCCATGGTCGAGCACTGAAATATATGTGCCATCCGCCTTTCTCATATGAAAGAAACTATAATCATTTACGTTTCCTCCGTCAATCTGCGACCATATGCTTTTTTGACAGCTTTCAAGTTCATCCCGGCGTATCAGATTGCGGAAGCTCTTACCTGTATATGCAAGCAGCTCATCCATGTTTTTACAGCCTGTAAGCCTAAGCAGCTCATTGTTTGCAAGCAGGATCTCATCATTTTCTTTATCTGCCCTGTAAACAATGAACGCTCCCGGCATATTGTCAATAATATCCTTCACTGCAAAACCAAGCTTTGCGCGGCTCTTTACATGCTTACCCTCACGATATGCCATGCAGCCGTTCTTCCCACGCATTTTCACCTCATAAAGTGCCATGTCCGCACACCGCATGAGCTGTGAACGGTTATCAGCAAAAACAGGGGACTCCGCAAACCCCAGTGAAATGGTAAAGGTATGTTCTTCACCTTTACCATAAAATTTCCTGGTTTCTTCTGTAAACTTCTTAAGGGACGGCTTAACCTCCATTACTGTGCAATCCGGCATGAAAATGCTAAACTCATCGCCCCCGTTTCTGCCGAGTATGACATCCTTTGAAAAATATTGCTTCATGCTCTCTGCAAGCTTCTTAAGTGCACCATCACCTGCCGCATGTCCATACATATCGTTGACCAGCTTGAAATCGTCAATATCAAGCATTGCCACAACACAATGCTTTTGCGGATTCTTTCTCATATATTGCTCAACCTGCTCATCAAAGCCGTGCCTGTTGTAGATACCGGTCAGTGCATCAGTCACAGCAAGTCTCTTGAAATTCTTCCTGTTCTCATTGATTGAAATCAACGCTGCTGTAAGCCCTGCCAAAAGCAGGACAATAACTCCACCTCCGATGAACATATATAGCAGATATCTATTATTGTAAAACCCACTCTTGGGTAAAATCTCAAGCCTCCACTTGTATCCATACACGTTAAAGTCATATATCACCGGATCGTTCAACTCTTCCTTTGAACCGTAAACCCACTCATACGTATCATCCCACGGCGAAGCACACTTCTGCAGACTGTACTTATATCCAAAATTGGAAAGAGCCTCTACAGAATCAGAAAAAATTTCCGGAACCTTCAGTATAACAATTGTGAAGCCCCAAAAACTCTTCTGACCATTTTTATTCTCCAAATAAACCGGATTGCGCACTGCTATACCATATCCGCCCTGCTTCAGCTTCAATGGTCCCTGCATAATTACAGTGTCATTATCCCTCGCATAGCGCGAAATCTCTCCCCTGTCACTATCATTTATCAGATCAATCTTACTGGATTCATTCCCCTCCTCTGGATATATTTCAGTCACAACTCCATTCGGTGCTATCTGTATACTCTGAATCGAATCGTCCATCATATTTGCTGCAATATCATAAAACTTATTTATATTTCCATCACCACTTATGACAACCTGCTTTAAGGTATCGGTAACTCCTATTCCCTCCATAAGCTCGCCATATATACGCTCCGTATATGTCATCGCATTGAGCTTTGCATTTGTCCTGTTCTGCTGTTTCTGACTCTCGCCGACTACATATATAGCGCCGATTAACGCACACATACCCAATATAAATACCACTGCCGGAACAATGAATCTCTTTTTTAGCTTTTTCATTTGTATCACTTTCTAAAATCAATGTCTATCTGTTCTATATGATTTTAATATTATAGCTCTACGATAAGAAAATGTCTATAAATTTGCGGACGGACATTTTGATGCACAGCCGGAAGTAGAGTGGAAAGGCGATTTTGTAGGTATTTTACATTCATTTATGGAATTTGAAAAAAGTATGGCAGTCACCATAAAGGGAATCCAGAATGTATCAAGGGAGGTTTCAAGTGCGGCAGAGCAGGTAGCTGCAAGCTCAAATGACCTTGCAGACGGTGCAGCCAATCAGGCTGCGGTTGTAGAGGAACTGACAGCGACAGTTGCGGGAGTTTCAGAACAGGTGGAGCAGAATTCAGAGAGTGCCAAGAAAATCAGCGGAAGAGTGGATGAGCTTGGAGGTGCAATTTGGGAAAGCAATGGAAAGATGCAGGAGATGGTTGCATCTATGCATGAAATAAACGAAGCCTCTACGATAAATTTTAAATGCGCCCAGCAGAAAACCTGCAGGAAACTGCGATGTGGAGGTTCGGTTTTAAGCATAATATGTTGAAAGGAAATTAGATTTATATGGTAAAGAAAATCATCATTGTGGTGGCTGCCGGTCCGTTTCAGTTTGCAATGATTAATCCGGTCATAACCAGAAAATCTGGTGCTTTTGAGACAGAGGAAGGCTGTCTGTCATTGGATGGCGTTAGGTCATGTACAAGGTATGAAGAAATTGAGGTCGATCACTGTAATGGGATCGTGATATAAGAGTGAATCAGACAGGTAATTTTTTTGTAGAAAAACCCACAACATCTATAGTATAATACTTATAATAACATTATAAGGAAAAGCGGCGCATAAAAAGGAGAAATACATGGCTACCATTATAGATGTTGCGAGGATGGCCGGCGTATCACAGGGAACGGCATCCAATGTATTGAACGGAAAAGGAAATGTCAGCAGTGAGAAGATAAAGGCGGTGGAAGAAGCTGCTAAAAAGCTTGGATATACGATCAATGAGCGGGCTAAGATGCTCAGGAAGGGAAGCGGCAATATTATCTGTGTGATCGTGCCTTCAATGGAACGCAGACATTACAGGGATTTTTATTACTGCCTGAAAAGTTATGCCGAAAAGAGAGGATACACAGCGGAACTTCTGATCACAAACGATAACAGACAAACAGAATACAGTATGATCCAATGGGCAAAGTCTGTAATGGCGATGGGGGTGGCGTCGATCACCTGTCTGGGAGAAAAGGAAGTCAAAGAGGCATATGCAGGATTTGAAAAGTTGTGCTTTGTGGAGCGGAAAGCGACCGATGATCTGGACTATATTGGATTTGATTATGAATCAGCGGGAGGGCAGATTGCAGAAACTGTCATATCAGCCAGATATCATAATGTTCTTGTGGTAACAGATTCTTTAAAATTTTCCAATGAAAATGAGTTCTGCAGAGGTCTCTACAAGATGCTTGCGCAGGAGAAAATAAAATTTTTCCATATCACGACAGACAGCAGGCGTGTATCCCATGCAATCATCAATACTCTTGTGCAGGAAAATGAATACGATGCAATCATAACGACGAATATCCGTTTTGCAGAAAAGATAAGAAATGTTGTTACAAACTTTTCAGCAGGCAATCAGACACCGATTTTTACATTGTCGCCGATCACTTCTCTCCCGGAAAAGGATTACCGCAAATATGAGTTAAACTATGGTCTGGTCGGGAAAATGGCTGCGGAAAAAATTATCGGAGATTCAAAGGAAAATGGGGCAGAGAAGGAACTGATCTGTGAGAATGATGGATTTCGTGAGTGGAATCAGATCACTTTAAACAAAACACCGGCGGATCATTTACGGATACTGACCCTTGACAGCCCGGAGACAATGATCCTGCAGGGACTGGCAAAACTGTATACAGAGGAGACCGGAACACAGATACAGTTTGATGTATTTTCTTATGATGATATTTATGAGCAGTTTATGAAAGCTGAAAATTCGGATTATTACGATATATTCCGAATGGATGTAACCTGGCTGCCATTGCTTTCAGAACGGATATTAGTCCCGCTTGACGATATGACGCCGGATATTGATGAAGTGTATAAAGAGTACATACCGGCATTGATAGATAAGTATTCCCGTGTGCATGGCAAGGCGTATGCGCTTCCGATCACACCGAGTACACAGCTTCTTTTTTATAGAAAGGATCTGTTTGAAAATACAGTTATTAAGAGACTGTACAGTGAGAAATATAAAGCGGAATTAAAAATTCCGAAGACATTTGAAGAATACAATAAAATTGCGGAGTTTTTTGCAACAAGTGACAGGCTGGAGGAACATTATTTTTCAAATCTGACACTTGGAAACCTGGGTGTCACAGCGACGGAATTTCTTACAAGGCTGTTCAGCCATAAAAATCATCTGTATGGAAAAGATGGAATGGTCGTGATCAATGATACAGCGGGCGTAAAGGCATTAGAAGAACTTCTGACTGCCAAGCAATATACAGATAAAAAGGTGGTCCACTGGTGGAAAACATCTGCAAAAGACTTTGCGGATGGCAAACTTGTAATGATGATCAATTTCAGTAATTATGCATCGGAAATCTTAGGAGCAGGCTCAAAAGTTGTTGGAAATATAGGAGTGGCAATGGTTCCTGGAAAAAATCCGATTTATGGAGGAGGAACAGTTGGAATTTCCAAAAACAGCCGCAGAAAAGAAGATGCATTTGCATTTATCAAATGGATCACAACAGAGCCGGCGGCGTCTGGCATGGCAGCACTTGGGAGCGTTTCTCCATGTGCGAAAACGTATAATAAATACGATATCATAGATGTGTTTCCCTGGCTGGAATTATCAAAAGACTGTTTCAGCAAATCACATACGAGGAGAATTCCTGCGGATTCAGACAAAGCATTTGATGAAATCAAGTTTTTGAATATTGTGGGAATGGCTGTGGAGAATGTACTGATGGGATTCTTGCCGGTAGAGGAATCTCTAAACCGTGCACAGAAACTGATTGATGAAGAAATTAACAAATAAAATACGGGAGCTGTAAAGCGAAAATGGAATCGGAAGGTGGAATCATATGTTGGATATGTTCCACCTTTTTTGTTTGTGATAATAGAATATCCGCGGAGTATGCATTCTATTATTTTATGTGTCAATAGTCATAGGAAATTATAACGTTATAAAAATTACATGGATTTTACACAAACTTGATAGAAGTATTGCAAAAAACAAACTATGATATAAAATGCCGGCGGATATATGAGAAAAATACAAAAAACTAATAAAATACAGGTGGACAATGGATAAAATGTATAATGACGAATAAAAAGCATGCAAAAACAAACATGTAAAAAGTACAATAAAATATCAAAAAATACAAAATAAATTGTTGAATTGAACAAAATAATATTGACACGTTTCAAAATATGAAGTATGATAACATTACAAAAACAAAAGAGAGGGAGGAATTTACAATGAAAAAAAGATTTTTATCAGTATTACTTGTATCAGCAATGGGGGTTGCAGCATTAGCAGGCTGTGGCGGTGGAAATACCAGCGCAGACAATGGCAGCACGGCAGCAGATCAGATGGGCGCAGCTGTGGAGGACAAGACCGATGCGGCAGATACCCAGAAAGAGGATACTTCATCTTCCAATGAAAAACTTGTTGTATACACGAACAGCGGAACCGAAGGTCGTGATGCATATCTGATCGAGAAAGCGAAAGAAGCCGGATTCGATATTGAGGTGGTAGCATTAGGAGCATCCGAGGTAACCGAGCGTATGATCGCAGAGAAAAATAATCCTCTTTGTGACGTTACATTTGGATTGAACAATATTGAGTACGAAAAATTAAAAGCAAACGGTTTGCTTCAGAAATGGGAACCGGACTGGGTGGACGGAGTAGATGCAGACCTCATCGATCCGGACGGATATTATTACCCGGTTACAACAACGCCATTAGTATTAATGGGAAATGCGGACTATGACAATATGCCTTCTGACTGGACAGATCTGACGAAAGATGAATACAAAGGACTGTATCAGTTACATAATTTAGGCGGTGGAACAGCAAAGACGGTATTTGCAAGTATCATCAGCCGTTATCAGGATCCGGACGGAGATCTTGGCATTTCTGATGAGGGATGGGAGATCGCAGCAAAATTCTTAGGTAATGCACATAACATTGCAGATGGTGAAGACGCAGTCGGAAGTGTGATCGATGGTACCTATCCGATGGATGAGCACTGGGCATCCGGCGTTTTGACAGAGCAGAAAGACCGTGATTACAAATTCCAGATCATGACACCGGACATTGGAGAGCCATATGTGGTAGAATCTCTTGCAATTTCAGCAGGCACTAAGAAATATGATACCTGTGTAGCATTTTTAAACTGGCTTGGAAGTTCTGATGTTCAGCTTGACTGGTCTAATAATTATGGAACGATTCCATGTCAGAAAGAAGCATTAACCCAGGTTTCCGATGATATTAAAGAGTTAATGGAGACTTTGAAACCGCAGGATCTTGACTGGAGTTTCATTGCAGAAAATGTGGATGCATGGGTAGAGAAAGCAGAGCTTGAGTATGTACAGTAAATATAGAAGAAACTAAAAATACAGGAAGCTGACATTAAACAAAGTTAGGAGAACACCATGGTAAAGTTTGAAAATATTGAAATAAAGTATGGGGATTTTGTAGCGATTGAAAACTTGAATCTGGATATTAAAGAAGGTGAGTTCTTCACCTTCTTAGGACCAAGCGGTTGTGGAAAGACCACCTCACTGCGGGCGCTGGTTGGCTTTCTCTCACCGTCAAAAGGAAAAGTATATGTAGGAGACAAGGACGTTACAAATCTTCCGGTTGAAAAAAGAAACATTGGCATGGTGTTCCAAAGCTATGCGCTTTTCCCGACAATGTCAGTCTATGACAACATTGCGTTTGGAATGAAAGTAAAAAAAGCATCGAAGACAGAGATCGATCAGAAAGTACATGAAGTTGCAGCTAAGATCAAGATTACGGAATCACAGTTAAAGAAAAATGTGTCGGATCTGTCAGGTGGTCAGCAGCAGAGAGTAGCGCTTGCAAGAGCAATCGTTCTGGAGCCTAAGATTCTTTGCCTGGATGAGCCGCTATCCAATCTGGATGCAAAACTCCGCATTGATATGAGAATGGAATTAAAACGTCTCCAGAAAGAGCTGGGTATCACAACATTGTATGTTACGCATGACCAGGAAGAAGCGCTGACGCTTTCCGACCGGATCGCCGTATTTAACAATGGATATGTAGAACAGGTTGGAACGCCGTATGAGATCTATAATGAATCAAAAAGTGAGTTTGTCTGCGATTTTATCGGTGATATCAACCGCTTAAAGGGTGAACTTTTATCTGAGGTCAATACGCAGTCGGGTGCAAATTTAGATACAAACAAGACTGGATTTGTAAGAATTGAGAGATGTATCAGTGAAGAAAAAGCCGGTTATGTGAAACTCACAGGCAAAGTGGAAGAAGCTGAATTTAGTGGTGTGCTGACAAAGTATGTGCTGGAATGTCATGGACAGGAGCTTAAATATCTTGAAAAAAATGATGGACGCAGGCTGTATCAGGAAAACGAACAGATAGACCTCTATATCAACCCACAGGATATCATGCAGTTTTAGGAGGGATATTTTATGAATAAACTCAAGCAAAAAATTCAGGATGGAACAATCAATATTCCCGGCATTATTATTAAAATTGCATTAATCTGGTTTATCATTACATTTCTGGTATTCCCAAACTTAAATCTGCTTGCCAGGGTATTTGTAAAAGACGGACATTTCACATTGGAAGCAATTGACAAGATCATGAAATCAGCAAGGGCCATGAAGAGTTTAAAGAACAGCTTTGTTCTGGCAATCGCTTCTATTATTACCGTAAATATATCCGGTATTTTAGTTGTACTGTTTACAGAATACTTTGACATCAAAGGGGCAAAAATATTAAGTCTTGGATTTATGTCAACACTGATCTACAGCGGCGTTGTTTTGGTTACAGGATATAAGTTCGTTTACGGTTCAACAGGAATCGTGACAAAAGTGCTGACCAATATTTTTCCAGGTCTGGATCCGAACTGGTTTGTCGGATTTGGTGCTGTACTTTTTATTATGACATTCTCGGGAACATCAAATCATATGATGTTTTTGACAAATGCGATACGAGGGCTGGATTATCATACGATAGAGGCGGCGAAGAATATGGGGGCATCCCAGAGTACGATTTTATTTAAAATTGTGCTGCCGACAATGAAACCTACCATTTTTGCGATTACAGTGCTTACTTTTATCGCAGCATTAAGCACAATGTCAGGACCTTTGATCGTTGGTGGCCCGGATTTCCAGACAATCAACCCGATGATCAAGACGTTTGCCAATATGACGGGATCGAGAGATATCGCAGCGCTGCTGGCAATCATCCTTGGAATTGCAACGACGATTCTTCTTGCAATCATGCAGAAAATTGAAAAAAAAGGCAATTTTATATCGGTTTCAAAGACAAAAGCCAAAATGGAAAAACAAAAGATTGAAAATCCGGTCATGAATGTGATCGCACATATTGTAGCTTATGTGATGTTTATCATTTACATGCTGCCGATCATCAACGTACTTGTATTTTCATTTACAGATGGATTGACGATCAAGACAGGTGTGATCAGAAAAGATTCTTTTACACTGGAGAATTACAAAAAACTGTTCCATTCAGCCACTGCATATAAGCCGTATCTGGTAAGTATTGTGTATTCTCTGCTGGCGGCACTGGTTGTAGCTGTGATCTGTATTGTGGTTGCCCGTATTGTGACAAAAGCAAAACATAAATATGACAAGTTGTTTGAACCGTTTATTCTGATCCCATGGCTGCTGCCATCAACCATGATCGCACTTGGTTTGATGCTGACCTACGATGAGCCAAGAATGCTCCTGGCAGATAAGGTATTGGTTGCTACACCGATCATCCTGCTGTTTGCATACATTATTATTAAAATTCCGTTTTCATACCGAATGATCCGCGCCGGATTTGTCGGACTTGATGGAAATATGGAAGAGGCAGCACAGGTTATGGGCGCAAAACCGCTCTATACAATGAGGAAAGTCATTCTTCCGATTATTATGCCAATCGTATTATCTGTCATTGTATTGAACTTTAACGGACTTTTATCAGAATATGACTTATCCGTATTTTTATATCATCCATCCTATCAGCCGCTTGGAATCGTGATCAAGCTGGCAACGGATGAGACAGCGACCATAGATGCACAGGCAATGGCATTTGTTTATACGGTAGTGCTTATGATCATTTCTACGATTGCACTTTGGCTTGGCAGATATGACGGACTTGGAAAGATAAAATCTTTTTTTACAAAAAAGAAAAACGGGGGTAAAAATTAAATGGAATCGATCATTGAATTAAGAAAAAAAACAGGTGTTCTGGTTGCCGCCCACAGAGGAACCAGTGGGGGAAATATTCCGCCAAACTCGATTGCGGCTTTTGATATTGCACTCAAGGAGGGCGCAGACATTTTAGAGATGGATCTGTTTCAAAGTATCGATGGCGAATTGTTTGTATTCCACACAGGAATGGAACCGAGCCATCTTGACAGACATATCAGGATCGAACGGTATACAGCCGGGGAGATCAGACAGATGAGACTCTGTAACGGCGATCTGCAGCAGACATTTCTGCCGGTAAATTCATTTGATGATGTGTTAGAGCATTTGAAAGGAAAATGTAAACTGAATCTTGACAGAAGCATCAATATTATTGAACCGGTTATGAAAGCAGTAAAGAAACATGGAATGGAAGATCAGATTTTAATGAAGAGTGATCCTTCTGACCAATCTTTGAAATTAATTGAAGCTTATGCACCAACGATCGATTATATGCCAATTTTCATGGAAGAGGATTTTGCCTCTGATAAAATTGAAAAAATGAACATCAATTATATAGGGGCAGAGATTGTGTTTGAAAAAGAAACATCTCCGGTGATCCAGGAATCTTATCTGGAAATGCAGAAGAAAAAGGGGCGGATTCTCTGGGGCAATGCGATTTTATATTCCAGCCGGGTTCCACTGGCAGCAGGGCATAGCGATGACGTTTCGCTGACCGATGATCCTGCGAAAGGATGGGGATGGCTTGCAGATAAAGGATTTGATATTATCCAGACAGACTGGACAAAGCATTGTGTGGATTACCTGAAAGAAAATAATTATCGGAAGTGATGCGTATGGATTTAAATTTTTTGGGATGTGGTTCGGCATTTAATCCGTTGTACGGGAATACAAGTGCCTATTTTACAAACAAGGATCAGCTATATGTGATCGATGGCGGGGAGAGTGTATTTTTGAAATTGTATCAGAAAGAACTCTTAAAGAAATACGCCGGTATCACAATTATGGTAACACATATGCATGCAGATCACGTGGGAAGTCTTCCGTCTATCATTTCCTATTGTTATTATGTACTTGGGAAAAAAGTGACGGTCATCTATCCGGAAAAGTCTTTGTGGATTCTGCTTGGATTGATGGGAATCGACCCGGATATCTATATTCCTGTGGAGAGCAGTCTGTTTACCGCAGAGGGACTGAAGGTTTGGGCTGTTTCTGTGAAACATGCGGATGATATTTCCTGCTTTGGTTATATCATTGAATTTGCAGGAGAGAAGATTTACTACAGTGGAGATTCGTATGAGATTCCCAAAGATGTATTAAACAGATTTTATAAAAGGGAAATATCAACGATCTATCAGGATACAACAGAATTTACATCGGATCACAGGTCACATTGCCCATTAGAGGAGCTGGAGGAATGTATACCGGCGGATTTAAGAAGGAATGTTTTTTGCATGCATTTTACTACAGATTTTACGGAAAAATTAAAGAAAAAAGGATTCGGTTATATTCAAAGTAATTGCAGGTGAGAATGGGGAGAAGAGCAATTTGAAAGATAATTTTAAATTGCTCTTTTTCTTTATCCTAAGATGCACAAAAAGATTCGTTGGAGATAAAATAGTGGGAAGGTGAAATCATGTGGAGAGCTTTTATTGACGCAATGGCAGAATGGAACAGCGTAGCGATTTGCGGACGCCTTGCGCTGGCAATCCTAACGGGAACTGTGATAGGAATTGACCGTGGGTTAAAACGGCGCGGAGCCGGGATCAAGACACATGCATTAGTGTGCCTTGGATCCGCTTTGGTAATGCTGACCAGTGAATATATGTCGATGAATTTTGACCAGAAAGCCGATCTTGCACGGCTCGGTGCACAGGTGATCAGTGGGGTAGGATTCCTGGGGGTAGGCACAATATTGGTAACGGAGAAACAAAGAGTCCGGGGGCTTACCACAGCAGCAGGACTTTGGGCATGTGCCTGTGTGGGTCTGGCGATTGGAATCGGGTTTGTGGAAGGTGCAGTCTATACGCTGGTATTCATTGTTGTTGTATTGCGCCTTCTGAATAAAATCGACATTTTTTTACAGAAACATGCGAAAGTATTTGACCTTTATCTTGAACTGGAAAATGGAAAGAGCATTGGGCTGTTTTTACAGGAGATGCGAAGCCGGAATGTGAAAACAGAGACGGTTGAGACAACCAAAAATAAACTGCCGGGTAAATTTTCATCTTTAGTGGTAACTCTGGAAGTCAATCACTATAATATGAGACCGGAACTGATCGATGAGATCAGAAATTTTGACTATGTGCACTATGTGGAAGAAATGTAAGCATATGGAAGTATTACAAATTCAGGATTAGAATGTGTCAAAACAGAAGGGGGATAAAAATTTATGGATTCAAAAAAAATAAAAGTATGGGCGCACCGTGGAGCAAGTGGATATGCACCGGAAAATACAATGGATGCATTTCGAAAAGCCATTGAGATGAAAGCAGATGGAATCGAACTGGATGTGAATCTGACGAAAGATGGGGAAGTGGTTGTAATACATGATGAGGTTCTTGACAGAGTCAGTGATGGAACCGGACGTGTACAGGACTTTACCTGTAATGAATTAAAAAAATTTAATTTTAATAAAATACATCCGGAATATGAGAAAGAAGAGATACCAACATTAGAGGAAGTTTATCAGTTGATAAAGCCGACGGATCTCACCATTAATGTGGAAATGAAGACTGGAAACACGTTTTATCCAGGAATGGAAGATAAGGTTTTAGAACTGACAAAAAAATATGACATGATGGATCGTATCATAGTTTCCTCATTCAATCATTATACGATCCGCAGTATGAAGGAAAAATGCCCGGAATTAAAAACAGGTGCACTGTATGCGGATGGAATTATAAATGCGGTCGATTATGTGGCGGATGTTGTGCGGGCAGATGCTCTGCATCCGGGGTGGACGAAAATTTTTTATCCAAATTATCTGGAGGACTGCAGGCGGAGAAATATATTAGTGCATGTATGGACGATCAATAATGAGGAAGACATGCGGCGCTGCTGTGAGATGGGACTCGATGCAATTATTACGAACTATCCGGATGTGGCGAGAAAAGTGGTGGATGAGTACCAGCTTAATTAAAATTGTGTATGCGGAAATATATCAAAATAATTTGATATATTTCCGCATTTCTATTATAATCAGCCGTAAAAGAAGTAATATATTGCCATCAGGAGAGGAAATAAATATGAAAACCTGTAAAGATGCCGCGAAAGAGAAAAGACCGCTTCCGGTAGGAGTTTCTGATTATGTCAGAGCACAGGCAGAATATTATTATGTGGATAAAACACTGCTGATCAAAGAATTTTTAGACAGAAAACCGCTGGTTTCCCTGTTTACCAGACCGAGAAGATTTGGAAAGACATTAAATATGGATATGTTACGGGTGTTCTTTGAAATATCGGACGAGGATACCAGTATTTATTTTAAAGAGAAGGCTATCTGGAAGTGTGGACAGGAGTATACCAGACATCAGGGAAATAACAGCAGTGTATAAAAATGAGATTCTGGCGCATTTATTACAGATTGGGGCAATTTGGGAAAGAAATGGTGCACAATAAGGGAGGAAAGATGTTGAACAGGCAGGTTTATGTATCAGATAATGAATTTATCATTTGCCCGATTGCGGATGAAGATCGTGATAATTATGTAGAATTGCATCGTCAGATAAATGGTGAACATACATTGTTTTTAAATGAGCATTGCAAAGATATGATGTGGGAACAGGTTTTAGAGGGAGAAGATAAAGTATTTTCTGTATTTGAAATAAATGGCGATTATTGTGGAAGTCTGGAATTGCAGAATCCGGACTCTGATACACCTGAAATAGGAATAGATCTTTTCGAGAATAAGAGAAATAAGGGAATAGCGCCGAAAGTGGTAAAATTATTGGCAAAAAGATGCTATAAGGACAGGAAAGTAGATTATTTTCTGATTAGAAGAACAGAATTCATTAGTCAGGCGATTTATCTGGATTTCCCAACATAAAAATGTTAAGATAAAATAAATTCGTGTTTCGGGACAGTGATGAATAAGGAGGTATGAGATGGAACCAATATATTTATCAATCCAGCAGAAAGAGACCGGCAGACAGATCAAGAGGCTTCTATCAGAACACGGTTACACGGTGAAAGATGTCCAGACCGTGATGGGATTTGAAAATCCGCAGGCAGTCTACAAATGGATCTCAGGAAAATCGCTGCCGAGTTTGGACAATTTTATAATTTTAAGTAGATTATTGCATACCAGTATTGAAGATATCCTCGTCATTGACGGGGATATCGTTCGTTTATGGTATATTTTATTTCGGAAATTAAACTAGCGGTAGAATGACAAACTTTTCTGTATGTCTTATATTGATATCATCATGAAGGATAGTTGGGAGAGGAAAAAGGTAAATGAAAAAAATAACATCGGCATATGCAAATAAATGGCTTAAAAGCCTGGAAGAAGACAAGGAATACTGGATAAATAAGGAAGAAGCGTCAAGTACCTATGTGGCTGCGATCAATGAGGAGCCTGTGATCCCCGAATATGCAGTTCCCGAGTATCGGTATGTCAACTATGATCTTGATCTGGTCAAGCAGGAATATGAGCGGGTATCTCAGAATGTCATGGAATTGCAGATGGCATTGGATCAATATAACCAGACGGTGCAGTTTGAGGTAGATCTTTAAAAAATTTTCCGTGCAGGGTGCGGTCACAGGTAAATAGTGCAAAATAGTTCAGGTTCAGTGATAAAGTTTTTTCTGTTATTCGTTATTTGTTATTCGTTAAAGTTCATAGTGATTTAAATCCGGATACGATAAATTTTAAATGCGCCCAGCAGAAAACCTGCAGGAAACTGCGATGCGGAGGTTCGGTTTCAAGCATCAGATGATGAAAGGAAGATAAACTTACATGGTAAAGAAAATCATGCGTGATCCCTGTTTCTGGGACAGAAATCAGAGGATGCAACAGGAAAAGATAAGTAGGTCGTAACGGATCTTTTGGAGGGCATGTACAAGATATAAAGAAGACAGAAATGGAGGGATACATTTTGAAAAATTATTATAAATTACAGAGCCCATCAATTTTTAAATTTCAATATGTATTTCTTGATAGTGAAGATTATCTGGCAGATCAGTTATTTATAAAATACAAGGTAACTGTGGATTTTGGAGATGAATATGTAAAAGAAAATTCGCCGTATCATGTGATATTTTGCAAAATAAGAAAAAGGGATGAAAAAAAGTTTCTCGATGCACTTTCTGAGATGTATGACAAGATGCTTCTTATGGGATATAAAGATTATCAGGAAGTTTGTGATAATTTTATAAGAGTTGTAGAGAAAAATGAAAAAGAGAAGTAGCATGGTTTTACTCTTGACATCCACCCAACCCCGCAATACAATACTTGCATATGCAACTATTGGAGGCGCAAGTAATGCTGAAACGAGTTTTTTCTTATATGAAAGAATATAAGAAATATGCATGGTCAGGTTTGTTATGCATTGGCGTGGAGGTGGTCTTAGAGATCACAGTGCCGCTTCTTATGGCGGACCTGATTGACTATGGAGTCACAAATGCGGACGGGACTTATATCATAAAAAAAGGTCTGCAGATGGCACTCTGCGCAGTGTCAGCACTGATCCTTGGTGTCGGAAGTGCAAAATTTTCCGCGCTTGCAGGACAGGGACTCGGTGCAAATATAAGAAAGGCGGAGTACGAGAAACTCCAGTCTTATTCATTTTCCAATATAGACCATTTCAGTGTGTCGTCGCTTGTCACGCGCCTGACGAGCGATGTGACGAACATCCAGAATGCGGTGTCCACCGGTATGCGTCCGTTTGGGCGGAGTCCGGTCATGCTTATTTTTGCGACATCGTTTGCATTCCGGATCAATTCGACGCTGGCGCTGGTCTTTCTTGTGGCACTGCCGACGTTAGCAGTGCTTTTAATTCTTATTATTATCAATGTCGGGCCGCTTTACGGGCGCATGCAGAGTGCGATCGATCAGGTGAACCGGTGTATTCAGGAAAATCTTACAGCAATCCGTGTTGTGAAATCCTATGTCAGAGGCGATTACGAAGTGGAAAAGTTCGGTGTCGTCAATGAAAATTTAAAATCAGAATCTGAAAAAGCATTTGGAACAGCAGTGCTAAATATGCCCGCCATGCAGTTTGTGATGTACGGGACGATCCTTGGAATCCTTTTGATCGGGGGAAGGCTGATCAATGAGGGGCAGATGATGATCGGACAACTCACCAGTTTTTTGAGTTATGTGCTGTTAATTCTTAATTCCCTGATGATGATGTCAAATGTGTTCCTGCTCATGACAAGGTCGCTGGCATCCGCAGAGCGGATCATGGAAGTCATTGATGAAAAAATCGATATCACAGACGAAAATGCAAAAGACATTGCCGTGGCAAAAGGTGAGATCGAATTTGACCATGTGTGGTTCAAATACAAGGACACTGCAAAGGAATATGTGCTCTCCGATGTTTCTTTCCATATCAAACCGGGGCAGACGGTCGGCATCATTGGTCAGACCGGTTCGTCAAAGACTACACTGGTGCAGCTTATCCCAAGGCTTTACGATGTGACAAAGGGCGAGGTAAAGATCGACGGAATCAATGTAAAAGAGTATCCGGTCAGACATCTTCGGGACGCAGTTGCGATGGTACTGCAGAAAAATACGCTGTTTTCCGGTTCACTGATCGATAACCTCCGCTGGGGAAATGAAAATGCCACATTGGATGAGATTAAAGAAGCATGTCAGATTGCCTGTGTGGATGAGTTTGTGGACCGGCTTGCGGATGGTTATGATACCGGGATGGGGCAGGAGGGAGTCAATGTGTCCGGCGGGCAGAAACAGAGGATCTGCATTGCCAGAGCCATTTTGAAAAAGCCGAAAGTACTGATCTTAGATGACTCCACAAGCGCGGTGGACACCGCGACGGAGGCGAAGATACGAAGCGGGCTTGCAGAAAAATTGCCGGATATGACAAAGATCATCATTGCGCAGAGGATATCGTCTGTCCGCCATGCTGACCAGATCATTATCATGGACAGGGGGCATGTGGAGGCAATCGGCACACATGAGAGTCTGCTCCGTGACAATCAGATCTATCAGGAAATCTATGCATCACAGAAGGAAGGAGCTGATCTTTAATGGCAAAGTATGTGGGATATAAAAGACCAAAAGATACGAAAAAGACCATGAAGCACTTTCTGATTTATCTCGGTCATTACAAGTGGGCATTTTTCCTTGTGGCAATTCTTGTATTTATCAGTGCGGGGGCAGGAATCTGCGGCACATATCTGATCAAACCGCTCGTCAACAATTTCATTGTGCCGGGAAATATGAAGGGACTTCTTTTGGCAGTCATCGGCATGGGTGTGATGTACCTGTGCGGTGCGCTCGCAACGCTCGGCTATAACCGGCTGATGGTGCACACCTCGCAGAAAGTCGTGAGCGAAATCCGCATGGATCTGTTCCGGCACACACAGAAACTCCCACTGAAATATTTTGACGACAACACGCGCGGCGAGATCATGAGCCATTTTACCAACGATGTCGACACGGTGCAGGAGGCGATGAACAACAGTTTTGCTATGATCATCCAGAGTTTTCTGACATTGTTTGGAACGATCACAATGATGATGGTGCTCAGCGTAAAACTGACCATGCTCGTGGTGGTATTTTTAGTCATTACCTTTTTGTTCATGCAGTACAATGGAAAATGCAGCAAAAAATATTATCACAGACAGCAGCAGGAACTCGGAAACATCAACGGTTTTGTGCAGGAGATGATGGCAGGGCAGAAGGTGGAGAAAGTTTTCAACCATGAAAAGGAAAACTTTAAAGAGTTCTGTGAAATGAATGAGCGGTTTCGCAGGGAGTCTACAAATGCACTGGCACATTCAGGTATGCTCGTGCCGGTGATCGTGGCGCTTTCCTATTTTAACTATGCGCTCTCAGCATGTGTCGGCGGCATGTTTGTGATCCGCGGGCTCATGGATTTGGGAAGCCTGTCGGCTTATCTTGTATATGTGAGACAGAGTGCGATGCCGTTAAATCAGTTTACACAGCAGGTCAATTTCCTGTTGTCGGCGCTCTCAGGTGCAGAGCGTATTTTTGACATGATGGACGAGACGGAGGAGATTGACGAGGGAAAAGTGACTCTCTGCAATGTCTGTAAAAATGCGGATGGCACACTGACAGAATGCGCGGAAATTACAGGATTGTATGCGTGGAAACTGTCATCAGGAGAACTGGTACTGTTAAAGGGAGATGTGCGTTTCCATGATGTCGTGTTCGGCTATGTGTCGGAGAAAACGGTGCTGAACGGAATATCATTGTTTGCAAAACCGGGACAGAAGATCGCTTTTGTCGGATCAACGGGTGCCGGAAAGACAACGATCGTAAACCTCATCAACCGGTTTTATGATATTCAGGCGGGACAGATCACATATGATGGGATCGACGTCAAAGATATTCGGAAAGATGACCTGCGGCGTTCCCTTGCCATGGTCATACAGGATACACATTTGTTTACCGGGACGATCGCAGACAATATCCGTTACGGGAAACTGGATGCGACGGATGAGGAGATCCGGGAGGCGGCGAAGATCGCCAATGCGGATTCCTTTATCAGCCGTCTGCCGCAGGGGTATGACACGATGCTTTACGGAGATGGGAGCAGCTTATCTCAGGGACAGCAGCAGCTCATCGCGATCGCAAGAGCGGCGATCGCAAAACCTCCGGTACTGATCTTAGACGAGGCGACAAGTTCGATCGACACAAGGACGGAGCGTTTGATCGAAAAAGGCATGGATGCCATTATGGAGGGAAGAACCGTATTTGTCATTGCACACAGGCTCTCAACCGTAAGAAATTCCAATGCGATCATGGTACTTGAAAAAGGTGAGATCATTGAGCGCGGCAGTCATGACGAGCTTTTAGAGCAGAAAGGCAGATATTATCAGTTGTATACAGGACAGTTTGAATTGGAGTGATGTTAGGGTGAAAAATGAGATTTTTGATGTTGAAATGTTAAGAAGACGGTTTATCCGGCCGTATTTTATAGAGCTTGGACTTACGGTGGGACAGGGACAGCCGCGCATTTTAAAGGAACTGAGGGAGCACGGTGCAATGAACCAGAAAGAATTGTCTGATGCCTGCCTGATCGAAGTTACGACGATGTCGCGGACGATCGACCGGTTAGAAAAGATGGGACTTGTAAAGCGGGAGAGCAATCCCGCCTGCCGCCGTTCCTGGACGATTGCACTCACGGAAGAAGGATGTGAGATGGCGGATAAAGTTATTGAGATATTTGAGATGACAGATGGTATAATGAAAAGCGGAATGAGTGAAGATGAACTTGAGATACTGTCTGCAGGTCTTGAAAAAGTAAAGAGCAACCTCTGGACGGCAATCAGGAATAACGAGGAAAATATGAGGTAAACAAAATACGAACTGAAATCAAATATGGAATGAAATCAAGTGTAATAGTAAACACAGCATTTGAAGAAAAGGAGAGAAATGCAATGGGCTATTTAATTTCAGAGACAACAAAAGAAGAACGCGAGAAGATCGTGGCGGAATCATTAGGAAATATTGATGCAGCCTGTAATGGCTGCATGTCCGGACTCGTGGAAATGTATCAGGATTATATCGACGGGAAATTGAACATAGCGGGTACTATGCCTTGAAAAATCTTATGGAATCGCTTAAGATATCATTAATTAGGCGGTAAATCCTAATAATGATTTTTGAAATGCCTCAACAGATGGCATTTCCCAGGCATCAAGATGTTGTAGCATCATGATGCCATAGAGGCGGCAGTACCACATCTTAGTCGATCGGTGCCTGCCGTCTTCTAATTTATAGTCTTCTTTCTCACGCTTATTAGAGCGTTCCACGGAAGTTCTTCGATTGTATTCCTTTTCCCATGCTTTTGAGTCTCTTGGCGGTATGTTAAACAGCCTTGGATTATCCTCGGTAAAGATGTGCACGGTTCTGCCGTATTTTGCTGGCGAACAGGGATGTTCACAGAAACAGCCACGTTTCCGGTTAGCCTTTGGACACCGGTATTTCGCCCGGTGTTTAGCAGCTTCATAACCATCTTTATGCATGCGTAAGCCCAACTTACAGACAGGAACGCCATCATCGTCGATTGTGAAATCATTCTTATAAGTGAAGTGTCCGGTATGACCGGGGCTCAAGTCGATAAAAGGCGTGATCTTTTCCCGACAACAGTATTCATAGACAGCATAAGCATCATGGGCGGAATCCAGAAGGAGTTTTTCAATCCGGAATTCAGGAAGATATGCTTTCATCGTGAAAAAGGAATGTAGAAACGAAAGCATGTCATGCCGGGAAGCCCGTTCCAAAAGCGGAAATATGGGAAGGTCGCTGTGAGAATCGGATGCCACGTACATGTAGAGATGGTAGCCGAAAAAATAGCATTGGATAGGAGGATATCTTAAGTATCTTCCATTTTAGAGTTATTTTGTTAAAAAGTGTCAAAAGAGTGATATTGACGAGTCAGTTCAGTTATAGAGATGATGAAAGAAAATGATTAATATAAAGATACACCAGAAGAGAGGTGAACATAAATCACACTGTCACAGAGAGGAGAAAATGTATGAAAAAAAGAATTCTAGCAGCTATGCTTACTTTGTCTATGGTTGTGTCCATGACAGCATGCGGAAATTCAGAAGCAGGAGGATCAAAGGATTCAGCTAAAAATAACGGTAATGGGGATGAACCATATACAGTTACCATGGTTCTGAATGGAAGCACACAGCCGGATGAAGAAAGAATCGAACAAAAAATCAATGAGATTCTTGAACCGGAACTTAATGCGAATCTTGATATTGTTGTGCTGCCGTGGGCAAGTGCAAGCCAGCAGTTACAGCTTATGTTATCAGGGGATGAAAAAATTGATGTCTTTTATACCCAGGCAACCAATGCAGTGCAGTATATGAATGCAGGACAGATTGTAGACATGTCTGAACTGATTGATAAATATGGAACAAATATCAAACAGATTTATGGACAGGATATAGCTAAGATCAATCAGGTCGAAGGCTTTGTATATGGCGTGCCAAATCAGATTGAACGAGGAAGTATTCCTGCCATATTTATGAGAAAAGATCTGGTGGAAAAGTACAATATTGATACAACACAGATTAAAGAACCAAAAGATCTGGAAAGTGTTTTTGAGACAGTAAAAGCGGGAGAGCCGGATATGACAATGTTATATTCGAGCAGTGAGAATGATGCACCGGCTACAAGATTATTCCGTGGAGATACTCTGTCAGATAACAATTATCTTGGTGTACTCATGGATCAGACGAACAGCACAAAATTAGAAAACTTCTTTGCGACGGACTGGTTTAAAGATACAACTACCATGCTGCATAACTGGTATCAGAAGGGATATATCAGCCAGGATGCAGGAACTAACACAGAGAACTGGAGAACAGTATGCAAGGCTGGAAATTTATTTTCACTGTTTTTTTCTTATCATCCTGGAACACCGGTAGAATTTGAAAGCTCCACCGGCTATGATTTTGAGATCGTGCCATTTTATAACGAACCGATCATAAATAGCTCATCCTATAATGGTGTTACATTCTCAATTGCCCAGAATTCAGAAAATCCGGAGAAAACAATGGAAGTACTGGATTATATCTACGGAAGTTCAGAGATCATGAATCTTTTAAACTGGGGTGAACAGGATAAAGACTATGTGATAGAAGATGCTGATAATGGCATTATCAATTTCCCGGAAGGAATCACTTCTGATAATGCAGGCTATAACTTAAACCTTGGATGGGAATTGCCAAATCAGTTTATTGCTTATAAATGGACTGGTTCAGATCCGCAATTATGGGAAAAAATGGAAGAATTTAACGGTTCTGCAAAGAGCTCCAAAGCAGTAGGATTTTTATTTGACAGCAGTAATTGTTCAAGTGAGATCGCAGCTCTTTCCAATATTGTAAAACAATACAGCGGAGCACTTTACAGCGGTTCCGGAGATCCAGATGAACTTATTCCGGAATTGTTAGAAGCATTAGATGATGCGGGAATCAATGAAGTGATCCAGGCAAAACAGGAACAGTTAGATGCTTTTCTTGCAGCAAAATAATCAGGTTCAGAAGGAAAGTCCCACAGATACAACGTGGGACTTTTTCATAAAAGGAGAAACTTATGAAGAAGAAAAAGAACAAAGTTAAGGAATATCTGCCGCTCTATCTGATGATGCTTCCGGGATTATTATATCTGCTGATCAATAATTATCTTCCGATGACAGGTATTATACTTGCTTTTAAAAAGTTGAATTTTTCAAAAGGAATTTTGGCAAGCCCGTGGGCAGGACTGGATAATTTTAAATTTTTGTTCTCGTCAAAAGATGCCTGGATTATTACAAGAAATACATTGCTATATAATATAGCGTTTATTCTTGTCAATATGGTCGTTGGAATTGCAATCGCAATTTTAATCTGTGAAGTTAAGAACACAAAAATGAAAAAAATATACCAGAGTGCTATATTATTGCCATTTTTGATGTCGATGGTCATTTTAAGCTATATTGTGTATGCACTTTTAAGTGCCGAAAATGGTCTTGTAAACAATACGATCCTGCCATTACTGCATATAGATCCGATCCAGTGGTATCAGAAACCAAAATACTGGCCGGCGATTCTTATCATTGCAAACTGCTGGAAAGGAGTGGGATACGGATGTCTGATTTATATTGCATCGCTGATCGGTATTGATCCGACTTATTATGAGGCAGCAAGACTGGATGGAGCCACAAAGTGGCAGGAAATCACAAAAATCACATTGCCATGCCTGGTACCGACAATCATTACGCTGTTATTATTGAGCATTGGAAGAATCTTCTATTCTGATTTTGGATTATTTTATCAGGTTCCGATGAACTCCGGTGTGTTGTTCCCAACAACAAACGTAATTGATACGTATGTATATCGTGCATTGATCGAACAGGGAAATATCAGTATGTCATCCGCAGCGGGTGTATACCAGTCATTAGTAGGTTTTGTCATTGTCATGTTAAGTAACTGGATCGTTAGACGTGTAGATAAAGACAGAGCATTGTTTTAGGAGGAGAGTCCATTATGACAAATTCAAAAAAAACAAAGAGATACCAGTTTTGGATCAATCTGATACTGATCGTGATGACATTGACTATTATTTTACCATTTTTGCTGGTATTTATTTCATCCATCACGGATGAAACAGTGTTGATCCGGAATGGATATTCCTTTTTCCCGGAAAAAATAAGCTTTTATGCATATCAGTATATTATCAGACAGGGAGAGAAAATACTCCGTGCGTATGGCGTTACAATTCTTATTACAGTAGTAGGTACCTTTTTTAATCTGATGTTTTCAGCATTACTGGCATATCCGCTGTCTGTGAAGACATTGCCTTATAGAAGGCAGATTACTTTTTTTGTATTTTTTACAATGTTATTTAATGGCGGTTTAGTACCTACATATCTGATGTATGTAAATTATTTTCATATAAAAAATACAATATGGGCACTGATAATTCCTAATTTGTTGCTGAGTGCGAACAATGTGCTGATGATACGGAGCTATTTTATGACAAGTATTCCGGAAGCATTGTATGAAGCGGCAAAAATTGATGGCGCAGGACATACAAAAATCTTTTTTCAGATTACGTTTCCACTTGGTAAACCTATCCTTGTAACCATGGGATTATTTTCGGCACTGGCATATTGGAATGACTGGACAAATGGTTTATACTATTTATCAGGAAATCAGGGACAGAAATTATATAGTATCCAGAATCTTTTGAATCAGATGATCACTGATATCCAGTATCTTGCAAGCGGTAAGGTTGCCGGAAATATAGGGGCAGAAGTTGCAAAACTTCCGACAACATCCATAAGGATGGCAATTGCTTTTATAGCAATGCTTCCATTATTTATCATTTATCCGTTTTTACAGAAATATTTCGCAGAGGGTATTACGCTAGGGGCAGTAAAAGGTTAAGGGAACATCATAGCGTTTGGGAAGAAGATGAATCTAAAAAGACGAAAAAAGAAATCTTTAGCACAACAGAGTAAGCAAATACTAATTTTAATGACAGTCATTCTGGTAATTATTCTGGGAGGATGCACTTATGTTTTAAACAAAACAAGTGGGCAGATTTACGAACAGATGAGCCAGATGGCACAGTTGTATGCACAGGAGCTTGACAATCGTTTTTTGAGGATCAGCCGGAATCTTTTTTCTACGATCATGGATACTAACGAGACAAATGCCACATTCTGGGGAAATGTCAATCTGATGAAGAATGGGGATTATTCGGAGTATGCGATCGGAAAACTCAGAGAAGAATATTTTTCTTCAGCATGGGAATATGGAACGGAATACAGGATTTTTTTATACACAAACGATACGGATAAATTATATCAGCTTTCCCTGTCTTCGGATGGAAATTACACAATGTCACCCGAGATTGCAGCGTCTATCCGTGAGCAGATAGACAAATTAGATGAAAAGACATATGCAGTGAAGCGGAAGTGGGATGTTTTGGAGTGTGATAATGAGGTATATATCTGCAAAATTGCACAAAAAAATGGAATTGCCTTAGGATGCATTGTAAATGTAAAAAGTATCTTAGAACCATTCTCAAAGCTTTCGTTGGGAAAGCATGGATATGTAAGCCTTGTCGATCAGGATGAGGTCTGTATAGGTATGTTAGACCAGAGTGGAATCATATCAGAGCCGCAAAGTATGAATACCAAAAATACTTATACGATCCATCAGGGATTATCCAGAGCACCCTTTGAGATCAGGATCGGGATCTCTTTAGGAGGTGTCTTAAGCCTGATGGCAGGAAGTCTGCTCGGAATGACAGTATTGATCTTTATGATTCTTATTATGAGTGGGATTTTACTTTTCATGTGTATTCCAATATTATGAAACCGCTTAAAGTGTTCACACAAAACCTTCAGCAATATGATGAGGGTGGATATATGCTGAACATGACGGAAGGAAATCTGCTTGAATTAGAGCAGATTGATGGAAAATTCCGTACAATGATCCATCAGATCCGTAAATTGAAGATCACGCTGTATGAACGGGAATTAGAGAAACAGAAAATCGAGATGGATTATCTGAAAATGCAGATCCGGCCACATTTTTATTTGAATTGCCTGAATTTTATTTACAGCATGATCGACTTTGGCGATTATGAACACGCAAGGGCAATGACAAAAATCACTTCGGATTATCTTTCATATATTTTTCGGAATACAACGGACAGAGTTTTGGTTTTAGCGGAATCAAAGCATTGTGAAGATTATTTAAAAATCCTGCTGCTGCGGTATCCGGATAAGTTTACCTATTATTTTGAAGTTCATGATGAGGTGGCAGATGCGGAGATATTTCCATTCTTAATACAGGTTTATGTTGAAAATGCTGCAAAACAGGCATTGATGGCAGATGAAAAAATGCTGATCTCAGTTACGGTATATCCTGAGGACAGGGACGATGAAAAATACGTTAATATTTTTATCTCGGATACGGGAAAGGGATTTCCGGACGAAATATTATGTAAACTACAAAATGGACAAAACATTTCTGACAATGGAAAACATATCGGTATTTGGAACTGTATGAGGCGGTTTCAGTATTATTATGGGGATCAGGGAGAGATCCATTTCAGCAATAGTCCATTAGGTGGTGCCGTTGTGGATATTCATGTTCCATATAAAATCGGAAGGAGCGATACACAGGAATGAAATTATTGCTGGTGGATGATGAACGTTATGTGATTGAAAGTATAAAGAAAAATATCTGCTGGGAGCGGACAGGTATTACTGAGATTTATACAGCATTTACAATGAAACAGGCGCAGGAAATTATAACAGCTGTTAAAATGGACATTATTATCAGTGATATTGTGATGCCTGCTGCAACAGGATTTGATCTGGTGCAATGGGTGAGGGAGCAGAATTTCAGGATACAGGTTATTTTTTTGACCAGTTATGCGGAATTTGACTATGCAAGACGTGCGATACAGCTGGAAAGCGTTGAATATCTGCTAAAGCCAATTGATTTTGAAAAACTGGAGGAAGCATTAAAAAAAGCAGAACAGGCAGTGCTTCAGGAAAAACATATCGAAAAACTTACAGAAGCGAGTGAGCAGTGGGAAAAAGACCGGATAATCCTGCAAAAGGATATCTGGAGAAATTTATTGAGCGGTAACATGACACAAAACCAGTTCTGCGAATCTGCAAAAAGGATGGATCTGTATCAGGATGGATTGATATATTTTAAACTGATCTGCTTTTATATGGATCATAAAGCGGAAGAGACACAAAAGTGGGACCCTTCCACCATCGAATTTGTCATGCAAAATGTGTTGACGGAGTTATTTCATTCCTTTTATGCCAGAGTGGACACCGTATTTTGTGAAAACGAATGTCGATACTGGGTGGTTCTGTCAACGGATAAAATGCCGGAAGAAGGAGAAAAAATAAGGGAAAAAGATCTGCTCAATCATTTTGTGCAATGGATGACAGATCATGTACATTCCTATTTTTGGTGTGGAGCGGGAAATTGGAGTGGATTTTCTGAAGTGACTGCACAGGCTGACGATTTGCGGAAGATGCGCGAAAGCAGTCTGTCGGTATGGAACGAGGTTATATATCTGTATGAGTTCCAACCAAGTGGAACAGTCTATAAAAATGCGGAGCTGGATACATGGAAAACCCTTTTGGCAGGGGAGGAAGTGGAAGCAGTCATAGCAAGCATACGCAGTTATCTGGAGACAGTCAGGAAGAATGAGATGATCACGCGGCAGTTTTTGCTGTCATTAAGGACGGACGTTACACAGATGGTGTATGTATGGCTGTCAGAGATGGGGATTTATGCCAATGCACTTTTTTCAGATAAAGAGAGTGAGAATTACATGCTTGGCGCTGTAAATGGATTTAACGAAATGATGGAGTATGTAGAAAATCTGATACGGAAAGCGGTTGGATATAAATTATATATTACAAAAGAAGACTCTGTCGCAGATCAGATATGTACCTATATTGACAGTCATTTCAGGGAAGAGATACACAGAGATGAACTGGCAGAGTTAGTCTATTTGAATACAGACTATATGTCTCGGATGTTCAAAAAAGAAAAGGGAGTATCTATAAGCAATTATATATTGCAGAAAAGGGTAGACGAAGCAAAAAAACTTTTATGTGGCAGCAGTCTTCCGATCAATACAGTTTCATTACATATTGGATATAGTAATTTTTCCTATTTTACAAAAATGTTTAAGGAAAATACAGGCTTGACGCCGCTGGAATATAGAAGAAAATTTGGAGAGGGAGTACGCATATGACAGAACAGAAATTAATAGAACTCTTGCGGGATATGTCACTGGAAGAAAAAGTAAATCAGATGAGCCAGGTGACAGGAGGATTTTTTAATGGGGAGATCGTTGTCACAGGTCCTATGGAGGATAAGGGATTTACAGAAGACAATGTAAATCTTGCAGGATCAGTCATCGGATCCATGGGCGCTGAAACCCTGAAAAGTATACAAAAAAACTATATGGAAAAGCATCCGCACCATATTCCATTACTGTTTATGTTAGATGTCATAAATGGTTATAAGACAGTGTTTCCAATTCCGCTTGCGCAGGGAGCTTCCTTTGAACCGGAATTGTCAGAACAGTGTGCATCTGTGGCAGCAAAGGAGGCTTCGGTCAGTGGTCTCCATGTGACATTTGCCCCTATGACAGATCTGGTCAGAGATGCAAGGTGGGGACGTGTCATGGAATCAACAGGAGAAGATCCTTACCTGAACAGTTTGTTCTGTGCAGCAATGGTGCGTGGATTTCAGGGAAACAGCTTAAAAGATAATTATGCAATCGCAGCATGTGTCAAACATTTTGCAGGATATGGTGCACCGACAGCAGGGAGAGATTATAATACGGTAGAACTTTCAGAACATACATTTAAAGAGTTCTATCTGCCATCGTATCAGGCGGGAATCGATGCAGGTGCAGCTCTGGTTATGACATCTTTTAATACAGTCAATGGAATCCCGGCAACCGGAAATAAAAAATTGATGCGGGACATTTTGAGAGAGCAGATGAAGTTCGATGGTGTACTTATATCAGACTGGGCAGCCATCGAGGAAATCATATACCATGGATATTGTGCAGACAGAGAAGAAGCAGCAATGCGCGCAGTGGAAGCAGGTGTAGATATTGACATGATGACAGGCATTTACTGTGAAAATCTGTGTCAGATGGTCAGGGATGGAAAAATAAAAGAAGAACTTATAGATGAGGCATGTCTTCGTATTCTGCGGCTTAAAAATAATCTGGGTCTCTTTGAGAATCCATATAAAGATGCAGATCAGAAAAAAGAAAAGGAATACATTTTATGTGAGGAGCACCGGAATCTGGCTAGGGAAGCTGCAAAAAAATCTTTTGTTTTGTTGAAAAATGAGGAACATATTCTGCCTTTAGAGCAACAGAAAAAGATTGCCTTTATTGGTCCGTATGTAGATAACAGAAACCTGCTTGGGGCATGGTCGTTTATCGCAGATGCAAAAGATGTTATGACGCTGCATGAGGCAGTACAGGAACAGTACGTTTCAGAAAACAGTACATTTTGCCAGGGATCACCAATGTTAGGGGCGGATGTATGTCTGGAAGGATTTGGAGAACAACAGCAGCAATCCTATACTAAGGAGCAGGAGGAACATATGCTGCAAGAGGCGGTACAGGCAGCAGAAGAGGCAGATATCGTAGTACTTGCAATAGGAGAAGACCGTTTACAGTCGGGTGAAGCAACCAGTAACGCAAATATCAGAATCCCTGAGGTACAGGAAGCATTGCTTGATAGAATTGCGGAAGTCAATCAAAATATTGTAGTGGTTTTATTTTCAGGACGTCCGTTAGACATACGTGAAATAAACAAAAAGGCAAAATCTATCCTTCAGGTGTGGCTGCCTGGAACGGAAGGGGCGCGGGCAATTGTGGACACTTTATTTGGAAAGTATAATCCAAGTGGAAAACTGCCTATGAGCTTTCCATATTGTGTAGGACAGGTACCAGTACATTATAATGAATATTCAACAGGACGCCCACATATAGAAGGCAAAGATAAAGACAGATTCCGCTCGAAATATCTGGATATTCCAAATGAGCCATTGTATCCATTTGGATATGGCCTGAGTTACACAACATTTGAGGTATCAGATATTCATTTAGATCGGACATGGATGGATACATCGGGACAGATTGAAGCGGAGGTGACTGTAAAAAATACAGGAAACTGCACGGGAACAGAAACCCTGCAGCTTTATATCCATGATATTGCGGCTTCTGTAGTGCGTCCGGTCAAAGAATTGAAAGATTTTAAGAAGGTTACGCTTTTGCCTGGAGAGGAAAAAAAGGTAGTCTTTACCATAACAGAACAGGAACTGCGTTTTTTGACAGAGGATGGAATCTATGCGAGCGAAGCAGGAGAATTTGAAATATTTATCGGAAAAGACAGTTTGACAGGTAATAAAGCTTCATTTGTATTGAAAAAATGATCTACATAAGTCTGAGATTTTTCATGATACTCTAAATAGAATGTCATCGGTTATGACACAGCATTTATGTGAAGAAATTTAAGAGCCCGGCTTCGAAAAAGTCGGGCTCTTGGTATAAAATGAATGTATGATCAATGGAATCTCCGGAGTGAGCTTTACCTGGCAAAGCTGATACTGCACTCACGGAAAAAGGATGTGAGATGGCGGATAAAGTTATTGAGATATTTGAGATGACAGATGGTATAATGAAAAGCGGCATGAGTGAAAAGGAGAAATGCAATGGGCTATTTAATTTCAGAGACAACAAAAGAAGAACGCGAGAAGATCGTGGCGGAATCATTAGGAAATATTGATGCAGCCTGTGATGGCTGCATGTCCGGACTCGTGGAAATGTATCAGGATTACATCGACGGGAAAAAAGAACTGCGTGAGATCAATATGGAGTTCAATGCCCGCTATGTGAAAAGTGAGGATATGCCGGGAAGGGAAGGCTGTGGATATCAGGGAAGATAAGGAGGAAAATCAAATGAGTTTCGTAAAAGGAATCCATCATGTACGTTTGAAAAGAAGCCGGATTTGAAAAAAGAGAGTGCGGGCAGCTTTGGCAGCAGATGTTGAAAATTAAAGTCAACTAAAATTTACGAAAAAACATTTATCAAACCCACCAGGACATGGTATAATGGTAATTTCTGTGCCCTCATGTTTATGATACGCTGGAAAAATATAAAAATCCCACAGTGGGTGATCCATCTGCTTCTTGTGTTAAACATGGGATTTTATGTTATGATCGCAACCGTTGATTATCATCATCTATACTATAAAGATTACTGGCTGGCTCCTTCGAAGGCAAACCTGAACGGATATACGCTGGAAATCTCTCCAGCACCAATGTACTATGTCTATATGGCTTTCTTACTGGCAGAAATCATGACCACGATCGGCATCATCATCTCTTCCTACTGCTCTCAGAGAAGTATGCCCAATAAAGGAAAAATCCATTTCCTTATGATCGCAGCGATGCTTTCACCAATGCTCCTGTTGTCTCTGCGCATTTTAAAAATTCTAAAAGGAGATGATCCAACACCTCTTGGAATTCTGTTGTCCTGTATCTTTATGAGCATTGCCGTTGTAAAATACGGCTTGTTTGATCCTGTCAAAAATGCAAAAAATTATATTATTGATAATCTGAAAGAAGCTGTCATTGTAACAGATGCGGATCACCGTTTCCTTTTTTTAAATTCGATGGCGGATAAAATTATTACTTCTATAAATAAGGAACAGGGATATAGCACGGATGATAAGATATATGCATTTATTCAGGGCAGTCAAGATTTTTTTGACTGGAAAGACCGGCATTATCAGGTGGAAGAAACGGTATTAAAGGACAATGAACTGATACAGGGATATATGATGACGATTGTTGATGTGACAAAGATCATAGAGCAGAACCATCTGATGAAGCGTCTTGTATTACAGACGGAAGATGCCAACCGTGCCAAAACCAACTTCGTTTCGAATATGTCACATGAGATACGTACGCCGATGAACTCTATTGTGGGAATTACAGAGATTTTACTGCGTTCCCGGCATTCACCGAAGGAGCAGGAATATCTGCTGAATATCCAGAGTTCCGGGCGTGTGCTTCTTACAATCATCAATGATGTGCTGGATTGTTCAAAGATGGAAGCCGGTAAAATGCAGCTGTTTGATGAACCGTATGATACATGTTCACTGTTTCATGATCTGAGGATCAGTATGGAAAACAGGATCGGACATTCCGGTCTGGAACTGATCTATGATATTGATCAGGATATTCCATGTAAGCTGAAAGGGGATATGGGGCGTATCCGTCAGGTCATCATAAACCTGGTGAATAACGCCATTAAATATACAGAGAAAGGCAGCGTCCGCTTTTCCGTGCATGTCAGACAGAAAAATACGGATAAAGTAATGCTTTATTATGAGGTGGCAGATACCGGGATCGGAATCCGCAAGGAAGATCAGAAAATTCTGTTCGATGCGTTTCAGCGCGTGGAGATGGACAGAAACCGTTATGTGGAAGGAACCGGACTGGGCTTGACAATTTCCCAGAATTTAGTCAATATGATGGGAGGGGTTATCGAAGTAGAAAGTGAATACGGAAAGGGAAGCAGGTTTTTCTTTACGATAGAACAGACAATCATTGATCCGACACCTGTTTCTGCGGTAAATTATAATGGACAGAAAGATAATGTGACGGAAAAAGAAGCGGAATGTCTGTTTATTGCCCCGGAGGCACACATTTTACTTGTGGATGATAACGAATTGAATCTTGTGGTGGCAAAAGAACTGCTAAAACCTCTCCGGATGCAGATTGATACGGCAGAAAATGGACTGCAGGCAGTAAAAATGGTCAGGGGCAGCCAGTATGATCTGGTGCTGATGGATCACATGATGCCGGTTATGGATGGAATAGAAGCTGCAAAAGCTATTCGTGCACTGCCGGAGGACAAGTATCAGAAGCTTCCGATCATTGCACTCACTGCGAATGCAATGGTAGATGCCAGAAAGGAATTCCTGAATGCAGGAATGAATGGTTTCGTTGCAAAACCGATTGATTTTGCACGGATATGTAACCAGCTGAAACTGTGGCTGCCAAAAGATCTTGTGCGTGATGTCCCGAAGGAGGAGGCAAAGAAGCTTCTTGCAGATGATCTCTCTGACCGTGAGATACAGCCGGAAGATTCACAGAGGGGATTTTCATTCGAGGAGGGGGTAAATCACTGTGGTTCGAAAGCTGCACTTATGAAAACGATCCGCATTTTTTACCGTACGATTGACAGTAAGGCAGATAAGATCGAACAGTGCCTGAAAGAAGGTCTGATCAGTGACTATGTCGTTGAAGTACACGCACTGAAAAGTTCTGCACTTCTGATCGGCGCAGTACCGTTGTCGGAGGCAGCAAAGGAACTTGAAGGTTATGGGAAGCAGGGAAAGACAGAGCTGCTGGAAGAAAAGACACCGGATTTGCTTGCCATGTACCGTGATTTTAAGGATATATTGAAACCTTATGCAGATAAGGAGGAAGCAGCCAGACAAGAGGCTTCAAATGGAGAGTGGTGTCAGGCATTACAGCAGATTCATCAATGCATAGAACAATTTGATCTTGATGGTGTGGATCGTATTATGGAAAAACTTGAAGAATATCAGATACCGGAATGCATCCGGGAATCCATGGATCAGCTGCGTGTTTATGTGGCGGATGTATCGATGGAAGAGATTATGGAATTGACAGATACCATGACAGGGTTATTGCGGGATTAAAGGCGGTTGGGGTTAAAGTGATCGTAGATCATGCAATCAAGCATAAAACGCCTGTGTTTGTCATGGGAAATGTGGAAGAACTTGAGAAACTCTGGGAAACACTTCCAAAACAGATGTTTACCGATATTTTTATAAGACCGATCAATGTGGTTGAGATGGTGGAAAACATCAAAAGGCAGATGGATGAATATGATAAAATGAAAAAAAGAACCATTTTAGCGGTGGATGATTCAGGAGTGATCCTCCGGAATATTAAAACACTGCTGGAAGATAAATATCAGGTAATTCCTGTCAATTCCAGCGAGATGGCGATCAAATATCTTGCCTTAAATATACCGGATCTGATCCTGTTAGACTATGAAATGCCAATCGTGGATGGCAGACAGTTCATGCAGATGATTCGTGAAGATACGGAATTTCAGAATATTCCGATTATTTTTCTTACCGGAAAAAATGATGCACAGACGGTTATGGACGTGATGTCGTTAAAGCCGAATGGTTACCTGTTAAAAAGCATGGATGCGCAGAAACTGCATGCTGCGATCGATGATTTCTTTAAAAAGCAGGCAAAATAAAGGCTGTCCGATCAACAATGAAGTGTACAGAATATGGAAATGCATGATACCCCTTAAGCAGCCAGGGCAAATAATCCCAAACTGTTTAGGGGTTTTTATGTATACAAAGCGATAAAAAACTAAGAAAAGTTTAATCTTCACAAAATTGACAAATCTGTATGTAATGATAGAATAACTTTGTTGAAAAAGAGACGATAAAAGATGGAAATATGAGGAAATCATGAAGATAAAGTTATATTTTGAAAAAGAGAATCTAATCCGGCTTGCCGTGGCAGTGGTATTTGCAGCAGTGCTGTTTGCAGTGATAAGGTTTCCGGTATGGGTACTGTTCGGGTTTGGGGTACTTTATTTTGGAATTAAAAGTTTAAAGATTGAATTAAACGAAAAGCTTACATGGCTGTGGAGTGCGATCATGCTTGGGACAGGCGGCATTTTTACAGCATATCATATCCAGTATCTGTTATTGGATGCGGAATTGAGAGCTAAGATTTCCGACAATAAAATGTTTTTGAATGTATTGTGCTGTCTGGTAGTTTTTCTGGTCATTCAGATATTTACAAACAATACAGGACTGACCTGTCTGATTTCGCATATTGTACTGTTGTCCCTTGCCGGGATCAACTATTTTGTGTATCTGTTTCGTGGAAATGAGTTTATTTTCAGTGATTTAAAATCTATCCAGACGGGACTTTCCGTAGCAGGGAATTATGAATTTGTTCTGGATGCAAGGGCGGGCTATGTCATACTTCTTTCCACGCTGTATGTTGCATTTATCCGTAAATTACACGTATCCTTTAAGAAAAGGATTCCGATCTCGATCGTGTGCATTTCACTTGCCATATTGTGCTGTGTATACATTGGAAAACATACGCAGGGTGTTGTGACGGAGACCTGGGAACAGAAAGGAAGCTACAGAAACGGTTATATCTTAAACTTTGTGTTAAGTATCCGCGACTGCTTTATTGCGGAACCGGATGGGTATTCGAAAGAGGCAGTAAAGGAACTTGAGGATCAGTACAGCAAAGAGGCGGATACAAATACCGGAGAAACGGAGAAAAAGCCGACTATTATCGTGGTTATGAGTGAATCCTATGCGGACCTTAGTGTGGTGGGTAATTTTTCAACCAATATCGATCTGACACCGTTTTACGATTCACTGGAGGAAAATACGATCAAGGGGCATGCGCTCTCATCAGTATTTGGCGCCAAAACACCAAACTCCGAGTGGGAATTTTTGACGGGAAATTCCATGGCATTTCTGCCGAGCGGTTCGGTTGTTTATCAGCAGTATATCACCAATACACCGACCTCGCTGGTTTCAAATCTGAAAAATATCGGTTACACCTGTGTGGCGATGCATCCTTACTATGATACCGGATGGAGCCGCAATATCGTATATCCGAATATGGGATTTGATGAAACGCATTTTATCGATGATTTTGACCAGACGAAGATATTGCGTGATTATATTACAGATCAGGAATTGTATGAGAAGATCGTCGACCGTTATGAGAGTAAGAAATCCAACGAGGATTTATTCATTATGAGTATTTCCATGCAGAATCATGGCGGTTATACGGAGAAATATGACAATTTTGATGAAAAAGCGCGTATGCTTGGCATCAATTATCCGGACGTGAACCAGTACCTGTCATTGATCCACGAGAGTGATTCGGCATTAGAGTATCTGATCTCCTATTTTGAAAAAGTGGATGATCCGGTTGAGATCGTCTTTTTCGGGGATCATCAGCCGAGTTTGTCATCCAGTTTTTATCCGTATCTGAATGGGAAAGGATTGGGCGGACTGACGCTGTCTGAACTTGAAAATCTTTACACCGTACCGTTTTTTATCTGGACGAATTATGACAGCGGCAAAGAAAGTGTGGAACTGACAAGCCTTAATTATCTGTCAACATTGGCGTTGGAGCGCGCGGGCATTGCGCTTCCGGCATACAATCAGTTTTTAGCCGACATGATGGAAGAAATTCCGGCGGTCAATTCGAGAGGATTTTATTCCAAATCGCAGGGAAAATTTTTACATGTGGAAGATGCGGCCGGCGAGGATGCAAAATGGCTGAAAAATTATGAGATACTGCAGTATAATAATATGTTTGATAAGCGGAATAAGAGCGGGTTATTTTTCCCTTATTTAAAACAATAGAATGTTCGTGGGTGTGCATTCTGCTGCATAGATGATGTTGGGCGCAAATAGTAGTGAAAACACGATTGATTTAAGGAGGAAAACGATAAGAGTTATGGAAACGGTAGTTTTAGGAAGTACAGGGATCAAAGTAAATAAGAATGGATTTGGCGCACTGCCGATCCAGAGAGTCAGCACGGAGGATGCGGTAAAACTGGCGAGAAAAGCGTATGAAGCGGGCATTACGTTTTTTGATACGGCGCGGTTTTACACGGACAGTGAGGAAAAATTAGGCGAGGCATTCGACGGAATGCGTGAAAAAGTCTACATTGCGACCAAAACGGCGGCAAAAAATGCGGACGAATTCTGGGAACAGCTTGGGATTTCCTTACATAATTTAAGGACGGATTACATTGATATCTATCAGTTCCACAATCCTTCTTTCTGCCCGAAACCGGGAGATGGAACAGGACTTTATGAGGCGATGCTTGAGGCAAAGGCGCAGGGGAAGATCCGTCATATCGGTATCACGAACCACAGGCTTGCGATTGCCGAGGAGGCAATCGAATCTGGGCTGTATGAGACACTGCAGTTTCCGTTCTGCTATCTGGCAACGGATAAGGATATTGCATTAGTGGAAAAATGTAAAAAGGCAGACATGGGATTTATCGCAATGAAGGCATTGTCCGGCGGCCTGATCACGAACTCTGCGGCAGCCTATGCATTTGAGGCGCAGTATGAAAATGTACTGCCGATCTGGGGTGTGCAGCGGGAAAAAGAGCTGGACGAATTTATTTCATATATTGATAATCCGCCAACAATGACGGATGAGATCCGTGCACTGATCGAGAATGACCGAAAAGAACTGGCAGGCGATTTCTGCCGCGGCTGCGGTTATTGTATGCCGTGTCCGGCGGGCATTGAGATCAATAACTGTGCGCGTATGTCGCTTCTGCTGCGCCGCTCTCCGTCTGCACTGCAGCTCACACCGGAGGTTCAGGCGAAAATGAAAAAGATCGAAAACTGCCTGCACTGCAATAAATGCAAGAGCAAATGTCCGTATGGACTGGATACACCGGCGCTCCTTGCAAAGAATTACGAAGATTACAAGCAGGTGCTTGCGGGAAACGTGAGTGTCAATTAGAAAAAGGAAATATGTGTGGATCAAAAGATTTATCACAAGCAGAAATGAGGATTATTATGAAAAAATATGAAACAGTCGTATTTGACCTGGATGGAACCTTATTAAATACGTTAGAGGATCTGGCAGATGCCACAAACTATGCGTTGCGAACGATGCAGATGCCGGAGCGCACGATCGTGGAAGTGCGTGCATTTGTTGGAAACGGTGTGCGTCGTCTGATGGAACTTTCCGTTCCGGGCGGATTTGACAATCCGAAATTCGAAGAAACATTTGCTGTTTTTAAAAAGTATTATGGAGAACACTGCAATGACAAAACGAGAGCTTACGATGGTGTTGTTCCGGTGCTCCGCAAATTAAAGGAAAAAGGTTATGCGCTTGCAATCGTTTCGAATAAGATTGATTTTGCAGTCAAAGAGTTAAACGAGATTTATTTCGAAGGCATTGTGCAGGCTGCGATCGGGGAGCGCGAAGGTGTGGCGAGAAAACCAGCGCCGGATATGGTGCACACGGCGCTTGCAGAACTTGGAAAACCGGCGGATACGGCAGTCTACATCGGTGATTCGGATGTGGATGTCATGACGGCAAAAAATTCAGGACTGCCGTGCATCTCAGTGCTTTGGGGATTCCGTGATAAGGAGTTCCTGATTGAACACGGGGCGACAAATTTTGCAGAAAAACCGGAAGATATTGTGAAGTTTTTGGAGCAGTAGATGCTGGCAGACTAATTTATCTATAAAAGAAAAGGAATTCAGTGTGAAAAATTGCGCAGGAAAGGAGATCTATATGAGAAGAAGAAATCTTATATTAATTACGGTATTATCACTGTCACTCACGTTTGCAGCAGGCTGTGGTGAAAATAAAAACACTGGTGCGGCAGGCTCTATGGATCAGCAGAAAACCAGTGAGACTACAGTACAGAATGAAACGGAGCCAGAAACCTCACAGGTTTCGGAGGATTCAGAACAGGACGAAACAGAAGCCGCTGCCACAACAGAGGCAGGGCAGGACGCACAGTCTGATTATCAGATAGAGATGGTAAGCTACAAAAAGACGGATCTGATTGATATTTCTTATCCGAAGATTACAGGCTGGAGTGATACCGAAAAACAGGAAGAATGGAATACTTACTTTGAAAATATGGCAAAAGAAGCTGCCGGGGAAATGACGGGAGATACGGAGGAGATGAACCTTGGTGCAAATGATTCCGTGGTGCTCACATATACCGTGCAGGAACAGACAAAGGATATGCTTTCTCTGACCTGTCAGAGTTATTATGATTATGAAGGATCAGCGCATCCTTCTGCAGCACTTACTTCCGTTAATATTAACATGAAGACCGGAGAAAAAATGACATTTTCTGATTTTGCAGATCCGGATGAGACGGCTAAAATTTTATTTGCCGGAAAAGACAATACAGATACTGCACAGGGCTATACCGTGCTGGATCCGGAAGGAAATCCGACTACTGAAATTACGATGAAAGATATTTTGGAATTTAATTTCATCTGGATGGAACCGACGGAGGAAGCACTTGCGGCAAGTCTTACCCATTTTGACGGAGATGTGGACGATTACGGAGCCGATGAGACGATGGGAGAGTCTTATGTGCACGACGGAAAAGTATATGTGATCTTTTATGTCAGTCATGCCATGGGCGATTATACAGTGGTAAGAATAGATTAAATTATATGAAATAAAGGATTATTATGCAGTCAGTACAGGAAAAATATAAAAATTTACAGGAATATTTAAAGTCACTGGGCAGTGTTGCAGTCGCTTTTTCCAGCGGCGTGGATTCGACATTTCTGCTTGCAGCGGCAAAGAAAACACTTGGTGCGGATCATGTGATCGCAGTTACGGCATCCTCCTGTTCTTTCCCGAAAAGGGAGTTAGAGGAGGCAAAGCAGTTTTGCAAGGAGCAGGGAATCAGGCACATTGTATGCAAGTCGGAAGAACTTGATATCGAGGGATTTCGTCAGAATCCGAAGAACCGTTGCTATCTCTGCAAACATGAATTGTTTGAGAAAATACTGGAAATTGCAAAAGAATATCATATCAATGCCGTGGCTGAGGGATCTAACATGGATGATAATGGTGACTATCGACCGGGACTGGTCGCAGTTGCAGAGCTTGGTATCAAAAGTCCGCTCAGGGAGGCTTTGTTGAACAAAGAAGAGATCCGTACACTTTCCAAAGAGATGGGACTGCCAACCTGGGACAAGCAGTCATTTGCATGCCTTTCCTCCCGGTTTGTCTATGGGGAGACAATTTCCGAAGAAAAACTCGGCATGGTGGATAAGGCGGAGCAGCTTTTGCTGGATATGGGCTTTCATCAGGTGCGCGTAAGGATCCATGGGGATATTGCGCGTATCGAGGTGCTGCCGGATGAGATCGCAAAACTGGTAGAAGGGGAAAACAGGGAAAAGATTTATTCTTACCTGAAACAGCTTGGATTTGCCTATGTGACGCTTGACCTTGGCGGATACCGTATGGGAAGTATGAATGAGACACTTGATATAGAGAAAAAATAATTTTGTACAAGAGGCAAGAATGAACTTCCCGATATGGAAAAAGTAATTTTGTACAAGAGGCAGGAATGAACTTCCCGATATGGAAAAAAATAATTTTGCACAAATGATAATCGGAACTAAGAGATAAGGAAATAACAGGAGAAAAGCACAGGATATGTTGAATCAGTTTTCAAGAACCCAGTTACTGCTGGGTTCAGATAATATGGAACGGCTTGCAAATGCAAAAGTTGCAGTTTTTGGAATCGGCGGAGTCGGCGGTTATGTGGTTGAGGCGCTTGCCAGGAGCGGAGTCGGTTCTTTTGTGATCGTGGATGATGACAAGGTATGTCTGACGAATATCAACCGTCAGATCATTGCGACCAGAAAAACGGTTGGAAAATATAAAGTTGATGTGATGACGGAGCGTATCTTAGAGATCAATCCGGATGCAAAAGTGGAAGCGAGAAAATGTTTTTATCTGCCGGAAAATGCGCATGAGTTTGATTTTTCCGAGTATGATTATGTCGTGGATGCGGTGGATACGGTCACTGCAAAATTAGAGATCATCATGCGCGCAAAAGAGTGCAATGTGCCTGTCATAAGCTGCATGGGAGCTGGCAATAAATTAGACCCGACCCAGTTTGAGGTGGCTGATATTTACAAGACGTCAGTCTGCCCGCTCGCGCGTGTCATGCGCCGTGAGTTAAAAAAACGCGGGGTCAAAAAATTAAAGGTCGTATATTCCAAAGAGCAGCCGACAAGACCGATCGAGGATATGAGTATCAGCTGCCGGTCACATTGCGTCTGCCCTCCGGGAACCGTCCACAAATGCACCGAGCGCCGTGATATCCCTGGAAGTATTGCGTTTGTGCCGTCTGTGGCAGGACTGATCCTTGCAGGAGAGGTCATCAAAGATCTTACAAAGTAAAATAGACTGTATTTTTGGAATGGATTTGTTGTTTTTAGTTACAAAACTCCAGTTTGAGAACTGCCCTCCGGAAGTTAGATGAAAAATCTAATGGCTGGAGGGTTTTTTTTCTTTATAGGATTAGGGTGTCAAAAGGTGGTTCATAACTTAGCGATTGTCAAATTGCACAAAGCCGAGACTGTTTTTCTTATTTTCGGACAACGGAACAAAACAAGTTCGGTTTTGTGCAATTTGACAGACCCAAAATTGAAAACCACCTTTTGACACCCGAATCTTTATAGGATGACAAATAGTACATGCAAGATTTTTGATTGACAAATTGCACTATTTGAGCTCAACATCATAGGATTAAGGTGGCAAAAAATTTTAAAATCATGATTGTTTGAGTGAGGGAAAATAAAAGCTATTCACCAATTATATTAACGGAAAAATAGTACGAAAGTACAAAATGTATAACATAATACTTGCATTTTGTAATGTGATGTGCTAAAGTGTTATCAGCGTAAAGGGGCGCAGAGGAAAAGAGCCATCTTTGCGCATTTTTATTAAGGAGGAAAATCCTCTCCTCGTCAGAGGACTCGGATTTTTGCTTCGCAAAAACAAGGAGGAAAATCCTCTGCTCCTGCAAGAGGCACATGCTATGCAGGCATAGCAGACATTTTGCTCCGCAAAACAAGGAGGAAAATCCTCTGCTCCTGCAAAGGCAGTCGCATTTTGCTCCGCAAAACAAGGAGGAAAATCCTCTGCTCCTGCAAAGGCAGTCGCATTTTGCTCCGCAAAACAAGGAGGATTACTATTATGAAAAAAACCAAAGCAGTTTTGGCTATTTTGATGGCCGGAACAATGATGCTTGGTCTTGCAGGCTGTGGCGGGAACAGTTCTTCTGCAACACAGGGAACAACCGCAGGCACAGAGACAGGCAGTGCAGCAGGTGATGCTGCAGGAACAGATGCCGCAGCAAGCGCATCAGACATGAATGTTATGCTTGAAACTCCGGTCGAGTCACTCGATCCGCAGCAGGCTACCGACGGAACATCCTTTGAGGTAATCGCTGATTACACCGACGGTCTGATGCAGATGGATGCAGACGGACAGGCAGTTCCGGCAATCGCAGAAAGCTATGATTTATCAGACGATGGTTTAACTTATACATTCCATCTTCGTACCGATGCAAAATGGAGCAACGGCACACCGGTTACCGCAGCAGATTTCGTATTCGGATGGCAGAGAGCTGTTGATCCGGATGTCGCATCAGAGTATGCATATATGTTAAGCGATATCGGTCAGATTAAAAATGCAGCAGAGATCATCGCAGGTGAGAAAGACAAGAGTGAACTTGGTGTGACAGCAGTAGACGACAATACACTTCAGGTTGAACTGAATGTACCAGTCAGCTATTTCACTTCTCTGATGTATTTCCCGACTTTCTATCCGGTAAATGAGGAGTTCTTTACTTCCTGTGGAGATACATTTGCAACAAGTCCTGAGACAGTATTATCAAACGGTGCATTTGTGCTGGATTCTTATCAGCCGGCAGCAACTGCATTCCATTTAACAAAAAATGCAGACTACTATGATACCGACAGAGTAAAACTTTCCGGATTAAGTTATCAGGTAATCCAGGATTCACAGCAGGCATTAATGAGCTACCAGACAGGAGCGCTTGATACAACATTAGTAAACGGTGAGCAGGTTGATCAGGTAAAAGATGATCCTGAATTCACAACCGTTGGTGCCGGTTACTTATGGTATGTCAGCCCGAATATGAATTCTGTTCCTGAACTCGCAAACTTAAATATCCGTCTTGCAATGACAATGGCAATCGACCGTGATTCCATCACAGCAGATGTATTAAAAGATGGTTCTGCTTCTACATACACAGCAGTTCCAATGCAGTTCGCAGCAGGTCCGGACGGATCTGACTTCTCCGAAGATCAGACAAAATTCTCTGATGTATGTGCTTATGATACTGCAAAAGCAGCAGATTACTGGGCAAAAGGTTTAGAGGAACTTGGTGAATCTGAGATCACTTTAGACATGGTAGTAGATGCAGATGACGCACCTCAGAAAGTAGCGCAGGTATTAAAAGAGCAGTGGGAGACAGCTCTTCCGGGACTGACCGTAAACCTGGTTGTTGAGCCGAAGAAACAGCGTGTGGAAGACATGCAGAACGGTAACTTCCAGTTAGGTTTAACACGTTGGGGACCGGACTACGCAGATCCAATGACATATCTTGGAATGTGGGTAACAGATAACTCTAACAACTACGGTCTGTGGAGCAACGCAGATTACGATGCAATCATTGATGAGTGTACAACCGGTGATCTTTGCACAGATGCAGAGGGACGCTGGGCAAGACTTTACGATGCTGAGAAGATCGTTATGGATGAGGCAGTTATTTATCCGCTTTACACACAGTGCAACGCAGAGATGCTTTCTTCTAAAGTAACAGGCGTTGAGTATCATCCGGTAGCTATCAACCGTGTATACAAAGATGCTGTAAAGACTGAATAAAGAAATTTAGACAGTAGAAATCCTGTTTTACAGGAAAATGAATATAGCCGCACTAAAGTGCAAAACTTTGGTGCGGCAATTTCATCATATTGTTGACGCTATAGGAAATGAGGCAGGAATTTCCTATGTCGTGAACGGAAAAACAAGGAGGAAAATCCTCTGCTCCTGCAAGAGGCACATGCTATGCAAGCTATTGAGCATAGCATGCATAGCAGGCATTTTCCTTCGGAAAACAAGGAGGAAAATCCCCTGCTCCTGCAAAGGCAGTCGCATTTTGCTCCGCAAAACTAAAGGAGGATTAGAACGTGAAAAAATATGCACTTAAGAGAATCGTAACGTCTCTGTTTACGCTGCTTGCAATTTTACTCGTTCTGTTTATTTTGATGCAGCTGATGCCGGGTTCTCCATTCAACGATGAGAAGTTAAATGCAGACCAGAGAGCAGCACTGTATACGAAATATGGACTGGATCAGCCATTGCCGGTACAGTTTGTGAAATATGTAGGCAATATGTTAAAAGGAGACCTTGGCGTAAGCTACAATATCTCAAAGAATACACCAATCTCCCAGTTGATAAAGACAAGGCTTCCGATCTCCATCAGTATCGGAGGATATGCGGTGTTGATCGGCGCCGTGGTCGGGCTTTTACTTGGACTTCTCGCGGCATTAAAACATGACACGATATGGGATTCGTTAGCGACGATCATTTCGGTTATCGGTGTGTCGGTGCCATCGTATGTGTTTGCGCTGGCACTCAGCTATAACTTCGGATTTAAATTAGGATGGTTCCCGATGCTGTTTTCGGAGAGCGATATTTTCGGATCAAGCGTGCTGCCCAGTATCTCACTTTCTATGTTTACGATGGCGTCGATCGCCCGTTTTACGCGAAGTGAAATGCTTGAAGTACTCGGCAGCGATTATATGCTGCTTGCGGAGAGTAAAGGAATTTCGGGTTCGGCGTTGATTTTTAAACATGCGCTGCGAAATGCACTGATCCCGATCATCACTGTGCTTGCACCGCTGATCGTCGATCTGATGACCGGTTCTCTGGTTGTTGAAAAAATATTTGCAATACCGGGTGTCGGAAGTCTTCTGGTAAATGCCATTCAGTCGAACGACTACAACGTGGTTATCGCATTAAGCTTTATTTATTCTGCAATGTACATTGCCATCATGCTTGTGGTAGATATCCTTTACGGAATCATTGACCCGAGAATTCGTCTGGCAAAGAAAGGAGACTGATATGGTGTCACAGGAAAATACCATGAATATGGGAACTGATGCTGCCGGCTACATACCGGTCGAGGCAGATTTTAAATTTAAACATACGGATGGCGAACTTGCGTTAGATGACAACTTTGCTGCACAGAGTTTCTGGAAAGACGTATTGATCCGCTATTTCAAAAAAATCAGTGCAGTGATCGGTCTGATCCTGATCATTATCATTACGGTATTTGCAATTATTGGCCTGGGGATGAATGATTTCAGTTACTCCGAACAGTCACTGACACAGAAGAACTTTGCACCGAGGGTAAAAGGTCTTGAAAAACTTGGTATCTTCGATGGTAGTGAAGGCATGAAAACAACGACCGGAACCAAAAAGATCAATTACTATGAAGAAAAAGGTCTGGATGATCTTTACTACTGGTTCGGAAGTGATAACTTCGGACGTGATATCTGGACACGTACCTGGTCCGGTGCACGCGTTTCCCTGATTATCGCCGTAGCAGCCGCTATCATCGATATGGTGATCGGTATGAGCTATGGACTGATCTCCGGATATTTTGGCGGGAAAGTCGATATGTTCATGCAGCGGTTTCTGGAGGTCGCGAACGGTATTCCGCGTCTTGTAATCGTAACACTTTTGTTACTGGTACTGCAGCCGGGTATGCTTACCATTATTTTTGCATTGATGTTGACGGAGTGGGTCGGCATGAGCCGTATCGCAAGAGCTGAGATGCTGAAATTAAAAGAGCAGGAATTTGTACTTGCATCACGGACACTTGGAGCAGGAAATTTCTTTATTATCTTTAAAGAAGTTCTGCCAAATATCATTGGACCGATCATTACACAGGTAATGTTCTCCATCCCGACGGCGATCTTTACCGAGGCGTTCTTAAGTTTCGTAGGTCTTGGTATTCCGGTGCCGCAGTGTTCACTTGGTTCACTGATCTCCGAAGGATTTAACAGTTTTACCACACATCCGTACCAGATCATTCCGCCGATCGTTGTAATGGCTCTTTTGATGTTAAGCTTTAACCTTGTAGCAGATGGTTTACGTGAAGCATTAGATCCGAAGCTGAAAGAAATGTAAGAAAGGGGATTCGTATATGTCAGAGACAAAAGAACAGATTTTAAAAATACGGGACCTGGATATTACGTTTCAGACGACTGCAGGAAGCGTGCACGCCATCCGTGGAGTCAATATTGACCTGATGAAGGGCGAGACAGTTGCGATCGTTGGTGAGTCCGGCTCCGGTAAATCCGTAACAATGAAAGCTGCCATGGGTATTTTGGCATCCAATGCGAAAGTAACGGGCGGTACTATAGAATTTTCCTATCATCATGCGGATGGAACACCGCAGACGGTAGACATTTTAACAAAAGATAAAAAGTGGATCAGACGACATATCAATGGAAAAAGAATTGCTATGGTATTCCAGGATCCGATGACGAGTCTTGATCCGACCATGACGATCGGAAAACAGATCATGGAAGGTATGATCTGGCATTTTAAGACACCTAAGAAAGAAGCCTGGGATAAGGCAGTAGAACTGTTAAAAGAGGTTGGTATCGAGGATGCGGAAAAACGTATGAAAAACTATCCGCACCAGCTCTCCGGTGGTATGAGACAGCGTGTGGTCATTGCCATCGCGCTTGCCTGCAACCCGGATCTTCTGATCTGTGATGAGCCGACGACTGCACTGGATGTTACGATTCAGGCAAAGATCATCGAGCTGATCCGCAGGGTACAGAAAGAGAGAGGCATTTCCGTTATTTACATCACACATGACCTCGGCGTGGTTGCCAAAGTGGCAGATTACGTCAATGTCATGTATGCCGGAAAAATCGTTGAGAAAGGTATGATCAATGAGATCTTCTATGATCCGAAACATCCGTATACCTGGGGACTGCTCTCTGCAATGCCTGATCTTGACACTGCGGATGAGAGACTCTACACGATCCCTGGTTCGCCGCCAAACCTGTTAAACGAAAAACCGGGCGATGCGTTTGCACCGCGTAACCAGTTTGCGCTTGAGATCGACGACAAGGCAGATCCACCAATGTTTCAGGTGACAGATACACATTATGCGGCTACCTGGCTGTTAGATCCGCGGGCACCGAAGGCAGAGATGCCGCCTGAATTAAAAGAGCGTATTGCGCGAATGAAGAAGGAGGCAAAGATCGATGACGGTGAATGAAAACAGTAAGCCTCTTCTTACCGTGAAAGGCTTGAAACAATATTTTAAGGTAAGTAATAATTATACCGTGCATGCGGTGGAAAACGTAAGTTTTCAGATCTATCCGGGTGAGACATATGGTCTGGTCGGGGAATCCGGTTCCGGAAAATCAACGATCGGAAGAAGTATCATAAGACTTTATGATCCGACCGCCGGGGAGATCAATTTTAATGGAATGGACATCAGCGGCAGGATCAATAAGGCAAACAGCCAGGCACTGCGCACGCAGATGCAGATGATCTTCCAGGACCCGATGGCATCCTTAAATCCAAGAAAAAAGGTGCGCGATATCATCGGCGAGGGGTTAGATATCCATCATATGTACAAGACACGCGCAGAGCGTGAGGAAAAGATCAAAAACATCCTGGCAAAAGTTGGACTTGCGCCGGAACATGCGGGCCGTTATCCGCATCAGTTTTCCGGTGGACAGAGACAGCGTGTCGGAATTGCGAGAGCGCTGATCATGAACCCGAAACTGATCATTGCAGATGAGTGTATCTCTGCGCTGGACGTTTCCATTCAGGCACAGGTCGTTAACCTGATGAAGGATATCCAGCAGGAGACAGGAACCGCGTATCTGTTTATCGCACATGATCTTTCCATGGTCAAATATATTTCGGATCGCATCGGGGTACTTCATCTGGGACATCTCTTAGAGACCGGAACAACGGAGGAAATCTTTGAGAATCCAATCCACCCATATACGAAGAGCCTTCTTTCTGCGATACCTGCACCGAATCCGGTCGTGGAAAAAAATCGTGTGGCACTGAGCTACGATTACAAGACTTCCGGCATTGATTATAATAAGGGAACGGATCATCTGGTGTCCGGGACACATTATGTGAAATGTACGGATGAAGAATTTAAGAAGTGGACAGAATAATATAGCAGGAAACCATCACAAACCGGGAGCCGGGGAGTGGTGGTTTTCTTTTTTGGTAAAAGTGCTGAATTTTTTTGCGTGGGATGTGCTGAATATTATGCGAAAAGTAGAATATGAAAAATTGAACCGAAACCGTATTGACTTTGAAAATGGAATTTGGTATATAAGAGTAAAAATTCAAAAATTCAATAGAGAAAGGAAATAACAATCTATGTTGTCACAAAAGAGTACAATGAAAGACAAATTGGAAAATATGCATCTGCAGGAGAGGATAAACTATGGCTACGGAAAAGTCATTAGTATGATGTTGATTTCGGGTCTGTTTTCTATTGTGGTCATAGGTGTGTTATTTGCTAATATGTTACATTATATAGATGATGTCAATGCTGCGGATCAGGCGGTAAAAATCTGCAGGATCAATGTGAATACGTCAGCGAGAAATATCAGGGAAATGGCATTAAATAATGATACATCTGCTTATGACAGTTATGAGCAGAATGTAAAAAAGCTGCTTACAGAAGTGGATTCGCAGCTGGAAATATTAAAGAAAACCAAAGTCTTACCGGATGAGGAATATAATGAGTATGCATCTGCTCTTTCTGATTGGGGAAACATTGGTTATTCGATTATAGAAGAAATTAAAAATGGCGAAAAAGAGAAAGCGATTGATGAAATTTTTAATAGTTGTACACCTGCATTAAATAAACTTGTGGAAATTGCCATAAGATTAGATGAGATCACAGATGAAGTAAGTGAGCAGTCTGCAAGAACTACAATTATTTTTGCTGTTGCAGGAATGGTGTGTATTATTATCTGTCTGGTTTGTGCATGCACACTGGCTAAGGTAATAAGTAAAAAGGTACTTGAAACAATTCTGGATCCGTTACGTGCAGTGGAAGACGTTGCAAGGGAACTGACAGAAGGAAATTTACACAGTGCGCTGGAATATCATTCGGAAGATGAGATTGGAAGACTGGCGCACAGTATGCGCAAATCAATTCGTATTTTGGGAACTTATGTAGATGATATTGATCGTGCAATGAAACTGTTCTCAGAAGGAAATTTTGATGTTCAGCCGGAAGTAGAGTGGAAGGGAGATTTTGTCGGTATTTTAAATTCTTTCATGTCATTTGAGAAGAGTATGGCAGAAACGATCAAAGGAATTAAAAATGTTTCGAGTGAGGTTTCAAGTGCAGCAGACCAGGTGGCATCAAGTTCCAATGATCTTGCAGATGGAGCTACGAATCAGGCAGCGGTTGTAGAAGAACTGACGGCTACAGTTGCCGGGGTTTCTGAACAGGTAGAAAAAAATTCACAATCTGCAAAAGCAATCAGTGGAAGAGTGGATGAACTTGGAAATGCCATTTCAGACAGCAATGGTAAGATGCATGAAATGGTTGCTTCTATGCATGAGATTAATGAGGCATCAAAAGAGATTGATAAGATTATTGCAACAATTAATGAAATTGCTTCCCAGACAAATCTGTTGGCGTTGAATGCTTCTATTGAAGCGGCAAGGGCCGGAGAGGCAGGAAAAGGATTTGCAGTTGTAGCGAATCAGGTAAATTTATTAGCTGAACAGAGTGCCCAGGCGGCAAAAGAATCAGCATCACTGATTGAAACATCTGTGAATGCGGTAGAAAAAGGTATGATAATCGCGGAAGAGACTGCGGCACAGCTGGAGGAGGTAGCAGAGAACTCCAAGCTGATTACGGAAGACGTTACACATATTGCGGATACATTAGAGACACAGACAACAGAAATCCAGCAGATCAATGAGGGAATTGAGCAGATCAATGACGTTGTGCAGACAAATTCTGCAACATCTGAGGAGTGTGCGGCTGCCAGTCAGGAGATGAGCAGTGAGGCAGAGAGTCTGCAGGGAATGATCCAGAAATTTAAAATTCCGGAAACTGAAAATGTAACAGAATAAAAATATTTCAACTATATTACATTAAATTATCACTTGTTTATTGCATGAAAGAGACAATCTATAGTATGATAGAGAAAGTACAAACTAAGGATGGAAAAGGTATATACTATGATAGTCTCGGTCATTGAAAAGATCTACGCATTTTTATGGGGAGATCTGATTACGATCCCTTTGCCGCAGGAAAGCAGCATAGGGATTTCTTTACTTGTAATTCTTCTGATTCCGACAGGAATCTATTTTACGATCCGCACAAGATTTTTGCCGGTCAGGCTTTTCCCGGATATGATAAAAGCACTTATGGCAAAAAAGGAAACAAAGGACAGTCTTTCCACATTTCAGACGCTGATCGTCTCGACGGCTACCAGAGTCGGCATGGGAAATCTGGTAGGCGTTGTGGCGGCAATCTCGGCAGGCGGTGCCGGTGCTGTGTTCTGGATGTGGGTGACTGCGCTGATCGGTTCCTCGACCGCATTTGTGGAGGGGACGCTCGCACAGTTACACAAGGAAAAAGATCCTTTGTATGGCGGATATCGCGGAGGTCCCGCATATTATATCCATCATTTCTGTGAAGAAAAATTGAAAAAGAAGAAAAAGCATGTGCTGATCGCGGTACTTTTTGCAATTTCAGGACTAATCTGCTGGTGTGGCATCAGCCAGGTCATCAGCAATTCCGTGGTATCTTCCTTTGAAAATGCATTTGGCATCCCGCCACTTTACACAACGATCGTACTGGTTGCGATCGCAGCGGTGATCGTCCTTCGGAAAAATGCGACGGTAAAAGTGCTTGACGTGGTCGTACCGGTTATGGCGGTCTGCTATTTTGCAATCACGATATTTATTATCCTGAAAAATATTGGAAGCATCCCGGCGGTTTTTGGTCGGATTTTTGAGGAGGCGTTTGGGCTAAGACAGGCAGTTTCCGGCGGCTTCGGCGCTGTCCTTATGAACGGCATCAAGCGTGGACTGTTTTCAAACGAAGCCGGTTCCGGCTCTGCTCCTTGTGCAGCCGCAGCAGCCGAATGTGAGACACCGGTCAGCGCCGGACTGACACAGGCACTTGGCGTATTTGTCGACACCATTGTGATCTGCAGCTGCACTGCTATGATCATGCTCACTGCACCGGAAAATATCGTAGCAGGAAAAGAAGGCATGGATCTTCTCCAGTCCGCAATGCGCTATCACCTGGGCGAATTTGGCGTCATATTCATCGCAGTGACACTGTTTTTATTCAGTTTCTCCACATTCTTAGGCATCCTCTTCTATGCCAGAAGTAACGTCGCCTATTTATTTGGAGATAAATGGATCTTTCAGACCTTGTACAAAATCCTTGCACTGGTTATGCTGTTCATCGGCGGAATCGCTGCCTACACTTTCGTATGGGATCTCGGCGACGTCGGAATCGGTCTGATGACTATCTTCAACACCGGAATATTGTATTTGCTTGGTGGTCAGGCACTTAGCGCCCTAAAAGAATTTGAATCCACCAAGTAAAAAATAAAATAGAAACGGAGCAAAATAAAAATGAAACGAGAATCCTTCAAATCCCGCCTGGGCTTTCTGCTCGTAAGCGCCGGCTGCGCCATCGGAATCGGAAACGTCTGGCGATTCCCCTATGTGGCTGGACAAAACGGCGGCGGCATCTTCGTCCTGTTCTACCTGATATTTTTAATAGCAATGGGACTTCCGGTGCTCACCATGGAATTTGCCGTGGGGCGCGCCAGCAGAAAAAGCGCCGTGTTAGGTTATAAAGCACTCGAAAAAGAAGGCAGCAAGTGGCATATTCACGGCTGGATCGCAATGTTTGGCTGCTATATGCTGATGATGTATTACACGACCGTATCAGGCTGGATGGTATCGTATTTCTTTAAATTTTTAAAAGGCGAATTCCAGACCGGCATGACTGCGGACGATACTGCGGCAGTATTTTCTAATCTGCTCGCAGATCCGGGACAGATGGCGTTCTGGATGATACTTACCGTGATACTGGGATTTTTTGTGTGCAGCAGGGGACTGCAGAACGGACTGGAAAAAATAAGCAAGATCATGATGAGCGCGCTGCTGATTCTGATTGTTGTTCTCGCGGTGCACAGTATTACACTGCAGGGTGCAGCAGAAGGCGTGAAGTTTTATCTTGTCCCGAATCTGGACACGGTTGCAGAGACAGGGCTTAAAAATGTGATCACGGAAGCCATGAATCAGGCATTTTTCACACTGAGTCTTGGCGTTGCCGCAATGGAGATCTTCGGAAGTTATATGGGCAAAGATCACTCGCTTGCCGGTGAGGGCGCAAGAATTTGCGGTCTTGACACCTTTGTGGCGATTATGTCTGGACTGATCATTTTCCCGGCATGTTTCAGCTATGGAGTGGAAGTGGATGCCGGACCGAGCCTGATCTTTATCACGCTGCCAAATGTGTTTGTCAATATGTCTGGCGGGCGGATCTGGGGATGTCTGTTTTTCCTTTTCATGACCTTTGCAAGTTTTTCGACGGTCATGGCAGTGTTTGAAAACATTATGTCATTTTGTATGGATATGTTTCACTGGAGCAGAAATAAAGCCGCACTTATCAATGGAGTGATCATCCTGCTCGCAAGTCTTCCATGTGTACTGGGTTACAATGTGTGGAGCAGCCTGCATCTGATAGGCGGCCGTGATGTGCTCGACAGTGAGGATTTTATCGTCAGCAACCTGCTTCTTCCGGTCGGTTCACTGATCTATCTGCTGTTTAGCGTAACAAAGTGGGGTTGGGGATTTGATAAATATATTGACGAGGCAAATACGGGAGATGGACTTAAAATCTCGAAAAAGTTAAAGCCGTATTTCCAGTTTATACTGCCGCTGCTGATCCTGTTTATCCTGATTCAGGGGCTGGTGTAAAAAAGGAAAGTAATTAAGAAAAAATAGTGAAAGAATAGTGAAAAATAGTGTAAAAATAGTGTAAATTTAATGGAATAAATTACGGGAATGAAAGGACCAAAATGATAAATCGCGATGACATGTTAGAACTGACCAGGCGCATGACTCCCGCACGGGCATCCATAGACCGGATCGCAGGCGCATATTTTGACGAAGAGGGATATGTGGATGGAACATTCAATACGCATTTCTTAAAACTGTCTGCATCCGAAAGAGCCAAAAACTTAGAACTTGCCAAGACGGTGCTGATCTCAAAAACAAATGAACAGTTAAGAGAATACCGGATCCCGGAAGAAAAAAGAAAGCCGGGCAGTATCTGGCAGCTCTTTGACGGGATCAGGGAGACAGGTCTGAAAGACGATGCATTCCCGGATCTTTTCTATGAGCTGCTTGGAGAGAAATATCAGCCGGGATGCCCATATGCGTGTTTTTTGTTCCACGGGAGATACGATGTCCCGGTCAAAGGGACCGATAAGGCATGGCAGGAGAGCTCAGAGGAAGTGTACGAATATCTGATCTGTGCGGTCAGTCCGTTAGAGGGCGAGTATGAGCCGGGCGTGCCGGAGAGAGGTTTTTTGTACCCGGCATTTAAGGATCACAGCACGGCGGGAGAGTATATCAATTTGTATGAGAAAGATGCCGGTCACAGTGAGAGTGTGTGGCAGAAGCTGCTAAAGTGATATGTCAAAAATGGATGAATACATGGTTGTGCTGCCTGAGGCACATCCACTTTGCGTAAAAGAAAAGATTGAAATTGAAAATCTGGAAAATGAGCCGTTCATGCTGTCAGAGCACGGTGGAAAAAACGAAGTGACCGAACTGTTGGAAAAAAGCGGTGTTCACCCGCAGAAATAATTTTGTGAAATGAAAAGCAATTTTGTGGTATCAAAAGTGATTTTGGTGTGCTAAGATAGAAAAAAATAAAAAAGAAAGTGAATGGGAAATGGAATTAGATATTATTGGTCTGCTTGGTGCATGCTCTTATGCACTCGACTGTGTCGAAGCGGAACTGACCCATGTTGCGACAAAACATGGAAAAAGAGTTGCATATATGAGCGTATGCACAGCACAAAAAATGGGAATTACAGGAGATGCCCTGCAGGATCTCGCGGCGTGTTCGCTGCTGCACGACAATGCGCTGACGCAGTATATTTATGAGGAATTTCACAATGATCTTACAAAAAATAATACGGAAAATATAACGTCAAAGCAGCTTGGCATCCACTGCATTTACGGGGAGGAAAACTTAAAAATGTACCCGTTTCTGACGGATGTGAAAAATGTGATTTTATATCACCATGAAAATGCTGATGGAAGCGGACCATTTGGAAAAACGTGGGAAGAGATCCCTCTTTTTGCAAGGATCATTCATCTGTGTGATATTTTAGATGCGTTCTGCCGGACGCCGGTATTTGATGATGCCGTGTGGCAGCGCGCGAAAGATTATCTTTTGAAAAATAAAGGGACAAAATTTGATACTGCATGCGTAGATACTTTTTTGGAAGTGTTTGGGCAAGAACATTTTTTGAGTCTTGGAGATGCAGATTTAGAAGAACGGCTGTGGAATATTGTTCCGAGAAAAAAGCGGGATTTAAGCGATGAAATGTGCAAAAATTTTGCCAATCTGTTTGCAAAGATCATCGACTATAAATCCGAATTTACAAGCCGCCATTCACTCGGTGTTGCGGAAAATGCAGCCAGATTATCCAGATATCTCGGTGATGACGAGGAGACGGTGCTGAAAATGTACCTGGCAGGCGCACTGCACGATATCGGGAAAGCAGCAATCGGAAATGATATCTTAGAAAAACCGGGACGCCTGACGGACGAGGAGTTTTCTAAAATGAAAAATCATGCGGGATACACATATCTGATCTTATCACAGGCAGAAGGAATGGAAGATATCCGTGACTGGGCGGCGCTCCACCATGAAAAACTCGATGGCACCGGGTATCCGTTCGGTAAAACTGCCGACGAGCTAAACAGGCAGGAACGTATCATGGCGTGCATTGATATCTATCAGGCACTGACGGAGAGCAGACCGTATAAATCCGGAATGACGCACGAGGCAGCATGTGAGATATTGGAAAATATGGTGCAAAAGGGATGGATAGACGGTGAGATCACAGAACAGATCAAAAAATGTTTTGCTTAAGAGGAAGCGGCATTGAGCCTGCTCCACTCGTTTTACTGCTGGGGCTGCACGGGTGCAGTTCTGCTTTTTAGTTATAAAAACCGTGCTGGTTAAAATTACCGCACGGTTTTTTTGAGCAAATATTAATTTGTATATAGTTCATATGATTTACAGCTTAAATTGTTTCATATCTGCAGAAAGTTTTTCAATATCATCTGCTAAAGCAGATACCAGATCCGAAGATTTCCGGACAACGGCATCGAGCTCGGTTGCCATTGCGGAAGTTTCTTCTGTGGAGGATGCATTGTCGGTTGCAAGCTGTGTCAGGGTATCGATACTCTCTGTGACAAGCTCACGCTGAGAATTGACATTCTTGATCTTTCCTGTAATGGTCTGGATGGACGCCATACAGGAATCGAGAGCACCTTTTAAGTCTTCAAACATCTGCTGTGTGCTTTCAAGTGCTGCAACCTGCTCGTCAGATGCCTCGCTCATTTTCTTCATAAGCTCCATAGATTTTTCAGAGTTCTGGCTTAATTCACTGATGATATTGTTGATCTCACTGACCGTCTGCGCAGACTGGGTGGCAAGTCCACCGATTTCTTCTGCAACAACCGCGAATCCACGTCCGGCTTCACCGGCTCTTGCTGCCTCAATGGAAGCATTTAAGGAAAGCAGGTTGGTCTGGGATGCAATTTCGCTGATCAGGGTAGCTGCCTGACTGATCTTGTTGACGGAATCATTTGTCTGGGCAGTCTGGTTATACATAGAATCAATATCAGTCTTGGTTGTAGAATTGACATCAATCAGTCTGTGTAAAGTTTCCATGGACTTATTGGAACGATCCTGCATCAGCTGTGCATTCTGATCAAGGGATTCCATTTCTGAGGAAGTATCTGCGATGCCATCGGCAATCTCAGCAATATTTTCAGAGGCACTTGAAGTTGATGCTGCCTGAGAGTTACTGTTTTGGGCAATTTCATTGATTGCAGTCGAAACGTTCTGGATAGATTCGTTCATGCTGTCAAAATTCTTTTTGAAATCCGAAACGGCGGACTGTAAATGAGAGGAAACTCCATCAATGTTGGAGATAAGTCCGACAACCTCCTGCTGTGCAAGATCAAGTGCACCGGCTGTTTTTCCAAGTTCATTGTTACTTGAAACATTGACTCCGGTAGTCAGGTCTCCGGTCGACATCCTGTTTGCAAAATTCTGAATCTCGATCAAAGGTTTGCAGATCGTATTACCGAAAATACGGGAAGCAATGAATACGATAACTGTAAAAATCAGATCAATTATAATTATGACTGTGATCATAGTATGGTATTTCGCCTGAACTTCGTTTTTGGAACTATTCATTTCCGCTTCCATATCATCTACATAGTTACCGGTGGAAACAACCCAGTTCCATGGGGTAAAGATTTGAGAGTACGCGATCTTTGGTGCTACGGTAACACCGTCGGCTTTCGTAAAATAAAATTCATTGAAGCCGCCGCCGTCAGAACCGGTCGAGACCTTCATGATCTCCTGAATGATCTTGACGCCATTCTGATCTGTCAGATCGTAACGGTTATTACCTTCCTGATCGGTTAAGATCGGATGCATAATGAGGTTGTAGTCGGTATCATCGATCCAGAAATAACCGCTTCCATCATCCCTGTAACGCATGTTGCGGACGATCTCTGCTGCTTCTTTTTTTGCTTCGTCTTCAGTCAGATCACCGTTTTGGGATTTGTCGTATTCTGCCTGTAAAATAGCGATGACAGACTGTACCTGACTTTTGATCTCAGTATTGTACCCATCTAACCTGGCATTTTCATAATTCTTGTTTGCCGTGGAAGTCATAGTGCTGATATTTGAAATTGAAATACCGCCAATGACTATGACAGATACAAGAACAATCATAAGACACATTAGTGTCAGTGAATTTTTTACGCTTTTGCTTTTCATGGATATCAAGCTCCCTTTCCTATAGGTTAATTACACTTATTTTACTATTTTTTGACAAAAAATGGTAGACATAAATTAAAAAAAATATGGTACTTTGGCTATGAAATTGTGGGTAATCACGAAAAAGTGTGAAAAGAAAAAAGGAAACACGAATATAAAGCAAATTGTGTTTCCTTTTGGAAGAGCGGAGACGGAGGGATTCGAACCCTCGTGCCCCGGAGGGCTAACGCATTTCGAGTGCGCCCCGTTATGACCACTTCGATACGTCTCCAGATATGTTTTTGCAAATACTTGATTAGTATACCATATTTTGAATGATTTGCAAGAGAAAAGTGGTTGTTGTAAATAGGTAGTGGATATGCTAGTATATTAAAAGTTTCATAGAGAAGATAATTGGTGCCGGCTGTTTTTATCCGGGAAATGGAGCAGTACATAAAGTACAGTATAGTTTTCATATTAAAAATAGGTTGGTTAAAAGGGAAACAGGTGCGATTCCTGTACGATCTCGTCACTGTGATTAGGGAGTGCAGATTCCAAAGATAAGTCACTGATGTACTTTGCAGTATGTTGGGAAGGCGGAATCTGTGTGATGATCTTTCAGCCAGGAAACCTGCCAGTTGTCTGGTACAGGGAAATATTTCCCGGATCACGAGTAATTGGTCGTACCGTAAATGTAGGCTGTCAGATTGTCAGCTTATTTATGCAGACTTATTACTCCGCCCTCAAATAAGGCGGAGTGTTTCTTTGTGTGGAAAAATTCCACTGTGTACTATGAACGATACATTATATTATAATAAGGAGAGCATTATGAAGAAAAGAACCATTGCGTTACTTACCACATTAGCGCTTGCAACAGGTATGGTCGCCGGATGCGGAAGCAACACAGCAGCAACAGACACAGCAAAAACCTCTGAGACAGTATCTTCAGAGAAAACAGAGGCAACGGAAACCGTAGAGAGCACGGAAGTTGACGATCAGGCGACAGCCGATCACGTCGCAGAACTGATCGATGCGATCTATGTTCAGACAAGAAATGATGATACGGACGCACAGTGTGCAGAGGCAAAAGAGGCATGGGATGCATTGACAGATGCACAGAAGGAATTAGTTTCCGGCGAGAACGCAGATCCGGATTATTTCGGAAGAGATACAGGAGATGCCTCAAAGGATGATCCGTTAAATGAAGATAATATTGGAGAAAATGAACTTCTTGTAGTAAGTTTTGGTACCTCATTTAACGACAGTCGTGCCGAGGATATCAGTGGAATCGAAAAAGCACTGGAAGCAGCATATCCGGACTGGTCTGTAAGAAGAGCATTTACCGCACAGATCATCATCAACCATGTACAGGCAAGAGATGACGAAAAGATTGATAATGTGGATCAGGCATTAGAGAGAGCTGTTGACAACGGAGTAAAAAATCTTGTTGTTCAGCCGACACACTTAATGCATGGTGCAGAGTATGACGAGCTGGTAGAGACACTTGACAATTATAAAGACAAATTTGAGACAGTTACCGTTGCAGAGCCAATGCTTGGTGAAGTAGGATCTGATGCAACTGTGATCAATGAGGATAAGGCAAAAGTTGCAGAAGCAATTACAGCAGAGGCAGTAAAGACAGCAGGATATGATTCTTTAGATGCAGCAAAAGAAGATGGTACAGCATTCGTATTTATGGGACATGGAACTTCTCATTCTGCAAAGGTAAGCTACAGCCAGATGGCAGCACAGATGAAAGATCTTTCCTATGATAATGTATTTATCGGAACTGTTGAGGGTGAACCGGAAGAGACAGCATGTGAAAATGTGATTGAGGCAGTAAAAGAAGCCGGTTATACAAAAGTTGTTTTAAGACCTCTTATGGTTGTTGCAGGAGATCATGCAAACAACGATATGGCAGGCGACGACGAAGATTCCTGGAAGAGCCAGTTCACAGCAAGTGGATATTTTGACAGCGTTGATACACAGATTTCAGGACTTGGAAGAATCGAAGCAATCCAGCAGATCTATATTGATCATACAAAAGATGCAATTGATTCCCTTGGAAACCTTGAGTCAGCATCCACCACAGAGAGTACCGTTGGTACTCTCGAGGATGGTGTTTACACCGCAAAGTTTGATACAGACAGCAGCATGTTTCATGTAAATGAGGCAGATGAGGGACGTGGTATCCTTACCGTAGAAAACGGAAAAATGACGATCCATATCAGCCTTGTTTCAAAAAAAATTGTAAATCTGTTTGTCGGAACAGCAGATGATGCGAAAAAAGACGGTGCTGATATTTTAGAGCCGACAACGGATACTGTAAAATACAGTGATGGAACCACCGACGAGGTATATGGTTTTGATGTGCCGGTAGAAGCATTAGATGAAGAATTTGATCTTGCAATCCTCGGCACAAAAGGCGAGTGGTACGATCACAAAGTAAGCGTTTCTGATCCGCAGGAGACAGATAACTAATAAATGGAGATTTGTATGAATAAAAAGAGAGTGACCGCAGTAATCTTATCCGCAATGATGTGCATGCAGATATTCACGGGATGCGGTGCAAAAAATAATGCCGCTGCAGTAGAAGGCGGGGCTGGTCAGACAGCTGCGGAAAGTGTACAGGGAGAGGCAGGTACAGCCACAGAGAAAAATGCACAGGCAGCAGAAGAAAATGTGCAGGGAACTGCAGATCAGGATGGAACGGAAGAAAGCATGACTGGAAATGATGCCGCAGAACAGGCAGACGGCACAGAAGTCTCAGTTCCTGAGGATGGCGAATATACGGTGGAAGTCACATTAGAAGGCGGCAGCGGAAAAGCAACTGTGGATTCACAGGCGAAAGTTACTGTGAAGGATGGAGTGGCATATGCGACGATCACATGGAGCAGTACGCATTACGATTACATGATCGTGAACGGGGAGAAATATCTCAATGAAAATGAAGGTGGAAACTCTACATTCACATTTCCAATTGATGGAATCCCATGTGAGATGGATGTGATCGGTGATACGACGGCAATGAGTACGCCGCATGAGATTGATTACACCCTGACTTTTCAATTTCCGGAAACGGCAGGTTTTAAAGACTTAGACTGCAATGGGCGTATGGAGTTATCCTACGCCGACCAGTTTGAAGTAGAACAATATGGTGCTTATAAGCTGATTACGATCGTGGATAACGGTCGTTTTTTGCTTGTGCCAAAAGGTGTCAAAGTGCCGGCGGATGTTCCGGCAGATGTGACAGTTTTACAACAGCCGCTTGAAAATGTATATCTGGTGTCGAGTGCGGTGATGGATTTAGTCTGCCAGATCGGTGCTGTCTCCGATCTGAAATATACAGGAGTAAAAGAAAAAGACTGGTATGTAAAAGAGGCGGCAGATGCGATGGCAGCGGGAAATCTGATCTATGCCGGGAAATACAGTGCGCCTGACTATGAACTTTTACTTTCCGGTGGATGCACGTTTGCGATTGAAAATACGATGATTACGCACAACCCGGAAGTGAAAGAAAAATTAGAAGAACTTGGGATCAAGGTCATGATCGAGCGCTCCAGCTATGAAAAGCACCCGCTTGGAAGACTCGAATGGATAAAGCTTTTTGGCGTTTTGTTCGGGAGAGAACAGCAGGCCAAAGCGTTTTTTGATGCGCAGGCAGCACATATTGAGCCGATTTTGGAAAAAGAAAAAACGGGACTGTCGGTAGCATTTTTTGCAGTTGCATCGGATGGAACGATTACGGTACGAAAACCAAATGATTATGTATCATCAATGATCGAACTTGCGGGGGGCACTTATTCCTTAAATGGTTATGTCCCGGAAGAGGAAAATGCACTCTCCACATTAAAAATGCAGATGGAAGATTTCTATGCGGCCGAAAAAGATGCTGACATTCTCATTTACAATGGTACAATAGAGGGAGAACTGACATCGATCGATGAACTGGTACAGAAAAACAGTCTGTTTGCCGACTTTAAAGCAGTAAAATCAGGACAGGTCTACACAACCGGAAGCAATTTTTACCAGCAGACCAGTGGAACCTGTGATTTCATTGAGGATCTCAATAAGGTACTGAATGGGGAAACGGATGCAGAGTACCGGTTTTTGAAGAAAATCAACTGACAGGAATTCATATAAACCAGAGGAAATCATGAAAAAACGTTATATCATCTCTTTTGTTGTTGCAATTATCATATTATCGGTATTGTTTTTATGGAATGTCGGGGCGGGAAGTGTGGACATATCCACATCGGATCTGTTTGCAATCCTTGCGGGAAGTGGAAAAGATGAGACATTTTCACAGATTGTGTGGAAAATCAGACTGCCGCGCATCCTTGCTGCGATCTTGTTAGGAGGAGCACTGTCAGTGTCGGGATTTTTACTCCAGAGCTTTTTCCAGAATCCGATTGCAGGACCGTATGTGCTTGGAATTTCATCCGGCGCAAAACTGGTGGTGGCACTTACCATGATTTTCCTGCTGGAAAAAGGCATTATGATCAGTTCCTTTGGCATGGTTATGGCTGCGTTTGTGGGTTCCATGCTTGCCATGGGATTCGTGCTTTTAATTTCATTTCGCGTGTCAAAAATGTCGCTGCTGGTGGTCTGTGGGATCATGATCGGTTATATCTGTTCCGCCATCACGGACTTCTGCGTCACATTTGCCAGCGATTCGAATATCGTCAATCTTCACAACTGGTCGATGGGAAGTTTTTCCGGCATGACATGGGAAAATATAAAAATGATCGTCGTGATCGTCGGTGCAGCAGTGCTTGTGACTTTTTGTCTGGCAAAACCGATCGGGGCATATCAGATGGGGGAGGCATATGCCAGAAATATAGGTGTCAATGTAAAAGTGTTGAGGGTCACGATGATTCTTTTATCAAGCCTTCTGTCTGCCTGCGTGACGGCATTTGCGGGACCGATCTCCTTTGTCGGAATTGCAGTGCCGCATCTGGTGAGGATGGCGACAAAAACAGCGCGCCCGATTATCCTGATTCCGGGGTGTTTTTTGTGTGGTGCAGTTGTGACACTTTTTTGTGACGGAATTGCAAGAACCGTGTTTGCGCCGACGGAAATCAGTATCAGCTCGGTTACGGCACTGTTTCTGGTGCCGGTCGTGATCGCAGCAATGTTGAGAAAACAGGAGGGGAGGTAGTTATATATGCAGGAGATCCGCACAGAGCATCTGACTGTCGGCTATGATAAAACACCTTTGATCGGGGATGTGAATCTTTCTGTCCGGCCGGGGGAGATACTGACACTGATCGGGCCGAATGGTTCCGGAAAATCCACGATCTTAAAGACGATTACAAAGCAGTTAAAGAAACTGGATGGAACCGTATTTTTGGGCGAAGCATCCATGGATGAATTAAAAGACAGCCAGATTTCCAGACGATTGTCCATGGTCATGACAGAACGCCTCCGCACGGAGCTGATGAGCGGCAGGGAAGTGGTTGCCTCCGGGCGTTATCCTTATACGGGAAGATTTGGCATCCTGTCAAAAGAGGACTGGGCAAAAGTGGATGAGGCGATCGCGCTTGTCCATGCAGGTGAAGTGCAGGATCAGGATTTCATGAAGATCAGCGACGGACAGCGCCAGCGTCTGATGCTTGCGCGGGCAATCTGTCAGGATACAAAAATCCTGATCTTAGACGAGCCAACCTCCTATCTGGATATGGGCTTTAAGATGGATATACTTACAAATATCCGCATGCTTGCAAGAGATAAAAAGATGGCGGTCATTATGTCACTACATGAGCTTGACCTTGCGCAGAAAGTTTCCGATACGGTCGCCTGTGTCAGAGGCGACCGCATCGACCGCATCGGCACACCGGAGAAGATTTTTGCCGGAAATTATGTGCAGGAATTATACGGGGTGGCGGATCAGAGTTTTGATCCGGTGACGGGGCAGATTTTTTTGTGCACGGGACATGAGAAGGCAGTTGTTTCGAGAGATTTTAGTGCAGAGAATTGCTCTGGCAAAAATTTTGGATGTGGTAAGAAGAATCCAGATCCGGTCAGTTCACAGATTTTTGTGATCGGCGGTGCGGGCAGCGGCATCCCGGTATACAACAGGCTGTGGCGCGAAAACATTCCGTTTGCAGCGGGAATCCTGCAGGAAAATGATGTAGAGTACAAGGCAGCAGTGGCACTTGCTTCAGAAGTTGTGGCAGAAAAGGCATTTTACCCGGTTGGACAGGATAAGGTGCAGGCGGCAAAGCGGCTGATCGATAGCTGTAAAAAATGTATTTGTGCGGTAGAAGAGTTTGGACCGTTAAATGAAGCGAACCGGGAGCTGGCGGAGTATGCGAGGAGGATTGGGAAGACTGGCAAAAACATATGAACAGTATACACAGAGATATCTTCAAAGCTATCCACGAAGGAAAATGGCTGAAAATTGAATATCTGAACAAAGAGGGCAGGCACACGAACTACTGGATCGGAATCCGGGACTTAGACCCACGGAACAAGACTTTAAAAGTGGACGGACTTCATCTCAACCGGTGCTCGATTGAGGGATACGATAAGATCTATATCGATTCCATCCTCTCGACCGAGATCGTGGAAGGCTCGTACTGCCCGGAGAATGAGCGGCTGATCGAAGATATCGCGCTGCACCCGGAACGCTACCAGAACCTTTTTGCAAACACGGCAAATTTAAAAATACTGAATTATCTGGAAATGTGCAGCAAACTGGATGCCACGCCGTATACGACCGATTATGAACTGGTGCGCTATATCGACGGAGATCAGGTGCGTGACGGGGAGTACCAGTTGTCGGAGGAACAGTTTAAAGAGATCGTGACAAATTTTCAGCGGCGCATGAACCGGGGCACGAAACAGGGGAAAACGCTTCATATTCAAAAGCTGGCACTAAATATTTTAAGTATCCATACAAAAAATGGATTGTATGTGCTGGCATACCGGAATCTGAATCTGGATGTAAAAAACAAGGCATTTAAACCGGATGAAGATATCACGATCTGCACGCAGTTTACCATAGGGGGAGAGCAGGAAAATATCCGAAGGTATTTAGATGCGGATGAATATGAGCTGTTATCCGATTTTGAAAAAAATCTTGAAAAAATAAAAGATGCGATTACAGAAAAAAACGGTGCACGGGCGGTTGTGGATGACATGCCCTATGTCATCGGACTTGGCATGGACTGTGCATTAAATCTGCATGAAGAGTATAAGGCGATTCTTGACATGTACGAAAAAGAGCAGGTGACTTTTCCAATCCGGGCATTTTTCGGCGATCTTTTGGAACGTCCGCGAAGAACGAAGGCATATCCGATCGCGCTGTTAAACCAGAACATCAATCTTGACCAGCTTCTTGCAATTAACAATGCCATGAAATATCCGCTTGCCTATATTCAGGGACCACCGGGAACCGGCAAGACGAATACGATCTTAAACACGATCGTGACGGCATTTTTTAACAATATGACGGTACTGTTTGCGTCTTACAACAATGTACCCATAAACAATGTATTTGAAAAATTAAGTTCCCTGACTTATAAGGGAAAACGGGTCGCATTTCCGGTACTGCGCCTTGGAAATCAGGAAAAAGTAAAAGAATGTATCTGTTACATCAACCAGCTGCGGAGAGAGGTGCATGGCATTAAAGTATTTTCTTCCACGTTAGATCGTCGAAAAGGTGATAGAATTGACCGGGCGAAACAGCTTTCCGGCAGGTTAAAGGAATATGAGGAAGTCTTAGACCTGACGGAGCGCAAAGAAACGTTAACGCAGGTCATGGAGTATCAGGAACGGATGAAAAATGTGGCGACGCTCTTTCATTTCCATACGGATCTGCAGGGGCGTCAGCTGCGGAATCTGGATGATAAAATCAGAAAGATCGGTGAGATATCTGAGCGGGATGCAATGGCTCTATTAGACCGCAATGAGGATGAATTTTACAGTTATCTGTATTATACCTCCGCAAAATACATCAAGGAGCTGGAAAGTAACAGGTTTCAGGATTTACGGAAAATTTTAGATGATGATGAAGATGTGAATGAGCAGGCAGCAGCATTTAACAAGTATCTGCAGAAATCGGAGAATGTAAAGAAGCTGCAGAAGGTATTTCCAATCATGATAACGACCTGCATTTCTTCCCATAAACTGGGTGAACCGGAACCGCTGTTTGACATGACAATCATGGATGAGGCGAGCCAGTGCAATGTTGCGGTCTCACTTGTGCCAATCATCCGGGGTGAAAAACTGATGCTGGTGGGAGATCCGCAGCAGTTAAAGCCGGTTATTTTATTGGACGAACTCACGAACCGGAAACTGCGCAGAAAATACCATGTTGCGGATGAATATGATTACCGCGAAAATTCCATTTATAAGACATATCTTGCCTGTGATGCGGTCAGCGATGAGATACTTTTGCGAAATCATTACCGCTGTAATAAAAAAATCATAGACTTTAACAATAAAAAATATTATAACTCCAAACTTCAGGTGCAGTCTGACAGCAGGGAAAGACAGCCGCTTGTCTATGTCAATGTGGATGGCGGGCCAGGTGACATGAAGAATACCTCTCCGGCAGAGGTGGAGGAGATCATGCGCTATGCGGGGGAAAATCCTGATAAAAGTATTGCTGTCATCACACCGTTTGTGAATCAGCGGATACTGATCGAGCGAGGGATCAATGAAAACGGATTTGAGCATGTCGTGTGCGGAACGGTACATGCATTTCAGGGAGACGAAAAGGATGTGGTGCTGTTTTCCACGGCGTTAAGCGACCGGACTGGAAAGGGAACTTATGACTGGCTCAAAAATAATAAGGAACTGATCAATGTTGCAACGTCGCGGGCGAAGGACAAGCTGATCCTTCTTGCGGACGGGAAAGAATTGGAGCGCCTTCATCAGGGAAATGAGGATGATGATCTGTACGAGCTGGTGCAGTATGTGAAAATGAACGGGGAATCCAAAATTACGGAAAAGCATATCAGTTCGAGAGCACTTGGAATCCAGCCGTTTTCCACGGAAACAGAAGCGGCATTTATGAAAAACCTGACACATGCGCTGGAAAATATCTGGCTCACCCGGAATAAATATACGATCCACAAAGAGGTTGCCATATCCCAGGTGTTCCGGGATAATGTCACTTATGACAACTTGTTTTATATGGGAAGATTTGACTTTGTTGTCTATGAAAAGAGGGGAAAAAGCGAGCTGCCCGTTTTTGCGATCGAACTCGACGGCAAGGAGCATTTTGAGGATGAAGTGGTACGGGAGCGGGACAGACAGAAAAATGAGATCTGTAAGGCGCATCATATGCAGATCATCCGCGTGGAAAACTCTTATGCAAGACGCTATCACTACATCAAGGAAATTTTGAATGACTATTTTGCGAAGGCACGTTAAAAATTTTGCGTTCAAACATCCGGCAAAAAGTGGTATGATGTCTTTATGCATCACACAGGACAAAGGAGAAAATAATACAATATGGAAAAAAAGAGCCGGGAATTATTAGCACCGCATGTGGAAGAAGAACTGATGGATTATATTTTGCATACGCCGGTGAAAATAGGTGAGAAACTGCCAAATGAGTTTGAACTGGCAGAGCTGTTCGGCGTTGGGCGGAGCACAGTGCGGGAGACGGTAAAAAGCCTGGTTTCCAAAGGTGTGCTTGAGGTCCGCAGGGGTTCCGGGACTTATGTGATCGGGACGAACCGCTTAGAGGATGATCCGTTAGGGCTTTCAGGGTTTACGGACAAATATGAACTGGCGTTAGACCTCTGCAATGTGCGCCTGATGTTAGAGCCGGAGATCGCCATGCTGGCAAGTGAAAACGCGACGGACGAGGAAAAGGCGGAGTTAAAGCGGCTGTGTGATGAGGTGGAAAATCTGTATCTTGCCGGGGAGAACCATCTGCAGAAAGATGTGGAATTTCACACTTACATTGCGCGGTGCAGCAAAAATAAAGTCATTGAGAAACTGGTACCGATCATTCAGTCGGCGGTCATCACGTTCGTGAACCTGACACACCGCCAGTTAAAAGACGAAACGATTGATACCCACCGTGCGATCACGGATGCAATCTTAAATGGAGACAGTGCGGGTGCAAAATATGCGATGATCATGCACCTCAATTATAATCGTCAGACGATTTTGAAAAAACAGGCAAAGGCGCAGCAAAAAAATGAGTAAGGGACAAAAACTCCAAAAACTGGTAAGACGTCATATGACATGATGCAATATCGGAAAAATATACAAAAAACAAGGTGCTTTTTTAGGAAAACACCTTGTTTTTTTGTCTAAAAGAGAGGTTTTAACAAACTAGACATCAGATGTATTGACAAAAAATGATCAATAAAATACAATAATCGCAATGAAACATCAGACGTCATACAAATATCAATAAGGAGGTATATCATGGGTAACGTCGCAGAATTAGATACAACCCGGCTGGTTATCGCAGCAATTATCGGACTGGCATTGTTGTTAGTTTTGATCATCAAATTTAAGGTTCACGCAATGCTTTCGATCTTAATCGGTGCGATTGCAATCGGACTGATCGCAGGAATGCCGTTTGAAGAAATCGTAACGGCGGTGGACGATGGTATAGGAAACACGCTAAAGGGAATTGCCCTCCTGGTAGGACTCGGTTCCATGTTCGGTGCGATACTTGAAGCATCGGGTGGAGCACAGACTTTAGCAGTTACAATGGTAAAGAAATTTGGGGATGAGAAGGCTGCATGGGCGCTTGGAATCACCGGCCTTGTTATTTCTATCCCGGTATTCTTTGATGCAGGACTTATCATTTTAATTCCGCTTGCATTTTCTCTTGCAAAAAGAACAAAGAAATCTTCCCTGTTTTATGCGATCCCGCTTTTAGCAGGACTTGCCGTAGGACACGCATTTATTCCGCCGACACCTGGCCCGGTATTAGTTGCCACAATGTTAAATGTGGAACTTGGATGGGTTATTTTAGTCGGTGTATGCTGTGGATTTTTTGCAATGATCGTTGCAGGTCCGGTCTGGGGAGCTGTCTGCGGAAAGAAATTTTATGTTCCGGTTCCGGATCAGATTGCAAACCAGGAAGATATTGATGAATCCAAACTTCCGAGTTTTGCATCGGTCGTTACCATCATCATGATCCCTCTGGTACTTATCATATTGAAATCTGTTGCAGGCGTGGTTCCGGCATTGGCAGGAGTGGCACCGTTATTTAACTTTTTAGGACAGCCGTTTGCAGCACTTCTGATCGCAACATTAGCCGCAATGTTCATCCTTGGAACAAGACATGGATACACGATGCCGGAATTAGAGAAGATCCTCACAAAATCTTTAGAGCCGACAGGACTGATCCTTCTTGTGACAGCATGTGGCGGCGTACTCCGTTATATTTTACAGTACTCCGGCTTAGGTGAGATCATTGGTAATGCTGTGGCATCCATAAATCTTCCAATCGTTATTGTAGCATTTTTAGTTGCGGCACTGGTAAGAATCTGTGTAGGTTCTGCAACCGTAGCAATGACCATGGCAGCAGGAATTGTAGCAGCAATGCCGGAGATCGCATCCTTATCACCGATGTATCTTGCATGTGTGGTTGCAGCAGTTGCCGGTGGAGCGACAGTCTGCTCACACTTTAACGATTCCGGATTCTGGCTGGTAAGATCACTGATCGGACTTGACGAGAAGACAACGTTAAAAACCTGGACGATCATGGAGACATTGGTTGGTGGAACCGGATTTATCGTTGCACTGATCATTTCTTTCTTCGTGTAGAAGAAACGGTAATGACAGAGCAGTCACAGAGCATGAAATTTAGTATATTATAGATTTTTACGGTAAAAAGCAGCGCAAGAATGGAGATTATCATGGAATTAAGAAGTCAGAAAGTAAGAGAACTTGCACCGGAGATGGACCCGCTTCGCATGGGTATGGGATGGAAGGCGGAGGAGCTTTCCAAACCACAGATCATCATTGAGAGTACTTATGGAAACAGCCATCCGGGTTCAAGCCATTTAAATATTTTTGTGGAAGAAGCAGTAAAAGGTGTTGATGAAAACGGCGGAAAAGCAGCGCGTTATTATGCAACAGATATGTGCGATGGAATGTCCCAGGGACACGATGGAATCAATTATTCTTTAGCACACAGAGATGCGATCACAAACCTTGTGGAGGCGCAGGCAAACGCTACAACGTTTGATGGTGGTGTTTTTATCGCAAGCTGTGACAAGGCAATGCCGGCGATGCTTATGAGTATCGGCCGTTTAAAAGAGATGAGCGCGATCGTTGTGACCGGTGGTGTTATGGAAGCAACGGTTGTAAAACCGGAATATGTGGAAAATGATCCGGGCTGTAAGATCAATGAGCTTTTAACCTTAGAGCAGATCGGAAAATTCAGCGCGCAGTATGAGCGTGGTGAGATCCCGGAAGAGCAGCTCCGCTATTACAAACACAATGCATGTCCAAGCTGTGGCGCATGTTCTTTCATGGGAACCGCTTCCACAATGCAGGTTATGGCTGAAGCACTTGGACTGATGCTTCCGGGAACAGCACTGATGCCGGCAACTGCGCCGGAATTAAAAAAGGCTGCCTATGATGCCGGAAAACAGTTAATGAAATTAGTTGAGATGGGAATTGCTGCAAAAGATATCGTCACAATGGAAAGTCTTGAGAATGCGATCATGGTACATGCTGCAATCTCAGGTTCCACCAACGCGGTCATGCACATTCCGGCAATCGCACATGAATTTGGTTTTGAAATTGATGCGGATACTTTTGACAGAATGCACCGCGGTGCACATTATCTGCTAAACATCCGCCCGGCAGGAGACTGGCCGGCACAGTATTTCTACTATGCAGGCGGTGTGCCGAGAGTCATGGAAGAAATCAAGAGCATGCTCCACCTTGATGTGATGACAGTTACCGGAAAAACACTCGGTGAAAATTTAGAAGAGTTAAAAAAGAACGGTTTCTACGAGCACTGTGATGCGATCTTAAAAGAGAAATCCGCACTGATCGGAAAAGAGATCAAACGTACCGATATCATCGCTGATTTTGACCATGCGATCGGTACAGAGGGAAGCATCGCAATCCTGCGCGGCAACCTTGCACCGGAGGGAGCAGTCATTAAACACACTGCCTGCCCGAAAGAAATGTTCCATGCAAGATTAAACGCAAAACCGTATGACAGCGAGGAAGAAGCGATCGATGCGATCCTGAAGGGAAAAGTGGTACCGGGAGATGCCGTATTTATCCGCTACGAGGGACCGAGAGGCAGCGGTATGCCGGAGATGTTCTACACCGGCGAGGCAATCTGCTCCGACCCGAAACTTGCAGCCAGCGTTGCACTGATCACAGACGGACGTTTTTCCGGCGCATCCAGAGGACCGGTCGTAGGACATGTATCTCCGGAGGCAGCAGCCGGCGGCCCAATCGCATTTGTGGAAGAGGGAGATCTCATTGAACTTGATGTTGAGAACCGCCGTCTTGCGATCGTAGGTGTCAAAGGCGAGGAAAAGACCGGGGAAGAGATCGCACAGATCTTAGAAGAACGTAAAAAGAACTGGAAAGGTTTTACCAGCAAATATAAGAGTGGTCTGTTAAAATTGTATGCACAGCATGCGACCAGTGCGATGAAGGGTGCCTATATGGACTAAGTATCCAGAACATAAAAAAATCCGGGTGTTGATGCCCGGATTTTTTGTATTCATGATATATATTAATTCGTAAAATAATCAGGATACAGGTTCAGCAGTTCTTCTTTTTCGGACAAATGCCTTGTTAAATGCCTTGTCATAAGCATCTCAGCCATTTCTGTATCATGTCGTCTGATGGCATATAAAATATCTTCGTGGTCTTTTAATACATAATCATGCTGCTTTGATTTGGTGGAAAGGGAACGGAGACGGTCAAAATGCACCATCTGTTCCTTAATAATATGGTAGGACCACATTTTATCTGCGGCGCGGAACAACAGTTCGTGAAATTCATTGTCTAATTCCAGGAAAGTTTCACGATCCTGCTGTTCAAGGCTGCGCTGCTGTTTCTTTACATTATATTCCAATGCATCCATATCAGAATCGCTAATTTTATCACATAAAAGTTTTAAGATGGCATTTTCTGTCACCAGTCGTAAAAACCGCGATTCTTCTACAATATTATAATCAATTTTTGAAATATAACTGCCCCGCTGTGGGAGTATTTCAACAAGTCCGATACGGTTTAATTCGATTAACGCTTCACGGACAGGTGTTCTTGATAAAGACAGCGTGCTGGAAAGCTCATTTTCACTGACTGCGGTTCCAGGCTGTAACTCCAGGTGAATGATGTTGTATAAAAGAACCCTGACAGCATAGGATCTGGCATTCTCAGAGCGTTCTTTTTCAAGAATAATCATTGTTATTTCCTCGTTTCACTAATAATATACTAGTATACTATTGGAAGAAAACTTTTTCCAGCTATTTTTAAAAATCAAAAGTAAAAACGATCTTGCGGATGGAAGGATCTCTGCTGTCCACAAAATCAAAGGCTTCCTGGGCTTTTGTAAGAGGAAATGTATGTGAAATGGAATTGTTCAGATCAAGCGTTCCTTCTTTGATCATTTCAATTGCTTTTCCAAACATTTTGTTCTGCAGGCGTGAACCTCTTACGTCCAGTTCTTTTGAGGTGATCAGGAACTGGTTTACTTCTGTCGGTGCAGTGGAGAAGCCCATTGTGATAACACGGCCGGCATTTCCGGTAGCCTGAAGCAGTAATAAGAGAGAATTTTTTACACATGCAGCATCAATGGAAACTGTAGCACCTCTGCCGTGTGTGTATTCGAGGACTTTTGCCTGAAAATCTTCGGTTGCTGCGTTGATCGTAAATTGTGCGCCGTGTGCTTTGGCTTCTGAGAGTTTGTCATCCATAATATCTGCTACAATAATATGGTCACAGATCGTGTGCGCGATTTTTAAAATAGAACTTCCAAGTGCGCCTGCGCCATAAATGAGAAGCATATCATCCTTTTCGAGTTCGGCACGCGTGCAGGACTGGATAGCAATTGTGGTTGGCTCGATCATCACGGCATCCTGATCAGAAAGTGAATCTGGAAGAAGATAACAATCCGATTCAGGAACAGCAATATATTCGCGGTATCCACCGTCAATATGTACACCTCGTACTTTAAGGCTGTCACACACATTGCCACGGTTTTTGGAGCATGGATAGCAGTGACCACAGCTTGTAACCTGGTTGATGATAACACGGTCTCCTTTTTTTAAAGAAGAAACAGTATCACCTGTTTCGGCAACGACACCGACCATTTCATGTCCGATAATACGCGGATAGGTAGCTGCGGCATTGGTGCCATGGTAAATTCCAACATCAGATCCGCAGATTCCGGCAGCGGTCATTTTTACTAATACATTATTTTTGGAATCAATAACAGGTTTTTCAACATCGATAACTTCTAATTGATTTGGTTTTATAATTTGTACGGCTTTCATAATAGTCTCCTTATCTGAATATGTGATAGATTATTTATGAACACCATAAAGGTAACTTACATACTAGTATTCTACACAAAAGAAAAAAGAAGTCAATATAGAAAGAAAAAACAAATGATAATTATGCAAAATAGACAAAAATATGGTGGATAATATGTTAAAATATACATCTTGAAAAAATAAAACAGATATACTACCATACTAGCATGCAAACGAAACACCAGAGATAACTTACAAACATTTCATTTAGGAGGAAAGTAATTATGGGACTTGCAAATGCGGTAAAAAGAGGCGCAAGTGCATTACTGATCGGTTCAATGATGACAGGACTTTTTACAGGCTGTTCATCGACCGGTGAAAACAGTGGAGGTAAATTAGTAAAAATCGCGGTCTGTGTATCAGATCAGACACCTGCCGCACAGGCATTAACGGATGTATTTAAACCGATGGTGGAAGAGGCGACAGATGGACGTTACGATATCCAGATTTATAATTCCGGCGTTCTTGGAAGTGAAAAGGTGACGTATGACTATACGAAAAGTGGAATCGTGGAAATGTGCGTAGTCGGAACAACCATGTGGTCTGAAACACCGAAAATGTCTATCCCGGATTTTCCATTCCTGTTTGACGGCGTAGAACATGCAAGAGTTTGTTATCAGGGAGAACTTGGGGAATATATTGCAGAAGACCTTGAGAGTACACAGCCATTGAAGCTGCTTTCCTGGTATCCAAACGGGGCCAGAGCGTTTACATCTAATAAGAAGCTGGAAAGCCTTGATGATTTCAACGGACAGAAGCTTAGGATGCCCAATAACCCAATTCATGTAAAACTTGCCGAAAGTCTTGGAGCCAACGTTGTTATCATGGATATGGGAGAAGTGTTTACGGCATTGGAGCAGGGAGTGGCAGATGGACAGGACAATCCGCTTGCCACGGTAAAGACAGAAGGCTGGTACGAAGTTCAGGATTATGTTTATGAGACAAATCATATTGTTTCATCACTGGAGCTGTTTGCAGGCGATGAGTTCTGGAACAGTCTGAGTACAGACGATCAGAAAGCATTTGAAGAGGCTTCACAGGCAGCATCAGATTATGCATGGGATTTGTATGAGGAGCAGCTTTCAGATGACAAGCAGTTTATGAAAGATAACGGGCTGGTCGTTACAGAACTCTCCGATGAGGACAGAGAAGCGATGAAAGAGAAAATACAGCCGGTTTATGATTATTTGAATGCACAGTATGACTGGGTAGATGATGTCAGAAAAATGGTAGATGACATTAAAGTAGAGTAAGGAGAAGCAGACTATGAACAAATTAGTAGATAAGCTATTTAAAGGTATTGACTATTTTACAGGTATTCTTACCGGCTTAATGGTGTTCTTTGTATTTTTGAATGTTGTACTTCGAACCTTTTTTAATGCCGGTCTGACCTGGTCAGAAGAACTGGCAAGATACCTTTTTGTATACGTTACCTATATCGGAGCAATCAGTGCAATGCGTGCCAATGCACATCTTGGCGTGGATACACTCATCAGCAGAATGAAGCCACAGGTTCAGATGGTAATGTATATTGTATCCCAGACAATTATTGCGATCTTAATGATTATTTTAGTGTGGGGTTCTGAAAAAATGGTGGCACAGAATACTGCCTCAAGAACAGCAGCACTTGGGATTCCATATTCGGTATTATATTTTGCCGGAATCATCACAGGTGTGGCGATTGCAATTATGGCGGTGATAAACATCGTTTTTGCTCTGAAAAATCCTTCGAAGATCTCTGAGATTGTTACGATGAGTACTTCGGATGATGATGAGATCGCTGCAGAAGCAAAAGATGGTGCAGAGAATCTTTCTGATGAAGAATATGCAAGAAGATTGAGAGAAGAGGGAGGAAAATAAAATGACATTAGTGGTATTTCTGGCTGCCTTGATCGGTGGTATGCTGATCGGTCTTCCGATCTGCTTCGCGCTTTTATTTAGCGGTGTATGTATGATGTTATATCTGAATGGTTTTAACGCACAGATTTTGTCCCAGAATTTATTTTCTGGTGCAGATTCCTTTTCCATGATGGCAGTACCTTTCTTTATCATGGCGGGTGAATTTATGAACCGTGGCGGTATTACAAAGCGTATTGTAAATGCGGCCAATGCGATCATTGGACATGTCCGCGGTGGACTTGGTTATGTCGCAATTATGGCAATCTTATTATTTGCAAGTATGATCGGATCAGCAGTTGCGTCCACTGCATTCCTTGGAGCAATTCTCATTCCTATGATGGTGCGTGCGGGTTACAAGCGTGATACCTGTACCGGACTGATCGCAGCAGGAAATATTTTATCCCCGATCATGCCGCCTTCTGTGCCAATGATCATTTTTGGCGTACAGGCAGGGGTTTCTGTCACAAAATTATTTATGGGCGGTATTGCACCGGCAGTGTATTTGTCTGGGGCTTTGTGTGTATTATGGTTCTTTATTGCGAAAAAAGATAATCTTGCAAAGGCAGAGAGACAGTCAGCAAAACAGGTTGCAAAAGCATTGCTCGATGGACTCTGGGCATTGATACTTCCGGTATTTATTTTGGTTGGACTTCGCAGTGGTAAATTTACACCGACAGAGGCAGGCGTTATTGCAGCGGTTTATGCATTAGTGATCGGACTGTTTGTATACAAAGAATTAAAAATCAGCATGCTGATGGAATGCCTTGTTTCTGCGGCAAAGTCATCTTCTGTAATCATGTTTCTCGCTGCAGCAGCAATGGTATCTTCATGGATGATGACAGTAGCAAATGTTCCATCTATCGTTACCGGTATTCTGGCACCATTTATTGAGCATCCGACAGCGTTAATGTTAATTATCTGTCTGATCGTGCTTCTTGTTGGAACGTCCATGGATGTAACACCTACGATTATGATCCTGACACCTGTATTACTGCCGGCAGTAAAAGCAGCAGGAATCGACGTTGCATATTTTGGAGTTGTATTTATTTTAATGACAGTTTTGGGTTTACTTACACCTCCGGTAGGTACGGTATTAAATGTTGCCTGTGGCGCAGGTAAAATCAACATGGAGAGAATGGTAAAATCCATATGGCCGTTCCTGCTGGCAGAAGTAGTAATTTTACTGCTTATGGTTTTATTCCCTGTACTTGTAACGGCTCCAATGAACTTTTTCCTCGGGTAAATAAAAGATGGCAAAGATTTGAATAAGAATAGAAATGGAGATCAGAAAAATGGAAATGACAATGAGATGGTTCGGAAAAGATTATGATACCGTAACTTTAGAACAGATCAGACAGACACGCTATGCAACAGGAATTATCACTACGTTATACAACAAACTGCCAGGAGAGGTGTGGAATCTGGATGAGATCCTTGCAATGAAAAAAGAAGTGGAAGACGCAGGACTTCATCTTGCTGGAATTGAGAGTGTCAATGTCAGCGATGCGATCAAGACGGGCGGAGAAGGCAGGGATCGTGATATCCAGGCGTATATTGAGACATTGGAAAACCTCGGAAAAGCGGATATCCATATGGTCTGCTACAACTTCATGCCGGTATTTGACTGGACAAGAACAGAATTAGACCGTGTGAGAGAAGATGGTACCACTGTTATGGCATATAATCAGGATGCAATTGACAGAATGGATCCGGAAAAAATGTTTGATGCCATTAAAGGTGACATGAACGGAACGGTTATGCCTGGCTGGGAACCGGAGCGTATGGCGAAAATCAAAGATTTATTTGCATTATACAAAGGGATTGATGAGGAAAAACTTTTTGAAAATCTGAAGTATTTTCTGGAAGCAATCATGCCGGTCTGCGACAAATATGACATTAACATGGCAATCCATCCGGATGATCCGGGCTGGAGTGTATTTGGACTGCCGCGGATCATATCCTCACAGGAAAAGCTGAAGAGAATGATGGATATGGTTCCAAATAAACATAATGGTGTGACATTCTGCATGGGTTCTTATGGCACAAACTTAAATAACGATCTGATTGCAACCATTCATATGTTAAAAGGAAGAATTCATTTTGCACATATCAGGAATTTAAGATTCAATGATGGAATGAGAGACTTCGAAGAGAGTGCACATCTGAGTGAGGACGGCACATTTGATATGTATGCCGTGATGAAGGCACTCTATGAAGATGGATTCGATGGACCGATCCGCCCGGATCATGGAAGAATGATCTGGGGAGAAAAAGCAATGCCGGGATATGGACTTTATGACAGGGCATTAGGCGCCGCATATCTTTGTGGATTGTGGGAAGCAGCGAAGAAGGAAGGGGAAAGGTAATGAGACTGACATTAGAAGGATTACAGGAAAAAGAACAGTGGAAAAATGCAGGTGTTGACCTTCCTGCATACGATATTGAAAAAGTGGCAGAGGAAACAAAAAAAGCTCCGGTGTGGGTACATTTTGGAGCCGGAAATATCTTTCGTATTTTTATAGGAGGAATCGCAGACGAACTGATTTCTTCCGGTGAAATGAAAAAAGGAATTACCTGTGTGGAAACCTTTGATTTTGATGTGGTAGACAAAATATACAGACCGTATGATAACCTTGTTTTAGCTGTGACATTAAAAGCGGATGGATCGACCGATAAAAAGATACTGGGCTCATTGACAGAAGCAGTCAAAGCCCGGTCGGATGTGCCGGATGAATGGAACCGTCTGAAAGAGATATTTACAGATAAGAGCCTGCAGATGATATCTTTTACGATCACGGAAAAGGGATATGCGTTAAAAGGCGCGGATGGAAATTATTTTCCATTTATTCGGAAAGATATTGAAAATGGACCGGAAAAACCAGTGTCTGCAATGGCGGTTGTCTGCGCCCTGTTGAATGAACGTTTTAAAGCAGGGAAAGCCCCGCTTGCGGTCGTTTCCATGGATAACTGTTCCCACAACGGGGAAAAATTAAGAAATTCAGTTCTTGCGATGGCGAAAGAGTGGAAAGAAAGAGGATATGTGACCGGCGAATTTGTAAACTATATCTCCGATGAGAATCAGGTATCATTCCCATGGTCTATGATCGATAAAATCACACCAAGACCGGCAGAATCCGTTTGTAAGTCTTTAGAAGAACTTGGAGTAGAAGATATTGCTCCGGTGATCACAGCAAAAAATACATATATCGCACCGTTTGTGAATGCAGAAGGTCCGCAGTATCTGGTCATTGAAGATCATTTTCCAAATGGAAGACCGGCATTGGAAAAGGCGGGTGTTTATATGACAGACCGTGATACGGTAAACAAGGTGGAACGAATGAAAGTTACGACCTGTCTGAATCCGCTTCATACTGCACTCGCAGTTTATGGATGTGTTTTAGGGTATACGTTGATTGCGGATGAAATGAAAGATCAGGAACTCAATAAACTGGTTCATGAAATCGGCCCGGTGGAGGGCATGCCGGTGGTTACGAATCCTGGCATTTTATCACCGGAAGCGTTTGTAGACGAAGTGATCAATGTGCGGATCCCAAACCCGTTTATGCCGGATACGCCTCAGCGTATAGCAACAGATACTTCCCAGAAAGTGGGGATCCGTTACGGAGAAACGATTAAATCTTATGTGGAACGTTACGGAGATGCAAAGAAATTAAAAGCCATTCCGCTTGCAATTGCAGGATGGTGCAGATATCTTCTAGGAGTGGATGATCAGGGAGAAAAGTTCGACTTATCTTCGGATCCGATGCTTGCAGAGCTGACGGAAGCATTAAGAGATGTAAAAGTCGGTGACAGGGAGTCTTATACAGGACAGTTAAAAGGTATTTTATCCAATGAGAATATTTTTGGGATCGATCTCTATAAAGCCGGTATTGGAGAAAAAATTGAAGAATTATTTGTAAAAGAAATCGCAGGTCCTGGTGCGGTAAGAAAAACTTTACAAGAAACTTTGAATAAATAGATTCACAGAAAGTTACACTTTTGCAGAGCGGCATTGTACATGTACAATGTCAGCTCTGCTTTTTTAATTCACAGGAAATTACGTCCTATGAATTAAAAAGCCCTCCGGGCGGGATGCGCATCTCGCGGAGTAGAAGTTAGCTGTAAACAGCACCGCTCGAGCGCGAAAGAGTCGCAAGCGACTCCTTGTTCAATGTCAACTGATAGTTGATGCGTAAAAAGAAATAACAACCGGCACATGCTTGAAAAATCAACCATTAGTTTTATAATGAAATTAGAAAAACGAGATGGGGGATGCGAAATGTTTGATATCATGACAATGGCGGAAAACATCAAAACATACCGGAATAAAAGAGGACTGAATCAATATGAATTTGCGGAAAAATTAGGAATCAGCCCACAGGCGGTATCCAAATGGGAGTGTGGACTGTCCTGTCCGAGTGTCGAAAATCTTTGTGTGATCTCAGAGATTTTAGATGTTTCCATTGATACGCTGATCGGTGAAAACAGTGACAGTGAAAAGATGATGATCGGAATCGATGGCGGGGGAACGAAAACAGAGTTTGTTTTATTTTCGGAAAGCGGAAGAATTTTAAACAGGATCGTCCTTGACGGCTGCAATCCGAATACGGTAGGAATGGAGGAGGCAATGAACATCCTGCAGCTTGGCATTGATACGCTCATGAAGATCAAGGGGAAGATCAGCGGAATCTTTGTGGGTGCTGCAGGATTAGATTCCGGAAACAATACATCAAAGATCAAAAAGATGTTAAAAGAAAAATATCCGAAAGTAAAAATCCAGTGCGAAAATGACATCTATAACGTCATTGCCTGTGGAAAAAATCTTGACCGGTGTGTGGCTGCAATCAGCGGAACCGGAATGATCATTTACGCAAACCAGAATGGAAATTTAAAGCATTTTGGCGGGCGCGGCTATCTGCTTGATAAAGGCGGCAGCGGCTACCACATCGGACGGGATGCGATCTGTGCAGCGCAGGATGCAAGGGACGGGATCGGAGAACATACGATACTGACGGATCTTGTTGAGGAAAAGTTAGGGAATACGGTATGGGAGAGCATCCAGGACATCTACAGTAAAAACCAGTCCTATATCGCTTCATTTACGCCGTGCGTATTTCTGGCATATGAAAATGGGGATAAAATCGCCGAGCAGATTTTAAAGAACAATGCAGCATGTTTAGCGGAACTTATCAATTTTGCCGTGGATCATTATGATATCGGAAAATATGTGGTTGCATCCGGCGGAATTTTAAAACAGAAACCGGCATTCCGGGAAATGTTAAAAGAGATGCTGCATCCGGATATTGAATTAGACGTTCCGGACTATCCGCCGGTATATGGCGCATGTATCATGTGCTGCCTGTTATGTGGGGTTGATACAAAGCCGGTAAAAGAACGTTTTATGATGTCATATGATTCATACCAGTAGGGAGAGGGAGGAAAATAACATGAGAATTATTAAAGTGAAAAACTATGATGAGGTTTCTGTAAAGACAGCAAATTTGATTTTAGGACAGGTAAATTTAAAACCGGATGCGGTTTTAGGACTTGCTACCGGTGGTTCACCTGTGGGGGCATATAAAAAGATCGTGGAAGCATATAACAACGGTGAGGTTGATTTTTCCGGGGTTACGACGATCAATCTGGATGAATACAGAGGAATCAAAAGAAACCACGAACAGAGCTACTGGAGTTTTATGCAGGAAAATCTGTTTAAACATGTAAATGTAAGGGAAGACCACATTTTCATTCCAAACGGAGAAAATCTTAACAGTGAGGAAGTCTGCAGGGAATATGACAAGATCATAGAAACAGCCGGTGGTATTGATATGCAGCTTCTTGGAATTGGCCTGGACGGACACATCGGTTTTAACGAACCGGCGGATCATTTTGAAAAAAATACACACTGTGTGGAACTGACGGAGAGCACGATCGAGGCAAACAAGAGATTTTTTGAGAGTAAGGATGAAGTTCCGCGTCAGGCATATACCATGGGTATCCTGCCAATCGTACAGGCAAAGAAAGTCATCATGATCGCAAATGGAAAAAACAAGGCGGATATCATCAAAAAAGCATTTACCGGACCGGTCACACCGGAAGTCCCGGCATCCATTCTGCAGATGCATCCGGATTTCACACTGATCGCAGATGAGGATGCACTTTCGGAGATTTAAAAGGGGGAAAATCCAAAATGATCATAAAAAATGCATTGGTTTATACAGAAGATCATAAGTTTGAAAAGAAAGATGTCAGGATCGAAGATGAACGGATCGCAGAGATCGCAGAGAACGGTCAGATTACTGCCACAGATGAGAATGTGATCGACGGGGAAGGCATGTATGCGATACCGGGACTTGTGGATATTCATTTTCATGGGGCGGTAGGCTATGATTTCTGTCAGGCATCGAAAGAAGAACTGTTAAAAATAGCAGAGTATGAGGCAAAAAACGGTATTCTTGCCATCTGCCCGGCAACGATGTCCTATAATGAAGAAATTTTAGGACATGTCATGGACAAGGCGGCAGATTACAAAGAAGATACCGGAGCAGATTTGGTCGGCATCAATATGGAAGGCCCGTTTATCAATTTAAAAAAAGCCGGGGCGCAGAATCCGGAATATATTATGCCGGCAGATAAAGAAATGTTTCTGCGTCTGCAGGAGAGAAGCGGCGGGCTGATCAAACTGGTAGATATCGCACCGGAAGAAAAAGGTGCGATGGAATTTATCGAACAGTGCCATGGCCAGGTAAAAATCTCTATCGCGCATACCTGCAGTGATTACGATACGGCGCGCGAGGCATTGGAAAAAGGCGTGGGCCATATGACACACCTCTATAATGCCATGCCGGGGATCAATCACAGGGAGCCGGGACCCATCATAGCGGCACTTGAGGCAGGAGCCGAGGTGGAACTGATCGCAGACGGTATTCATATTCATCCGGCGATGGTGAGAACGACATTCCGCATTTTCGGGGCAGATAAAGTCATTCTGATCTCAGACAGTATGGAAGCTACGGGACTTTTGGACGGGGACTACCAGCTTGGCGGGCAGGGCGTGACCGTAAAAGGCAGAAAAGCCGTCCTGACAAAAGATCCGGGTGTTATCGCAGGCAGTGTCACAAACCTGTTTGACTGCATGAAAAACTGTGTACTGAATATGGGAATCCCGCTCGAGGATGCAGTCCTGGCAGCAACTGAAAATCCTGCAGAATCGATCGGTGTGGAGAAAGATTACGGCAGGATTGCAGTTGGAAATTATGGAAACCTGCTATTGCTGGATAAAGATCTGCAGATAAAAAACATCGTTCAAAAAGGGAAAATAATGTCCATCTGAAAATTACAGACATGGTCGTAAGTGCACAATTTTTTAATTTTTTTAGTAATTTTTCGCGATCTTAAGGCAGAGGCTTGAACTTGCAGATATTTAATAGTATAATCACTTAAGCTAAAAAAATTTTAAGTACCTAAAAATATATTTATGGAGGAAAATGCGCGATTCTTATGGAGCGGGTATTTCTCTCTGAAAAACAAGGAGGACATTATGATTACCTGGAACAACTTAGACACCCTTGATTCCTATAAGGAACTTTCAAAGGCTTCCCGCGTAAACCTTGCAGAAGTAATGTCAGGCGAGAACGGTGCAGAGCGTGTAAAAAATTACAGCATTCCTATGGCTGAGGGATTTTCTTACAATTATGCAGCAAAAGCTGTTGATGATGATGTGCTTGATGCACTCGTAAAACTTGCAAAAGAGGCACAGCTTGCAGAGAAATTTAAGGCTCTCTACAATGGTGAAGTTGTAAATACCGGTGAAAAACGTCTGGTACTTCATCATATGACACGTGGACAGCTTGGTGATGCAGTAAACGCTGACGGCGTGGACAAACGTGCTTTTTATGTAGAGCAGCAGAACCGCATTGCTGATTTTGCAAACAAAGTACATGCAGGCGAGATCACAAACGCAGCAGGTGAGAAGTTTACAACAGTTGTTCAGATCGGTATCGGCGGCAGTGATCTTGGTCCTCGTGCTATGTATCTTGCATTAGAAAACTGGGCAAAGAAAAACAACACATTCAAGATGGAAGCAAAATTCATCAGCAACGTTGACCCGGATGATGCAGCAGCAGTTTTAAATTCCATTGATGTGGCACACTCTATTTTCGTACTGGTTTCCAAATCAGGTACCACACTTGAGACATTAACAAATGAATCTTTCGTAAAAGACGCATTAAAGAAAGCAGGATTAGATGCTTCGAAACATATGATCGCAGTTACCAGTGAGACATCCCCGCTTGCAAAGAGCGATGACTATCTGGCAGCTTTCTTCATGGATGACTATATCGGAGGACGTTTCTCTTCCACTTCCGCAGTCGGCGGAGCCGTTTTATCCCTGGCATTCGGACCGGAAGTATTTGCACGGTTCTTAGAGGGTGCAGCAGCCGAAGATAAACTTTCCGCAAATGAAGATGTATTAAAGAACCCTGAGATGCTTGATGCACTGATCGGTGTATATGAGCGAAACGTTTTAGGTTATCCTTGCACTGCAGTATTGCCATATTCCCAGGCATTAAACCGTTTCCCTGCGCATTTACAGCAGCTTGACATGGAGTCAAACGGTAAATCTGTAAACCGCTTCGGTGAGCCGGTCAGCTATCCGACAGGCCCGGTGATCTTTGGTGAGCCAGGAACAAATGGACAGCACTCTTTCTACCAGTTATTACATCAGGGAACCGACATTGTTCCACTTCAGTTCGTTGGATTTAAGAATAACCAGATCGGAACCGATGTTGTGATCCAGGACAGCACAAGCCAGCAGAAACTGTGTGCAAACGTTGCAGCACAGATCGTTGCATTTGCATGTGGTAAATCCGATGAGAACCGCAACAAGAACTTTGAGGGCGGCCGTCCATCCAGCATCATTATCGGTGATCAGGTAAATCCTGGTTCTCTTGGTGCGTTATTAGCACACTTCGAGAATAAGATTATGTTCCAGGGATTCTTATGGAATGTAAACAGCTTCGACCAGGAAGGTGTTCAGCTTGGTAAAGTCCTTGCAAAACGTGTTCTTGCACATGAGACAGACGGTGCACTGAAAGTATTCAGTGATCTGCTGAATATCTAGTAGATATGGATGATGGTGTAAACTTGGGATTCTATGTAATTTAGGATTACATGTAATTTAGGATTACATATAATTTGGGATTACATGCAGTTTGTCAGTGAATACAATTTCAGATGAAGTAAAAATGCTCTTTTCTAAGCAGGCGGGTAAATGTCTCTCAGAAGAGGGCATTTTTTGTGTTGTGGGATTTTTTATAATGCGCAAAGCAATCAGGCATTGAATTGTTCCAATCCAGCAATTATAATGAAAGACATTAGTTGTTGATGGAAAAGGGTGGTTTTGAGATCATCATAAGAAATATTTTTTTGAAACCATGATTTGGAAACAGAAAGGACAGACATATGGAACAGGAACAGCAGACACCGCACAAAAGGCGTGTACGTTATAAAGGAAAATACCCGAAGAAGTTCGAGGAAAAGTATAAAGAACTTCAGCCGGAAAAATATCAGGATACGATCGAACATGTCATCAAAAAGGGAAACACGCCGGCAGGAATGCATATTTCCATTATGGTGCAGGAAATTCTTGATACCTTAAATATCCAGCCGGGCGAGACCGGTTTTGATGCTACGTTAGGATATGGAGGGCATACAAAAGCAATGCTTGCCTGTCTGAACGGACAGGGGCATATCTATGCAACCGATGTTGACCCGGAGGAGTCCGCCAAGACGAAAAAGAGACTGGAAGAACTCGGGTACGGAGAGGATATCCTGACGATCCGGCTGCAGAATTTCTGTACGATCGATGAGATCGCAAAAGAAGCCGGCGGTTTTGATTTCATTTTAGCGGATCTGGGTGTATCTTCCATGCAGATCGACAATCCAAAGCGTGGATTTTCATTTAAGGTGGATGGTCCACTTGACCTGCGCTTAAATCAGGAAGCAGGAATCAGCGCGGCAGAACGTCTTGATACCATCACAAGGGAGGAACTTGCCGGAATGCTCTATGAAAATTCCGATGAACCTTACTGTGAGGAGCTTGCGAAGGCGATCACCGACGAGATACGAAAGGGCAGCCGGATCGACACGACGACAAAATTGCGCGAAGTGATTGAAAAAACACTTGATTTTCTGCCGGAAAAAGAAAAAAAGGACACGATCAAAAAGACCTGTCAGCGTACATTTCAGGCACTCCGCATCGATGTGAACCGTGAGTTTGAGGTCTTATATGAATTCATGGAAAAACTGCCAGACGCCTTAAAACCAGGTGGACGTGTGGCAATCCTCACGTTTCATTCCGGGGAGGATAAGCTGGTCAAGAAAGCATTAAAAGAAGGCTGTCGTGCAGGAATTTATGCAGATTATTCAAAAGATGTTGTAAGACCGAGTGCACAGGAATGTGCACAGAATGGAAGAGCGCGGTCTACGAAGATGCGCTGGGCAGTCCGGGCATAGAAGATTTATTGGTGCTGATATGGTATCATGGATTGAAATAAAAAATGAATGCTCAGATCATGTTAATTACAAACTGGCATGGCTGAAAAAGAAAAAACTGGATGTTTTCATGCATCCAGTTTTTTCTTATACTTCATAACATCAGGATCCGGAAAGAAATTGATACAGAGTAACTGTTTGAAAAACTGCGCAGAAAATCAAACTGGTTGTCTGAAAAAGGAGAAAGTTAGTTATGAGTAATATAAATAATACAAAAGAGCAGTATGAATTAAACCGTGAACTGGCACAGATGTTAAAGGGTGGTGTCATCATGGATGTCACAAATGCCGAGCAGGCAAAAACCGCAGAGGCAGCAGGAGCATGTGCGGTTATGGCATTAGAGCGGATTCCGGCGGATATCAGAGCAGCGGGCGGCGTGGCAAGAATGAGTGATCCGAAGCTGATCAGGGAGATCCAGGGTGCAGTTTCCATTCCGGTTATGGCAAAATGCCGAATCGGTCATTTTGCGGAGGCACAGATTTTACAGGCATTAGAGATCGACTACATCGACGAGAGTGAAGTGCTTTCTCCGGCAGATGATATTTACCACATAGACAAGACAAAATTTCAGGTGCCGTTTGTCTGCGGAGCAAAAAATTTAGGCGAGGCACTCAGAAGAATCGCTGAGGGCGCAGCGATGATCCGTACCAAAGGGGAGCCGGGAACCGGTGATGTGGTTCAGGCGGTACATCATATGAGACTGATCAACTCCGAGATCGCGGCAGTTGCGGCAAAGCGTGAGGATGAACTTTTTGAGGCGGCAAAACAGCTTCAGGTTCCATATGATCTTGTAAAATATGTGCATGACCACAAAAAACTTCCGGTTGTAAATTTTGCGGCAGGCGGTGTGGCAACTCCGGCAGATGCAGCATTGATGATGCAGCTTGGTGCCGAGGGCGTATTTGTAGGTTCGGGTATTTTTAAATCCGGCAATCCGGCAAAACGTGCAGCAGCAATCGTACAGGCAGTGACCAATTACAATGATGCAAAACTGATTGCAGAGTTATCTGAAGATTTAGGAGAAGCGATGGTCGGCATCAACGAGGACGAGATACAGCTGCTTATGGCAGAGCGTGGGAAATAAATTGCTCAGAAATGGAGATTAGTGTGAAAAATAAGATTTTTCACACGCAAGATTTGTGCTTACGCACAAACTTGAGATGCGCAAAAAACAGCGCAAGAATGGAGAATATCATGTCAGAAAAAGTATCAATCGGAATCCTTGCGGTGCAGGGCGCATTTGCGGAGCATCAGGCGATGCTTGACGGGCTTGGCGCGGATACATTCCTGATCCGTCAGAAAAAGGATTTGGAAGAGTCTGTGCAGAATGGCGGACTGCAGGGGATCGTGCTTCCCGGAGGTGAAAGCACGGTACAGGGAAAACTGCTTAGAGATCTTGGCATGTCTGACCAGTTAAAAGAACTGATCGAAGCGGGTACACCGGTGCTTGCGACCTGTGCAGGGCTGATCCTTTTAGCAGAGCGTGTTTCCAACGATGACAGAGCGTATTTAAAAACCCTGCCGGTAAGCGTGAAGCGCAACGCCTATGGCAGACAGCTCGGAAGCTTTGTCACGGACGCAGAGATTGCACACATTGGAACTTATCGGATGAATTTTATCCGTGCACCATATATTGATGAAATTTTAAATCCGCAGGTGGAGACATTGGCGATAGTGGATGGCAATACGGTAGCAGTCCGCTACAAAAACCAGCTTGCGCTCAGTTTTCACCCGGAAGTGAGTGAAGATGCAAGGGTGCACGCGTATTTCTTAAATGAAATCGTGCAGGGGGTATAAAAAGGAAGAAATGGGTGAAATGAAGTGAAAACGAAAGAGATTCCCCCATTTTTATCGAAGACCAATGGAGATTTAGAAGAGAATGGGCGAAAGCGTTATAAGGATGAAGCCAATAGCCCACGAAAATGAAAAAATCAGGGCGAAAACAGGAGAACAGAAGATGGTTTCGCCCGAAAAGACTGTGAAAATGTCAAAAAGAAAGAAGAAATGGGCGAAAGAGACTTGGATAAAGGAACTTTCGCCCATTATATATTGAGGATAGCAGGATGCATGTTATTAAGCTTCCAAAATCAGGAAAAAGGTCTCGCGAAATAGAATTTTTAGAAACAAATAATACTTGACCGCGTGCCGGAGGAAAATGACGCCCGCTATAAAAGAATCGTATTTCAGGACAAAGCGGCAGGCATCAAAGATGCGCTTCGCGCAGAGATTGAAGAGTCCGAAGCGTTGCTCCTGCGGGGAATTTCAAAAGAGGAAAAAGAAATCTTTTTGAGAGTGGCACAGAAAATGCTGGAAAATCTGGATTCTGACTAAACTGCCCCCGTTAAAGTATGTATATATCGGTGTAGAAATGGTAATTCGTGTGAAAGCGTTTTTTCATGAAAAACCACCGAAAGAAAGGAGAAAAAATGAACGAAAATGAACTGATGAGCAGCCTTCCCGTCCCGAAGGCGGTTGCAAAGATGGCAATCCCGAGTGTGATCAGCAGTCTGGTAACAGTTGTATACAACATGGCAGATACTTTTTTTGTCGGACAGACCGGCGATCCGTTGCAGGTGGCGGCAGTCAGCCTGACAAACCCGATCTTTATACTGTTTATGGCATTTGCCAACATGTTTGGAATGGGCGGCAGTGCGGCTGCATCCATGGCGATGGGCGAGAAAAATGAAAAAAGAATGAAACAGGTATCCGCGTTTGTGACATATGCATCCCTGGTCGTCGGTGTAGCACTTGCAGTCATTTTAATGGTATTTATGACGCCAGTTTTAAATATGTTCGGAGCAAACGAGCAGACGTTTCTCTATGCAAAAGGATACACTTTTTACATTGCATACGGGGCGCCGTTTATCATCTGGTCTGCAGCGGCAAGTTTTGTTGTGCGCGCGGAGGGTGCAAGCAAGGAGGCAATGATCGGCAGTATGATCGGCACCGTCGCCAATATCGTGTTAGATCCGGTGTTGATCAGCGGTATGGGGATGGGAGCTGCGGGAGCCGCAGTTGCGACGACAATCGGAAATATTTTGGCAAGCATCTATTACCTGTGGTATTTTTTAAAGAAAAGTAAATGTTTTTCCATCTCTATCAAATATTTTACCTGCAAAGACGGCATTTTGAGCGGAGTATGTGTGACCGGACTGCCGACCGCTGTTTTTTCCATGCTGATGAGTGTGTCCACGATCGTGTTAAACCAGATCTTAGTGGCATACGGCAATGCGCCAGTGGCGGCGATCGGCATCGTGTTTAAGGCAAACATGTTTATCACATTTTTACAGATGGGACTGGCAAACGGAGTGCAGCCGCTTCTGGGATATAACTATGGTTCTGGAGATCACAAGCGGTTTGTTTCCGTGGAACGGTATACAAAAAAATGCTGTGTCATTGTCGGCATTTTAGCTACGGCGCTGTTTTTTGTTTTACGGGAGCCGATCATAAGGCTGTTCATCAGTGACGGGGAAGTTGTGTATTATGGCGTGAAAATGCTGATCGCCTACATGCTTTCCGGTCCGGTCATAGGGCTGTTATTTGTCAATATGAACTGTATGCAGTCAGTAGGAAATTCATTTCCGGCGACGATACTTTCCGTTATGCGTCAGGGACTGCTTCTGATACCGCTTTTGTACCTGTTAAATGCGTGTATGGGGTTAAACGGTGTCATTTACGGACAGGCATTGACGGATTATGCAGCAGTTATTTTGTCGGCTGTTTTATGGAGGAGAATCAGAAGACGGATTGAAAGACGGTAAGATCGGGCGTATAATAAAGGTGAACGAGCAATTTTGAAACCGGCAGTTATGAAAATTAGTAGGATGAATTTCGTATTTGTCGCATATTATGATTCGGGTGTCAAAAGGTGGTTTTCAATTTTGGGTCTGTCAAATTGCACAAAACCGAACTTGTTTTGTTCCGTTGTCCGAAAATAAGAAAAACTAAGTATGCCTGAATCAGTTTTTCACAGAGTGACGTAAACGGCATTCAACGAGCCTTCCATGGCTCGTGAAGCCTTGTTCTGCCGTCCGTGGCAGAACATTACTGTAAATAGACAGGCATACTAAGATTTTCTAATTTTCTCCCAAAGTCACAAAAACAGTCTCGGCTTTGTGCAATTTGACAATCGCTAAGTTATGAACCACCTTTTGACACCCTAATCATATTATCTCAACTGTAAAAATTGGCATATTGAATTGCAGATTTGCCGTATGATGAATCCTGGGTATAAAAGACCTATGGGGATGGAGGGGAGGAGCGTTATGATCGGTGGCGTGGATGGATACAAATGGAATATCACAGATTCCTATGATAATAATTTAAATCAGCGGAATAATGTTAATAATAAAGATGAACTGGGACAGAAAGGCGCGGTCGATAAATCTAAGACCACAGAGTGCCAGACCTGTAAAAACCGCAAATATGTTGATGGCTCTAACGAAGCGAACGTTTCCTTTAAAAATGCTGCGCATATTTCACCGGAAGCGGCATCTTCTGCTGTCCGGGCACATGAGGGGCAGCATGTTTCCAATGCGTATCACAAAGCTGCCACGCAAAACGGCGAAGTGGTATCTGCATCCGTCAGAGTCCAGACATCGGTCTGCCCGGAATGTGGTCGTTCTTATATTTCCGGTGGTGTGACGGACACACAGATCAGATATTATAATGAGTCGAATCCATACCAGCAGGATTTAAAACAGACAGACGGAATTAAACTGCGTGGGGCAAACGTGGACGAGATTGGCTAGATTTTTCGTACGAAAGCCCCGGCTTGAAAACAATATAAGAATGGAGAATTTTATGTGTACAGCAGCAACTTACCTGACGAAAGACTTTTATTTTGGAAGAACATTAGATTATGAATTTTCTTATGGCGAGGAAATTGCGGTGACACCGCGGAATTATCCATTTCATTTCCGTCACACGGAAAATCTGGAAAAACATTATGCGATCATTGGCATGGCGCACATGGCAGGAGATTATCCGCTTTATTATGATGCGGTGAACGAAAAAGGCGTCGGCATGGCGGGACTTAATTTTGTCGGCAATGCATATTATCATAAGGAAGAAAGCGGTAAAAAAAATGTGGCATCCTTTGAATTTATTCCATGGGTGCTTGCGCAGTGCGCAACGTTAGATGAGGTGCGGGAGCTGATTGCAGATTTAAGTATTGTGGATACGCCGTTCAGTGAAAATCTGCCGTCCGGCATGCTACACTGGATCATCTCAGATAAGAGTGGATCGATTACAGTAGAATCCATGAAAGACGGACTGCATATCCATGAAAATCCGGTTGGTGTCCTGACAAACAATCCGCCATTTGAGCAGCAGATGTTTATGCTGAATAATTACATGGGACTGTCACCAAAACAGCCGGAAAATCATTTTGCGGATAAACTGGATCTGAATATGTACAGTCGTGGCATGGGGGCATTAGGACTGCCGGGTGATCTTTCATCAGCTTCCCGTTTTGCGAGAGTCGCGTTTACAAAAATGAACGCAGTTTCTGACGATTCCGAGGAGGAGAGTGTGGCACAGTTTTTCCATATCTTAGGATCTGTCGACCAGCAGAGAGGCTGCTGCGAGGTATCCGATGGAAAATATGAGATCACGATCTACACCTCCTGCTGTAATGCAAGCCGTGGAATTTATTACTACACCACATATTCCAACAGCCAGATCACGGCGGTGGACATGCACAGAGAAGATCTTGACGGAAGTGTTCCGGTGCATTATCCAATGCTCACAAAACAACAGATCCTGTGGCAGAATTAATCTGGTATTATAGGATACTCACATTCTTTTAAAACAAATTCACAAAAATTTCTTACGGCAGGCGGCATAAACGCCTGCCGGTCATGAATCATATACAGATTACGCTCCCATACAGGCGCACTGATCTGCAGAATCTTCACATCCAGCTTTAATAAAAGATCCATATAAGGAACGACGGCAATGCCAAAACCCTGTGCAGTGAGTCCCGCAATCACCTCGGCTTCCTCTGTCTCATAGGCAATCTGCGGTACTGCATTGATCTGTGAAAACAGATGGTCCACAACGTCACGCATACCGGAACCGTGGGAAAAATAAATCTGTGGATAGATGAGCGTTTCCGTCAATGCAACGGACTGTTTTGCTGCCAGTGGGTGATGGCCTGGAACGATAAGTACCAGATCCTCGTGGGTGATCGGCACAGTGTCTAACGATTCTGTCTCCGGCGGCATGGAACAGAAAATCAGATCATAATCCCTTGCCGAGAGACCGTTGACAAGATCGCCGGTCGAGCCGGTATGAAATGTAAAACGCACATCATGCTCAGGATGGGATGCCAGATAACGCGCGGCAAGCTGCGGAATGAAACTGACACCGAGGGAACGCAGCATGCCAAGCCTGATCAATCCGTCACCGCGTGCGCTCCGCTGCAGGGATGAAACTCCGGAATCCAATGTGGCAAGCGTGCGGTTTGCGCAGATTAAAAACTCTTCCCCAAAACTTGTGAGTGTAGTATTGCGTCCGCTTTTTTCAAAAAGTGCCACGCCAAGTTCTGCCTCCAACTGCGAGATCGCATGGCTTAAACTCGGCTGTGTGATACAAAGTTCATGTGCAGCCCTTGTGTAGTGCTGCATTTTTGCTAAAGTTACAAAATAACGAAGCTGGAATAAGTTCATGGCAATCCTCCTTGTTTTGCGAAGCAAAATCCAATTTTACATGGTAAAATTTGCCCAATGCCGAGGAGAGGATTTTCCTCTCTGTTTTGCTCATTTTATCACGATTAATAGATACTGTCTATCAAACTATAAAAACTATTGATTTGTTAAATGGATTAGAAAGGTGTAAAGTGTTTCTGAAATTTGGGGATGACCATAAATGCAGAAGCAGGACTTCTGTAAAAACTTCCCCGGGAGGAAATATTTAAAATGAAAGAAACAGAAATACAGAAAGAAAAATCCCGCCGCACGGTCCGCGGGGAACTTGCACTCATGGTCGCAGTTGCCATCAACAGTCTTGGTGTTGTACTGATGCTGCATTCCGGCGCAGGCATCTCGGCAATATCAAGCGTGCCGTATGCATTTTCCGAAGTTTTCACACGCGTATCGCTTGGAACCTGGACTTATATATTTCAGGGACTTCTGGTGCTAAGCCTCATGATCCTGCGGAAAAAATTTGTGCCGCAGTATCTGTTCAGTTTTGTAGTGGGATTTGCATTCAGCGAATTATTGGATGTGCATGAGAGCTGGATCAATGTTTTGCCGCTGACGCCGGGATATCGTGTAATCTATTTTCTGATCAGTTATATTTTGCTCTGTATTGGAATTGCTTTGTCGAACCGATGCAAACTGCCGATCATACCGACGGATTTATTCCCGAGAGAATTGTCGGATATCACATCCGTTACCTATTCTAAGATCAAAGTTGGATTTGATGTTACCTGCCTTGCCGTGACAGCCGGACTGACCTTTGCATTTTTAGGACATCTTGACGGCCTTGGGATCGGAACCATTTTAGCCGCATTTACTATGGGAAAAGTGATCGGACTGATCGGAAAATGGATGGACAGACATGCCTGCTTTGTATCGTTCATGACACAAAGACAGACAGCCTGAACTAGTGTAATGTATCATTCACATTTCGTATAATTACTTGCCTGAATTTTCATCTGCTGTGGCAAATGAAAATTACAAATTTTTCTCAAATGATTCCACTGCCTTTGCATCTAAGATAGAGGTGCAATGAGGGCAGCGGCAGGCATCGATCGCAATCTCACTTTTACACATCGGGCAGATCTTAGCTGGCTTTTTCTCTTCCGGCGCATCTTCTTTGACCGCTAATTTCGAAGCAGCGGTATTTAACGCTTTCACCAGTATAAATACAACAAAAGCCATGATCAGGAAATTCATCACGGCAGTCAGAAACTTTTCGTAATTCAATGTGACATCCCCAACAATATTCCAGTGCAGCTTGTCAAAATTCATGCCACCGAAAATTCCAAGAAACGGGTTGATAATATCCTCGACCAGTGACGACACAATACTTGTAAAAGCACCGCCGATAATAATACCGACAGCCATGTCCATCCGAATCGAACCCATCCACATAATTATATCGGCTCAAAATCCCCCCACAAGACTGTTCATAACAAAAAAGTGTGTTATAATCAAAAACAGGAAATAATTTGAACACAAAAAGAAATAGATAACACAAAAAACAGCAAAAATAGAAGCAAAAAAGAAGGTGTGACACACATGACAATGCAGGAAGCGGTCATAAAAAATATTGATACGGATTACTCGTACCAGCTTGCAAAACGGATGGAGCAGTTTCGCTCAAACGAGAAACTCGGTTACCGTCCTGCGGGTTCGAAGGCAGAATTCCTGACAGGGGAAATGTTAAAGGATGAGATGCAAAAACTTGGACTGTCGGATGTATGTAAAAATGCGGTTACCGTGGATGGCTGGGAGTTTAAAAATGCGGAGCTTACGTTTGAAACGAAAGAGGGAAAAAGGCATACCGCATTGCTCGGGGCATATCAGACAGATTTTGTAACGGACGGTGAGCAGGCATTTTCCCTGATGTATCTTGGAAAGGGAACAGAAGCGGATTATGAAGGGAAAGATGTAACCGGAAAACTGGTGTTAGTGGATATCAACCAGAGAGATGAGTGGTGGATCAATTATCCGGTTTATCAGGCACATTTAAAAGGTGCGGCGGCAGTGATCGCTGTGCAGTGTGGCGGTTATGGAGAAGTCGATGCGAGGGCACTCAACGCACAGGATATCGCCGGACCGGAGGATGCACCGGCATTTTCCATCTCAAGGGAGGATGCTGCATTATTGCGGGAACTGCTGGATGGAGAGAAAGAAGCAACCGTATGGTTGAAAGCCGACAGCCGGGTAAAACGTGACTGCACGACTTATAACATTTCAGGCTGTATTCCGGGAAAACACCCGGAGCGCATGGTATTGTTATCTGCACACTATGACTCCTATTTCAGTGGATTTCAAGATGATAATACGGCAGTCGCCATGATGTTTGGCATTGCAAAAACGCTGATTGAAAGCGGATTCAAGCCGAACAACACGATCGTGTTCTGTGCGATGGCGGCAGAGGAATGGGGCGTTGTTGATTCCAACTTTGACTGGTCGACCGGAGCTTACGAGCAGATTTTTACCGCACATCCGGAATGGGTCGGAAAAGTGATCGCAGATCTGAATTTTGAGCTGCCGGCGCTGGCACACGGCACGCGTGCAAGAATCCGCTGCTGTTATGAATATGTACATTATATAAAAGAATATTTAGACGGACTTCCGGAACTGACAAAGGCTTATCCTGAGATGACAAGCGTGACGGCACCGATCGAAACCTGGTCAGATGATTTTTCGATGGCAATCGCAGGAATCCCTTCCATGGTCAATGATTTTACCGGCGGAAGTTTCATGGAAACACATTACCATTCCCAGTTTGATAATGATGATTTTTATGATGAGGCGGTTTACCGGCTGCACCATGAGCTGTTCGCACTGCTGATCTTAGCACTGGATGAAACGGCAGTTGTGCCGCTTGATTTTACACCGGTGTTAGAGCGCATACTTGCCGGAGGCAGTGAAATCACAGCGAAAGTGGAAGAAACACAGGAACAGATCGCTGCAATCACAAAAAAATTAATTCAGGTAACAGAAGAGGCACAGGAAAAAGCAAAACAGTCTTACGAAGAGACTGCCGCTATCAATACCCGCTACCACGCACTTCTTGCAGAAGGTAACATGCAAGAGGCAGAACAGCTCTTTGCGGAAAACAGGGAAAGAGAAAAACAACTGCTTGTAAAATTCAAACAGGAGCAGGATCATTTTGTCCGCATTGACTGGTATGGAGAGGTATTTTTCCCACATGAGATATTGTGGAAAAATATTGGCTTATTGCAGGACTCTGTAAACGCTCTGGAACAATCTGATGTGGATAAAGCACTGGAAAAAATATATCAGGTGGATAACAATGCGTATGCATTTATGTTTGATGAATATGTTTACCGCCATTTTACGGACTATGTGTTCAATCAGCCCAAAGATCGTCTGAAATGGGGTTACGGCAGGCTGTTAGGGCATGAAGATCTCTACCATGTGGTGAAATGCCTGCTGAAAAAGAGAAAAGAAGCAGACACAGATTACCGGGAAGAACTGCATTACTTAAAGGAATGCTATAAAAAACAGACCAGACGTCTCTGCGAGACTTTAAAAGAAATCAGTCAGACGGTAAAGGAAATGTTCTGACACAATAAAAAGGGGATAAGAAAAATATGAAATCGGACAAATTATACCGGGTACAGCGCGAGGACCTGCCAAAATTAGAGCAGCTTTTATACCGCTGTTTTGCGCATGATCCACTCTATGAAACGCTGATCCCGGATGCCGAAATAAGAAAACGGCTGATGCCGGAATTATTTCAATGTGATATGGATGAATTTTATGAGACATGTGAGATTTTTGCGGACAGCGAAGAATTAAACAGCATTCTTGTCGTGTCGGATGAGGCGGAACACATTAATATGTTCCACTTTTTTCTGACGGAGTCATGGGCGACGATCCATACGGACGCTTTCCTGATCAAGGAAGATCCGACACTTGCGACGTTCCACAATTTTATCAAGGGTGGGGATTACCTGAACTCAAGCTGGACCGATCAGCTGCACCAGACACAGAGACTTCATATTATTTATCTTGCAGTCGATCCGGAAATGCAGCACCATGGGATCGCTGCGAAACTGTTAGATGAAACGATCACATATGCGCAGGAACACCACATGATGATATCGTTGGAAACACACAATGAAAAAAATGTAGATTTTTATAAAAACTTTGGATTTCAGGTGTATGGAATTGTGGAGAAGAACTTCCCACTGAAACAATACTGCCTGATCCGTGAATACCAGTAGAAAAATGACAGGATACTGCGAAAAGTGGTGACCTGTCATTTTCTTTTTTCATATTTGCGCTAATGAAAAAAATGATTCGTCCGATATAAACACTAGAAAGCGAATTTCAAGGAAGAAAGGAGATGCCATTATGCGAGTAGAAGCTTATAATCAGGTGGCACAACTTTACAATAGAGAGAAAACGCAGAAAGTGCAGAACACAAAGCAGATGAGCACCGGACGCGATGAAGTGCAGATCTCTTCTATGGGACGTGATTACCAGATCGCAAAGCAGGCAGTGGCAGATGCTTCGGATATCAGGGAAGATAGAGTCGCACAGCTTAAGGAAAGGTTGGACTCTGGTAATTATAACGTGGATATGAATGATTTCGCGAATAAGTTATTAGAAAAGTACAATGCTTTAGTAAAGTAAAAGTGAGGATGAATCTGTGGCTAGTTTAATGGAAGAGCTTTTGGATGTGCTGGGTAAAGAGGAGAAGCAGTATCAGGAACTGATCACACTTGCGACTGAAAAAACAGACGCAGTGGTGCAGGGCAATATCGAACATCTTACGGATGTTACGACGAGAGAGCAGGATGCTGCGAGCGTGCTTCTTAATCTTTCCAATAAAAGAAACCGTGTCCTGACGGATATGGCGACTGTCTTAGGTCAGAGCCCGGAAGAGATGACGATCACAAAGATGATCGGATATCTTAACAGGCAGCCAAAAGAACAGGAAGCACTTACCAGACAGCGTGACAGGCTGCTTGAGGCCGGTGCTAAGATGCAGCAGCTAAACAGACAGAATGAAGCACTTTTAAAACAGGCATTGGAGATGGTGGAATTTGACCTTACCTTGCTGAGAAGTACGCGACAGGCACCTGAGACTGCCAACTATGATAAGAATGCCTATAATACAGGCGATATCTTAGGCAGCAGTGGATTCGACGCGAAGCAATAGTAAAAGCAGGGAGGAACTACCATGGCAAATGGTTTTGGAAGTATGTTTATCGGCGTAGCCGGTTTACAGAGCAGTCAGAATGCACTTAACGTAACATCAAATAACCTGGCGAACTTAGACACAACAGGATATGTGCGTCAGAGCGTTTTGTTTGCAGACCGTGACTATGTCACATTTAATACAACAGCAGCAATCAGCAATCAGCAATCCGGTCTTGGTGTAACGATCGGAGATGTTGTCCATTCAAGAGATGTATTCTTAGATCGGTTATATCGTACGGAATCAAGCCGTCAGTCTTTTTATGCATCGACCAGTGAGGCACTGACAGAGGTGCAGAACTATTATCAGGAATTAGAGGGACAGGCTTTTCAGGATGCATTAACCGATTTCTGGGGCTCATTTCAGGAGCTATATAAATACCCGGAGGATAGCGTATATCAGAATCTTGTTATTCAGAAGGCACAGCTTTTTACCAGCAGATCAAGTGCTGTTTATTCTGGACTGAAGAGTTATCAGTATAATATCAATTCACAGATTTCCGATGACATTGATCAGGTCAATGAACTTGGAAAGACGATCAGTGAACTAAATCTGCAGATCCAGAAGATCGAGGCAGGAAATATTGAAACTGCAATGACACTGCGTGATGCAAGAGATCTGGCATTAGATGAATTGGCAAGTCTTGTTGATATTTCTTATAAAGAAGAGGTAAACGGTGTCGTGCGCGTCAGCGTGGAAGGCAACGAGTTTGTCAATGAGAACGGCTACTATAAAGTAGAAAAACAGACGGACAAAGCGACAGGATTTGTGACACCATACTGGTCCCATCTGTCAGATCCGGACAAGGGTGAGTATACCTATCTGTTTAATTTTAACCGTGATATTTCCACGGAAAATAAAAACGATATGGGAGAGATCAAAGCTCTTGTGCTTGCGAGAGGAGATAAAGTTGCCAATTACAAGGATATTCTTGGAGTGGACGGCAAGACTTATGATGATACGACAGGCATGTCTGTTATGCTCCGTGCAGAAGCACAGATGGATCAGTTGTTCCATGGAATTGCAACGGCGATCAACGATATCTTATGCCCGAATACGGAAGCATCGAATTACATCACAGGTTTGACAGGAAACGGATCTGTTACCATGACCGATGCAGACGGCAATACCTATACCGTGACAGCAAATACGAAGATCTTAGATGCAGATAAATGCGCAGTGGGATCAGATGGCAAACTTCCGCCACAGGAGTTATTTACAAGACTTGGAACAGAACGTTATACGGAGGTTTCCTATACAGATCCGGCTTCTGGTGAGACAAAGACCTATTATTTATACAATGAAGAAGATCCGGCTGATACAACAAAGCAGTACACGATGGGAAGTACAAGTGTGAACAGCGCATTGATCACAGATGAAACACTACTTCCACATTTACGGCAGAATGGAGATGTAGACCAGTCACTGATGGCGACACTTGCAGCAGTGTGGGATAAAGAAAGCCTTACAGTCAATCCGAATGACACAAAGGCATACAGCTTTAAGGACTATTATGCAGCTATGATCGGAGAGGTTGCTACCTACGGAAATGTATACAATTCTACTGCAACAAACCTGTCCCAGACGGTACAGTCAGTTGATAACCAGAGACAGCAGGTAATCGGAGTTTCTTCGGATGAAGAATTGACTTATATGATCAAATACCAGAACGCATACAATGCATCCAGCCGTTTTATTAATGTTATTAATGAGATGATCGAGCATCTGATCACACAGCTTGGATAGCAGCATAGGAGGTTAACATGCCATCAACATTTTTTGGATTAACGATTGCATCTTCAGGATTAAGTGCATATCAGGTTGCCTTAAATACGAGTGCAAATAATATATCGAATGTACAGACAAAAGGATACAGCAAACAGCAGGCAAACCGTGTTGCTTCCGAATCCATCCGTGCCTATGCAAAATACGGCAGTATGGGAACCGGTGTTACGACCGAGTCTGTCAAACAGCTCCGTAACCAGTATTATGACAATAAATACTGGTACAACCAGTCATCTGTCGGTTTATATGAGACGAAGCTCAATTACCTGAAGCAGATTGAAAATTATTTTATTGATGATGATTCTTCCAAAGGTTTTTCAACAATCTTAAACACGATGTTTAATGACTTAGATACCTTAAAGAACAATGCCGGAGATGTGAATACACGTCAGCAGTTTATCGGAAGTGCCCAGAACTTTGCAACATTCTTTAACAGCGTTGCATCCGGTCTGGGAGATATTCAGAATAATGCCAACGAGGAGATCAAATCCACGGTTCAGAATATCAATTCCATCGCAGAAAAGATTGCAAGTTTAAATCATCAGATCAACGTCATTGAAATTCAGGGTGGTTATGCGAACGAACTGCGTGACCAGAGAGCCTTACTGATCGATGAGCTATCCAAGATTGTTCCGACAGAGGCAGAGGAACTTCCGGTACAGAACTCAAACGATCCGGAACTGCCGACAGGAGCTAATTACTTTACAGTTAAGATCGGTGGTCAGGTACTGGTAGATACCTACGATTATGAAACATTAAAATGTGTTGCAAGGGAAAATAAAGTAAACCAGTCCGATATGGACGGTTTATATGATGTTAAATGGGAGAAAACCGGCAACAGCTTCAAAGCTGGCGCAAGTTCCATGTCAGGTACCTTAAAGGCATTGTTTGATATCCGTGATGGCAACAACGGAGAGAACTTTACCGGTGAGGCAAGAGTGATCGACAGCAAACATGTGAAAGTAGTCAGCCCTTCCATCACAGATATTGAGGCAATGACAGTGCCGGAGAGCGGTACACTCACCATTTACGGAAAAGATTACAATTATACGAATTTTACATTTGAGACGGATGCCAATGGCAAGATCACATCCTATACTTTCGAACTTGAGGACGCATTAAGCCAGCAGCAGTCCAATAAGGTAGACGGTATGCAGGCATCCATCGGAAGCTCTGTTGATACCATGGGTGTTCCGTATTACATGTCACAGATGAATCAGTTTTTACGTTCTTTCTGTTCTTTATTTAATGATATCATGTTAAAAGGACAGGATTTAGACGGAAATGCAACAGACTATTATTCTTTCTTTACCGGTGCAGATCAGGTGACCGGTGAGGAATATGTATTAGGAAAGAGCGATAAGAATCATGGAAACACGACAGACTGCGGCGCAAGCTCCTATTACAAACTGACAGCATCCAATATCTGTGTATCTTCCATTTGTGTAAAAGATTCTTCCAAGCTGGCTGCACAGTATAAGGCAGATACAGAGGAAGGTGTAGATAAGTATAAACTGGTGGAAGATCTGGCAAAATTAAAGAGTGATACGGTTTTATTCCGTGCAGGAAATGCATCAGGATTCCTGAAATGTATGATTTCTGATATCTCCATTGATACACAGCAGTCTACGATCTTCAGCAACAATTATACAAATATACAGGCAGCGCTTGAGACACAGAGAATGTCTGTTTCCGGTGTGGATGAGGATGAGGAAGCACTTGATCTGATCAAGTTCCAGAATGCCTACAATTTATCATCTAAAATGATCTCAGTTATGGCAGAAGTATATGACAAACTGATCGAGGAAACCGGAGTATAAACGGATTTATAACAGGAGGAAATGGCAATGCGTATTACAAATAATATCATATTGCATAATACATCCATTAATATCAATGGAAATAAAGGAAATGTGGACACACTGAACAATCAGATGACCAGCCAGAAAAAAATACAGCGTCCTTCTGATGACCCGGTAACAGCGATCCGTGCACTCCGTCTGCGCAGTACCTTAAGTGAGATCGACCAGTACTACGAGAAGAACATTCCGGATGCAGAGTCATGGTTAGATGTAACAGAGACTGCGATCACCAGTATGCAGGAAGTGATCAAGACGATCCGTACCCAGTGTGAATACGGTGCCCAGGATTCCCTGACGACAGACAACCGGAAAACAATCCTGACACAGCTGGAAAAACTTCGTGACAAAGTATATGCAGAGGGAAATGCAGACTATGCCGGCAGAACAGTATTTACCGGATACCGCACAAATAAAAAGCTGACATTCACGGAAGACGAACAAAAGACTTCATACGAGATCGACCAGAAGATGTCGTATGCTGATCTGCAGGAACACCGGTATTATGGAAATGATGTTACAGTTCCGGGAAATAAGGCAGATGTGTTAGATGGCACAAAGATCGCTTCTCCAACCCAGGCTGCTTATAATAGAATCCGTCTTGGCTATGACAGCATTGACAGCCTGGATGTGACAGATGCAGCAGGAACTACCACAAAAACCTCTGCAAATGGCAGCACGGTAACGATCAGTTACAATTATACAGATACAACAGGGACAACGCCTGTCAATAAGACGGGAAATATGAATGTTACCGTATATGATTCTTATGATAAATGGTTAGAAGCATCTACGAAAACACCAAAATCATATGACATTGCAGATGGAGAGGCAGTGCTGATCCGTAATACCGGAGAAATGGTATTCAGCAAAACAGCAGCAGATACACTTTCCACTAATAAAGCATCTTTGGATATTTCCTATACAAAGACCGGATTTACAAATGGTGAACTTCGTCCGGAATATTATTACAACTGCACGAATATTACAGATACGAACAATAAGTTAAAGTATGAGAAATATGATAAAGATGGCAATCAGATCTATCAGGATATCGATTATGTAGTGGCTGCAAACCAGACACTTACTGTCAATACAGAGGCATCAAATGTATTTGATCATGGACTCAGCAGGGATGTGGATGAGCTGATCGATGCTGTACAGCGTTCGCTTGACGCAGAACAGAAAGTGACAGATTTAAATGCCATGAAGAAAATGCAGGAATATTCTTCCGATGACTGTCAGGCAAAATTAGAAGAGTGGATCGCAGCAGCGAAAAAAGAGCGCGATTATGCCAATGATAATATGCAAAAGCTCTATAACAGCTACATTGGAAACTGCGATACCTATCTGCAGAAGGTCAATCTTGCATTAACAGATGTCGGAAGTAAAGGACAGAGCCTTGCGTTGACGAAAAACCGTATGTCAAATGAGCAGGAAACGATGGAAGAGTTAAAGTCCAAGAATGAAGACCGAGAACTTTCAGATATCATTCTGGAGTATACAGCGGCATACACTGCTTATCAGTCATCACTGCAGGCAGCTTCCAAGGTAAATCAGGTGACACTGCTCAGCTATCTGTAAATTATATTAACAGCAGAAATAACGGCAATATTCTTAGAATACATGTCGTGACCATACAGATTGCATCAGGAGGAAAAGGGAATGAAAGCGAACACAAGGCTTTTTGGGGAGATAGATATTGATGAGGAGAAGATCATCACTTTAGAGAATGGGATGATCGGATTTCCGGATCTGAGAAAATTTACACTGATTTTTGACAAGGAAAAAGAAAGAACACCATCCTCGATCATGTGGTTTCAGTCCATGGATGAACCGGAAGTTGCATTTCCGGTCATGCATCCAAATGAACTGAAACCGGATTATGCACCGTCAGTCAGTGATGAGATGCTGATCCCGCTTGGAGATCTTACAGAGGATAACACCTACATACTTGTAACGCTGACAGCAGCGGCGGATAAAAAAGATACGACTGTCAATTTAAAGGCACCTTTGGTGATCAATACAGACACCAGAAAAGGCTGTCAGGTGATTGTGGAAGATGATTATCCAATCAAGTTTAATGTATATGAAGCCGTAAAAGGCAGAAAGAAAGCAGAGGAATAAAAATGCTGGCATTGACACGAAAAAAAGGTGAGTCTCTGGTGGTAAATAACAATATCGAGATCACAGTGCTTGAGATCCGCGGAGATCAGGTAAAAATCGGTATATCTGCGCCGAAAGAAGTGCCGATATACCGCAAAGAAGTATATCTTCAGATTCAGAATGAAAATAAGGCAGCTCTCAATATTGATGCGATCGCATCCTTAAAAGATCTGCTCTAAGAAAATACCGGAGCACATAATTCACAATAATAGAATGACCGCTGAGCGTACCTTGTTACTGTTCACTCGTACCTCGTTCCGTGCATTCTGTTATACAGGCAGAAAAATGCGGCTCCGGTATTAATTTTATACGCAAAGAAACCGATATAAATCACAGATTAAGTAGATTAGCATACAGGCCACAAGATAGCCGGCATGCACAGATAGACACAGGGAAGTGTGAATCACAGCAGAAAGAAGCTGAGAATACCATGGAAACGGAGGTCAGGATCATGGGAGTTCAACGGATACAGGAAACATCGACAGCATCTTACGGCAGATCCGTAGAGGCAGCTGCAGCAGGAAATAGCAGTGCTGCAGGCAGCGGAAGTGCTACAGGCGGCACAACGCAGACAGTGGAGAACATCACGACTCCATGGAAGGCAGAAAACAAAAACAGTACGGATACCAAAAACAGTCTGAGTGCCAGAAACGACAAGGATGAGGAGCAGGAAACACTCGTAGGAGCAGGAAATAACACCCAGATCCGGAAAGCTGTAGAAGAGATCAATAAGAGAGCACACAATTCGGAAGCAGTCTTTGGCATCCACGATGCCACGAACCGCGTTATGATCAAGATTGTGGACAAGGACACAAAAGAAGTCTTGAAGGAATATCCGCCGGAGAAAACGCTTGACATGATCGCAAAGGTCTGGGAAGTCGCAGGACTTTTGGTGGACGAGAAAATGTAAACAAAGACAGTATGGACTGTCTGCAGAGTATATACAATAACAGATGAAAAGTTTCATCAGATAGGAGTGATAATATGCCAATCAGAATTACCGGTTTAGCATCAGGTCTTGATACAGAGACAATTATTTCCGCTCTGGTATCATCCTACAATTACAAAACCAACAAATACAAAAAGGCACAGACAAAATTATCCTGGAAGCAGGATGCATGGAAGACCTTGAATACAAAGATTTACAGTCTCTACAGCAGTGTCGGAAGCATGAAACTTTCCACTGCTTATAATTTGAAATCAACAACTGTTTCCGATTCGACGAAAGCTACCGTAAAGGCAGGAAACAATGCACCGACCGGAACACAGCAGCTGAATATTATTAAAGTTGCACAGGCAGGATACCTGACCGGAGCACAGCTTTCAAGCAAGACGACGACATCCACAACACTTGCTGAACTAGGTTATACAGGTGGAGATGCAAAGATCAACCTGACAAAGGGTGATGGTACAACAAAAGAGATCACATTAACACAGGGATCGACGGTTAGTGATGTGATCGCTTCATTAAAAGATGCCGGTGTCAGCGCAAACTATGATGCGACAAACCATCGTATCTTCATCAGTTCCAAAGATACCGGAAAAGATAACGATTTTACACTGACCGGTGGAAACACGGAAGGCGCAAGAGCACTGTATCAGTTAGGACTCAGTGTTGGTTCTGATGCAACAAATGCAACATATAAGTCGTATACGCAGTACTATGATGCAGATGGAAATAAATTACAGCAGAATGTAGTGGATGCTATTCGGACATATCAGGATGCACAGAAATCTTATAAGACAGCATCAGGACAGAATACAAATCTTTCCGCTGCCTATGGATATGCAACGGCATATTCTGCAATGCAGGATGCATTAAAAAATAGTGGCTTAACTACAGATGAGCAGAAGAAACTTACCACATTACTTGGAATGAGCGCAACACAGAGAGTGAATTCTGTGATGGATGCGTCTGGAAATGTATACACCAAATCAACGACTTTGGATGATGGAAGTACTATTTATGAGTACGGAAGTGGAAATGATAAAAAATACATTCAGGCGATCACGACAGCAAAAGATGATCATAACAACATTTATACTAAAAATGCAGATGGCAACTATGTAGATTCAGGTGCAGGTCTGGTTTATAAGGCAACCGGTGAGAAGGACAGTGACGGCAATGAATATTATGTTTACACTGCTCCGGATGGACAGGAAGCCAAAATTGCCATGAAAAATGAGACAACGAATTATTATCAGGCTGATGTAGCACAAAAAGGATATACGGAATACACAGATAATGATGGCATTGTTTATAGGTCAAATGAAAAAGGAAACTATACCGGATCCGATGGAAAAACTTATAAGCTGGAAAACAATACGTTTACAGAAATCGACAGCGATGGCAATGCGGTTAGCAATGGAAGAACTGCGACAGTTACAGAAGATCAGAAAAAAGAAGTTAAGACAACTTACAGTCATGGAAATACAGCATTGTCTGATACAACCCGTGCAGCAGATCTACTGAGCAGGTTCAGGGAAAACCATAAGGATACACTTACCGATGAAGTTATTTCCAAATTGACCTCTAATATTGAGAAGGTTAATGTATATGAGAGTGCTGAGGATTCTTTGGATGACACTGATACATATTCAAAAAAGAATATTATCTCTTCCATCCAGCAGGCATATCAGAGTGGCGGTGCAAGTGCAGTTACAGAGGTAACTAACAAGTATGCAGAGAAAATTACCGAGAATCAGACTGCTATGACTACTGCACAGAAAAAAATGGATGATAATTCTGTTGTTTCTTCACTTGCTGCGATGGATTCGACTTCATCGGATTATACAACAGCTTTGGCTGCATTTGTAAACAAAGTACAGGATTCACAGAGGATCCTTGATCAGAGTTCTACATTAACAAACGCAGGTGCAATGAAGATTGACGGCTGTGATTCTGAGATTAAGTTAAACGGCATTACATACACCAGTTCGCTCAATACCTACTCTATCAACGGACTTTCCATTACTGCAATGCAGGCAACCGGAGATGGGGATACCAATGCGATCACTGTCACAACTGCGACCGATACACAGGCGATTTATGACAAGATCAAGAGCTTCCTGACACAGTACAACTCTCTGATCAACGAAATGACATCACTTTACAATGCGGATACGGCAAAGGGATATGAGCCTTTGACAGATGATGAAAAGAGTGCAATGTCCGATTCAGAAGTTGAGAAGTGGGAAGAAAAAATTAAATCTTCACTGCTCCGCCGTGATGACAGCCTGGAAAGTGTCATGAATCTGATGACGAATGCCATGAGTCAGCCGGTTACGATTGATGGCAAGAAATATTATCTGTCAAGTTTTGGAATCAAGACACTGGGTTTCTTGAATGCACCGGAGAACCAGCAGAATGCATATCATATTGACGGTGATGAGGACGATACAGCAACTTCCGGAAACGAAGATAAGCTGATGGCAATGATCAACTCTGATCCGGATACGGTCGTTTCCTTTATGCAGCAGCTTACGACCAATTTATATGATGCGATTGGAACGAAGATGAAATCTTCAACTTTAAGCAGTATTTATAAAGTATACAATGATAAAGAGATGGCATCCGAATACAGTGATTACACTACCACGATCAAAAAGTGGGAGCAGAAACTGCAGGATCAGGAGGACGCGTATTACAAGAAGTTCTCTGCAATGGAGACTGCGTTGTCTAAATTACAGAGCCAGACATCTTCATTATCCAACTTGTTCGGAGGCTGATAAAATTGCTGAAAATGGTGGTAAAATAAAAAAGAGAGTGATAAAATTTAAATATCTGCCCCACATAGATGTGGGACAGATATTTGTGACATAAAGAAAATTATATCTAAAATTATATAACACATGGAGGAAATGATTTATGCTGGCTAACAAAGGATACGCAGCGTATGCAAACAACAAAGTTATGACTGCATCACCGGCGGAACTGACGCTGATGCTTTATGAGGGAGCGATAAAGTTTGCAAATATCGCAATTGAAGCGATCGAAGCAAAAGATATTCAAAAGGCACATGATAATATCATGAAAGTAGAGCGTATTATTGAGGAATTTCAGAGTACTTTAAATCATAAATATTCGGTGGCAAAAGATTTTGATGAGGTATATAATTATCTGATGATGCGCTTACAGGAAGCAAACATGAAAAAAGATAAGGAAATCATGGAAGAAGTGTTAAAACATTTGCGCACTATGCGCGATACTTGGAAAGAAGTTATGAAACTGGCACATACGCAGCAGTAAGGATATGGAAAAGATGGAGAGAAACCAATATATTCCGGTTATGATACAGAGCCTGAAAAAAAAGAGTGAGATATTAGATACCATTATGGAATTAAATATCAGGCAGAGTGAAGAATTGGAAAATCCTGCATTAGATCCGGATGATTTTGATAAGACAGTAGAGGAAAAGTCAAAGCAGATCGAAAAGCTGGATCTATTGGATGATGGTTTTCAGGAACTGTTTGACCGGGTAAAAGATGACTTGAAGAATCATCAGGATATTTATCGTGATGAAATAGCGCAGATGCAGGATTATATCCGTAAATTAACCAGTAAAAGTGCAACCATACAGGTACAGGAAGCACGCAATAAAGATTTAATGACAAAAAAATTTGCATCTGTACATAAACAGGTCAGAGAAGTCCGCAAGAGCCAGCGTGTTGTAAATCAGTATTATAAAAATATGATGAAGACAAACTATGGCGAGCCGGTGTTTACGGACAAGAAGAAATAGAGATAGAAAAAAGAAAAAATTTCTTTTTTACTATAAAGTATCGGGATGAACATCCGATATATAATACAAGTAAACAAAGTGATGATGAACATTACTTGAAAAAGTTACTTGGCAGTGGAACAGAATGGAGCGTACGGCCGGGAAGGAAAGCTGCAAAATTAAGACGATGCGGCATGGAAGCCGCAGTAAATTCAAGGAGGAAATGAATTATGGTAGTACAGCACAATATGACCGCAGCAAATGCGAACAGAATGTTAGGCGTTACAACAAGCGCACAGGCAAAATCTTCAGAAAAATTATCTTCTGGTTACAGAATCAACCGTGCAGGCGATGACGCTGCTGGTTTAACAATTTCTGAGAAAATGAGAAGCCAGATCCGTGGATTAAACAAAGCTTCTGACAATGCTCAGGACGGTGTATCTTTAATTCAGGTTGCTGAGGGTGCATTATCTGAGACACACTCTATCTTACAGCGTATGAACGAGTTAGCTACTCAGGCTGCTAACGATACCAATACAACTGCTGATAGAGGAGCTATCCAGTCCGAAATCAATCAGTTAACATCAGAGATCAACAGAATCTCTTCTACAACACAGTTCAATACTCAGAACTTAATTGATGGTGATTTCACAAAGAAGAGTCTTCAGGTTGGATCTCTTTCTGGACAGGCTATTACAGTTTCTATCAATGCAATGTCTGCAGGTGCAATCGGTGTTAGTGGATTACAGATGACATCTTTCGCAAGTGCTGGTAAGGCTATGAGTGCAATTCAGGGAGCTATCTCTGTTGTATCTGCACAGCGTTCTTACTTAGGTGCATTACAGAATCGTCTGGAACACACAATCGCTAACTTGGATAACATTTCTGAGAATACTCAGTCTGCTGAGTCCCGTATCCGTGATACAGATATGGCTGAAGAGATGGTTACATACAGCAAGAACAATATCCTTGCTCAGGCAGGACAGTCTATGCTTGCTCAGGCTAACCAGTCTACTCAGGGTGTATTATCTCTGTTACAGTAATTCAATTAAAAAAAACGGCAGTATATTACTGCCGTTTTTTTTTTCGCAAAATTAATGAAAATATTTAAGAGGAAAATAGAGGTAATTTGGATTATGGATGAAAATGTGTTGCAGGATAAAATAAGTGAAGCAGTGTTATTGTTATATCAAAATAAAGAACAAGAAGCCATGCAGCAGGTAAAAGAATTAATTGTTATGTTTCAAAATATGATACAAAATCAGACAATAGAACATATGGAGGAAATTGGAAATTTTGCAATATTAATGCAGAGGGAATTACTGGAAAACTATCAAAGCCTAGATATGATTGGGATAGCAGACTGTTTAACAGAAAAAGCAGTGTTATTTATGAAATTCTATTTTCAAAACAAGTAAAATAACAAGATGAATGAGGTTTATAATAAATGAATATTTTTGAAAAAAATGTTGCTACAATAGAAAAAAAATATACATTATTAGCAGAGAAAATAAGAGAAATTGACATAGATACGCCTACTAATAGAATTGGGATTGAGATTGCAGCGAGTGGAATGCAGATTCCATGGGTAAGATCAGAAAACAGAATTTGGAGATTAAACAGCAGACAAGATCCACAGAAAGCATCTGAGATTTATGCAGATCGATATCAAATTAGGATGTATGGGATATATTTTATTTTTGGTTTTTCAGATGGTAGAAGTGTGCGAGAATTTTTGAAGAAATGTGATAATACGAACCTTATTGTTATATGTGAACCTGATATAGAATTATTTGCAATGAATTGTCATTTTTTTGATATAAGTGATTTAGTATCAGCATCTAATGTGCTTTTCTATTTTATGGAGCTTGAACATGATATGGATGCAATTTTAGGGAAGATTGTTGAATATACGAGAATTAGGTTATTGGAGTTTTGTATTTTGCCAGGATTTGATGTTTTGTATAATAAACAATGTGAAAGGTTTATGGATGGTGTGGTGGAACGAATTCGAAATGAGACGGTTAATAAGAGTACCAGTATAACATTTGAGCGCTTGATTCCGCAGCATACACTCTATCATATGAGGAATGTTATTTATCATAAAAACATAGGACAATTATATTTTGCATTACAAAATTATAATTTATCTAATATTCCATGTATTATTGTTGGGGCAGGACCATCATTGGATAAAAATATAAATCTATTAAAACAGGCACAAGGAAAATCATTTATTATTGTTGTTGATGCGGCTCTTAGAACTGCTTTAAAGGCGGGAATTCAACCTGATTTAGTGTGTACAGTCGATGCAAAATCTCCAGAACGCTTTTTTGAGGGTGTTGACTTGGAGAATATTATTTGGGCATATACAAGGACAACACGTAAATCGATTGCCGAGAAATATGGCAGAGACATTTTTTATTATGGGACATTTTATAGTAAATGGAATAAAGTATTAGAAGAACAGTTAGGGTATCCAATTCCAAGTTTCCCATCAGGGGGCTGTGTTTCGTCTGAAGCATTTGGACTGGCTTTATACTTGGGATTTCGAACGATCGTGCTAATAGGACAGGATCTTGCTTTTACAGGTGGTAATACGCATACGAAAGAAGCAACTGTAGGAAGACCATTAAGCGATGAAAAATATATCCAGAACCGCAGGATTGTAGAAGTAGAAGGTATAGATGGATCAATGCTGGAGACAGATTTTCAAATGTGGTTTTATAAACAATGGTTTGAAAAAGTTATTGAAATGAATCAGAATCAGATAAAGGTAATTGATGCGACAGAAGGTGGTGCAAAAATTGGAGGTACCATTATCCAGACACTAGAGGAGACAATTGAAAGGGAGTGTAAGCAGTATCTGGATTTTTATGAAATTGAAAAGCAGATTCCGCTAGCTTTTTTACCTCAAGAACAAGAGGAACTTCTTCAAAAATTGCGTGATATGAAAGATGATGTAAGAAGCTTTAGAAAGAAAATAGGTAATATGATAGTACAACAGGAAAATTTGCTTGCAAATATAGAAGAAGATATGATTTCACAAGAGGATTTGCTGAGAAAATTAAAAGATATTAGTGAGCAGTATGAAAAAATTGAGCAAGAGACAATTTTGGAGTTTATTTCCATGTATGCACATAAAGAAGAATTTGAATTAGGAGATGTAATTTATACAGAAGAGGACATGGGACCGAAAGAACTATTAGAACGGGGTATACTTTTGTATAAAGGCTATCTGAATGGAACTAAAATGTTAGAAGAAGATATTGAAGATATTCTAATGAAAGATTAAAAGATAACCCAAAAGCAGTATGAAAAGCTACTTTTGGGTATCTTTTTATATATGGGATTGTGATATTACATCAAGAATCCTATGAACACGATGCACAAATGTATGATTCTCAAGCATTTTACCAGTGCAGTTTGCAATCATTTGTGTACGCTCTTTCTCATGTGAAAGATAGTAGCGTATTTTGTCGATAAAATCAGTTTTGCTTTCATAAAATGCAAAATCTTCACCGGGAACAAAGAAATCGAGCAGATCACTTTGAAAATTAGTGAGCAGGAAACCTCCACTTCCCATGATGTCCATGCAGCGGAGAGGAATACCAGTCTGTATACTTTTGAGTGTAATGTTGAGATTGATAAGGCTGTGTTTAAATACCAATGGCATAGTATCATAGTAATCAACCGGTCCCATGAAAATTGCATTTGAAAGCTCTTCGGAGGGTTTGTGTGTATATAATTTAAGCGGAAAATTTTCCGAAGCAGACTTTAACAGGGAAAGTCTTTCATTGGACGTGATTTTGCGGCATAAGAAATAGTTGGCATAAACGTAAGCTGCACTTTCCGTACCATCAGACATTGGCTGATACGGTATATTTTTCTGCAGATCTTCTAAAATAGGTGGAGTCAGTAATTCTTCCAAAAAAGAACAGCCGTAAATTTTCTGCTGGGCATCCATGATTGCGTTCAGATAGCCCCTGGTAAAGTCTGATATTTGATCCAGACGGTCAAAAAAATTATGATCCTCGTTATAGATAGAACCGACAAATGAAACGTCAGAACGTATTTTGGAAAGAATTTCATCCGGACATGTCATCGCCTGCAGACGCTTTACATTTGCTGCTAATGGCAGATAATATACAGTTGGGATTCCAGAGTTATGGAATGTTAAATAGGTTGCTTTGTCAAATAAGAATACATAATTGCAGGAGTTTATGAGAGAACAGGAATATAGAGCCACCAGAGGACTGTCATAAACATAAGATACATATTTGATACCGTGTCTTTGGCAATTATTGGATAAAATAGGGAAATAGTTAAATGAAAAAACAAAATCATAGCTATTTGATTCAACAGCTGCATCAAATGCATTGTCAAAATCAGTGTTTTTTCTGTCATGATAAGCATTGTGAAAGAATAAATCGCAAGTGATGCCGCATTCACCAAAGGCACCTAACATATCCTGTTTTGCAAAGGCAGGTGAATCAAGAAATAATATTTTCATATAGCTCCTTCTGTTATTCCGTAGGCGAGAGAAATCATTTGTAATAGTCGTTCAGGATAATTGTGGTATTTTTTTGTGGTTTCGTAACCATTATGGGCAATCTCCATACGGTCTTTTTCATGTGTAAGATAATATTCTGTCTTTGTCAGTAGATCATCTTCGCTGGTATAAACATCCAGATCTGTGCCTGGAGTAAAATAGTTTGTTAACTCTGTCTGATAATTAGTCAGTAAAAATCCACCGCAGCCAAGTACATCAAAAATACGCAGTGGAAGACCTGCATGAATGGACTTGGATGTAATGTTTAAGTTGATCTTGCTATAATGAAAAACCAGTGGCATTTCAGTCAGTGTTTTTACAAGGCCGCAGTTTTTGACCGGCAAACCAGTTGTGTCACTTCCTGTATACAAGTTCACCGGATAATGAGAGCCGAGTAGTTTCATGACAAGAACACGCTCCATGGCAGAAACTTTTGGCTCTAAATAAATACGTGCCATTGCAATCCGGTCATCCCGGCGGAAGTTTTCCGGTGGAGTATAGAAGCCGGGAAGGTGTTTGCGAAAGGTTTGTACCATATCATCTGTCAGTAACTCTTCTAAAAAATTATATCCATAGATTTTTAACTGGGCTGCCATGATACCATTCAGATATCCGGAAAGGTAGGATGGAGCGTTTTTCAGTCTGTCATAAGGAGATTTTTCGGTATAAAGAGATCCCACAAAGGATATTTCAGAAGAAAATCTTTCAATATTATGTAAAGAGGCATCAGAGATTACGCGGTTCCAACGTGCCGGATTACTTGCCAGTGGTAAATGAAAAATATATTCCGGATTCCTGGATGCAAATTCATCATACTGTGCCTGATCAAATAAGAAAATGCGGTTCCATTGATTTGTGACAGAATTAGAGTAGAGCTCCATTACGGGACTGTCAACAGTCCAACATAAATATCTTATCTGGAATATATTGCAGACTTCTGAGATGAAAGGAAAAAAATTTACGCTAAAAACAAAATCATAGGATTTAGAAAGCAATTTATTTTTCAGAAGAACAACGCCTTCTGAGGGTAATAAATTCTTGTTATATATTTCGGCTGTAATTTCATCTACGTGATTTCCAAGTTCCTGAAAACCGGTTATGATATCGGGTTCGCATATGCTTCCATAGCGATAAATTAGTATATTCATAAGTTTCTCCTAGGGGGGATATCAATTGCATTTCATATATGGTTATTATATACTAAAGAAAAGGAAAGTTACAAGGTAAAAAGATTTATTCATGAGGAGACAAGGAGAAAAATCCATGAAACCACTTATTTCAATAATAATACCATGTTTTAATACAGCGGAATATTTGCCACAGTGTATGGAATCCTTGGAAAAACAAACGATTGGATTTGATAAACTACAATTTATTTTTGTGGATGACGCATCGACAGATGATAATAAGACATGGAATTGTATTGTGCAATTTGAACATATACACCCGAATGAGGTAATAGCTGTACATTTAGATGAAAATCGAGCACAGGGTGGAGCAAAGAATATTGGAATAAGTTATGCGGAAGCGGAGTATATAGGATTTGTTGATTCAGATGACTGGATTGAGCCAGATATGTATCAAAAACTGTATGAATGTGTTGTAAAATACCAATGTGATGCAGTTGATTGTTGCATTATTAAAAATTTTCCCAATGGAAGTGAGGAAATTTTTACAAAAAAAGGGGATATATATGATTATTTTGAAAAAAGCATTACAGAAGGTGGTACTCATTGGATAAAAGATTTTATGCATGTGGGATATGGTGGGTATTTAGTTACTGGAATCTATAAAAAGACTATAATAAATCAAAATAATATTTTATTTCCAGAACATTTAAAATATGAAGATAATTATTGGTCTGCAATTTTAAGTGTGTACTTGAAAGATTTTTATCATTTACAAGATAATTGTTATCATTATAGACAGAGAGAAAATTCGACGGTTTATTTAAGAAATGTATCTTATCATTTGGATCAAATGGAAATAGAAGAATTAAAAATAAAAACATATCAAGAACTTGGGATTTTTGAACGTTTTGAAAAAGAGATAGAGGCTGACTTTTTACATATATATTTTTGCAATACATTAATCAAATTATTTGTACAGTATGATATGCCATCATTTGAGATTTATACAAAAATGATAAAAAGGGTAAGAGAATTGTTTCCAAATTATTTAAGTAACCCGTATTTTAAAAATGAAGAATTTTATACAACTCTATTAAAATTAATCAGCAAGGATATAAATGAGATACAGTTTCAGGAAATTGGTAAAATGATTTTACAATATTGTTATGCGTCTGAACAACTAAAATATAATGATACAGAAAAGGAGAATCAGGCAATAGAGCAATTATTGTGTACAATAAAAGAATATTCTTTAGAAGAATATTTTTTCAAATTTGGAGAAATAGAAAAAATACTAAAAAAAATAGACAATATGATAACTGATTCTACAGAGGATCAACAAAAAAATATTCTTAAAAGTATGGTAAATAATATACAAGAGATGCCTCCATGGATGCAAGTTCACATATTATCTTTTTGCATGAAAGCAAGCAAAGAAGAAAAATATGCAGTTATATTGCTGGATTATATTTTACAGGCATCATATGATGATATTGGAGAATATAATAAATTAAGCCATTTTTGGCAAATAGGTACAGCTCAATTTTTAGATCAGAGCTTACAGACATATGCTACGAATATTAGAATGGCTCAACTATACATGCAATTGTTTCATACATTTAAAGAAAGTTTAGGGTTAAAAGAACGAAAATATTTTTCGTGGCAAGAACGAAATAATAATCTTATATTCATATTTTCAGCACAGGTGTTAGGAATGGCTCATGCACCAACAAAAACATTATTAGATCGTTGTTATGCACTAAAAAAGTATTTAAAAAAGGAAATTGTTATTATCAATACAGCAATGCAGATACCAGCGAAGGGACAGGCTCCTTTTTATGGTTTAATAAATGCAACATATGCAGAAGGACTAAGTGATGTCAAACAACTTGAATTTAAAGGAGAAACATTTGAATTTCATCAGTGTGAGAATAAAATGCCTGATATAGATATTATAAAAAATGTTATTGAAATGGTTAAAACCAGAAAACCAGAGTTTATTTTGGATATTGGAGGAAGCGATATTTGTGCGGATTTATGCGGATTATTTGTCCCACAAATAACAATCAGCACGGTATTTTCGAGAATAGCATTTTCTTGTGGAGAATACCAGATGGTTGATAAGATATTGACAGAAGAGGATAAAGGTGAATTGGCAATTTTAGGCGTTGATGCTCAAAAGGTAAAGAAAACACCATTTACATTTTCTTTTAAGGAGCAGACACATCATTTTACACGTAAACAACTGGAATTATGGGAAGATAAAATTGTTTTACTTGTTGTGGGATGGCGCTTGGATCAGGAAGTAGATGAGAACTTTTTGGAAATGCTTGAGCAGGTAATAAAAAAGAATGACAATATTGCAGTTGCGTTTATGGGTAAATTTGATTTGTATGATGAAAAAATAAAGAAATATCCTAAATTACTGGAAAACAGTAAAAATCTTGGAATGCAAATGGATGCATTGGCAGTGGTCGAATGCTGCGATTTATATGTAAATCCGAAAAGAAATGGTGGAGGAAGTTCTGTTTCTGAAGCACTTTATAAGGGACTTCCTGCAGTTACACTACCGACAGGAGATGTGTCAGTAGCAGCAGGTGAACTGTTTTGGGTGGAAGATTATTTTGCAATGCAGGAGAAAATACTAAAATATGCATCGGAAGAAAATTATTATAAGCAAATGTCAGAAAAGGCAAAAAAAAGAGCAGAAGAACTGATGAATGCAAATAACTTTGTGACAGTAATACAGGATGTGGAGAGTCAGATATCTACAAATGGGTAAGTTATAAGTGCAGTTTATCCATTTGCAAAGACATTTCCTGATCAAGTAAATGGGCATAATCCTTCCAAATTTGTCCAAGTGATTCAAAATTGGCATTTGCATTTTGAATATGGTAATATTTTTCAAAATCCATATTGGGATCCCAGGGTTTTGGACCACAAAAATGAATGATATGAGAAATTTTTCTGACTGCTTCAGCAGAAAAATGTTTTTGAGCAGCAATAGAAATCTGAAGATTATATTGCTGCCAGTCTAAAATTTTAACTTTATTGCAGTGCATTACATTTAATATATCCTGGTCGGGACATTGTAAAACGGAAAGGTATTTTATCATTTTTTCAACGTAGGAAGTAAAATGATAGTCTTTACGCAGTTCTTTTAAATTCCAAAGTATAATGCCGGCGTTGAAATAAGTAAAATCTTTATCATGTAATTCTTCGAAATTATCCCAATAATATTGTTTGAACATACGATTTAACAGTATATCTTCACATGCAATGCAATCCATTCCTGAAAAATCGGTTTCGTAAAAAGTTTGAATAGACTGGTTAACGATAACATCAACATCAAGATATAGAAAACGATCAAGATTTTGTGGTAAAAATACGGGCATTAAAAGTCGGAAATAAGTTTCCTTACTCCAGGCATCTGTGGTTGGCAGGGAATTAAATATATTTGCGTCGATATTTATAAAAGTGATTTCCTGTGACCATGCTTTTGCCAAAAGAGAAAGCTGTTGTTCATTTTTTTTGGATAGTTCACAATGAAAAATATAAACGTGGATGCTTGCATTTTGATTATTGCAAAAAAGTGAATACAGCATGACCGATGCAATTGATACATATTTTTGGTTTGTGGCAAAACAAACATTCATTGAGCAGGTACGTGAAACAGGAATATGTCTTTTTATTGTAGAAAATTGCAGACAGTCATCCATAAAGCATAAGTAATTACCGGTAGCATATTGGACGCCTAAAGCTGTAGAGGCAGTAGTACCGATATGCTCTGGGATATTGATTATTAAAACAGAATCCGGATAACGATCTTCCCACTTTAGTAATTTCGGATAAGTAGAATCAGTGGAAGCGTCATTGATAAATATAAGCTGCAATTGATTAATATCAACAGGCTGCTGAAGAAGGCGATTGAAATAATTATCAATAGATGTTTCTATATTATAACAAGGGATAATGATGCTGATGAGAGGGTTCATAACCTTAAATCCTTTCCTGTAATATTTCTAAAAACTGTTCTGCACGTTTAGACCAGGTGTGGAGTGTGAGTGTTTTATCCTTTCCGTTTTGAGCCATTGCCTGTCTGGCAGTTTCATCGGTTAACAGATGTTGTATCTGTCTGGCAAGTGCTTCAGGATGATCCAGTGAAAATATGATTAGATCATCCGAGCTGTAATCTTTATGCAGATAGGTGGTGTCGTCAGTTGCCAGTACGGCTCCGCATAGCATGATATTAGCCATACGTTCTGTAAACCCCCCTTTATGCCAGGACATAATGTTTAAAGAAATCTTTGAGTGCTGCCAAATAGAAAGACTTTCTTCTACGGTAACATTCGGATGGCAGATGAGGTTTTTATAATGCCGCAGAGGACAGTGATACCAGCTGTCGCCAAATACATCTAACTGGATTCCGTTATCCAGGAGCGTGCGTAGTACGTGATATCTATAATAATGCATAACACAATAAATGACACGCCGCAGGTCATAAAAGATAGTAACAAATTCTTCATCGGAAACGTCAAGTCCCTGGTCAGAAAGAACTTCATGAAGAGCATTTTCAGAAGTCATATGGGGATGTTGCCGCATTTTGAGCAGGAATTTATTAGCTAAAAATCGTTTTGGACGCTCAAGCTGGTGGATAAGAAAAACTTCCTGCATATAATCGCCATAAGTACCTACAAAAGTAACGCCGTAATGGGGGTGTGCGATATCAACATCGACGGGTGGTACAATTCCTGCAGGTGGGAATAAAATAGCATCTGTGTGAAAGTATTTTTGGACAAAGGAAACATAATTTGCATCGTGTGTTAATACGGAAAAGTCTGGATAATGATGCATTAAATGTGATTTCATCCAAATGGGATGATCAAAAATAAAATTGTATTTCGGACCGTAAATATATTCATGCAGGTAATGCAGTTCATCTTTCATCTTGATAGAAAAAAGATAGGATTGTACACCAATAATAGCCTGAAAATGCTGGTCTACGTAGGAAGTTAATGTGTTTAAATCCTCTTTACCGCAATCAAAGTAAACAACTTTTTTGCCAGTATGTTTTAATGCCTTGCCAAATTGTTCAGCAAATATATTTAAAACATTATGACATATATCGTCCCCTTTATAAATTAATATAGGACAGCTGCCTTCGGCAATATGCCAGTAAATATCATCATGTGCGATCATATGCTCTAAAAAATGGAGAGTATCTTCCTGACGGTTTTCCAGATTGGCATCGTTGAGAAGAGACTCTATTACAAGATCGAATAAATTGTTTTCGCGAAGCAGCTGACTGTATTTACCGGCAATATAACAATCTGTCTGCCAGCCTGTTTCTGCTGTAAAGGCAGGATCATCTTCCAGAGTGATATAAGAAGAATCTGCTTCAGTTGTTTCAAAAAAATCAATATTCCATGTAGCAGCAATCCTCAGGAATAATTCATATTTTTGCTTGGCTCTTAAATAGGAGTTAATGCCGCCCGCCTGTATAATAAGTTTTTTCTCAACTGCAATTTCTCCGGTACATAGAGTTTCGTCAAGTAATAAATCAAAAAAAGAAATTCCACCGGAAGGCGTTTGTTTTAATATTTTTTTCATATGATGTCCTTTAAGTAGTAAGGCTAATAGATTAAAAATGAGGTTGGTTATCGAAAGAAGCCATGAATACAGTCAATTACATAGTCTGATAGTTCCATAGATAGACCATAGAACATTGGAAGGCGTAATAAACGGTCACTCTCCTTAGTCGTATAAATATCGTCACCTACAAACTCACCGAATTCTTTCCCGGCTTTGGAACTATGAAGGGGTACATAATGAAATACAGCATAAATTCCCTTTTTACGCAAGTAATCCAGCATTTGTGTCCGCTGATCTAAGTTTTTCAACTTAATGTAGAACATGTGAGCATTATGCTGGCATTCAGATGGTATGTAAGGGAGTTCGAGGTATTCCTGTTCTTGCAGATCGTGAAGACCATTATAATAATTGTCCCACAGATCAAGTCTTTTTTTATTAATTTGTTCAGCGACTTCTAATTGTGCATAAAGATATGCTGCATTGAGTTCGCTGGGGAGATAAGAAGATCCTACATCTACCCAGGAATATTTATCAATTTCTCCGCGGAAGAATTTGGAACGGTTGGTTCCCTTTTCGCGAATGATTTCACCGCGTTCAATATAGGCAGGATTATTGATATTGATCGTGCCACCTTCACCCATGGTGTAGTTTTTGGTTTCATGAAAGCTGTAAGAACCAAAATCGCCAATAGTGCCCAAATACTGCCCTTTATAGGTTGCCATCATTGCCTGGGCGGCATCTTCTACAACAAGAAGATTGTGTCTTTTGGCAATGTCTATGATGGTATCCATATCACAGCCTACACCTGCATAATGGACGGGAACGATTACTTTGGTGCGTTCGGTGATAGCGTATTCAATCAGGTTTGCATTTATATTCATTGTTTTAGGATCTATGTCAACAAATTTGACACGCGCACCTCTTAATACGAAAGCATCTGCAGTGGAGACAAATGTATAGGATGGCATAATGACTTCGTCACCGGGCTGAATGTCACACAGGAGCGAAGCCATTTCCAAACCATGTGTGCAGGATGTGGTTAACATAATTTTAGGTGCGTGAAATTTCTTCTCTAACCAGTCAGCACAAAGACCACAGAATTCACCGTCACCATTAAGCCGTTTGTTTATCAGGATAGCCTTTTTTATGTATTCCATACTTTTTTCTAAATAGACAGGTTCGTTAAAATTAATCATTTGGTAGTGCCTCCTTAACTTTTGTAAGCATTTCAGATAAGAAATCTATAATTTTATTCTCTTCATTTTGAGAAGCGAAATCAAGTGCCTGTTGATGTTTGGTATTATAAAATACCTTATCTGAGGCATATTGCAAAATTGTTTCAATCATTTGTTCCTCGTTTGTTACAGTGAATGTCTCTGATACATTGTATGCAACATCACAATTAGGTAATGTTACGACGGGAAGTCCTGCACGTAATGCAATTGCACTGCTCCAGCCACCACCTATACGTTCCGGATTGAGATAAAGGTTTAAAGTTCGATAAATGCCAAGCAGATCAGGACAATAACCGAGGTAATGAATTCGATCTCTATAGTTGGTATTTTCGAAATGTTCTTTTAATTCGTGTACAGTACCTATAACAACAAAATCAATTGTAGAGTTGAGCCGCAAAATGGAACATATCAACTGACGAAAAGAAGGAGAAACCTCTGTGTCTAAGCGGTTACCTACCAGACAGATTAGAAACTTGTCTTCCGGTAAGTTTAATTCTTTGCGGGTAAAGCTTTTATTTGAAATATTGGTAATTGCAGGAAAATTCTGCTTTATGAATATCTGTTGCTGATGTGAGGAAAGCTCCTGTTTATATAAATTTTCTAATGCATTATCTAGCTTAGTGCAACGGATAAAAATATCGGCCTCCGAAATAGGAGCTGTTGTTACTGTATTGAAATTCACAACCGTAGTAAATAAGTGTGGTAAATCGGCAATGGGACTATTTGCACCAATATTTAAAACGAACAGTGGATTTAAATCGTGTATATAAGTTATCATTTCACGATAGTCATTTAATGTACTGGCGTCTAACGGGTATTGGATAGCATTTAATACCGCGTCTTTATAAGAAATCTGTAGATGATGATGGTCATAAGAATAAAAACCAGTTGTAAGTGACCATAAATATGTAGGAAGTAATCTATTACTTGCACAGGTAAAAATTTCTATGTCATAATTAAAATATTTATGAAGTGCATAGGCAGTTTCTAAAGTCATGAGTGTTGGCGCATGATTGGTATTTTGAAGTAATTGCTCCGTGATAATTACAATTTTATTGTTATTTCTGTCTTTAAGTGGTATATAAGGAAATGAAATACCTGTATTTGCAAGAAGACAAGAAATGTTTTTTCGATGAATTTTACGCATTATATTATATGGAGGCACCTTATTTAGAAAGATAAGCTGTGTCTCTAACATAATCTGATTAAAACAGTCAAAGTCACCATTGTAGACATGATCAGCGACATCTTGTTCGAAACCTTCAACTTTTAAGTAGTTAATTATATAAGATAAAATAAGCAGAGCGTCATTATGTTTAAATTGATTTTGAATCAGATGATGGATGTATTGTTGCTCTGCTGTGGTAAAATTTTCGTATATGGAATGCAATTGTGCATTAGTGTCAGACAACGGAACATGGTTGGGAATTTCTGTAAGATGAAGATTTTTCATACAATTTTTTATGACAGTTTGAAGCCATTCAACGGGGGTATAATTTAACATTTGAAACTCCTTGTATAAAAGTGATAAGTTTTGACTTAAGAGGTTTAACATATATATCGGCAGATTTAAAAATTTATTTAATGAATATAGATTGGTTGCATAGACCTAATGAAAATTGAAAGAATGGCCGATAAAAAATATGATAGTTATATGCAAATGTATAAAATGAAAGAGGTAGAAAAATGGAGAATAAAAGAGAAGAAGAGATAGAAGCTTTGGAAGTGTTAGTAGATTTTAATGAGCGTCTGATAAAAAATATGACAATTATTGTAAAAGAACTGTCAGGTAAAAGATTGGATGATACAGATAAATTTCTGAGATCCATCGTAGATGCAATTAACTGGGAAATCCAGGTTATGAATGGTACCATGGAATTGCTGAATGAAGATAAAGAGCGAATTAACAAGGAAAGTTTTAATAGTGTGATTGTATCATTGGGTGGTGCAATTGCAGAAAAAAATGACAAAAAAATGGCAGAAGAGTTTGAAAAAGCAATACATGTTTTTGAACAGCTTGGTGAAGCTGCAAAAGAAGTAGTCAGTAAATAGAAAGCAAGCAAAAAACCAGTTTCCAGATATGGAGACTGGTTTTCACTGTATAAGAGTATTAAGAAATATACTGAATAGTTCGATATAAATAAAGAGATTTATTGCAGGAGGCAATAATTAAGTGCAGGAGGCAAAAAGATGTTAAATGGAAAAACAATTCTTGTAACCGGAGGAACCGGTTCTTTTGGTAATGCGTTCACTGAATATGTGTTGACACATTATGATCCGAAAAAAATTATTATATATTCCCGTGATGAATTTAAACAATTTAATATGGCAAATAAATTTAAAAAGTATAAAGGAAAGTTACGTTTTTTTATAGGGGATGTACGCGATAAAGACAGACTTTACCGAGCATTCGATGGAATAGATTATGTTGTTCATGCAGCGGCATTAAAACAGGTTCCGGCATGTGAGTATAATCCCATGGAAGCTGTGAAGACCAATATTAACGGCGCAATGAATATTGTAGATGCTGCATTGGACTGCGGTGTTAAACGTGTTGTTGCATTATCTACGGATAAAGCAGTTAACCCGATTAATTTATATGGTGGAACAAAGCTTGTATCAGATAAGTTGTTTATAGCAGCAAATGCATATTCCGGTGCAAAGGATGTATGCTTTTCTATTGTACGTTATGGAAATGTAGCAGGAAGTAGAGGATCCGTAATTCCATTTTTCCGTAATATTGTGGCAAATGGAGAAACAAAATTACCAATTACAGATTATAGGATGACGAGATTTTGGATTAGTTTGGACGAAGGGGTGCAGCTTGTAATTAAGGCTTTAAGTGAGGCAAAAGGAGGGGAAACGTTTATTTCTAAGATACCCTCTTTTAAAATTACTGATTTAGCACAGGCAATTTTACCAGGATGTGAAATGCCGGAGGTAGGTATTCGTGAGGGCGAAAAGTTACATGAGGTTATGGTAACGAAAGAAGATTCTGTTTTAACTTATGAATATGAGAAACACTTTATTGTATATCCTCATTTTGATTGGTGGGACAAGTCTAGAATACAGTCTGGTGGAAAAAGAGTGGAAGCTGGATTTGAATATAGTTCGGGAAAAAATACAGAATGGTTGTCTGTTGAGCAACTTCAGGAAATGTTAAAAACAGTGCAGGAACATTAGTTATAGGTGAGAAAAATGGAAAAAAGGGTATGTATTGGTAAAAGATGGATTGGAGAAACTGAGCCAGCATATATAGTTGCTGAAATGTCTGCAAATCATAATATGGATTTTGGAAGGGCTAAGGCAATTATTAGGGCAGCCGCTGATGCTGGTGCAGATGCGATAAAGATTCAGACATATACGCCGGATACCATAACAATCGATAGTGATAAACCAGCATTTCGAACAAAGGGTATATGGGAAGGGCGAACACTCTATGAATTATATGGAAAAGCATATACTCCATGGGAATGGCAGAAGGAACTTAAAGAGTATGCCATAGATTGTGGAATCAATTTTTTCTCGTCACCATTTGACTTGACCGCCATAGACTTTTTGGAAAATTTAAATGTACCCGTGTATAAAGTGGCTTCATTTGAAATTAATGATATTCCGTTCATAAGGAAGATCGCCAGGACAGGAAAGCCGATTATTATGTCAACGGGAATTGCATATTTGGAAGATATAGATCTGGCGGTAAGAACATGTTTAGAAGAAGGAAATAATAAGGTCATATTATTGAAATGTGTCTCATCTTATCCAGCACCGTATGAGAATATGAATCTTAGCGTAATACCTAATATGAAACAGACTTTTGATTGCATTTGTGGTTTGTCAGATCACTCGATGGGGAGTGAAATCGCAGTTGCAGCAGTAGCATTGGGGGCAAAGGTAATAGAAAAGCATTTTACTTTATGCAGAGCGGATGGAGGAGAAGATTCACAGTTTTCCATGGAACCGGAAGAATTTAGCGAGATGGTCCGTCAGATACGAAATGTGGAAAAGGCGTTGGGACATCCAACATATGAACTTAACAAAGAGCAGGTAGAGAGCAGAATTTATTCGCGTTCTTTATTTGTTGTAAAAGATGTACAAGAAGGAGAAATATTTACGGAAGAGAATGTAAAATCAATTCGACCGGGTATTGGATTGCATACAAAATACTGGGACGCTATTTTGGGACAAAAGGCTAGATGCAATATTGAGAAGGGGACTCCTATGGACTGGAAGTATGTGGAATGATGATATGAATGATATAGAAGAAGCAGTATGTAAGAAATATAATGTAAAATACGGTGTGTTTACTGGAAATGGAACGACTGCGATGTATTTAGCATTTCAAGCATTGGGAATGCAGAAAAAAAAGGTCCTGTTTCCGGGCATATCGTGTACAAATCCAGTAAACGCCGCACTTTTTGCAGACTATCAAGTTGATTTTTGTGATGTTTCTATAAGTGATTATACAATCTGTGCAGACAAAATGGAACAGATGCTACAAACAGGAGAGTATGGAATTGTTGTACCAACACATATATATGGACATCGGTATCAGGAAAATAAGATCCACGAGTTGTGCGATAAATATCATGTAGTATTATTTGAAGATGCTGCGCAATCATTTTATACGGGGAAAATGGATGTGGCGGTAGTCAGCTTTGGACATACAAAAGTTTGTGAGACACCGTTGGGGGGTGGAATGGCTTTAACCAATGATAAACAACTGTATGAAAAGATGTGCAAAGAAAAATTAAAACTGACGAAACTAGATTCTTTAGGAATGGATTTGTTTGATCAATATAGAGAGCGATATTATGATATTTTGAAGAAAAATGCTGACTGGGAGGAACGAAATAAAAAACTAAAGGAATTACAGTTGGATAGCAAAAAGTATTTTATCTTTGATCTAGATGACAATAAAAAAATAATTGAAGAATTGGATAAGTTGGAAGAAACGGTAACACAGAGAAGAAAAAAGGTTGTTTTATATCAGGAAAAGCTTAATCATAAGTATGTGATAAAACCTTTGGTAAAGGATTTATTTCGATGGAGATATACATTTCTTTATGAAGGAGACAGAGATTATTTATTGCGGAGAGCACGTAAAGAGGGAATTGATATAAGTAGTTGGTATTTGTCACTTGCCGGAATATATAAAGGCGAACATCTGACGAATTCTGATACGATAGAGAAAAAAGTAGTAAATTTGTGGCTTGATAAACAGCATTCTACACAACAGATAATGAGTGAGATTGATTGCTTAAATCGCATTATGGAGGAGGATTATGAGCGAAACAAATAGACAGCAGTGGATTAATTTACATAAAAATAAAAGGTACAGGCCAAAATATCCGTCCGAAATAGTTGTTCAGTTTGTATTTCGAAATTTTTCAAGTGATGGGAAAACAAAAGTATTAGATTTAGGTTGTGGTGCAGGAAGACATGTGTTTTTTTTGGGAAATGAAAATATTGTACCATATGGACTTGATTTTTCGGACGAAGGAATTGAGTATACGAAAGAAATGATGATTGAAAATGGTCTGGGACAGTATGTAGACAATATGTCAGTTGGAACATTGACACAATTACCGTACGCAGATAATTTTTTCGACGGGATTATATGCTATGGTGTACTTTATTATTTAGCATATGAAGATATAAAAAAAGCAGTACAGGAAATGAGACGGGTTTTAAAACCAGCAGGGAAACTACTTCTTGTCGTTAGAACGATAGAAGATTATCGTTATGATGAGAAAAAAGAAATAGAAACACATACGACTATTATAAATGAGGAAAGCGAAGAAAAGTGCGCACATAGTGAAAACGGGATGTTGATGCACTTTTTTGATGAACAGGAGTTAAACACATTTTTTTCAGATTATAAAGAAACGAAAATAGATTACATAAAAGAAACACATGATAATCAGAAATTTTGCGATAGTAATTATATTTTGACAGCAGAAAAGTGAGGAAATGAAAAATGATACTTTCAGGTCATCAACCAAATTATTGGCCATATCCGGGATTAATTGGGAAAATTATGAAATCAGATTGTTTTATGTTTGTAACAAAGGTTCAGTTTGAAAAAAAAAGCTGGCAAAAACGGAATAGAGTTCGAACGAAAGAAGGATGGACTTATATTCAACTTCCAACGATAACAAAAGGGAAAATGGATCAGAACATTTGTGATGTTATGATTAATAATAATGACGGATGGCGAGAAAAAAATTATAAGACGATAGAATTACTGTATGGAAAAGCACCGTTTTATAAAGAGTATAAGGACTTTTTGGATGATTTATATACTAAGCAATGGGAAAAATTAATGGATATTGACATATATATTATGCAATATTTATTTAAAGAATTAGATGTTAAGACAAAAATTTTATACGATAGGGATTATGAGTTCAAAGGGAAAAAAACGGATATGCTTGTAGATATGTGTAAACAGACGGGGTGTGATACATATTTGTCTAATCTGGGAAGTGCTGCATATGTGGATATTTCATGTTTTACAGATAATGGATTAAATCATCAATACATAAATTATACGGGTACCCCATATCGGCAGCAATTCTCTGGTTTTGAAGATGGATTGACAATTCTGGATATGCTTATGAATTGTGGTACAGAAAAGACAAAAGAAATTTTATTAGATGATTCTAATTACAAATTTAGTGAATTGAATAAAGAACTGTAGGTGAAGATATGCAAAAAAGTATTGCCATTATTACAGCGCGTGGTGGAAGCAAACGCATACCAAAAAAAAATATAAAGGAATTTTGTGGAAAACCAATTATAGCATATGCGATTGAAGCAGCAAAAAAAAGCGGTATTTTTAAAGAAGTTATGGTTTCAACAGATAGTTTGGAAATTGCTCAGGTTGCGCGCAAATATGGAGCGGTAGTACCGTTTATGAGAAGCCAAAAAAATTCGGATGATTTTGCAACTACAGAAGATGTTATAATGGAAGTTGTAAGTGAGTATCATAAGCGGGGGGAAGAATTTGATTATGTGTGTTGTCTGTACCCGACAACGCCTTTTATATCGGGAAAAATATTAAAAGAAGCCGTAGACTTGATGGAAAAAAAACGACCTGCAGTTGTTATTCCAGTTGTGCAATTTTCTTACCCACCGCAACGTTGTTTTATAATAGATAATGATGGATATGCAAAGTTTAAGTATCCACAATATGTGAGAACACGATCGCAGGATTTAGAAAAGGAATATCATGATGCAGGTCAATTCTATATCTACAATGTTGAAAAATTATTCGCCCTTAAAGGCTGTATTGAAACTGATTTTGTGCCAATCATTTTACCGGAGATGTGTGTGCAGGATATAGACACATTGAGTGACTGGAAGTTGGCGGAATTAAAATATAAGTTATTAAAGGATGAAAAATAGCGTGTTATATATTAGAACAGATGCAAACGAAGTTATTGCCACTGGACATGTTATGCGTTGTCTTACGATTGCAGAGGAATATCGAAAAAAGGCTGGAGAAGTATGTTTTATTGTTTCAGATGAAAATTCAGCTAAAATGATTGATAGAAGACGATACAATGTGATAGTGACAAATACAAAATGGAATAGTGTAGATATTGAATCTGAATATAAGTTGTTAAAACATAAAATACGTAGGTCAGACTGGCTTTTGATAGATTCATATCATATATATTCTTCATATGCGGCGAGAATAAAACAATTATTAAATGTGGTCGTATTTGATGATATGTTTTCAGAAAAAAAAATTGCTGATGTGATAATTAATTATAATGTGTTTTACCGAAGATTTGATTATCTGAATCGTTATAAACATGAAAAATGTATTTTGCTACTAGGAGAGAAATATGTCCCATTGCGTAAACAATTTCGTGAAATAGAACCAGAAATTAATGTTCGAAAATATGAACGCCCGAAAATTCTTCTAATGTGCGGCGGAGCGGATAAACCCAATTTAATATATGAAACGTTGCAATATTTAAAGGAGAATAAGCCAGAATTATTTTTACAAGTTGATTGGAAAATTGTTGTAGGAAGTTTTTATTCTAATATTGATCAATTAAATTTGTTAATACAGGGATATTTAAATATTGAATTGTTGTGTAATGTGGAAAATATGGCAGCACTGATGAACAAATGTGATCTATGTGTTACTGCTGCAAGTACAGTATTATATGAGTGCTGTGCAATGTTACTTCCAACGCTGTTTTTTGTTGTGTCAGAGGATCAGAAATATGATGCTGAAGTTTTCTCAAAAGATAATATGTTATTATATTGTGGAAACTATATGGACGGCAAGAAAGAAGCATTAAAGCGAATGGAGGTTGTGTTGAGCAAAATTGTCAAAAACAGGGAACAGCAATATAAAATGAAACAGATGATGAAGAAGTTTGTGGATGCGAAAGGTGCAGAAAGAATTGTGGCAGCATTGATGGGAGAAAAAAATGAGTGAATTTATAATGAAAAGAAAAGATAATTATTGGTGGGAGGTAACATTGGTAAAATTAGGTAAACCATTTATTATCTTTCTGACACATACATCAGTTACACCTAATATGATTACGTTGATAAATTTGATTATTATGTTACCTTTGATATGTCTAATGGCATGGGAAAAATCTTTTTTTGCACTCGCTTTGATGGTTCAGATTTATATGTTTTTAGATATAGTTGATGGTAATTTGGCAAGAAATAAACATATGCAATCAGAATTGGGGAAAAAATTGGATGTTATTTCAGATACACTTTTTTATACGGTGGGGTATTTTTTCATTGGATTAGGAGTAGAGGCGCCTATAGGAGTTGTTTTGATGGCCATTTTGGTACAACATTTCTATGGAATGATAGCTACATATTATATTGTACCTAAAATAAGAAAGTTAGAAGTATTTAAACATACTAGATTGAAAAAATTTTTTATAGATAGAGACATTTTGTTTGGTATGGATGCATCTTTGGAAACATTGATTACATCAGTTTTACTTTTAACGTCAATACGTAAATATATATATATAGTTTGTCCTGTTCTTTGGATGTTAGATTTAATTTATAGATTATATGAATTGAATTGGGTTAATAGATATAATGTGAAAGGTTAAATTGAGAGGCGGTGGGAGAAGAATGAAAAAAAATGCTATTATTTTGGCGGCTGGCAAATCTTCAAATTTTGCACCATTTACATATGAAAAACCCAAGGGAATATTCTGTGTAAAAGGTGAAATCCTTATAGAACGCCAGATTAAACAGCTACATGAAGCAGGTGTAGAAGAAATTTATATTGTAGTTGGCTATATGAAAGAAAAGTTTTTCTATCTGGAAGAAAAATATGGTGTAAGATTGCTTGTAAATAATACATTTGCGGAAAAGGGAAATCTTTATTCACTATATGTAGCGAGAGAACATCTAGCCAATACATATATATGTTGTGCAGATCATTATTTTGTAGAAAATCCATTCTTGGAAGAAAATCCGCTAAATTTGTCATATAGAGCATGTACATATTATCAGGGCAAATTCAGAGAGTTTGGTGTAGATTATTCGGATGCAATGGTTATAACGGATGTATCAGTTGGCGGAATGGATCAGATGGCAATGGTTGGTCATGCTTATTTTAATGCTACATTTTCAGCTAAGTTTAAAAGATGTATGGAACAGGAAATTGACACGTTCAGAGTGGCAGATATGTTTTGGGAAGAGTTTTACGCAAAACATTTAAAGGAAATGACACTGTATTTAAAGAAATTTGACAATCAAAGTATTCTTGAATTTGAAGGAATAGAAGACTTAAGACAGTTTGATTCAGAATTTTTGCTTAATGTTGATTCAGATATCATATCAAATATATGTTCCGTCTTAAAATGTAATCCGAATGATATTAATGATATCGATGTCATTAATGCTGGACTGACAAATGTTTCGTTTGGGTTTAAGATAAATGGAGAGGGATATGTATATAGGCATCCAGGAGGAACAGCAGGAAATCTTATAGATAGACGAGCGGAGCTTTTTGCACAAAATGCTGCATATGCAATGGGAATAGATAAATCGGTAATATATATGGATATATCTGGTTGGAAAATTTCCCATTATGTTAAGAATGCTGCATATTGCGATTTTGAAGGTTCAGATAAACAATTAGAAACTGCTATGAATTATTTACATAAGCTTCATAAGGTAAAAGTAGATTCGGACATAAAGATTTTTGATAATGTTGCAGAGGGAAAAAAATTGATGCAGATAGCATCTCTGACAAAAGGAAATTTGTTTCGGGAATTTCATGAGATAATTATAAAGATAGAAAAATTATATTTTGAAATACAGAAAGATGCTGAAAGATTAGGATATCAAAGGGTTTTATGTCATAATGATACATATGCACCAAACTATTTGAGGGATGATGAGGAGAATGTATATTTGATTGATTGGGAATATGCAGGACTTAACTATGCTGCAAATGATATTGGATGTATATTATGCAGATATGACTGGTCAGATGAACAAATAGCAAGATACTTAAAGGCGTATATGGGAAGAACACTTACAGCGGAAGAACATAGATTTTTTTATGCGTTTATTCCAATTTCAGCATTCTATTGGTTTTGTTGGGGATTGTATAAAGGAAGCGTTGGCGATGATGACAGCTTTTTCTTTTTACCATCGTATAGAAACTTGGTAAGATTTGTGGATAAAGCGTTGAATAGCTATGGAATTATGGAAATTTAGAGGAATACTGGCATGATTACAGCGATGATATTGGCAGGTGGAGTCGGTTCACGAGTAGGTGCTGAACGACCAAAACAGTTTGTAGAAGTATGTGGAAAACCTATATTGGCATATACAATAGAAATCTATCAGAAAAATCCACAGGTAGAAGCGATAGAAATAGTTTGTCATGCAGATTGGATTGATTATTTGAAAGAAATGATAGAAAACTATGATTTATCGAAAGTAAAGTGGATTACGCACGGTGGGGAAACATTTCAGAAATCCGTGATTAATGGTATGGAGTATCTGAAAGATAAATTAGATGTAGATGATATTGTTATGATACATTATGGTGCGGCACCGTTTTCCAGCCAGCAGATTGTGACGGATGGAATAAAAGTCTGTCAGGAACATGGAATGTCAGTTTCATGTACACCCTGTTTTCAATTAATGGGTTCTGATGATGGGAATGGAGAAAGCAAACGGTGGATCAACAGAGACAAACAGGTACAGATTTGTTGCCCACAATCATTCAAATATGGTTATTTGGCAGATATTTATAAGAGGGCAGAAGAAAAAGGATTGCTTGAGACTGTTGAGCCTCATACAACAAGTCTGATGTATGCTCTGGGAGATACAATTTATCAATCCTATGGAAATCAAACAAATATAAAGATTACGACAAAGGAAGATTTGGAACTGTTTGAAGGATATGTATTATTGCAAGAGAAAAGAGAAAGAACACAATAATAAAAGTATATAATTATTTGTTTTTTGCTAAAGATATATAATAAAACGAACGATATATATTTTAGGAATATAGTCTCAAGGAAGAGGTGGAGAAAACATGGTAGTTGCTCATAATATGGCTGCAATTGGACAGAGCCGACAGTTGCGGTATAATGTAAAAAAAATGGAGGATTCATCCAAGAAACTCTCGAGTGGTTATAAAATCATTACGGCAAACGATGATGCGGTAGGATTACAGATAACGGAAACTATGCGCCATCAGATTAAAGGATTGAATAAGGCTTCGAGAAATGCACAGGATGGAATCAGTATGTTACAGACGGCAGATGCGGCCTTACAAGAGACGCAGGATGTACTGGATCGTATGGTGGAATTGACAACTCAGGCTGCAAATGATACAAATACAGAAGCAGACCGTGATGCAATAAAGGATGAGATAGATCAGCTGAATAAAGAAGTTGATCGTATTGCATATACAACAAACTTTAATCAGCAGTATATGTTAGCTGCTGGAACACCACAGGCTGATCCGGGATATTTTAAAATACAGACGGGTGCACTTGCAGGTCAGAGTGTGACAATTCGCTTTGTAAATGCGGGCAAGGAAAATCTTGGTGTAGATAAAGTAGATGTTTCATCCCATGCGAAAGCAGCAGAGTCAATTAAGACTGTTCAGGATGCGATTGAAAAGGCTGCATTGTGGCGTGATGATTTTGGCGGTCAGTTGGAACAGTTAGAACATGCAACGCGCAATACAGATAATACATCTGAAAATACACAAAGCGCAGAGTCACTTCGTAGAGATACCGATATGAATATGGAATTGGTACTTCATTCTACAAACCGGATTCTGGTGAATGCGTCTCAGAGTATTCTGGCACAGTATAATAATGATGCGAAAGCTGTTCTCGAGGTTTTGAAGTAAAATTTGTAAAGAATAATGTCCTATAAACGGTAGAAAACAAGAGCTTTTCTACCGTTTCTTTTTAAGAGTAAAATAAATACGGGGAAATAAACAGGAGGCAATGATGATACCATACGGAAGACAGACAATAGAAGAGGATGATATACAGGAGGTTATTAAGGTATTACGATCCGATTACCTGACGACAGGGCCTAAGATCGCAGAGTTTGAAAAACTGGTGGCAGATTATGTTGGGGCAAAATATGCAGTGGCGATTTCAAATGATACAGCTGCATTACATGCTGCATGTCATGCGGCAGGAATCGGACCGGGAGATGAAGTGATCACTACACCGATCACATTTGCAGCGTCATCAAACTGTGTATTGTATTGTGGTGGAACACCTGTATTCGCGGATGTTGATCCCAAAACTTATAATATTGATCCGGAAGATATAAAACGAAAGATCACGGATAAGACAAAGGCGATCATACCGGTTCATCTTGCAGGACAGCCATGTGATATGGATGCAATCCATGCGATCGCGAAAGAACATCATCTGGTTGTCATTGAGGATGCTGCACATGCGCTTGGTTCGGAATATAAAGGAAAAATGATCGGATCAATGTCAGATATGACAACGTTTAGTTTTCATCCGGTAAAACCGATTACAACCGGTGAAGGCGGTATGATCGTAACGAATGATAAAACATTATACAAGAAACTGGTATTGTTCCGCAGTCATGGAATTACAAGAGATGAAAGCCAGATGACCCGTAATGAGGGATCTTGGTTTTATCAGCAGATCGATCTGGGATATAATTATCGTATGACGGATATCCAGTGTGCATTGGGCTGTACACAGATGAAAAAGCTGGATCGTTTTATTGCACGCAGACGTGAGATTGTAGAACGATATAATGAGGCTTTTGCGGACTGTGAAAATATTGTTACTCCATATCAGCTTCCAGATACAAAGAGCGGCTGGCATCTTTATATTATCCAAGTGAAAAATAAAGAACGCAAAGAAGTATTCGAGGCATTGCGTGCAGAAGGAATTGGAGTGAATGTACACTATATTCCGGTTTACTATCATCCGTATTATCAGGAACACGGATTTAAGGATGTACATTGTCCGGTTGCGGAAGAACTGTATACACATATTATCAGTCTGCCGATTTTCCCGAAACTGACGGATGAACAGCAGGATGAAGTGATTGATAAAGTGAAGAAAGTTGCGGAAAATTGATGAATACAGGGAGAAATATGAAATTATTATTTTTTCAATGGCATTCTTTTATGAATAAGGGAATCGAGCGGGGGTTGAAGGAACTGGAAATCCCATATGATACATTTTTTTATCAGTTTAACGACTGGGAAAAGGATGATGCTTTTTTAGAGCAGTTCCGGGCTTATTTAAAGGCGGGAGCTTATACGGACGTGCTGTCGGTCAATTTTTCGCCATTGATTTCGATGTTGTGTGAGGAACTCGGAATCGTATACACGGCATGGGTATATGATTCACCGCTTCACATCCGAAATCTGGAGAGCCTTAAGAATTCCTGCAACCGGATTTTATTTTTTGACAGGGGACAGGCAGAGCAACACCGCAAAGATGGAGTCAATGCGATGCATCTGCCGCTTGCGGTGGACACAGAGGTTTTTCGTATTAATGCATCGAAATGGGAAAAAGAAGATTATCGGACGGATATCTCTTTAGTTGGAAAACTTTACCAGACAGAGTATGCATATTTTACGACACCGCTGCAGGGCTATACAAAGGGATATCTGGAAGGGATCGTAAATGCGCAGGGCAAGGTGTACGGGGGTTGTCTGATACCGGAATTAATTACCGATGAACTGTTGGCGCAGATGAATGCCGATTATGCGAAGGTGGCAAAGGACGGCTTTACGATGGGCAGAAGAGAACTTGAATTTATGCTTGCCTGCGAGACGACTGGAAGGGAACGTTATATGGCATTGGCACTTTTATCTGCACATTATCCGGTGGATTTGTATTCAACGGATGTGGATAAAAGGTTAGAAAAAGTAAGATATCGTGGATACGCAGACTATTATTCACAGATGCCGCTTGCATTTTCCCAGAGTAAAATCAACCTCAATATTTCGCTCAAGACAATCCGTACCGGAATACCGCTTCGTGCCATTGATGTGCTTGGCTGCGGTGGATTTGTGCTTTCAAATTATCAGGAAGAGCTTTTTGATTACTTTAACGTCGGAAAAGAATTGGTTGTATATGAGAATATAGAGGACTTGTTTTATCAGGCAAAATATTATCTCGAACATGAGGACGAGAGAGAACAAATTGCACTTGCGGGATTTGAGCGTGTGAAGCGTGATTTTACATTCCGGGAACGACTTGAAAAAATGTATCCCAAAAACTAAAATTTTATGAAATAAATTTTAAAAAGAGGAAAAGAATGGAAATTTCAGAACAGTTGGCCAGACAATTATTAGAATCTATTGAAAATGGATTTATAAACGAAACGACGATATCAAAATTTCGATATTGGCATCTGGATGCGGTCATGAACATGACAAAACATATGGAGCATGGCAGAGAGACCTTTTGGGAAATCAAATCTTATTTGGAGCAGATGAATATTGAAAGGCTTCAAAAACAGGAAAAAATAATTGTTGGTTTTATTACGTCATCGTCACAGGATTGGATTGGAGATGAATTATACTGGCTGTTAGAAAAATCAGAAAAGTTTGAACCGTATATTTTTGTGATGGCAACATATTTAAATGGCAGGGGGAAACCTTTAAAAAGGGATTATTGTGAGACCATAAATTTCTTTCAAAAACGTGGATTGCGAGTAAAACAGACCTTTGATGTGGAGACAGAGCACTTATACACCTGGGAAGAGATAGGGATGAAACCGCAGCTTTGTATTTGGCTGACACCTTGGGCAGATGGTTTTAAAGAACATTTTCATTTGTTATATTATTCTCTGGATACGATTCATGCATATATCCCATATGGTTTTATGATAGCAGGGAGTGAGGACGGAAGGTTTATCGAAGCACAGTATAACCAGCTGATACATAATATTGCATGGAAAATTTTTGAGGAAAATAAAATTGCAGTAGAATTGGCAGATAGGTATTCTTTTGTGGGAAACAGAAATACCGTTTATCTTGGATATCCCAAAATGGATGGTTTTTATGGAGAACGTGAAAATTGTACAATTTGGGACCAATTGAAAGAAAAGGTTGGAAATCCAAATGCAAAATGCGTGATTTATGCACCACATCATACACTTGACAAAGATAAAGAACCCGTGTGCTTTTCGACTTTTGCGCAGAATGGGAAAAAGATGCTGGAATTTGCACGCAAATATCACAAAGATACGGTATGGGTATTTAAACCGCATCCATTATTAAGGACCAAGTTGATTCGTAACGGGATATTAAAGGATGAGAGTGAGTGGAAGAGTTATATAAAACAATGGGAAGATTTAGGAAATGCAGCGTATGTAAATGATGGAATGTATCAGGACATGATGTGTAAATCAGATGCAATGATATTGGATAGCATATCTTTTTTAGCTGAGTATATGTATACAAGCCACCCGATGTTGTTTTTGCAGAGAAAAGAACAGCGCTTTAATGAGTTCGGGAAACTGGTAGTGGAACAGTTATATCAGGCAGAAGGAAATGATTTTGCGGCAATAGACGAATTCCTTCAAAAAGTAGTTTTGAAAGGAAAAGACGAACAGTTAGAGAAGAGAAAAAAATTTTTTCTTGAAAACCTTGATTATAAAAATATGAATTATAAAAACGCAAATGCAGCACAAAGTATATATTGTGAAATAGAGAACACGTTTGGGAGAATGACAGAATGAAAAAGACGGCGGAACAATTAGAAGCTTACAGGATAGCAAGACAGGAATTACAGAATACATTAAGTGGTGATGCGGAAAAAGACTGCCAAATCTATAACGATCTATGGTATTTGGATTTTATGGAGAAGGGTGGAATTATTTCTGAAGATGGAGGTTTTTGACGGACTCAGAAGAATTGATTAAGAAGGTAAAAACAAGATATCAGAATGACAGTATGACTGCGTGGTGGACGAAACAAAAGAATTGGACTGTAAAGAATGGTGTAAATGGTTTCCTTGATGAACAAATAAGGAAATGGTTAGAGGAGATGTATTTGCCTTATATCGATGAAACACAGATTGTAGGAGATCTGGCCTGTGCAAGTGGGCAATGGAGTTTCCTGATAGCAAAGAAGGCAAAACAAGTATATGCATTTGATTATTCAAAGAGTATGATAGATTTTGCAAAAGATAAAGCAGAAAAGTTGAATATTAATAATATAGAATTTGTGCAGGCAGATGCTATAACATTAAAATTTGATCGGCAATATGATAATTTCATGATGTTAGGATTGCTGACTTGTATAAATAATGAGGAAGAGGCAGAACATATTATACGAAATGTATATGAAGCTTTAAAACAAGGGGCAAGATTAATTGTCAGAGATAGTCTTACTAAAACTGATTACAGAGAGATTTTTTTATATAATTTTATCAGTGGATATCAGGCAGTATACAGAAACGTGGAGTGCTACAGAGAGTTATTTGTAAGATGCGGTTTTGAAATCGAATCAGAAATTGCATTAAAAGAAGAAGTTACGGATGGAATTGAATATGTAAATTATGGTGCAATATTAAAGAAAGCATGATTAAGATGTCACAAGAGGGTAGGAAATTTTATGCAGGTAATAAAATATGCGTTCCAGCAGCATGGTGATGACAGGGGAATGTTGGTCGCACTGGAAGAATATAAAGATATTCCGTTTGAAATTAAACGTGTTTACTATATGTATGATACGAAAAAAGATGTACATAGAGGGTTTCATGCACATAAGTCGCTGGAACAAATTTTAATCTGTATTCATGGTTCCTGTAAGGTACTGTTGGATAACGGAACGGAAAAGAAGATTGTCTCGTTGGAAAAACCATATGAAGGTTTGTATATTGCAAATAACATGTGGCGTGAAATGTATGACTTTTCTGAGGATGCAGTCCTGATGGTACTGGCATCAGAATACTATAAGGAAGAAGACTATATCAGGGATTACAATGAATTCCTGCGGATGGTCGGGGTAGAGAAATAAGATGAAAATTCCATTTGTATCATTTGAACCGATGCACCGGGAAGTGGATGCAGAACTGAAAAACGCACTCCTTTCGGTATATGAGGCTGGCTGGTTTATCCGTGGCGAGCGGGTAACACAGTTTGAAAAGGAATTTGCGGCATATTGTGGAGCAAAATATTGTATTGGATGTGGAAATGGGCTAGATGCTCTTTTTCTGATATTAAAGGCATATGGAATTGGTGCAGGTGATGAGGTAATTGTACCATCACACACGTTTATTGCAACAGCCCTTGCAGTGACATATGCTGGGGCAGCTCCTGTTTTTGTGGAACCGGATATGGAAAGTTATACGTTAAATCCGGCACAGATAGAGGAGGCAGTTACACCATACACCAAGGCAATCATTGCCGTGCAGTTATATGGGCAGGCAGCCGATATGGATGCAATTAATGTAATCGCAAAAAAGCATGGGCTGAAGGTGATTGAGGACGCAGCGCAGGCACACGGTGCCTTATATAAAAATAAAAGGATTGGAAATCTTGCGGATGCTGCAGGTTTTAGTTTCTACCCGGGAAAGAATCTTGGTGCATTTGGGGATGGTGGAGCTGTTGTGACATCTGACAAAGAGCTTGCGGATAAAGTACGCGCATTGGCAAATTATGGATCGGATTATAAGTATCATCATATCTATCAGGGAAATAATTCAAGACTGGATGAGATACAGGCGGCAGTACTTTCCGTAAAATTAAAAAATCTGGATCGATGGAATGAAAATCGTCGGGATATTGCGCAGAGATATTTAACAGAAATAAAAAATGAAAATCTGATTTTGCCCGTTGAAATGCCGTATAATTCTCATGTATGGCACATTTTTGCGGTTCGTGCAAAGAAGAGAAACAGGCTGGAAGCATATCTGAACGAGAATGGGATTGGGACAACCATTCATTATCCAACTGCGATATACAGGCAGAAGGCATACGAGAATCTTGGACTGCTGGAGGGGAGTTATCCACTTGCGGAAGAGATTGCAGCAACAGAGCTTAGTATACCGATGTATTATGGAATGACCGAAGAACAGATTAGGTATGTAATTGACACATTAAACCGATGGAGATAAACGGAGGAATTATGGAACCATTAGTAACAGTATTGATAAGCAGTTATAACCATGCAAAATATATAGCAGCAGGACTGGAAAGTGTTTTAAACCAATCTTATAAAAATTTACAGATTATTGTGGTGGATGATGGCTCACAAGATGACACGTTGGATCTTCTTCAGTCTTATGAAGATGAGAGACTGACCGTTTTAACGGCAGAAAGGAACACAGCATTCCGATTGTATGATACGGCGAAAAGTAAAATACAGGGAAAGTATGTTGCAGAACTTGCATCAGATGATCGATGGACATTGGATAAAATACAAAAACAGGTTGATTTTCTGGAAAATCACGGAGAAATTGGACTGGTATTTTCATGGTGTGAAGTTTTGACACCGGATTTAAAGGAGAAAGAGCGACTAGAGAGTGTATTTAATGTTCAGAATAAGGAAATGCATGAATGGTTCTGGGAATTGATTGTTGAGGGCAATAAATTTAACAATCCATCCGTTATGTTTCGGACAGAAGTTTTTCAGAAATATGATGGCTATCGTTTTCAATACAGGCAGTTACAGGATTTGGAATTGTGGCTTAGGATGTTGCCGAACGAAAATGTTTATATTATGCCGGAAAAACTGACATATTACACATGGCATCCGAAAGATAATGTTGGAAATATGAGTGCAGATACAATGGAGAATATGGTGCGCTTGGATATGGAAATGTCATATATTCTTTTTGATGTTTTTCGGAATATAGACGGGGCCTTTTTTAACCGTGCATTTGCAAGGGAACTAGAAGGTGATGTGTCACTGGAAAAAGCGGATATAATATGCAAAAAATTTTTGATATTGGCATGTTTCAATTCATCTGTTTTTCAGGATGCGGCAATTTTATTTTACCATGAATGTATCAGAGAAGATGGTGTATTGGATACTCTTGAACATAAATATGGATTTTCAAGGGCGGATTTTTGGAAATATGAAGGGGAAAAGGGAAGTGTTCATGATATGAGGGCATATAGGGATTTAGCGGTTAAGTGGAGAGAAAATTATTATAACTGCCAGAGATAACAGGAGATATGGATTGGAATGAGAGATATACAAAGATACGCGGATAACTATGGGCAGATAAAGGATCCTGCCAACAAATTTGAAACGAAATATCAAGTGAATTACCGTAGAAAAAAAGTATTGGAAGAATTAAAAAAGTATCCGTACGATAAGATTTTAGAGGTTGGTTGTGGACTTGATTCCTACATGAATTATATAGATGATTTTAAGGAAGCTGTCATTGTAGAACCAAGCACGAGATTTGCTGATAAGGCACGAGATGATTTAAAAGGGGATAACCGGGTTACCGTTATTTGTGCAACTCTTCAGGATGCCGTAGAAAAGTTGAAGAATAAAAGATTTGATTTTATTATTATCAGTGGTTTATTGCATGAATTAGAGCAGCCGGTTGAATTTTTAAGAAAAATAAATGAACTGTGTCTGAGAGATCATACGATTGTGCATGTAAATACACCGAATGCAGAATCAATGCACCGCTTGCTGGCAATGGAGAGTGGGTTGATTCATGATACATGTGAACCTTCAGCCCGAAATGAAAAGTTTCAACAGCATACGGTTTTTTCAATGGATAAATTAAAATATGCAGTTCTTAAGTCGTGTGAGGACGGACAGATAGAAGTGCTTAATGCTGGAAGTTATTTCATGAAACCATTTTCACACAGCCAGATGATGCAGTGCTTAGAGCAGGGAATTATCACAGAACAGGTCATTGAAGGGTTGGATAGAATGGTAAAATATTTTCCAGAGAACGGGTCAGAAATATTTATAAATTATCGAATAAAGTAGGAAAGCGTGATAAAGTGGTATTAGAAATTGTTGATGGAAAAACATATCAGAAAATAATAGGTGATTATAAATATTTTTATAATAGTATGGCATTTCATGAACTGAACAGGAAAAAAGCGGATGAGGTGTTGTTTTTTTTGTTCAAAGGAAAACATTATAAAATGGGCATTGCTGGAGGAGTGATTAATCAAGAACTGCAATTCCCTTATTCGGCGCCCTTTGCTATGCCAGAGATTATAAGAGAAAGTCGGTTAGGGGAGATGGAAGAAGCGATACAGTTACTGGATACATATGCGCAGACAAATAAAATGGCGTCTGTAACTTTTCGACTTCCTCCTTTTTTTTATGATGAATCTAATATATCAAAGATGCAGACAGTCTTGTTAAATGAGGAATATCAGATACAGGAATGTGATTTGAATTTTCAATTTTATATGAACAATCAGGTGCAGTATATAGATATATTGCAGAGAAATGCAAAAAAAAACCTTCAAAGAGCACAGGGAGCAGACTTTGATTTTGTTAAGTGTATTGGAGAAATAGAAAAAAAGCGTGCATATCAGGTGATTCAAAAAAACAGATGTAGAAAAGGGTATCCGCTTAGAATGAGCTGGGAACAGGTCCAGGAAACAATCCGGATTACGGAACATGATATATTTTTACTCAATAAAAAGGGAAAAGACGTTGCTGCTGCAATTGTTTTCTGTGTAAATAAAGATGTGTATCAAGTGATATACTGGGGAGATATTGATGGATATTCTGAAGAGCGTCCAATGAATTTACTTGCAGAAAATGTTTATGAGTTTTATCAGCAGAAGGGAATACATGTATTGGATATTGGTCCTTCGACAGAAAATGGTGTGCCAAACTATGGATTGTGTGATTTCAAAGAAAGCATAGGGTGTCAGTGCTCATCAAAGTATACTTTAAAAAAATTTTTTCAATAAAAGAAAAGAGAGTTGAAACTGGAGAAAATATATTATGCGAGTTAAAGAGAAAATAGAAAATATTGATTATAATGAGACAAAACAATTTTTTAAAAACAGGGCTGGTAAGTTTAGAACAGATAATCCATATGCGGTAACAATGTATCAGGATCATAATGAAAAGCTGGTAAGAGAACGAAATGAAAAGGAAGTGCAGAAATTAAAACCACTACTTGAACTGAATGAACAATCCCGAATATTGGATATTGGATGTGGAATAGGTAGATGGGGAGATGCAATTTCGGAGAAAATTGAGGAATATTGTGGACTGGATTTTAGTAGTGACTTGATAAAAATTGCGAAAAGCAGAAGTGGAAAATCAAATTATTTCTTCTATGAAAGTGCAGTGACAGAAATAGAGAGAGTTTTGTCGGAAAATAAAAAGCAAAATTATAATACGATTTTGCTGATGGGAATATTAATGTACATAAATGATGAAGATATGGATATTTTTCTTGAACAGTTGGAACATCAATGTATGGAGCAAACAAGAATTTGCATCCGGGAGCCTATTGGAGTGGGGGAGCGTCTTACGCTAAAAGATTTTTTCTCAGAAGATTTAAATGATAATTATAATGCAATTTATCGGACAAGAGACGAACTGGTTCATTTCTTTGAAAAAGAATTATTGCAGAAAGGTTTTCAGATTGAGCAAGAAGGTTTTTTGTTTCAGGAAAAGGGGTTGAATAATCGCAAGGAAACAACACAATATTATTTTATTCTGCAACGATAGTGACCTGTAAGAAAAATATTTGGAAAATGCAGGGAAAAAGACGTGTATTCTGAAAAATTGAAATTATTGGTGGCTTTGAGGCTTATGCTGGGTTGAATTTCTAGAGGAAGTAATTATTAACTTAAAGAGAGATTTACGGTAAAATGAACAGCGGGAGAAAAGGTATGAGAGAGTATATTTTCGTATTTAATTTGGATGCAATAGTGCAAGATAAAAGCGGTGAAAAAAATTGTGGTATATTGGAGTTTATCAACGATAATGCACAACGCTGTTATTTTAAGCAAGATTGCATAGACAAAAATCGGGAAAAAACGGTTGTTGCAATTAGTAATTCTGAATCTGACATTGCAATGATGAAAAAGGCAGATATTAGAATTGGATATGGTGGAATAAAGGAAGTTATGCCTGAGATACTTTCGATTGTCGATTATGTAATTTATGAAGAAAAAAAATTGGTAGATTTTTTGGGACGATTATTGCAGGAAGAAAAAATGGCATTATCAAGGACTGTGATAATAAGTTGTGCTGGAATGGGAAATCGCCTCGGATTAGGAACAACAAAGGCATTATTGGAAGTGGATGGAAAAACATTGATTGTGAGATATCTTGAACAACTACAGGAAGAAAAAGATGTTCGTATTGTAGTAGGATATCAGGCATCTTCTATGATAGAAGCAGTGCTAAAGTATAGAAGTGATGTGACATTTGTATTTAATCATGAGTATCAGAATACTGGGACAGGTGCAAGTGTTGTACTTGCAGCAAAATATGCAAATGAATATGTGTTGTCTCTGGATGGAGATTTGATTGTCCATCCTGAAGATATGAAAAAGATTTTGGCGTGTCAAAAAGAATTTGTTGGAGGGTGCACTAAGATATCGGATGATCCTTGGATGCTTCAGACTTATATGCAGGAAGGAATGGAATATGTTCATGCCTTTTCAAAGAACGATGGAAATTATGAGTGGAACGGGGTGACACAAGTGAGAAGTGACAGATTGCGTGATGGAACGGGGCATGTTTTTCAATTGATAGAGCCACATCTTCCAATTCCATTTATGATGGTAAGAACCAGAGAAATTGATACATCCAACGATTATAAAGAGGCATTAAGGTGGGTAAAAAACGGATTCTGTTAAAAAAATATACAATTAATTGTAGAAATATATATTTTATGAAAGAAAATGTATGAATTATAATAAAATCGCATTTATCATATGCACCAATAATCAGTTATATTTTAATGAGTGTCAGTATTATATCCATAATTTAATATTGCCGGAGGGGATGGAACTTGATGTCATTGGAATAACGGGAGCACCATCTATGTGTGCAGGGTACAATGCCGGAATGCAAAGCAGTGATGCAAAATATAAGGTATATTTGCATCAGGATGTGTTTATTCGGGAGCCTAAATTTATAATATATCTGTTAGAGCGGTTTCAAAAGGATATACATATTGGAATGATTGGAATGATTGGCGGGAATGGTATGCCTAAAACAGGTGTAACTTATCGTGCCTGGAATGTTGGAAAGGTGGATTGCCGGGACCCGGATATGGCATATTATATGTATGGTGCCAGGGATATGAAAAAAGGGGATACGATCGTTGAGGCGGTAGATGGTCTTTTGATAGCAACACAATACGATATTCCGTGGCGGGAAGACCTGTTTACACATTTTGATTTTTATGATGTATCACAGTCTTTTGAAATGCGCAGGGCAGAATATAAAGTGTTAGTTCCTTATCAGGAAACACCTTGGGTAATTCATGACAGCAGCTTTGCAAAATTGACTTATTATGATGAAGCACGAAAAATTTGCTTGAAAGAATATCCGGAATATCTGTATGCGGATGGAGGCTTTGAGTTTACCTATGATAAGGAATGGAACGATTTGAGCGATCTGCTTGCGGATCAGATAAAAGCGTTGATTGCTGCACATGAATGGAAACAGGTAGGACAGATTATAGATTCCTATCGTGGAGCCGGAAGAAAAAGCAGTGAGATAGAAATACTTGGCATTTTATATGATATTTATGAAAAAGAAAAAACTGCGGGAGTAAAAAATAGTTTTTTTATGGGATGTCGGGACTATCAGGAAATATATGAAAAATATATGTCTGTCCGGTTTCTGATGAGACGAATGGAATTAGGACTGCAGCCAGTATCGTATCAGGAATTATGGGATGCAATAGCTGCAGAACAAATTTCATATGAAACACTGGAGGAGTTAATACTTCGGGCAACAGTCGATAAAAACAAAGTATTGGAGCGATTGATAAAAATATATAAGATTGCTGGAATGAAGAATCAAGTTACTGCATGTGAGAAATTATTTAAGATTATAGAAAGACGAACGATTTCAATCACTTATAGTAGAATGCAATAATAATTTACGATGAAGTATTTAGAAATAAGATAAGAATGGAGAGTGGGCAATGTATAAAGTAGCAATTATTTATACCGGTGTAGCTTATGAGAGTGAGGTAAATAATATAAGGTTACAGGAGTTATTGGGGAAAATTAAAGTTATTGGAATTGGAACACCTGATATTTATGCGAAAAATATGGATGGATATCCAGTGACTTCTATAGAAAATATTTTGAATCAAAACTGGGATTACCTTTTAGTTGCAGGTCAGGAACAAAATTTTGCAGAAATAAAAAAATTGTTGGTAAGCGTGGGGGTGGAGTAAGACAGGATCTTTTCAATAAAGATATTTTCTTTACCAATGTTTGATTTTGAGCAATATGTAAAATTTATTAATGAAAAGGTAAGTATTGTATCAAATCATTGTTGGGGTGGGTTTACATACCATTCTTTGAAAGCAGAATTTTTATCGCCGTTTATTAATATGTTTATTCCACAGGAAGATTATATAAGGCTGTTGGAGGATTTTGATGATTACATGAAAGAAGAAATAAAGTATTATAAAAATGAATATGAACCTAATTTGCAGAGTGAATATCCAGTGGCTTTGTTAGGGGATGTGGAACTTCATTTTAATCATTATAAATCATTTGAAGAAGCGAAAGAAAAATGGGATCAGAGAAAACAACGCATTAACAGGAATAATTTGTTTGTTGAAATGCAGACAGAAAATGAAGAATTGGCAAAACGGTTTAACAAATTACCATATAATAAAAAAATTGTATTTGTTCCATTTGAAACACAGTTAGAATCAGCAGTAAGCCTGAAAAAAATGAATGAAAATTATACGGGGGCATTTTATGCGAGCGTAAATTATTTGGCAATGGGGCGACAGACATTTTATAATGTTTTGAATTTATTGAATGGAGAAAGAGATTTTTATAGATTTGATTAAATGGTAATGTTAAGGAGAAGTATTGTTATTATATCAGTCAATGAATGGCATTGAGGTGAATGTATGGAAAAGAATCTAGCTATTATAGGAGCAAGTTATTTACAGTTACCTTTGATTCAAAAGGCAAAGAAATTGGGATATATAACACATGTATTTGCATGGAAAATAAATGATGTGGGTGAAAGGGCAGCAGACTATTTTTATCCGATCAGTATTGTTGAAAAAGAATGCATCCTAAAAAAGTGCCGTGAAATTGGAATATGTGGGATATGCAGTATAGCATCGGATCTTGCTGTGATAACGGTTAATTATGTAGCGGAAGAGTTAGGGCTAAATGGTAATAGCTTAGAGACAACAGATGTTAGTACTAATAAATATTTAATGAGACAGATATTTAAAAAAAATGGAGATCCAAGTCCAAAAAGTATGAAAGTAGATTTGAATACGGATTTGGACAAGATAAATATTATATATCCAGTGATTGTAAAACCAACTGACAGAAGTGGAAGCAGAGGGATATTCAAGGTGGAAGATAGCCGAGATTTAGCTGATTCGGTAAAAAAATCCGTTGAACAAAGTTTTGAAAAAAAGGCATTAATAGAGGAGTTTGCGGAAGGAAATGAATATAGTGTTGAATATATATCTTATCATGGTGAACATCATTTCCTTGCTTTAACTAAAAAAATTACTACAGGGGCACCTAATTTTATCGAAAAAGCCCATATAGAACCAGCTGATGTGGATAGTGTAATTTTAAATAGAGTTAAGCAAACAATCGAACATGCATTGGACTCTTTAGGAATAAAAAATAGTGCATCTCATTCAGAAATAAAAATTGATATTGATGGGAATATCAAAATAATTGAAATTGGAGGCCGTATGGGAGGAGATTGTATAGGCCAGTGACCTGGTCTGGTATTCTACCGGAATTGATTATGTGAAAGCCGTGATTCAGGTGGCATGCGGCAAAAAACCTGATTTGGAGCCATGTGGTGAAAAGATGCACGTTAAGGCAGTATATATTTTTAGTCATGAAGATCTGGTGGAGTATAAAAGGATAAAACAGACTTTTCCACAAAAAATATTAAGGGAAGTTTTTTTGAATGAGTCCTTAATAGGGAAGGCAACAAACAGTTCGGACCGTGCAGGATGTTATATTATCAGAGAAGATGAAACAGATTATTTGAACAAACAAGATTAATTACAGGATCAATTGTACTAGTGGATAAAACAGATTTTAATGGAGAGAAGATCATGGCAAATGAAAAAATATTAAAAGAAGCAGATAATTATTTTACCGGGACATTGCATAAATTAGGAACAAATAGTTGTGGTGTTGGTTGGAATGGTGATGATGCGCAGAGGATACGTTATGATCAGTTGACAAAGCTGATAGATTTCTCGAATACAGTAAATATATGTGATTACGGATGCGGATATGGTTATTATCTGTCTTATCTGAAAGAAAGGGACACGTGGAATGGGTGTTATACCGGTTACGATATATCGAAAGAGATGATTCAGACTGCAATACAAAAGTATGGTGAAAATAATGAAGAACATATTTTTAAGGTGGGATCAAAGATTGAGGGAAAATATGATTATATAGTTGAAAGTGGTATTTTTAATCTTAAATTCTCAACACCAGATGAAGAGTGGAAAGAATATATATTGGATACTTTGAAAGAATTTAATGATCATAGCAAAAGAGGTTTTGCATTTAATGCGTTAACGATATATTCGGATACAGATAAAATGAGAGATGATTTATATTATTCAGATCCATTATTTTTATTTGATTATTGTAAACGTAATTTCTCCCGTAATGTAGCTCTTTTGCATGATTATGAATTGTATGATTTTACAATTATTGTAAGAAAGTAGTTCTTAATATGATGTTCCAAACAGTTGTATATGAAATATAAAGGGGTATTTCCTTGTAACAATTGGAGATTGTGAATAGAGTATGATACTAAAAACGATAAAGGAAGATTTACACGCATGCAATTTACACAGAATTTTTTCAACCCGGAAATAAGAGAAGGTTTTGAAATCTCAGCCATGATGAAACGCGCCTGGGCGGCACAGATGGAAGTATTGCAGGTAGTTGCAGACATCTGTAAAAAAAACGGACTGGAATATTTTGCAGATTGGGGAACGTTATTAGGTGCTGTGAGACATCAAGGGTTTATTCCGTGGGATGATGATATTGATATATGTTTAAAGAGGGAAGATTATAACCGCTTGATCAGTATTCTGCCAAAGCAGCTTCCACATGGTTTTGTTATGGCTGGAATGTATGCCGGGACAGAGAGATTACGTTTGGCAGCAGAAGTGCCGCAGCTGCGTGTGATGGCGGATGAGACATTGTGGGATTTTAATGATTATATGAAGTATTTTCACGGATTTCCTTATCAGCGTGCCGGAATCGATATTTTTCCACTGGATTATATTCCGAAAGAGGATGAGTTTGCAGACATACAAAAAATCATGATAAAACAGGGAACGAATCTTCTGGGAAATTGGACGATGCTGGAAAGTGAGGGCAAATTAGAAGAGAGTCTGCATGCGTATGAAAAATTATGTAATGTCAGGATAGACAGGCAGGGGGACGTAAAAAACTGGCTGTGGAAGCTGACAGATGCGATTGCTTCGCTGTATCACAAAGAAGAGGCAGAATATATAACCAACTATACTTTCTGGATAGAGAAAGATGGTTATAAGATGAAAAAAGAATGGTATGATAATGTGGTCATGCTTCCGTTTGAAAATATTGAGATTGCAGCTCCGGCGATGTATCATGAGGCATTAACGGCACAATTTGGAGACTATATGGTTCCGGTAAAGGGAGCGGCAGATCATGATTATCCATTTTATGGTCACATGGAGGGCGAACTGAAAAAACAGATCAAAGCGGTTGGTTTTCATGGAAGTGTGGAAGAATTCTGTCAGGCGGTTTCCAGTGGCAGACTACGGGTATAAAGTTAGCACCCTTGTTAAGCAGAAATGCGACAGTTTCTTATGAAACTTGTTTATATGATGCAGATAAAATGAATGGAGAAGAGATAAGAAATATGAATGAATGGAATAGAATCTGGGGAAATCGTTCATCGGATATTGTAATTTCAGATAACATATTTGATATGTTTTGTAAATTAAAAAAAGCCGACGGATTTGATACACAGGATGTAGATGGATATTATGAAGCTTTTTTTTCACAATGGAAACATATGGTGGAACACATTACACAGAATGTTGGCGATATTTCAAGTGTGTATGAAGTGGGATGTGGAAGCGGTGTAAACCTGTATTTGTTTCAGCAGTTAAAGAAAGTGACACAGGTTGGTGGCTGCGATTATTCCCAGACGCAGATTGCTCTTGCAAAAAAAATATTAAATGCAAATGATCTGCAGTGTATGGAAGCGGATCAGATAGCAGAGAAACCTGTTTATGATGTGGTTCTTTCAGACAGTGTATTTCAGTATTTCCAGAGTCCGGAATATGGTATGCGTGTCGTGGAAAAGATGTGGAATAAAGCAAAAAAAATGGTTGTGATCACAGAGATCCATGATGAAGAAATGAAAGAAGAACATTTGAACCACAGAAGGCAGTGTGTGGAAAATTATGATGAAAAATATAAGGGACTGGATAAAACATTTTACACGAAAGAAATGTTTTTGCAGTTTGCGGACAGAGCCAGGGCAAAGTGTGAGTTTGTGAAACCGCAGAATGATCTGTACTGGAACAATAAATATGTTTTTGACTGTTATCTGACAAAATAAAGGAGATATGGCATGCAGGCGATTATCTTGGCAGCAGGAATGGGAAAACGTTTGGGAGAGTTGACGAAAAATAATACGAAATGTATGGTGGAAGTCGGTGGTGTGCGGCTGATTGAACGTGCGCTTCGCATACTTGACAGAAAAAAATTAAGCCGGATCATTCTGGTTGTTGGATACCAGCATAAAAATCTGGTTTCTTTTGTTGATTCTTTGTGTCTTAAAACACCGGTTGAGTATATTGTAAATGATGTATACCATAAGACGAACAATATTTTTTCGCTTTCTCTGGCAAAAGATCAGATGATGCAGGAAGATACGTTGTTATTGGAATCAGATCTGATTTTTGAAGAGAACCTGATCGATATGCTGTTAGAAGATGACCGGGATACGCTTGCATTGGTAGACAAATTCGAAAACTGGATGGATGGAACCTGCATCGTGGTCGATCAGGATGACAACATTACTGATTTTATCCCTGGAAAATTATTAAAATACCACGAAAAAGAGCACTATTACAAAACAGTAAATATCTATAAGTTCGGAGCACAGTTTTCAAGAGATGTATATGTCCCATTTTTGGAAGCATATGCAAAAGTTATGGGAAATAACGAATATTATGAAACTGTGATTAAACTCATACTGATGTTGGACAAAAACACCATGAAGGCAAAAAGGTTAAATGGTGAATTGTGGTATGAGATTGATGACATACAGGATCTTGATATTGCACAGACATTATTTATCGAGGATGATGTGGAACGTTATCATCATCTGATGAAACGGTATGGAGGCTACTGGCGTTTCCCGCATTTACAGGATTATTGTTATCTGGTTAATCCGTATTTCCCGACAAAGCGTATGCAGGAGGAGATGGAATCGAATTTTGATGTATTGGTTCGACAGTATCCGTCAGGTATGGCGGTCAATACACTTCTGGCTGCAAAGAGCTTTGATGTGCACGAAGAACATATTGTGATCGGAAACGGTGCAGCGGAGCTGATCAAAGGATTATTGGATGAGCTGAACGGAAAACTGGGTGTGATCCGTCCGACTTTTGAAGAGTATCCAAACCGCTGGGAGAAAGAAATCGTTGCATATGATTGTACAGAAGATGATTTTAATTACAGCGCAGAACGTCTTATCGATTATTTTACAGAAAATCCGGTTAATACGCTTGTACTGATCAATCCGGACAATCCGACCGGTCATTGTATGAATGCAGACGAGATAAAACGCCTGCTGCAGTGGAGCAGGCAATGTGATATAAATCTGATCATAGATGAGAGTTTTCTTGATTTCGCAGATGCGGAAAACTTATCGTTATTATCGGAACAGGTGTTAAAAGAAAACAAAAACCTTTATGTGGTAAAAAGTATTTCAAAATCATACGGAGTTCCGGGAATCAGACTGGGAATTTTAGCAAGTGGAAATACAGATATGATCGGACGCTTAAAGAAAGATGTATCGATATGGAATATCAATTCCATGGCAGAATTTTTCATGCAGATTCTGGACAAGTATAAAAGCGACTATACAGATTCCCTGCGGAAAATAAAGGAGGAAAGAAGTCGTTTTCTGAATGAACTTTGTGCGATCAAAAATCTAAAGGTCTATCCGTCACAGGCGAATTATTTCATGTGTGAGATTTTAGATGGAATCAGCAGCGAAGAACTGGCAGGAAGACTTTTAAAGGAAAATATCTTGATTAAAGACCTGACAGGAAAGATACATAATGGAAAGCAGTATATCAGAATTGCAATCCGGGGAGAAGAGGAGAACCGGATACTGGTGGAAAAGCTGAGATTATGTATGAAACAGTAAGATAAGGCATGAAAGTTTAGAAATTATGTCAATGTGAACTTCCTCAATAATTAACTCTCGTTAGGAGGACGCCATGTATTTTGATTATGAAGTCAAAATTCCGGATTCCAGACATGGAATCACGAGAAAAAAGATCCGGGGAATAACTCATATTTACTATGCTTACGACCACAAGTACAGTTCGGATAAGCATTATACCATTCCGAAGAATACAACGATCGGTAAGTGCCTGGATGTTTCATCAGAGACGATGTATCCTAATACCAACTTCCTGAAATATTTTCCTGATGCTGAAATTCCGGTGACGCAGGTAAAATCTGACCGGAGTGCCTGTCTCAGAATCGGAGCATTCATTGTGATCCGTAAGATCATCGCAGAATATCATCTGGATGAGATGGTCGGCCGCCTGATAGGGAAAGATGCCGGCCTCTTCCTTGATCTGGCAGCGTATTCCATTGTTACGGAAAATAATGCCGGTCAGTACTATCCGGATTATGCATACAACCATCCACTGTTTACACAGGGAATGAAGCTGTATAGTGATTCAAAGGTCTCTTCATTTATTAACAGTATTACGAGAGATCAGAGCATTGCTTTCCAGAATGAATGGAACAGCAGACGTGATCACCGTGAAAAGATCTATATCAGTTATGATTCGACGAACAAGAACTGCCAGGCAGGTGATCTTGAGTGTGTCGAGATCGGACATCCGAAGGATGACAACGGGAAACCGGTTCTGAACTATTCGATTGCCTATGATCACAACAACTCTGAGCCGCTTTATTATGAAGAATACCCCGGAAGTATCGTTGATGTTTCGCAACTCCAGCAGATGCTACTGAAGGCAAAGGGGTATGGATACCGGCAGGCCGGTTTCATTCTAGACCGGGGATACTTTAGTAAAGAAAATATCCATTTCATGGATAAGAACGGTTATGAGTTCATTATCATGATGAAGGGGATGAAGTCTCTGGTGCGGGATCTTGTGCTGTCTGTGAAAGGCAGTTTTGAAGAAAAACGCAAATACAGCCTGCGTGATTACAAAGTAAACGGTATCACGGTGAAACATCAGCTGTATCCTTCCGATGAGAAGGAGCGTTACTTCCACATTTACTATAACGAACGGCAGCAGACAGCCGAATGCGAGAATGTAGAAGAAAAGATCGACCGGATGTCACTGTTCCTGCGTGAGCATCAGGGTATGAAACTGAATCTTGGCAATGAGTTCCGCAGATATTTTGATCTGTTTTTTTATCATGAAGGTCAGGATGATGAAAAGTTCATGTATGGTCGGGAACGCTACCAGGTCATTGATGAAGAGATAGCCCTGTGTGGTTACTTTGTTATTATCACATCTGAGAAGATGGATGCAGCGGATGCCCTTGATCTTTATAAAAGCCGGGATGCATCCGAAAAACTGTTCCGGGAAGATAAAACCTTTCTTGGAAACAGGACAATGCGTTTCCAGAGCAATGAGGCACTGCACGCAAAGATCTTCATAGAATTTGTAGCACTGATTATCAGGAACAGAATCCACTTCCTGCTCAAGGAACAGATGCTGAAAGCCCATCAAAAAGAGAATTACATGACAGTGCCTGCGGCTGTCCGTGAACTTGAGAAAATCGAAATTGTGCGGCAAACCGATGGCGAATACTATCGGGATTACGCAGTAACCGCAACGCAGAAGTCGATTCTGAAAGCATTCGGCTTATCCGAGACAAACGTCGGGAGCAGGCTGTTGAAATTAATGAAGATCTCAGATCCTGCAATACGAAGGAGGCATAGTAATGGCACGTAGAAAAATAAGTATCGATGACAGGATTGAACAGCAGAAGCTGGCCGTTTCCAAAGCCAAGGATAGATATGAAGCAGAACTCGAGCAACTCAATCAATTGATGAAAAAGCGTGATGAGATACGTAATAAAGAGTTACTTCAGGCTATCGAGCATAGCAGCCGTTCATTTGAGGAAATCATGGACTTCCTTGGCACTGATGACTTCCAGGATTAAACCTGGAAGTCATCGAGAGTTAATTTTTCAGGAAGTTCACAATATGAATTTAAACCGTTATTTGTATTTGAAATGGGAATATTTAATGCTGTTGCAGATGCTTTACGTGAATTTACAACAGTAGTAAATCTCGATATGGTAACGGAAGCACCTGTTTCTGAAGCTGATATATTTATCAGACCTGCAAAGTTAGAGAAAAATGTAGAAAATATATACGAAAAGAATTTATCATTAAATCAAAAACAGATATTTATGAGTGAAAAAATTCCTGCATTATTTGATATAAATAGTACAGCTTACACACGGCAGGAACTTCATCTGTCGGAAGATAAGTTTTTGATTGCAATTGTTGGAAATAGGCTGGGACAGGAGATAACAGAATCATTTGAAAAGTTTATGTTTGAAATATTACAAAAAAATAAAAAAACAGATTTTGTTATAATTGGGGAAGCTGGAGAATTGCAGAATCGATTGACAGATAGCACATTTGATAAACGTATTCATTATTTGGGATATTGTACAGATTTAAAAGGTGTTGTTGCTACATTAGATATATATCTGAATCCGGAGCGTTTAGGAGGAGGCTGGAGTAGCGCAATTGCCTTGAGTGCAGGAATTCCGGTTGTGACATTAAAAAAAGGTGATGTGGCATATAATGTTTCTGAAAAATTTATTGTAAGTGATTATAATGAGATGTATGAAGTTATACGACAATATATGGATGATAAAGAATTTTATAACACACGAAGGCAGGAGGCTTTCAGATATGCGAAGGAACATAGTGAAAATAAGCTTATAGATTTTTGTGATGAAATGTTTGGAAAAATTAAAGAAATCATGATAAATGGTAAATGTTTTAATATATAAAAGAATTATTTCTGTGAGGACGATAAAATGGGAAAAAAAGTGGCTATATTGCAATCAAATTATATACCGTGGAAAGGATATTTTGACATTATCAATATGGTGGATGAATTTATCCTTTATGATGATATGCAGTACACCAGAAGGGACTGGAGAAACAGAAATAAAATCATGACACCTACAGGGCTGATATGGCTTACTATTCCGGTTGAAAATAAAGGTAAGTTTTATCAGAAGATTAATGAAACGAAAGTGTTGGATCATGAGTGGGTAGATAAGCACTGGCGAAGTATCCAGTATAATTATGCAAAGACAGAATATTTTTCAGAATATGAAGAACGCATTCACAATATTTATGAGGCATGCAGGGAAGAAAGTTATTTAAGTAAAATTAATTATCTGTTTTTAAAAGAAATTTGTGATATTCTGCACATTAATACGAAAATAACCTGGAGTTCGGATTATACGCTGGTTGACGGAAAAACAGAACGTCTGGTAGGCCTTGTAAAGGAAGCAGGGGGAGACTATTATCTTTCCGGACCTGCTGCAAAAGATTATATAGTAGAAAAATATTTTGAAGATGCAGGTATAACACTTGACTGGATGGATTATTCTGGGTACCCACAATACAAGCAGATGTCAAAACAGTTTGAACATGGCGTTTCCATACTAGACCTTATCTTTAATGAAGGTCCTAAAGCATCAGAATATATGAAGAGTTTAAAAAGGTAAGGAGTTATCTATGGCACATAGTGTTGATGATAGGATTTCTATTGTATATATCGGAAATTTACCGGATATGATCCGGATTCTGCATATTCCGCAAAAACAGAGCACTCGCTCCGCATGAGCGGAGCGCTGTTCCGCTAGGAACGGATCATTGCCCTGTTGGTTAATAAAGTTACTTGCTTTCTACACGTCTATCGCGACCTGGAAAGTCTAATCGATATGCTTTAGAGGTCATGCGGCTGAGACATGCATCTGCATATGTGTTATCACCAAACAATTGGTACCAGTTCGCTACTGGCATCTGCGAGATGATGACTGTTGATTTTCGGCAATCTCTAGCTTCGATGATTTCAAAGAGATCACGGCACTTGTCGAGATTTAAGTCCATCAAGCCAAAATCATCTATAACAAGAAGATCATAACCGGCCATCTTGTTTGAATACTCATAGTAATTATCTTCACTATGCGCATGGGCGGATTCTTGAAGCAGATAATTCGCACGGATATATTTAACAGTTCTCATTTGATGTAGTGCTGTGACGCAAAGTGCACATGCAATATGCGTTTTGCCAGCTCCTGCTCCACCTGTAATCAAAAGATTGTTCGGTTCATCAATCCAATCACCTTTGGCCAGTAATTCAATAACATGTGTGTTTAACTGCCTCTCTGGATCATAAAGAGAACTATCAAGGTCAGCTGCCGGATATTTTAGTGTTGCTTGTTTTAAGAGCCGATTGAACTTCTTGTTTTCTCTCCCTGACCACTCATGGTTGATGATTTCAGAGAACCTTGTTTCAAAGCTCTCTAATCCCGAATTCGGATTCATAAGTTGGTTTTCAAAAGCTTCTGCCATGCCGGACATACGCATCTTATAGAGTTTGTCCATAAGAAGATTTTGATCCTTTGTAAGTTTGTCGTTATAATTGTATTCTTTCTGTCTATAGGCCATAATCATTCACCTTTACTTGTAGTAATCCTTTCCTCTGATGTTTTCATGAGATGGAAGTGATTCCGGTGATGATTCTGGATGCTCATCGCACTCCATCTTTTTAAGCACCTGCCTGTACGTCGAGTAGCGACAGGAGTTCATTTCAATGCATTTACGAGCGGCTTCTTCTGCAATGCCTTTAGGGATTGCTTTTACTCGATGTAGTATCCCGGCACATGCATTGAATGCCTGCTCTTCGTGTTTAGAAGATTTTAGGATTCGATCAATCAATTCCGACATGGAAGGACCGAACACAGACGCCCAGCGCCTGTAATAGTTTCCATCTTTCGAATTGATTTCCTGATAATAAAGGTGTTCCGGAGGCATATGCTCATCCGTAGTTATGTACAACGGAAAATCCTTATAAGATCTTCTGTGCGTGCAGATCAGACGGTTGTACTGATCACAGATACGAATCTCAGAAGGTGTAGCCTTAAGGATTGCTGGTTTTCCGCAGTAAGTATACAATACAGAGTAGTAGTGGCCGTCATAATCGATGTGATAATTATTAGGCACCTTCAGTACTGCTTTGTAATCACAAGTTGTGTATTCTCCGCCTGGCAGTGGTTTCATACATGGTTTGTCATACTTGATAAACATTTCTTGTCTGGAAAAAGCTTGATTCTGAAAAGGTCTCGCATTGAGGACGGCTACTATCTTTTTGATATCAGCATTCAAATCCTCAAAGGATGTGTAAATCTTTTCTTTTAACTTTTCTATAAGATGTGTTTCAAGGAAACGCACATGATTCTCGACCGTTGGTTTTCCCTTAGGCTTACGAGCCGGTGGTGGGAGCACAATCGTATCATAGAAGTCTTCCAGATCAGAGAAGGTTGACTGTAATACAAGATCATCTTTTGTATGCTTCGTAACAGCTGTTTTTAGATTATCCGGGACAAAGTGTTTAGCAACTGCACCATAGAAGGATACCGCATGTACACAGCCTTCGATAAAACAAGGTAGCTTTTCATTTGGAAATGCCTCTGCATAGATCATACTGCTCACGCCTAATGTTGTGGCAAAGATGTGAACTCTCATAATTTCACCGGTTGTAACATCCGTCAGAAGTCCAGGCTGGTCGCCAACCCAGTCGATGTACATCTTTTCACCAGGCTTGCGATTTACCGCCATTGAAATTTTTGTGCCACCATAGTTTTCCTGAACAAAACGTTGATAGTATTCATAGAACTGAGATTTTTCATATCCATCTGGATTCTTTTCTTTGTAATCCAGCCAACAGAATGAAATATTTACTCTACTGTTTGGGGCATGAATACGATCATAGTAATACTGAAAATCTGGAAGTGGAACTTCTTTGCGTTGAAGATTTTTCTGTGGGTAAAAGAGGTTCTCTACTTCTTTTGGTGACATAGCTTCAAGCTCGTCAATGGTGAGCTCAAGAGCCTTATATCGACTCATGATCAAGTTAAGAGTGCTTGATCCGATTCGAAAACGATCCATAACAGATCTGGTTGGGCACTTATTCAGACGCATCTGAATAGCACCAATAATAGTGTTGTAGTCCTGCATAAAAATGCCTCCTTTCGTAATCTAAAAATAATGACTACGAAAAAACTATAACACTTTATAAGAATGCGTGATCCGACGAAGCGGAAAAGTGTTCCGTTACAACCGGAAACACTGATCCGTTGCTAGCGGAATCGGTGATCCGATGAAGCGGAATTTGCAGATTCTGACAGATTCAAAAAAATTTATGATCAAAGCAGTGGTATGTGAATCTAAAAAGCGAACATTAGAGTTAGAAGATGTGGCACAAAAAGCAAATCTGTCTTTATTTGATGTAAAAAACAAAGCAGAACTGGAATCTGTTTTAATAAAAGAAAATATTTCCGTGGCAGTTATGTATGATTTTGGAATTATTATTCCACAGACGGTAATAGAACAGATAAATATTTTTAATTTCCATCCAGGGAGCCTTCGGACAAACCGTGGAAGTTCGCCATTAAACTGGGCAGTACTTTTAGGGGAAAAGACGACGGAAATGTCCTTGCATAAAATTTCAGCAGAAATTGATATGGGGGAACTGGTATCGACATCTGTCTGCTATTTGGAATATAAAGATACACCCGGAACTCTCAGAAAGAAACTTGAACAGCGTATTCCGGATATGCTGACAGATTTATATGAATACTTAAAAGGCAATCGGCATGGAAAGTTGATAGAGGAAGGCATATACCGGAGAAGAATTGAGGAGAAAGATTATACAATAAATCCGGAAACAGATACCCTGTTGCAGGTAAATGCAAAGATACATTCACAGGCAGAGTACAAGGGCGCGATAGTGGAGTGCAATGGGGAGAAAATATATATTAAGTGCTGGGGGGATTTTGAGAAAGTGTTTGGTTCAAATGATGCTGCAGTAATATAACATGGCATTCGGAAGCAGTTTATCTGTAAAGAATGTTTCGAAATAGTATTATGATTCATTGAAATAAATATATTATTTTAGGCGGAAATGGATTTATAGGACGGAATCTGTGCGATTATATTGTCAGACAGGGACATGAAATAGAAGAACAAAATAATATTTTAAAGATGCAATTAGAAGTTATAGATAAAAAAGATGAGCATATCAGATGTTAGATATTTGGTATGCTTTTTTTTAATATGGAGCAGCTCACAGCTGCTCCCAATACTCTCCGAACTTCTCCTCCGTCATCCCCTTCCCGATCATCCGATACAGCTCCATCTGTTTTGGAATCAGAGCACTGTAAACAGACTCCTCATAATCCGGCACCTCCAGGATAACCGTTTTTTCTAATTCTTCGCAGAAAGAATAGGAAGGCTGGAACCCCCGGAGTTTTGCAAAGTACAGCGTTTCATACAGATAGGTATGGAGAAAATACAGCTTGATCTCGTCATAATATTCCTGAAAAAATGGGGTTTCTTTCATAAAATTCCAGACTGCAAGCTGGACATCAGCATGCATCTTTAAGGTTTCTTCCTGTTTCATATCATTTCGCATGGTTCCGGCATCGTTTTGCCTGTAATAATAGTAGGCATCGTTTAAGATCACGATTTTATCTGCAAAATATAAAAGAGGGTATACAAAAAGCGGCTCCTCATAAATGACATGTTCTGCGTAGGAGGTATGAGCCTTTTTCAGCAGATCATGTCGGTAAAGTTTATTCCAGCAGCCATAAGTAACTTTTTCTGAGATCAGAAATTTTTTGCGTTCACTGACAGAAGAAATTTTAATCACTTCCGGTGTAACATTCCGACCAGAGTCTACGGCACCCAGACGGTCTGTATAGTAAAAATATTCAAACTGGATGATATCAGCATCCGATTCTTTTGCTTTTTCATAAGTTTCCAATAGAAAATTATCAGCAACAAAATCATCTGCGTCAACAAATGCAATATATTCACCCGTTGCGTACTGCAGGGCAATATTTCTTGCGCCGCCCTGACGCATATTTTCCTCAAGCTTTAAGATCATAATACTTTCCGGGTAGGCGCGTTCAAATTCCTGCAGCATGTTCCAGGTAGAACCGTCGTCCGTAGAAGCATCGTCTACAAAAATCAGCTCAATCTGACTGATCCCGATTGTCTGCTGTACAAGTGACATAAAACATTTCGGAAGATATTTTGTTGCGTTGAAACATGGGATAATGACACTTACTTTTTTCATAGATCAAAATTCTCCTGATAAAAAGGTTGCATATGGTATAATATACAAAAATGGTATACTATTAATTTATCACAATAAAAAAGAATGGACAATATCAGTATAAAAAAACAGGGAGGTATCAATGGCTGGAAATATAGCGATCGGTATACAGGATTTCTCAACGATCATCCAGGGAAACTATTTTTATATAGATAAAACGCCTTTTATTAAAGAATGGTGGGACTGTGGGGACAGTGCGACTCTGATTACCCGTCCACGTCGTTTTGGGAAAACGCTTACAATGAGTATGGTGGAGCAGTTTTTCTCCATAGATTATGCAGGCAGATCGGATCTGTTTGAACATCTGGCAATCTGGAAAGAAGAAAAATACCGTAATCTGCAGGGAACCTATCCGGTCATCAGTCTGTCATTTGCGAATATCAAGGAACCGACTTATGAGCTTACAAGGCAGAAAATATGCCAGTTACTTTCAAAATTATATACGGAGCATGTTTACATTTTGGAAAGTGGAATCCTGCGCGGGTCGGACATCACATTTTTTCAAAGAATGCTGACAACATCAGAGAACATGAATGATGTGGATGCAACACTTGCCTTATATCAGCTGTCGAGTTTTCTTTATCAGTATTACGGTAAGAAAAAGGTGATCATTTTACTGGATGAATATGATACGCCGATGCAGGAAGCATTTGTGGATGGTTATTGGGATCAGCTGGTGTGCTTTACCAGAAGCCTGTTTAATTCCACGTTTAAGACGAATCCATGGTTGGAACGCGGAATTATGACTGGAATTACGAGAGTCAGCAGGGAGTCTATTTTTTCGGATCTGAATAATTTGAAAGTAGTTACCACCACATCGGATGAATATGCCACTGCATTTGGATTTACAGAAGAAGAAGTATTTGATGCATTGGATCGGTTTCAGGTTGGAGAAGAGAAAGAAAAGGTAAAATTGTGGTATGATGGATTTATTTTCGGAAATCATAAAGATATTTATAATCCTTGGTCTATCTTGAATTTTATAGATACAAAAACTTTTCAGGCGTTTTGGGCAAATACAAGTGCAAACAGTCTTGTCGGTAAGTTGATCCGCGAGGCGGGGCATAGTATCAAAGAGCAATTTGAATTATTACTGCACGGAGAAAGCATCAGATCCGTCATTGATGAACAGATCGTATATAATCAGTTAAACGGAAGTGAGCGTGCAATCTGGAGTATGCTTCTGGCGAGCGGATATTTAAAGGTGCTTCATTATGAGAAATATGATGAGATCCCAGAGGGGACGCAGCCAAAGTATGAACTGGCACTGACGAATCTGGAAGTAAATCTGATGTTCCAGAACATGATACATGCCTGGTTCGATGATGCAGAACAGGAATATAATGATTTCATCAATGCTCTGCTGGAAAACGATGTGGATGCCATGAACGAATATATGAATGGTGTAGCACTGCGTACTTTCAGCAGCTTTGATACAGGAAAGCAGCCATCTGTATCAAAACCGGAGAAGTTTTATCACGGATTTGTATTAGGACTTCTGGTAGATTTACAGGATCATTATTATCTGACTTCCAATCGCGAAAGCGGGTTTGGCAGATATGATGTCATGATAGAGCCGAAACAGCCGGCGGAACGAGATGCATATATAATCGAATTTAAGGTATTTAATGCACGCAGAGAGAAAAATCTTGAAGATACAGTAGAAACGGCTTTGGCACAGATCAGAGAAAAAAAGTATGTTGAAAATTTAGTGGAACGTGGGATTTCCAAAGAACATATCCACTGTTATGCATTTGCATTTGAAGGAAAGACAGTCCTGATCGAATCGGCTGCTGATCATCCACAGAATGCCGAAAATTGATAAAAAGTAAAATTCAGGATACACATATATATATTTCAGTAAAATTTGAATTACACAGGAGAACAACCACATGTTATCAGTCTGTATCATCACCAAAAACGAAGAACACAATATAGAGCGCTGCCTTAAATCTTTCCAGAACACCGGATTTGAGCTGATCGTAGCGGATACTGGATCGTCAGATCAGACAAAAAAAATTGCTGCAGAATACACCGATCATATCTATGATTTTCCATGGTGCGATGATTTTTCCGCAGCAAAGAATTTTGCAGTTTCAAAAGCAGCATATCCGTATGTAATGGTCATTGACAGCGATGAATATTGCCAGAAGATCGATATGCCGGAGTTAGAAAAACTGATTGCTGCACATACAGGCGAAGTTGGCAGGATACAAAGGATCAACATTATTTCCGGAAAAGACGGCAAGCAGGAGAATAAGGAATGGATTAACCGTATTTTCTCAAAAGAAAAATTTCATTATACAGGAAGAATCCATGAACAGGTGACTGCATATGACGAAAAAGAATATCTTACATACAAAGCACCGGTTGTGATCGGGCATACAGGCTATGATCTGCCACAGGCAGAGAGGAAGAAAAAGGCGTTGCGCAACATCCATTTGTTGGAGCAGGAGTTAAAGAGCTTAGGATGGGATGCAAATGCGCATGCAGATGAGCTGGAGCAAAACATAAAGCATTCCAAATCGCAAAAGATAATGCCGACACAAAACATTGCGGATTTAAAGAAAATGGAGCAGATCCCGTATCTTTTATACCAGCTTGGAAAAAGTTATTATATGGCAGAAGATTATAATGAGGCATGTTTCTGGTTTGCCCATGGTTTAAGCTATGATCTTGAACCAAAGTTAGAGTATGTGATCGATATGGTGGAAACCTATGGCTATGCACTGATCAACAGCGGACATGCAGGGGAGGCACTTTTCTTTGAAAACATTTATGAAGAATTTGGAAACAGTGCGGATTTCCAGTTTCTGATGGGACTGATCTATATGAATAATGCTATGTTTGATGCCGCAGTGGGAGAATTTTTAAAAGCGGTAAAACACCGCGACTGCCGGATGGCAGGGGTAAATTCCTATGCAGCATATTATAATGTGGGTGTTATCAATGAATGTCTGGGAAAAATCAGTGAGGCGAAGTATTATTATCAGAAATGTGGCGGTTATGAGCCGGCGGTAAAACGTTTGAAACTATTGTAGTCAGCCTGTTGTAGATAGTATACGCAGGAATGGAGATTAGAATGGGAATATATTTAAATCCGGGAAATGAAGAATTTCAGAAAGCACTTAATTCTAAGATATATGTGGATAAAACCATGCTGATTTCTGAAATGAATCAGAATCTGAATACCGAACATCAGAATATATGCGTAAGCAGACCTCGCCGTTTTGGAAAATCTATGACTGCAAATATGCTTGTAGCTTATTATAGCAAGGGATGTGATTCGAAAAGCATGTTTGCGGATTATAAGATTGCACAGGATGAAAGTTTTGAGGCAAATCTGAATAAATATAATGTCCTTCATGTCAATATGCTTGACTTTCTCAGCCGTGCGCAGACAGTGGACGGAATGATCGATTACCTGCAAAAGAGGCTTTTGTGGGATATCAGGCGGGAATACGGAGATGTAGACTGTTTTGACCGGGAAGATCTTATTGATGTATTAGAGAACATCTATAGTCAGAAAAAACAGAAATTTATCATCATTATCGACGAGTGGGATTGCATATTTCGAAAGTATCCGGGGGATGATGAAGCGCAGAAAAAATATCTGGATTTCTTGCGCCTGTGGATGAAAGATAAGCCATATATTGCGTTGGCTTATATGACGGGAATACTGCCGATTAAAAAGTATGGCGAGCATTCAGCTCTCAATATGTTTGATGAATATTCCATGACCAATCAAAGGGAACTCGCTGAATTTACCGGGTTTACGGAAGAGGAAGTTCAAAGTCTGTGTGTGTCATATGGTATGCCTTATGACAGGATGAAACAGTGGTACGATGGATATGATTTAAAGGGCATTCAGATCTATAATCCAAGATCAGTAGTCATGTCATTGCTGGGACATGATTTTGACAGTTATTGGACGAAGACGGAGACCTATGAGGCACTAAAAAAATATATCCAGATGGACATGTATCACTTGAAGGCGTTAATCACACAGCTTATATCAGGCAGCCATATAAGGATTAATCCGGATAAGTTTCAGAATGATATGTCCACATTTGCGAGCGTAGATGATGTATTTACGCTTTTAGTGCATTTGGGATATCTGACCTACGATTTTGAGAACAAGACTGTTTCTATTCCAAACCAGGAGGTGCAGAAAGAGTTTATTAACTGCATAGAGGATGGCGGATGGGAACCGGTCATGGATGCGATTCGTAATTCTGAAACACTGCTTCAGGCAACTATAGATGGAAAAGAAGAATATGTTGCGGAAATGATCGAGCAGGTGCATCAGGAAAATATATCCATTTTAAAGTATAATGATGAAAACTCTATGTCATGTGTGCTTTCGCTGGCATATTATGCTACAAGAAAAGATTATGTGATGTATCGGGAACTCGCCGGGGGAAAGGGATTTGCTGACATTGTGTTTGTCCCGAGAAAATTTAGAGATGTGCCAGCGATCGTGGTGGAATTAAAATGGGATAAATCGTCAGATGCAGCGATTGCACAGATAAAAAAGAAGCAGTACATGCAGAGCCTGAAAGATTATCATGGACAAGTGATCCTGGCTGGAATCAATTACGACAGCACAGATTCCACAAAGGATGATTATAAAAGGCATAGCTGCAGTATAGAAAAAATAAATCTATAAAAAGTACAGGAGACCACCATGCAGACAACCATCATTTACATCACCGGTGTCTACGACACCCTCGACTTATTCACCCAGGAACTGAAAAATGCCTTTGAATCCATGGGATATGCTTCCTTTACCTATGATGCCCGTCTCGAAGAGGTGAGCAAGCAGGCGCTGATTGAATGTATCGGAGATGGTGCAAAAAAAGATCAGAGGTTTTTCTGTGTGACGTTTAATAACCTGGGATATAATCTGTCACTTCCGGCAGGCATGACCGGAACAGGGATGCTTTTGAAGCAGGACATTTTCCAAAGTACAGCAGGATCAAAAAGAGCAGGTTCTGCGGAAGAAGAGCCAAATCTCTGGGAAACTTACAATATTCCATATATCAATATCCTGATGGATCATCCGTTTCACTATGAAAAACCACTGCAGAATGCACCGGCAACATCTGTTGTGCTGTGCACGGACCGCAACCATGTCCGGTATATCCGCAGATATTTCAAAAATATCCGGTATACGGATTTTCTGCCACATGCCGGGGTGGAACTTGGCAGCAGGCATAAGCCGCTCGCGGAGCGTGGAATCGATGTTTTATATGCGGGGGCACTTCCGATCTACACAGTTGCGAAGATGATACCGGATCTGTCATCCATCCCGGAAGTCGATGGAGAGGAGATGGCACAGGCTGTGCTGTCAGAACTGGTGCATCATCCTGACCGGACAACAGAGGATGTGATAGAAGAATATTTAAAATATAAGCGGAATGATATTTCAGAACAGCGTATTCATGAGATCATCGTGCAGATGCGTTTTATTGACTCGTATGCCACGTCATTTTTCCGTGAACAGGCTGTCCGTATTCTGGTGGAAAACGGAATACGGGTAACGGCATATGGAACAGGCTGGGATCAGTGTGAGTGGAGTGACAATCCGTATCTGGTGTATGGTGGAAAAGTACTTGCGCCGGAAATATTGCCACTGATGAACGATAGCAAGATTGTCCTGAATACGATGACCTGGTTTAAAGCCGGAGCACATGACCGTATTTTTAATGGAATGCTTGCGGGGGCAGCAGTTGTGACGGATGATTCCACTTATCTGCGCAGAGAATTTACGGATGGAAAAGAATTTGTCATGTTTTCAAGAAATGAGATCCGGACTTTGCCAGACCGTGTATTTGACCTGTTTGGCCACATGCAGTCCACACAAAAAATGGCAGACTGTGGATATCAGGCAGTAAAAGAACATCATACGTGGAAAAGCAGAGCGGAGTGGATCCGGGAAGCCTGGATGTAGAGCGGAGGTTCTCATTCCCTCCATGCAACAGGTTTTACATACAGATGAAAACGTTATTTTGGCTGACACGGCACAGGAATGGAGATTATTATGCACATATTAATGTATCGCTGGAAAGCTTATAATTACAGAGACATAGAGCAGACTTTTTTATTACTGGGGCATACGGTGGATAATATCGAACAGCATCTTGGCAATTATGATATCGATCCGGAATTTGAAAAAATCATTGAAAACAAACTGCGGGAAACGCACTATGATATGGTATTTACGGTCAATTATTTTGCACTGATCTCGAATGTCTGCCAGAAAATGGGGATAAAATATGTATCCTGGAGCTGTGATAATCCGCTGATCAGCATGTATCATGAGTCTATTTTTCATCCGTGTAATTATATATTTACCTTTGATAAGACAAACTATCTGGAATTCCGGGAGATGGGAGTGGAACATATCTGGTATCTGCCACTTGCTGTGGATACGGACCGGATGGATACGGTAATTGCAAATTCACCGGAAATACAGAAATATAAAGGAGACATTGCGTTTGTCGGAAGTCTTTATGAACGGAACTCTTATGATAAGATAAAAAGCAGGCTGCCGGAATACCTGCGCGGATATTTTGATGCTGTGATCGAGGCACAGTTAAACATTAGCGGTGCCAATATAGTGGAACCTATGCTGACTACGGATATTTTGGAAAAACTGCAGGAATATTTTGAACTGGAAAAATCAGAAGGATCTTTTTCAGACCTTGGATTGATCTTTCAGACGACGGTGCTTGGGTTTAAAATTGCGGAGGTGGAGCGCAGGCGCGCGCTGATCGAGTTGTCGAAGCATTATCATGTCAATGTATACAGTAACAGTGATGTCAGTGACCTGCTGAGGATCCAGTACTGCGGATCGGTTGATTACTGGAGTGAGCTGCCACAGGTTTTTCATATGTCAAAGATCAACCTGAATTTCACAATTCCAAATATTAAAAGCGGTATTCCGCTCCGCGTATGGGATGTCCTTGGGGCAGGCGGTTTTCTGATGACAAATTATCAGGCGGAGATACCATATTATTTTAAAGAGGGGGAAGACCTGATATGCTTTGACGGAATCGAAGATCTTTGTGAAAAAGCAGAATATTATCTGGCACATGAGGAAGAACGTCTGGCAATCGCAGAAAATGGTTATCGAAAAGTAAGGGAGCATCACAATTATATAGAGAGAATAAATACGATGCTGGATATTATAGAAGAAAATGAAAATCAGGAAAATGATATATAGTACATGATCAGTGCGAAAGATGCATAATCTGAAGTTGCATCTGGGATATTGGAATATTAAACGGACACTACAGAAAATCTGTAAGTGTCCGTTTAGCAATATCTGTCTAACATCATTCCGGAATAAACGGAGGTCAGGTAAGGGCAGGAAAAATTCTTATGACCTGGTTTTTTGTAAGTGATCATCGTTTTGCTTGCATAATTTAACGGGTCAACAGAGACGGTTCCGGCGGTCGTCCCGAGATCGTTTTTAAACTTATTTAATGTTGCAAAGCATTCTTTTGCATCCGTGGAAGTGACTGCATCCGTCAAAAGATGTGTATCGACCTTGATGGCACCGTCATCTGAAAGTTTTAATCCATACGACTCAAATTCATTGTAATAAGGTTTTACCACCTGTGTAAAATCGCGCCGCAGTTTATCTGCTTCCTGTGTGCTGTCATAGCGATAGCTTAACTGGATCAGATTGTTGTATACATTTACCAGAGACTGGACATTGTCTACAATGGAGTCAGCTGTTGTTTTAAAGCCGATCTGTACAGGGTTTGCCTGGGAGCTTGGTTTATTCAGTGTCAGTTCAAAAGCATTGTTGACAGTAAAAGTATTTGACAGAGATGCATGCTCCGTACCGTTTAATAAGAAAGAAGAATTACTTGCTGTCTGGGTAACACAATCAATACCGAGTGTCTGCATTGCTTTTTCGGATGCATGATCGGAACTTGGGGTAACTTCAAACAGATAGGACTGACCGTCTGCAAGACCGGTCTGACTTGAAGTTAAACGCAGGGCAATCTTGTTACTGGCATTTTTGGCAAGATCGGCATGAATCCCGGCACCTGAAGAATTGACCAGGCGTGCAAGCTTTTCAAGAATATGCTGGTTGTCATCATTTCTGCTTACGGTATACTGAAACTCATATGAACTTAAATCAGTTGATATATCGAATGTGTAAGTACCTGTTTTGAAATCGCATTCATCAGGGTAAAGAAACTTTCCGACATTGATCTGTGGGGCTGCAAGCTGTTTTACCTCCACATCAAAATGCAAAGAATTATCGAGACTCTGATCCTCACCAATGTAGGTAACATTGACAGAAGATTCGTCGGAAGACTTTGCAACTTTTTTGTTGAATACATTTTCAATCCCCTCGTCGTTGTCAGAAAGGGCAGCGATTACATTCTGGATCGAACGGGTATGTTCTTTCAGGTCAATCGCAAATTTTTTCACATCCGTGGAATCTGGAATTTTATACAGAGGAGTATCTTTATTTGTTTTTACAATCTGATTATAGACAGCACGAAGCTGACTCTTCTTATGGGTATCATAACGCGATACCTTCGAAGTGCCATAAGTGCTTAAATAATAATGATAGGCACTGTCAATAGCAGCCAAGAAAACCCCTCCTTTCTTCCATGAAATATATACATTTATCAGGTTATAGGACAGCATCCTTGCCGCCTGGCATGATAAATGTGGGGATTTTAATTATATTTTTAAAGATTCTTTAAAAGTATTTCGGTCTAACTATATAAAAATATTATACCATTTGAGAAAAAAATGTGAAATAGGAAAAAATAATCAAAAAGGTTTAAAAGGGTATAATATACAAAAAAAGATTGACGGAAACAAGTGGATATGATATAGTAGACAGGCGATGGAAGTAGGTCTTTTTTTTATGCCTTTTTTTAAGGACTGTCGCTGATCCTTAAAAAACGTCTCACTACGGAGACCGGGGCAGAAAAAAGCACAAAGAATTTTAATGGAGGTGGAAGTTGTGCGCACAAAAATAACATTGGCATGTACGGAATGCAAAAACCGTAACTACAACATGACAAAAGACAAAAAAGCTCATCCTGACAGGATGGAAACCAAAAAGTATTGCAGATTCTGCAAGACCCATACGTTACACAAAGAAACCAAATAAGACGCGCGTGGCAAAGGAGTGAAAAAATGGGAGAAACCGAGAAGTTAGACAAGGCTCCAAAAGAGAGCTGGTTTACCGGTCTTTCGGCTGAATTCAAAAAGATTATTTGGCCGGAGAAACAATCACTTGTAAGACAGACCACAGCAGTTATTGCTGTATCCGTTGTATTAGGTCTTATCATCGCGCTTTTGGATTTCGCAATTCAGTATGGCGTTGATTTCCTTGTTGGTTTTAATTTTTAATGGAGGCAGAGTGATTTATGGCAGAGGCACACTGGTATGTTGTTCATACCTACTCAGGATATGAGAATAAGGTAAAAGCGAACATTGACAAGACAATTGAAAACAGACATCTGGAAGATCAGATCTTAGAGGTCCGCGTTCCGATGCAGGATGTTGTCGAAATGAAAAATGGCGCAAAAAAATCCGTATCAAAGAAAATGTTTCCGGGATACGTTCTTATCAATATGGTTATGAATGACGACACATGGTATGTTGTCAGAAATACCCGTGGTGTTACCGGATTTGTTGGTCCGGGAAGCAAGCCGGTTCCGCTTACCGATATGGAAATGAAACCTTTGGGAATCAAGAAAGAGAACATTGAAGTTGACTTTACAGAGGGAGACACCGTTGTGGTTACCGGAGGTGTCTGGAAAGACACTATCGGAGTGATCCAGGCGATGAATCACGGAAAGCAGAGTGTGACGATCAATGTTGAATTGTTCGGCCGCGAGACGCCGGTAGAAATAAGTTTCGCAGATGTAAAACTTAACAATTAAAGCACAGACCAGGATCTGTGCGCAGGCATGAGATTATGCCTGAAACATTGGATTAAGGAGGCAATTCCAAATGGCAAAGAAAGTAGAAGGATATATCAAATTGCAGATTCCTGCTGGCAAGGCTACACCTGCTCCTCCAGTTGGACCTGCTCTTGGACAGCATGGCGTTAACATTGTTGAATTTACAAAACAGTTCAACGCAAGAACCGCTGATCAGGGAGATCTTATCATCCCTGTAGTTATTACAGTATACGCAGACAGAAGCTTCAGCTTCGTTACAAAGACACCGCCTGCTCCTGTATTAATCAAGAAAGCCTGCAACATTAAATCTGGTTCTGCAACACCGAACAAGACAAAGGTTGCTACACTTTCCAAAGCAAAATTACAGGAAATCGCAGAATTAAAAATGCCTGACTTAAATGCAGCATCTTTAGAGGCAGCTATGAGCATGATCGCTGGTACTGCAAGAAGTATGGGTGTTACAGTGGAAGAATAGAATTTGCAAAAACAGCAAATTCATTGGAAGAATGCAAGAACGGCATTCTTCTGAGAAATTCTGCAAAAATTAACGATATTTATTAACGATTATGTGGGAGGGCCCTCTCCCGATAATACCACCAGGAGGTTTTTTTAGAATGAAAAGAGGAAAGAAATATCAGGAAGCTGTGAAAAGTTTTGATAAGGCTGCTCAGTACGATGTTGCTGAAGCAATCAGCCTGGTAAAGAAAAACGCAACAGCTAAATTTGATGAGACAATCGAACTTCACATCAGAACAGGTTGTGATGGACGTCATGCAGAGCAGCAGATCCGTGGTGCAGTTGTATTACCACACGGAACTGGTAAATCAGTTAAAGTTTTAGTATTCGCAAAAGGAACCAAGGTTGATGAAGCACAGGCAGCAGGCGCTGATTACGTAGGCGGCGAGGAGCTGATCCCGAAGATCCAGAACGAGGGATGGTTAGACTTCGATGTTGTTGTTGCTACACCGGACATGATGGGCGTTGTTGGACGTCTTGGTCGTGTACTTGGACCGAAAGGTTTAATGCCAAACCCGAAGGCTGGAACAGTAACTATGGATGTTACAAAAGCTGTTAACGACATCAAAGCTGGTAAGATTGAATACAGATTGGACAAAACAAACATTATCCACGTGCCAGTTGGAAAAGCTTCTTTTACAGAAGAACAGTTAAGCGACAACTTCCAGACCCTTATGGGTGCGATCAACAAAGCAAAACCTGCAAGCTTAAAAGGTCAGTATGTTAAGAGTGCAACTCTTGCATCTACAATGGGACCTGGTGTAAGATTAAACGTAGTTAAAATTACACAGTAAAAGCAGAAAATTGTTGACAACCATAATATACAATGTTATAATGCATATCGTTGAGCCGGTTTTCCGGTACTCAGCGATTTGCATATATGCCGAAGACAGCAGGTGCTATATGGCGTAAACGTAAGACGACCTGCCGAGGGGATCTTTATCAAGATTTTTTTGACCGTATCTCTCTGTCTTTGCAGGGAGTTTTTTATTGCAGATTTTAATCTGAATAAAGCGGTTTTATATACCTCAAGTCTTTTATGCAGCAGCAGTGGGAAAATCACTGTGATCCGGCGGATTATCCGTCGGCAAAATAATAAAAGGAGGTGCACGATTCGTGGCAAAAGTAGAACTCAAACAGCCTATCGTACAGGAAATTTCTGAAAACATCAAAGATGCACAGTCGGTCGTAGTAGTTGACTACCGTGGACTTACCGTAGCAGAAGATACTCAGTTACGTAAAGCATTAAGAGAAGCTGGTGTTACTTACAAAGTATACAAAAATACTTTAGTAAGCCGTGCAGTAGAAGGTACTCAGTTCGAAAGCTTAAGAGACGTTCTTGAAGGACCGAATGCTTTCGCTATCTCTACTGAGGATGCAACAGCTCCGGCAAGAGTTTTAGCTAAGTTCGCTAAAACAGCTCCTGCTCTTGAAATCAAAGCAGGTGTTGTTGAGGGTACTTATTATGATGAGGCAGGCATGAAGGCTGTCGCAGCAGTACCATCAAGAGAAGAACTTCTTTCCAAATTACTTGGAAGCTTACAGTCTCCGATTACCAACCTTGCTCGCGTTCTCAATCAGATCGCAGAAAAAGGCGGTGCGGCAGATGCAGCAGTAGAGGCTGCTCCGGCAGAAGAAACAGCAGCTGCAGAAGAACCAGCAGAGACACCGGCAGAGTAATCTATCCGGCGGCTGGATGAAACAGTATATGGGCACGGCAGGAGAGACTGACCGGTGCGACAATAAATTATAATGGAGGAAAATTATAATGGCAAAATTAACAACAGCAGAATTTATCGATGCTATCAAAGAGTTAAGCGTATTAGAGTTAAATGATTTAGTAAAAGCTTGTGAAGAAGAGTTCGGCGTATCTGCAGCAGCAGGCGTTGTAGTTGCAGCAGCAGGTGCTGGCGAGGGCGCAGCAGCAGAAGAGAAGACTGAGTTCGACGTAGAGTTAACAGAAGTTGGCCCGAACAAAGTTAAAGTTATCAAAGTTGTTCGTGAAGCTACAGGCTTAGGCTTAAAAGAAGCGAAAGACGTAGTAGATGGAGCTCCGAAAGTATTAAAAGAAGCAGCTGACAAAGCAACAGCTGAGGATATCAAAGCTAAACTTGAAGCTGAGGGAGCAAAAGTTACATTAAAATAATTGCGGGTGCTTTATACGCAATGATTGTAACAGGGCGGCTGCCGGATAATTCCGGCAGCCGCTTTTATACTTTATAGGATTCGGGCGTCAAAAGGTGGTTCATAACTTAGTGATTGTCAAATTGCACAAAGCCGAGACTGTTTTTGTGACTTTGGGAGAAAATTAGAAAATCTTAGTATGACTGTCTATTTACAGTAATGTTCTGCCACGGACGGCAGAACAAGGCTTCACGAGCCATGGAAGGCTCGTTGAATGCCGTTTACGTCACTCTGTGAAAAACTGATTCAGGCATACTTAGTTTTTCTTAT